>Ga0272443_10000528_pt1 | contig 69589 bp, 57 predicted proteins | sample SSMAcet12_FD_193581 | JGI IMG/M metagenome (GOLD analysis project Ga0272443, IMG submission 193581) | Marine sediment archaeal communities from Little Sippewissett salt marsh, Falmouth, MA, United States - SSM-Acet-12 | ecosystem: Environmental > Aquatic > Marine > Wetlands > Sediment ...
AAGGTGCCGTCACTGCTGCCATCATCCACAAAGACCACCTCCAGACCGTCCACATCTTCCGGAACAGATTCCATGATATCCCGGTACACGTGCCGGAGGTTTCCTTCTTCATTATAGCAGGGAAGTACAATACTGAGCATGCCGGCCTGGTTTGAAGCGAATTTATGAAATATCGTTTAGCCTGATGCGGATTTTATCATCAAATTATCTCATTCCGGATGGAGGACACGGTTGTTCACCCTGATCTGTGTATCTTCCCGGAGCAGATGCGTGCATCCTTCCGGTCGCACCAGGACCCGGTCCACCACCATTTCCCCTTTGGTGACAACTTTGTTCCGCATGGTGATCCTGATGGTGGTATTGGGCCGTTCCACATGGACCGGGTATTCGATCAGTCCAAGGGAACCCTCCCTCAGCACCATCTGCCTGAAGAAATCGGTGTACAGGTACCGGTACCTGGATCCGTCCTCCGCATACAGCTCCGTCCAGAAATTGGTCCTTGGCCAGAGGTCACGGTCCGTGCCTTCAAACCAGAAGGAGACTACAACCATGCCGCTGTCCGGGATAACCGCCTCGAAAAAGGTGACCGGACGTTTGAATTCACCGCTGAAAACACCCCCCTCCAGGGAGGAAAAATCTTCATACAAGATCTTCTGTGAACATGCGGAGGAGGTATCGGCCGCAAGCGACATCAACTCCGATCTCCTGTCCCTGGTCAGACTCCTGATGCTGTCCGTTTCCAGGGTGTAGATGCGCAGGTTTTCGTTCTCATCCACCTGCTCCGCCTTGCTGATCAGTCCCTTCTCATATGGTGTGAGCCCGCCTTTTTTATGCACGATCAGCAGATAGGGTTTCTGATTGGGCAGTCCCCGGAGCAATGGATAATCATGGTACGGCTCAAGCACAAGGTCCAGGTTCATCAGTGTCTGCGAGATGGAGGTCCTGCTGAGCATGACCGCATTCAGCGGGAGACCTGTCCGGATGGCTGCGGCATAGGCATCCTTCTGGACGGGAGAATTGTCCCCGATCCAGTAATTCTCTGAACCCACATGAAAGTAAGGGAGCGGGAAAATGGCCTGGTACTTTTCGGAATCATGCCGGTCGTACCAGGTATCTTCCGGCAGGGAATAGCGGTCCGAGAACCATTTTGCAGGATTTTCATACTTTTCCGGATAGTGCCGGATATTCCAGAATGCCTCATACCCGGCAAACAGCAGAACCGCTGCCAGGAATACGGTCCTGAGAGTGGTCCTGTTGCTGCTGAACCACCTCCAGAGGTACCAGAACGAGGTAATTGTCATCACGTAATAAAACGGGAACACGAACCTTCCCACGGCCCTGAGCTGACGGAATGGCCCGGTGTAATTCAGCAGCCTTTCCCAGCTGGGGGAGAATGGCAGTCCCAGCGCCACCAGCAGTCCCAGCACCGATGCCCAGAACAGGATGTTCCAGCCATGGTGTCCGGTAACCGCCAGGGCATTCCAGCGTCTTCCTTTGAAAAGCCTGATGAAGACCGATAAAAGAATGACGACCGCCACCACCGTCCCCAGCAATCCCACGTATGCTTTCATCCTGACCGGTCCGTTCGGGTCGTACCATCTGCCGTGGGGAAATCCCAGAGGCAGGAACACTGCATCCAGCCTGACCCGGCTCGGGTAAAAACCCCAGGGATAGGCGGTGCGGTCCACCCCCGGATCATGCATTCCCGTGAAGATCATGTAAGCTGCAAAGGGGATGATAAACTGGATGAGCAGGTGGGATACCAAAAATCCCGGTCTCCCGAATTTCTCTTTGTTGTGGATCGGCAGAAAAATCCAGTATGGGACCCAGAGGATCAGGATGAACGCCGCAATGTAAAGTTGTTTTGCACTGAACAGGATCACCAGGATCCCGAAAATAACTGAAATGAGGTAACCGGGCTTTCTGTAAAACCTGAGGAGCAGGTAGAGGATGACCGGGATCACGTAGGCATAGGCCAGGTTGTAATGCCCGCCCAGTCTTTCCCACTGGTTGGATAGAATGATGATGATCACCGATGCCGGGACGGATAACCACCAGTCTGCCCCCAGCTCTCTGAATATCAGGTATATGAACAGCGAGGCGATCACAAACGAAAGCAAAATCAGGATGTTGCTGATCCCCAGCGCCACATCGGAGAGGTCCCATCCGGCATCTTTGAAGAGTTTCAGGCAGTTGGTCAGGACCACCTGGTTGCCCGTAAAGAACACCGATTCACCGAAGGGATAATTCATGGAACCGGTATGCCAGTATGCCGAATCGTGCTTGATGTGGTAAACGGTCCCGAAGGTGCTTTTGATCCCGTCTCCTCCGCTGGCAAAGGAAACCTGGTTGGCATTCAGGATGATCCTGTGAAAAAGGGCGAACAGGATCACTGCCGTGAGAAAAACCGTAATCAGCGCTCCGGTTTTTTTCATGGCCGGTTTTTCTTAAGCGGGTATCCTACAGTATGCATGTTCTGTTGAAGACAAACAGGAAAACATACAAACCTACATAAAATATTATATTATTTTTGAATCAATTTCACATCCTCATCCGGAACCATGGCCAGTCAAAAAAGCTCCATCGTAATTCCTGCCTACAACGAAAAGGATGTCATCGGCGGGTTCCTGGAAAGGATCGAACAGGCGGGATTGCACCACCGGTATGAGATCCTGGTGGTGGATGACGGGTCCGATGACGGGACGGATGAGATCATCGGGCAGTACCCGGTAAAGCTCATCAGGCATCGTGTGAACAAAGGGTACGGAGCCGCCCTGAAGACCGGGATCCGTTCTGCCAACGGAGAAAGGGTGATCATCATGGACAGCGACGGACAGCATGATCCGCGTTACGTGGATACGGTAAATAATATGCTTGACGAACATGACCTGGTCATCGGTGAGAGAAGTGCCGCTTCCCGCCAGCTGAGGCGGCGGAAAGCCGGAAAGCGGCTGGTCAGGTGGATCGGGGAGTTCCTGGTTGAGCAGAAACTGCCCGATTACAACTCGGGATACCGGGGTTTCAGAAAAGAGATCATCGCCGGGATGCTGCACATGATGCCCAACGGATTTTCTTTCTCGACCACTTCCACACTGGCTTTCCTGAAAGAGGGATACGACGTGGGAACCCTGGAAATTGACGTAAGCGAGCGGGCGGGCAGGAAGAGCAACGTGAAAGCGGTCAGGGATGGTTCCAAGACCATCCTGTTGCTTTTCAGGATCATCATGCTGTTCAATCCGCTGAAGGTTTTCTTCCCTGCCAGCGTGATCAGCTTCCTGGCCGGGTTGGGTTTCGGGATTGCAGGATATATTTTTTATGGCCGTTTCTCCAACGGGGCCATCGTACTGACCATCCTGGGGATGTTCCTGTTCTTTATCGGGCTCGTGGCCGACCAGATCGCCATCATGAACAGGAGGACGCCATAGCATGAAACATCCTGTTCCGGTGAATCATTGGGAAGATCGGGATGTGGAAGCCCACTGGGATGCGGTCGCTTCCATCTATGTGGAGGAAAATGAACGGGTGAAGGCGACCCACGACCAGCGCTTCAGGGAAGCGGTCAGGCACCTGAAGCTGAAAAACGGGATTTCCGTCCTGAACATCACCAGCAGGGACGGAGAAGCCACCGATTACATTATCCGGGAGTGTCCCGGATGCAGTGTGCTCAATGCCGAGATATCCTCCGGACTGATGGAAGTGGCCGCCGGGATCAGGCCGGGGATCAGGCAGAAAAAAATTGAGACTTACTCAAGACTGCCCTTTCGTGACGGGGAGTTTAACCGGGTGCTCTCCCTGGAAACCCTGGAGCATGCAGCCGAACCGCTGGAATTCCTGAAAGAGCTCCACCGCGTGTCCACCCGGGATGCCATCCTGGTCCTCAGCTGTCCCCCCGCCACCAGCGAGGTCCCATACCGGATCTATTCGCTGTTGTTCGGCGGCCACGGGGAAGGACCGCACCGTTTCCCCCCTTCCCGGCGGGTAAAAAAAATGTTTGCCCTTACGGGATGGAACCTGATCCGTCACCGGGGAACCATCCTTTTTCCGTTCGGGCCCGACTGGTTCCGGCAATGGGGGGAAAAAGTGATGGGGCTATTTCAAAATACATGGATATCCGAACTCGGGATCCGGCAATTCTATGTCTGCAACAAAAAGTAAAATACTGCTCCTCCGGGTCATGCGATCCGAACTCTGCAACCGCTGCGGGAGCTGCGTGGGGTTGTCCGGGGACAAGATCCGGTTCGGGAACAGGGAAGGGAAATACCTCCCGGAGATCCGGGAAGAGTTGAGCGACGGGGAATATGACAGGATCTGGAACGCATGTACGGGCGGCCGGTTCGATTTTCCGGCCATGCGGAAGCAAATTTTCGGGAATACGCCCGGGTTTCATCCATACATGGGCCCTTACCGGGAACTCTGCATCGGACATGCAACCGATCCGGGACTCCGGGAAGCAGGTGCCAGCGGAGGCATTCTTTCTACCATGCTCATTTACCTGCTGGAGACCGGGCGTATCGGCGGGGCGGTGGTAACCCGCATGTCGCTTGATAAACCATGGTTAACTGAACCTTTTATCGCCACTTCCCGGGAAGCGATCCTGGAAGGGGCACAGAGCAAATACATCATCACCTCGGTGAATGAGATCCTCGGATCCATTGCTGAATTCAACGGGAAACTGGCCTATGTGGGATTGCCGGGACAGGTGCAGTCCATCCGGAAACTGCAGCAGGCAGGCGATCCATCGGTAAAAAACATTAAATACATTTTCGGGCCCTTCTACGGGAACACCCTCCATTTCTCCTCAGTCAGGAGCTTCCTCAGGTCCCACGGCGAGAAGGACCATACCCGAATCCGCAAGCTATCCTTCAGGTACGGGGAGTGGCCTGGAAATATGCGGGTGGAAATGGACTCCGGCAGGGTCATCGAACTGAAGAAATTTCATGCCAACTACCTGATCCCTTTCCATATCGTGAGGAACAGCCTTTACTGCACCGATTTCACCAACGAATTCACCGATATATCAGGGGGAGATGCCTGGGCCCCGGTGTACGAGGAGCGGGGAAAAGGTTACTCGCTGGTCATTGCCAGAAGTGTTGCCGGCCGGGATTTGTTAAAGGAAATGGAAAGGGAAGGATGGCTTGAACTGTCACCGGTCACCGAACAGGAGTGCATCGATATGCATTCACACGGGTACGATTTCAAGAAAAGAGGAACATTTATCCGGATCCGTTTCAGAAAGCTTCTGGGAAAGAACATCCCAGATTACGGATATGAGCTCAAAGGCTTTCCATTCAGCCGCATCCTGATGGAAGTGGTGATCAGCACCCTTTTCCTTGTGCTGGGAACCGCACCGGCCAGGTGGATGGTGGAAAGGTTCTCCCCGCAATTCATCGGGAATTTGTTTGAACGGTCAAGGACCTTATGGAAACGTTCCACCCGCCGGATTAAAAGAAATGAACTGGGCTGACATGAACAAGGCTATCCGAAAATGGATCTTCTGGCTGCTGCACCTGACGGGATTTGTACTCCTTTACTTCGTGGTGCGTGACCTGGAGTGGGACCGGTTCCTGGAGGTGCTGAAAACGTTCCCTCTGTGGAAATACCTCACCGGACTGGTATTTCTGTGTGTGGTGTATGCGCTGAAGTCGCTCCGGTGGCACCTGCTGAACCGGTCGTTCGGGATCAGCACCTCCTGGAGCATGGCCCTCCTGTTTTACCTGTCCGCCGGCTTCCTCAGCGTGATCACGCCGGGCAGGCTCGGGGAGTTCTCCAAGATCTATTTCCTGAAAAGACAATGTGGGACAGATCTGACGTCGGGTACCTCCTCGGTGATCCTGGACCGAATCTGGGATGTACTGGTACTGAGCTTCGCCGCAGGTGTCTCCGTCTTCCTTCTCTGGTCAGCTCCCGATCTGAACAGATGGGCTGTGCTGGCAGCCGTGCTGCTTTTTACGGCTTCCCTCCTGGTGGTGCTCTTCCCCGCGGTCATCTTCATCCCCGTGCTGTTCATGAGCAGGCGGTTCTCCTCCCTGCACATGCGGCTGGATGAGGTGTTCCGGCTATGGAAAAAGAACAGGTTCACCAATTTCATTCCCTCCCTGGTCATTTCTGCAGCGGCTTTCCTCCTGCTGGCTTTCATCCCGGTCCTTTTCTCAAGTCAAACACCCTTCCCGGTGGAATATGTCGCCGGGATCAGTTCCATCTCCATCTCCAACATCCTGTCTTTCATCCCCGTTACAGTCGCCGGATTTGGAACCAGGGAACTTGTATTTGCAGCGGTGTGGGACCTGCAGGCATACCCCAAAGAAGTAGCCCTCTCGGTCTCCACAGCCTACTTCATGGTAACCTACCTGGGATCGCTGGTGATCGGGGGAGTGGTTTACCTGCTGAACCTGAAAAAGCTCTATCGTCCCCGTGAGATCAGGAGCTTCAGCACGGATAAGGCCTTCCCATCCTGATCAGGATGGGATTACCTGTTCAGGGTGGGGTTGCCTGATCAATCCGGGGATACTTTCTGATCATACACCCTTTCCACCACCATCTCAAGGGCTTCCCCATAGGGGATCTCCTCCCTGGATGCGTATTTGCGGATCTCTTTCACCAGTTTTTTGTCCGATTCGATCTCCCTGCGCAAGCTGTCCATGGCGGCGGATGGTCCCATGGTCCTGAGTGCTTCATGGTCATCCCCGGTGTAATATTCGTAGTAGATCCCTTTCCTGGCAAGTTCGGCATCGGGAATGGAAAGCATCTGCCAGGAACTTCCGTCCGCTTTGAAAGCCAAAAAATTCAGCCAGTAAGCCTCCTTTGTCATCCCCGTATGGTGGATCACTCCCCTGGTGTACTGGAAGGTCTGGTACTGGTTCATGTACAGCAGGAACAGCAGAACCAGCCCGGTGGCTACTTTCACCGCTCTGCGTGCCGCGGCAGCCGAGTCCATCACTGCTGCCAGCGGGATGGCCATGACCCCGTAAATATCCACGAATGAGCGCAGCCCGAAACTGCCCCCGTTCCACCAGGACCACCAGCTGGCCTGGAGGTAGATCTGCAGGACCATGTAAAGGACGATGGCGCGCCATCCCTGCCGGCAGCTTTTTCCCATGAAAAATATCCCTGCCGTGGCAACGAGCATCACCGGTGTATAGAGGTACCATCCTTTCCTGTAACTGAAAAGCACATCAATGATGTGGGGTGAGCCGAAATAGAAACTGCTTCCGGAAGGTCCGTAGGAGTTGAACAGGATGGAACCGGTCACCGTTTTCCAGTAGACCATCTGTGGGATCCAGGGAAGGATGAAGCAACCAATCATGACCGCCACCTGGGGCGATTTTTTCAGCAGGAACATAATCCTGTCCCGGAAAGAGGACCATCCGGTGACTCCCCACAGGAGAAGCAATACGCCCGCGATCACATTGGTCGGACGCACCAGCACGATCATGCCGTAGACCAGTCCGATCCAGACGGCGTTTTTTGCCATCGGCTTTTCGTACCAGCGGATCACCAGGAAAAGGAACAGGGTGATCAGGGTAAAATTGTACGCATGCGACATGGGCCCTTCATGGACCGTGTAAAAGAAAAGATTGGTACCCAGCGCGACCAGAACCAGGGTCACCGCTGTGGCAACCGGCGAAAAATACCTGAGCAGGATCTTTCGGAGGACCAGGAGACCGATCACCACGTAAAACAGGCTGGAAAGGACCAGGAACAGCTGGTAGATGGAGCCGTACCCGTCCCTCGCCTCCCCGAAAAGCGGTGCCAGGACATGGGCTGTGAAAAAGAACGGACTGTAGAGGATGGAGAGCCCCATGGAGGTCTGGATCAGTTTATTGCCATTCTCCAGCTCTAAGAACCAGAACTTGTTGTCGTTCACAAATCCTTCCGGGGGATCGTCCAGGAACTCCAGTGTCACATCCCCGTAAATGAAGGTGGCAGGCAGGTAAGCGTAATAGGAGATCACATCCCATTTAATCACCCCGCGTTCATTGGGTTTGGACCGGGTCCAGTGGTGGTAGGCGAACATGGTCGCCAGCATGGCGGCCAGGATCACCACCAGTGCCAGACCGGGAAGGGAACTCTCTTTGAGGGGCAAAATCTTCCTTTTCATTTGATGAAGGGGCTGTATTTTAACGAGGGACTGTTGCCATGGCCGGCTACAAAATTAACAAAAGATCAGAACTGGAAATAGATGAAGGGCTGCAGGTCGGCCGACCAGGACTGGTAGATGATGAAGACCATTACCACGGCAATGAGCGCCTTGGCCCAGATCGGGATGCGGATGTACCAGTTCAGCAGGGCCAGCTTCCACCGCTCGGGCACCCAGTGGATGAAATAGCCCAGGGCCATCACCGCAAAGACAAGCCGGTAGCTCCACAGCACCTGCGGGATGATCTCCGGGTGGAAGGAATGGACCACCTGGTGGATCAGCTGACCAGCCTTTTCCATGGATTCGGAGCGGAACCAGATGCGGGTGAAGGTGATGAAATTGAACGTAAGGAAGATCTTCCACAGGGTTGCCGCCCAGTGGGTGCTGTGCTCGTAGGGACTGATCTTTTGCCACAGCTTGTACACCACGATCCCCAGTCCGTTGATCCCGCCCCACACCACGAAGTGCCAGCTGGCCCCGTGCCAGAGCCCCCCAAGCAGCATGGTGATCATCAGGTTCACATCGGTCATGACCCTCCCCTTCCGGTTCCCTCCCAGGGGGATGTAGAGGTAATCCCTGAGCCAGGAGGAGAGCGAGATGTGCCACCTTTTCCAGAAATTACCCACATTGGTGGCCTTGTACGGGGCATTGAAATTCTTGGGCAGCCGGAATCCCAGCAGCAGGGCCACCCCGATGGCGATATCGGTGTACCCCGAGAAATCCACGTACACCTGCAGGGAATAGCCGTAGAGGGCCATCAGGTTCTCGAAACCCGAAAATCCGAGGGGATCGGCGAAGACCCGGTCGATGAAATTGACCGCGATGTAATCCCCGATGAAGATCTTCTTGAAGAGTCCCTTGAGGATCATGAAAAGGGCATACCCGAATTCCTCCCGGGTGAGGTGGTAGCGCTTATATAGCTGGGGGATGAACTGGGCGGCGCGCACGATGGGTCCGGCCACCAGCTGGGGGAAGAAGGAGACATAGAACCCGAAGTCCAGGATATGTCTGACCGGGTCCACCTTCCCCCGGTAGATGTCCACCGTGTAAGAGATGGTCTGGAAGGTGTAGAATGAAATGCCCACGGGCAGCAGGATGACCGAAGTGTCGAAATGGGTGCCGGTGAGGGTGTTGGACCAGAGCGCCAGGTGGTTCACGATCTGGAGGTCCAGGTTGAACAGGTTGTTGACCGTATTGACGAACAGGTACGTGTACTTGAAGTAGGAGAGCATGAAAAGGTTCACCACTACGCTCATGACCACCCCGAATTTCTTCCACCCCTGCTTGCGGGAATAATGGATCAGGTTCCCCAGGTAAAAATCCGATACGGTGGAAAAGACCAGGATCAGGAAGAAGAGTCCCGATGTCTTCCAGTAAAAAAACAGACTGGCCGCAAACAGGAAGGCATTCCGCACTGCCCGCTCTTTGTAGATGATGGAATAGATGAGCAGGACCACAAAATAAAAGATCCAGAAGTAGAGCTGGGTAAAGAGCAGGGGCCTGTCCGGATTGAAAATGAATATGTCGGGGAGGATCTGGGTCAAGGTTTCAGTGATCGTTGAAATATATGTTGTAATCGAGCATCAGGGCGTTGTAGAACATCTCCGCCACCAGGTTCGCACCCAGCGGGGTGAAATGGATGTAATCGGTCTTTGCCAGGGGCGGGTCCGCCTGCACGAAGGAGGGCATCGAATTGAAGCCGCCCATGGCTTCATACAGGTCCCAGAAAGCGTATCCGGATTGCAGGGCGGCTGACTTCAGTGCGTCCCTCACCGGCTCCACGGCAGGATAGGTGGTGAGCTGTCCTTTTTCCTTGTAGGACATGTCCGATGGTCCGATCACGATCACCGGCACATCCGGACAGAGTCCCCCGATAAAACGAAGCTCCCGCCTGAACGCGCGCCTGTAATAATCCACATCCGTGATGAAGGGAACCACGTTGCCCCCGAACTGGAGGATCAGCAGACCGGGCGAGAGGTCGTCCATCATGGCTTTCAGCTGGTCGCGGTCCATCTTGCTGAAAACCAGTCCCGACGATCCCCGCATGGCAATGTTGTCCACCTGCAGTCCGCTGTCCGTCTCAAATGTGATCCCGTAGATCCTTCCTCCCTGCGGAAATCCGGTCCACAGGCCCACCTCCTTCATCGTTGCGCCCATGTTCAGCTCGGCTGCCTGGTAGCCCGCAGGTAGTTTGGTAAAGGTCTCAAAGATGGTATCGTTCACCCGGAATACCAGGGAGGCATTGTCCGCCTCGGAGTGGAAGAAGACCCGCACACGGTCGCACTGTCCCGTCCTCCTGCCTGTATTGAAGGTGAAATAAAGAGACGGCATCTCCTCCTCCTCCGGCACCGACGCAAAGGCGGCCATGGCCCCGTAACAGCTATGGCTGACGGAAGGGTCGCGTTTCCCGAAGAAGGTATGGCGCTGCCACTCACCCGTCTGTTCCTGCCGGTAGGCGAGGTGTCGGTCATAGATGGGAACCGCCGGCACCAGTCCCGTCCCCGATCCCCCGAAATGCTGCTGGAGGCGGAACCTGATCAGCGCGGTCATCCGGTCATTCTCGATCTGTGAATCCCCGTAGTGGAGGATCCGGGTACGTCGGACGGTGCCCTTTTTGAGCCCGTCCAGCTTCCGGTAGAACGGGACCAGCACATCTTCCTTTCCCCCGGCAAACTGCAGCATGTACACCGCATGCACCAGGCTGTCCGTATTGACCGGGCGGACCGGCTTCACAACGGATTCCTCTTTCGGAGTTGCGTCCGCTGCAGCAGAATTCACAGGGACGGTGCCTGCCTTTGAGGACTTTGCCCGGGCGTTGTCCCCCGGAGACGGATCGGACCGGGAGATGTTCGCGGAGGAATTCGGGAGGGAATTCGGGGAGGAGGATGGGGAAGAAGATGGGGAGGAGGTCGGATCCGTCACGGTCGTCCTCACCGAATCCGGCGTGGTGAACATGCCGGGTGTCAACAGTGGATCGAAAATGGGATCCGTTTCCGGATCCTCCGTCACCGACGAAGCCGAGAGCAGCTCCTCCACATCGAAGCGCATGAAACTGTCATCACTCCGGAAGAGATCCGTTACGGAAAAGAACCGGATCCTGAGATTGTCCGTGATGCGGATCCCCTCTCCCGGCAGTGCAAGGGCGATGACCAGAAGCAACAGCCCCACCGCTGCAAAGAATATGAGGATCCTGAACGGCCGCATTGCTCATCCTTTCCGCTTGATCCGGATGACCTGACCGGGTTTTATTTTTGACTGGTTGGTAATGTTGTTGAGCCTGGCAAGATCGGTCTCCGTCACTCCCGGATAATTCCTGGCGATGTCCCACAGGGTATCCCCGCTCTTTACCACGTAGGTGATGTACTCCCCATCCCCTCCCGCAGGGGATCCGCCTCCCGGGCTTCCCCCGGTCGATGATCCGGAACTTCCGGCCTCAATCGCTGCACCGGATCCTGTCGCCTGAGGCGCCACATCCCTTCCGGCGAACCGCTGTTTTTCCTGAAAGCTCATCCGGTCAAGGTCACTGTACCGGGAAGATTTTCCTTTGGGTTTGTAGATGACCAGCTTCTGACCGGACCTGATCAAATTACGCGAGATGTTGTTCCAGTAACGAATGTCCGAAGCCCGCACATCGTACCAGTCCGCGATAAATCCCACATTGTCGCCCGATTTCACCGTATAGGTGAGTTTATCATACTGGTCCGACGGCAGCTCCACCCTGTAGTTGGAGGTATAATGCAGGGGGGTGGCCACCAGCCTGCCCTGGTCAAAATAGACCGAATCTTTGTAGGCAAAGATGCTGTCCTGGTGATCAATGAAGCGGGCCGTCTGCTCCAGCGGGATCCTTACTGAGTAAGGCTGTTTTGCAGTGGCGGGTACGATGTCCGCCCGGTACTGGGGATTCAGGTCCTGCAGCTGCCGGAGGGGGATCCCCAGCACCCCGGAAATCTGGGCCAGGTGCACCTGCTCACGGACCATGATCGTATCGGTGAACAGGGGAAGCTCCACCGGGATCCTGGAAAGCCGGTGTTCGGGATAATGGTTCATCGCATAGGTGGCCGCGATGAAGGCCGGGACATAGCCGCGGGTTTCCCTGGGCAGAAAATAATAGATGTCCCAGAAATTCCTTTTTCCCCCGGATCTCCTGATCGCTTTGTTCACATTGCCCGGGCCGCAGTTGTAAGCGGCCAGCGCCAGGGTCCAGTCGCCATACATCCTGTACAGGTCCGTCAGGTACCGGGCGGCTGCCTGTGTGGAAGCGACCGGATCGCGCCGCTCGTCCACCAGGGAATTGATGGTGAGCCCGTAATATTTCCCGGTCCCGTACATGAACTGCCAGGCACCGACCGCCCCTGCCCTCGAAATGGCCCTGGGATTCAGTGCCGATTCGATGACCGAGAGGTATTTGAGCTCATAGGGAACCTGGTAATAATCGAAGATCTCCTCGAAGATGGGGAAATAATAGTCCGCCAGTCCCAGCATCACCCGCATCTGCTCCCTCCGCTTTTTGGTGTAGACATCAATGTAATTCTTCACGATCCTGTTGAAGGTCAGATCGATCACCGAAGGAATCTCCGCCAGCCGCTGCATGTAGACCGAATCGGAAAAATCGGGAAGGAGCGTGTCCTCCCCCGGCAGGTACTCATCCACCGCATTCTCCAGGGACTGGTTCACGTACCAGAGGTTGAGCATGCTGTCCAGATTCTCCCCGATCCTCAGTTCCAGCTCCCCCTCAGCCGGAAAGGTGTCCGCCGGAATGGTGTCCTCAGGAAAAAGGGATTCCTCAGGCACACCGGCCGGTACCGGCGAAGGATCCTGACCCCGGACAACCAGGGTTTCGCCCGGTCCGGTGATCATGATAAACAGGCATATCCACAGTGGCATCGTACGGATTCCGGCTTTCTTCATCATCTTATCTTCCTTTAAGTTCGAACCTGCATACAAGTCCCAGCTGATGCACCGGAACGCTCCCGGGTACCATCACGGGTTGCAGCGAGGGAGCGATGCGCAGGGATAGGTTCTGATTCACATCCCAGCTGTACAGGTGGGCGTCCACATAGGCATCCAGCACCTGCAGGGCATACACCGCCGCCAGCGCAATATAGCTAATTTCCATCCATCTTCGCCAGGTCCGCAGGTACCGTTCATTCAGGTCATTCTGGTCCTGCGCATATTCCTGGCTGGCAATCCTGTAGTTTGTTGAATTATAATTGATTGCATATACGGCGGCTCCCAGTCCGACGTACACGATGGGGATCTTGAAATATTTCTTGTTGTAGGCCTGGCCGAGGCCGGGGAGCACCAGGGCGTACATCATTGCCTTAGACGGGGAATGGGAAAAATCGGGTTCTCCGGCTTCCACGGTGTCGGCCGTCAGCATCCCGGGTTCCATGACCCGGGGGATGGTGTCGAATTCCCGCCGGACAGTGTCCGCTTCCCGGTAAACAGGTTTGAACTCGGGGCGCGAGGATTCGGTTACCGGCGGGATCGTGTCGGATTGTGGGGCGATCGTACCGGTTACCGGCGGGATCGTGTCGGATTGTAGGGCGATCGTGTCGGATTGTGGGGCGATCGTATCGGATTGTGGGGCGATCGTACCGGTTGCCGGGGCGATCGTATCGGTTACCGGGGCGATCGTATCGGGATCCTGGCCCCGAACCGGTAAAACAGCGATGGAAATGCAGAGAAGTGTCAGAAGGATCCTGTTCATTGAGCCGGTTTATCGAGTATACTCACAATACGCTGCAGGTCCTCATCCGATTTGAATGGAATAACGATTCGCCCTGCACCTTTATTGCTTCGTTTAAACTCGACCGTGGCTCCGAAATAATGAGACAGATGTTCCCTCAGATCCTCATAGGCCGGCCGGGGACGGGGACCATCCTGAACCGGTTCCGTTTCTGTTCGCTTGGCCTTCTGAACCAGGCCCTCAACCTTCCTGACCGAAAGGTCCTGTCTCAGGATCCTGTTGAAGATATCCAGCTGCAATCCTTTGTCTTCCAGCCCCAGCAGGGCCCTGGCATGCCCCATGGTGATCTTTTTCTCACGGATGGCCGTCTGGATCTCCACAGGCAGGTTCAGCAGCCTCAGGTAATTGGTGATCGTGGCCCGCTTCTTCCCCACCCTTTCACCCAGAGCTTCCTGGGTCAGGCTGAACTCCTCGATGAGCCGCTGGTAGGAGATGGCCACCTCGATGGCGTCCAGATCCTCCCGCTGGATGTTCTCCACCAGCGCCAGTTCCAGCATCCGGTCATCCCCCGCTTCCCGCACATAGGCAGGGATCCGCCTCAGTCCGGCCTTCCGTGCCGCCATCAGGCGCCGTTCCCCGGTGATCAGCTGGTAGGTGGAATCAGCCGCCCTTCTCACCGTGATGGGCTGGATGATCCCGTGTTCCTCCACCGACTGCACCAGTTCGTTGAGGGCTTCCTCGTCAAAGGTAGTGCGGGGCTGAAAGGGATTGGACGAGATGTTCTTGACAGGGATCTCGTTGACCGCCGATGGTGAGTGGATCAGCTCCCTGTTGGAATCGTCCGGTGCTTCGATCAATGCACCCAGTCCCCTGCCCAGTACGCTCTTCTTTGCCATAAGGATGTCAGATTAATCCATTACTTTTTCTTCCTGTTTCAGGCGGGTTTCCTCATTCTTCTGGAGGATTTCCCTGGCCAGGTTCAGGTAACTGATGGCCCCCCTTGATTCCGCATCATACAGGATGGCCGGCTTCCCGAAACTGGGTGCTTCCGTCAGTTTGATGTTTCGCTGGATGATGGTTTCGAACACCATCTGCTGGAAGTGCCTTCTCACCTCTTCGACCACCTGGTTGGAAAGCCGGAGCCTGGAATCGTACATGGTCAGAAGGAATCCTTCGATCTCCAGCTTTTTGTTCAGCCCGCGCTGGATGATATTGATCGTATTGAGCAGCTTGCCCAGTCCTTCCAGGGCGAAATATTCGCACTGGACCGGGATGATCACCGAATCGGCAGCCGTAAGCGCATTCACCGTGATCAGTCCCAGGGACGGGGAACAATCGATCAGGATGTACTCGTAATCGTCCCTGACCATGTTGATCACATTCCGGAGCATGTACTCCCGCTCGTTCATGTTCAGCATTTCAATCTCGGCCCCCACCAGGTCAATGTGTGAGGGGATCAGATCCAGGTCCTTGATCTCACTGTTTAAAATGATCTTCCTGGGATCGGCATCTTCGATCAGGCATTCATAGATGCTCGTCTTCACCTTTTTTATGTCGAATCCCGATCCGGACGTGGCATTGGCCTGCGGGTCCGCATCGATGATCAGCACCCGTCTTTCGAGCACAGCAAGGCTGGCCCCCAGGTTGATCGCCGAAGTGGTCTTCCCAACACCTCCCTTTTGATTCGCTATCGCAATAACTTTACCCATCGGCCATTTTCTTTATTCTATATTTAAATGGATTGAAAAGCGGGGTTTAAATTTACTATTTTCACATAGCCCGCTATTTTCAGCATTTTTCTTATTGTAAACAAACGTTTTTCATTTATAAACACCTTATTAACATTTTTTTCATGATAACTCTGTAATGTGGTTGCAACCTGAAATTTAAACATGAACGTATCAGGGTGACGGCGCATCAAAGATAAAACGAACGATCCTTTTTCCCAAAAAACGCAGTCAACGGGATTTTATGTATTTTTGTGCATTGGTTGTTGCATGATCATGAAAAGAACGAACTGGATCACCATTGTAAACTGTACCGCCGGGGGCGGGAAGACGGGGCGGGACTGGCCCCTGATCGAGTCGTTGCTTAAAAAGCACGGGATCAGGTTTGAGCCGTACCTGACCAGCCGGAGGCTGCATGCATCGATCATCGCCAGGAACAAGATCGAAGAGGGTTACTCGAAGATCATCGTGGTGGGGGGTGATGGCACCATGAACGAGGTGATCAACGGTGTTTTTGCCCAGACAAGGATCCACACCACCGAGGTGATGCTGGGAATGATCTCCGTGGGGACGGGCAACGACTGGGCGCGGATGTTCAACATCCCGGCCGGTTATGAGGAAGCCGTTTTGGCCATCAAGAAGCAGAAGACCTTCATCCAGGATGCCGGGATGGTGCGTTACCTGAAGAACGGCAAGGAGTGGAAGCGCTATTTTGTCAACATCGCGGGGATGGGTTTCGGGGCGAAGGTGGTGGAGCGGGTCAACCGGATGAGGGACCGGGGAAGGCACGGGACAATGGTCTATTTCTACAATATTTTCTCCAGCCTGCTGGGTTACCGCTCCACCCCGGCCAGGATCTCCATCGACGGACTCACCATCGACCGCAAGATCTTCCTGATGAATGTGGGCATCGGGAAATACAACGGGGGAGGGATGATGCAGGTGCCGCATGCCATTGCCGACGACGGCCTGTACAGCATCACCCTGATCAGGAAAATGGGCAAGCTGAATGTGATCGCCAATCTCAAACGCCTGTATAACGGAAGCATTACGGAGCATTCCAAGGTGGAGACCTATACCGCCCGTTCGGTGCAGATTGACGGGCCCGGGGTGCTGAAGATCGAAACCGACGGTGAATCACTGGGGACCGGACCCCTCCAGTTCCAGATCATTCCCAGGAGCGTCAGGGTGATATCCGGGGAGATGACAGCCTGATCTCAAACAATTTCGGCCAGTATTTGCCGGTGACAAAGATGCGGTCGCCCGCCGGATCCCACGCGATTCCGTTGAGCACATCCGTCGTGGGCGTGCGGCTCGATGACGGCAGGATCCCCTTCAGATCGACGCGTCCTTCCACCTTTCCCGTGGCCGGATCGATGATCACGATTTCATCCGTATAATAACGGTTGGCCCAGATCTTTCCTTTGATGTACTCCAGTTCGTTCAGGCTTTCCGCCGGTCCCCTGTCATGGTAAACCTCTATCTGGCGGTTGATGGTGAACATCTCCGGATCGAGGAAATAGATCACATTGGTGCCGTCGCTCATGATCAGTTCCTCCCCGTTGTTGGTCAGTCCCCATCCCTCCCGGTTCTGGTAATATACCCTGCGGATCTCCTCGAAGCTCTCCCTGTCATAAACAAATCCCACCTGGGAACGGTAGGTGATCTGGTAGATGTGATCTCCGAACACCGTGATCCCCTCCCCGAAAAAAGATTCGTCCAGGTCCCTGACCTGCCTGACCTCGCCCGTCTCCAGTTCCACGCGCCTCAGGGAGGACCGGCCGTAATTTCCCGTGCCCTCATACAGCCATCCCTCTGCGTACTGGATCCCCTGGGTGTAGGCCTCCGGATCGTGGGGGTATTCCCGAACCACCGTGTAGCCGTATTCCACTGGTTTCACATCCGAAAGGAGGGTGACCGGCTGACTGTGATTTTCGGTGCGTCCCCCGGAGATAAAAACCCTTGCGCGGATTCCCGTCCTGCCCGGTGCCATCTTCGCGCTGGAAAGGACTGCCTGTGTTTCCCCGATCAGGGTTTTCCTCAGCGCTCCTCCCATGAAAAGCTGGATGGAATCCACGGTGACCGAGTCGGGGACCTGGAGCCGGACGGAGATCTCACCCCCGACAGCGAGCGACACTGGTCCGGATGGTTCAGCCAGGCGTGTTGACAGGGGTTGTGAGGGAGCGGCTTTCCGGCTGTCCGGAACCCCGTTCCCGGGTCCGCATCCATGCAAAATCAGCAGGAAGAAACCGATCGTCAGGCAGTGCAGCTTTCTCATGAAAGGTTGTCAGTGGCCGAATATCCGTTGCAGGAATGAGCGTTTTTTCGGGATTCGCTTCAGTTCATCCTCCAGGCTCGGATGCTCGCCCGGATTGATCATCTGGTAAATCTCTCCCCAGCCCGGCAGTCCGCCGATGTTCCGGTCATCGATGAAAATATCCGCTTCGATCTTCCTGCTGGAGTTTTCCTCGTCAAATTCCTCCTCCGGGTAGCTCTTGTTCACTGCATAAAATTCCACCCCGTTCTGACGGCAGTACTCCACGGCTTCCTTCAGCTCCTTGCCTGCCCTGAACGTCCAGAGGATCAGCTGGTGTTTCTGTTTCTGGAGGGCACGCAGGGTATCGAAGGCAAAGAGGATCTCCTTGCCGATCTCGGGATATTTATGTTCTACGATGGTGCCGTCAAAATCAACAGCAATTTTCAGGGGGCCTGATAACATATCTCAACGGGTCTTTATTATTTTACGCCAGGTTGTTTTAAAGTCTTCTTCGGCCAAGAATTGAACAAATAACCATTATTGGAAGACTTCCTGTTAACCTGCCCAAAAATATTAAAAATCACGTTAAAACAGGTCCTCCACCGAAAGATATCGCTCCCCGGTGTCATAATTGAAGGTCAGGATGGCGGATCCGGGATCGACGGTTTCTAGCAGTCTGGCCACCGCTGCCAGTGATGCACCGGTGGAAATTCCCACAAAAATGCCCTCCTCCCTGGCAGCCCGCCTGGCATAATCGTAGGCCTGCGCTTTCTCGACGGCGATGGTCCCGTCCAGCACCTTCCTGTCCAGGTTTTCAGGGATGAATCCGGGGCCGATCCCCTGGATCCCGTGTGGACCGGGTTCCCCTCCGCTGATCACGGGCGAGTCCGAAGGCTCCACCGCATAGACCTTGATCCCGGGCATCTTTTTTTTCAAAACCCTTCCCACCCCTGAAATGTGTCCCCCGGTACCCACACCGGTGACCAGGTAGTCGATCCCCCCCGGGAAATCTTCCAGGATCTCCAGCGCGGTGGTGGTTGTATGGATGGCCGGATTGGAAGGATTGTCGAACTGGGAAGGGATCCATGCACCTTCGATCTCGGCGGCCAGCTCGGCTGCACGCGCCATGGCCCCCTTCATTCCTTTTTCACGCGGGGTCAGTTCGATCGCCGCGCCATAGGCCCTTAATATGTTCCTGCGCTCCACGGACATGGACTCCGGCATCACCAGGATGATCCGGTAACCCTTTACGGCGGCCACCATGGCCAGTCCGATCCCCGTATTCCCGGAGGTCGGTTCGATGATGGTGCTGCCCTGTTTCAGGATCCCCTGTGTCTCGGCTTCATTTACCATGGACAGCGCAATCCGGTCCTTGATGCTTCCGCCTGGATTGGTCCTTTCAAGTTTGATCCATACCTGCGGGGCTTCCGGGAACAGCCTCCTCAAATGCAGGTGAGGGGTGCGCCCGACGGATTCCAGAATGTTCTCGAATTTCATTTTGTTTATTTGATTCGACAATACTGTTATGTGTGCATCCCAAACGATTTTCCTAACCCCCTGACCCCTAACCCTTCCACTATATCACAAAATTGATCGGTTCCCCCAGTTTCTTACTGTCCCGCACCACCACCCTGTGCTGCCTGTACACCACCGAGTAGGGCAAAATGCTTTCGGTGATCCAGGTGTTGCCGCCCACCACCGTATCGTGCCCGATCACCGTATTTCCTCCCAGGATGGTGCTTCCGGCATAAATGATCACATTGTCCTCGATGGTGGGATGCCTTTTGGTGTTGGCCAACTCCTTTTCCACGGTAAGGGCACCCAGGGTCACGCCCTGGTATATCTTCACGTTCTTTCCGATCACGGCCGTCTCGCCGATCACGATCCCCGTCCCGTGGTCGATGAAGAAGGGAGATTCGATGGTGGCACCCGGATGGATGTCGATCCCCGTCTTTCCGTGTACGTACTCGGACATGATCCTGGGGAGGAGCGGCACCTTCAGTTCATACAGGATGTGTGCGAGCCGGTGCACGGCGATGCAATAAAAACCAGGGTAGCACAGGATGATCTCCTCCAGGCAGCATGAGGCCGGATCAAACCGGGTGATCATTTCCGCATCGGCCACAAGCCTGTCGAATACATCCGGAAGTTGTTGAAAGAAGGTATCCACCACCTCACCGGGTGTCTTTTCCATTTTGTTCCTCAGGGGATAGAGCAGTTCCCGGAGCTTCACGGAGCAGCGTTCCAGCTCTATTTCGAGCTCCCCCTCTTCCGCGAACCTGTTCCTGCAGATGGGAAACAGGGTATGCATGAAGGTTTCAACGAAATCGTAGGTTCCCTGGATACAGGGGGTCTCCCTGCTGAAGCGGTTGTTGAAATCACTCAGCTTGCCTGCAAGAAGCGATGTTGATTTACTCATCGGTATGATGATTTTAGGATGGTAGTTCCGGTGAATTTATCTGAATAACCTCATTCTGAGCAAAATGTTCAGCAAGGATATGAGAATATAGCACAGGACAACCAGCGTGAGCCCGGAAAGTCCTGTCAGGAGGAGGATGACTCCTGCCACCAGGATCACCAGGTACCTGGCGATGTTTCCGCGCAATCGAAAATGTTCGAATTTCAGTGAAAGCATGGGCACCGGCAGGATCAGGTAGAAAGCCATCAGGAGCATGATGCCCCACATGAAGAAAACATTCACCCCGTTGCCGTAAATGAGGCCTTCATTCATGAACTGCCAGAACAGACCGGTCCAGAACAGTGCATGCGCCGGGGTGGAGAGTCCCCTGAAATAGGCAGTCCCTCCCTCCTGCAGATTGAACCGGGCAAGCCGGACGGCTGAGAATACAGGCACGATCATAACGGAACCCGTGATGATCCACTGAACCACCGGGTGGATCGCATTGCCTACGGGTGCCGGGACGGCAAAAAGATGCTTGAAAATAAGATATATGAAAACGGTTGGCAGCACCCCGAAAGTGACCATATCAGCCAGTGAATCAAGCTGTTTTCCTGTATCGCTGTAGGCTTTCAGCAACCGGGCGGAGAATCCGTCCAGAAAATCCAGCAGGGCGGCAGCAAGCAACAGGTATACCCCCGCTTTCCATTGCCCTTCCAGAGTAAGCACAATGGCAGCTGTACCGCATGCCACATTCAGCAGGGTAAGCAGGTTGGGCAGGTGGCGCTTCATTCTTCCCTTTCCTGCCTGGAAGCGAACCTCCGGTCATAATAGTTGAGCGCCCAGCGCACGACCAGGTAACTGACCAGGATCATGGCCGGCCAGGACAGGTACCCCAGGATTGCTCTGATGTATTCCATGGTGTCAGATAATTAGTAATGGGCTCCTTCTGTCATTTCTTTTTCATCGATCTTCTTCCTGCCGAGGGACCTCCAGGCGATGGCGATATATGCCAGCACGAAGGGCACCAGGAGCGACACATAGCTCATCGCCACCAGGGTATAGTGACTCGAAGAGGCGTTCCGGATGGTCAGCGAGCTCTGCAAATGGGTGGAAGAGGGATAGAAGGCGGTATTATTGAACCCGGCCAGCATGAAGAGGGAGAAGACCACCAGGACCGTCCCCGGTCCGGTCAGCCAGATGCCCCGGCTGCTCTGCCTGGTCAGCGGCAAAACGATCCCCCCGACCACTCCCGCCACACCGGCCAGGAACATGACCAGCACAGGCGTCATCTCCAGCAGGTTATGCAGGTATTTACGGGGTTCCATAAAGATCTCACCGGTTTCGGGACGGACCGCGTACCCTTGCCTGAGCATCAGCCAGACGGCAAATACCAGGAAGAATACAAGAAAAGGAACGGCATTATAGAGCAGGTGTTTCCTGGACCGCTGCAGGATCGCTTCATGATCGATGCTGTTCATGAAATAAAGCAACCCCAGCACCCGCGCCAGGAAAAAGACAGCCAGGCCCAGGGAAAGGTTGAACGGGTTCAGGGCCGCCTCCAGTCCCCGCCACCTGGTCCCCCATGTGACGCTGTTCATCTCGTCCAGGGAAAACTGCGACCCCGAAAAGAAGGTGGCCACGGCCACCCCCACCAGGAAGGTCCCCACCAGCCCGTTGATGAACAGGAAGGATTCATAGGTCTTTTTTCCCAAAAAATTGCTCGCCTTGTTCCTGAACTCATAGGAGACCGCCTGGATCACGAAGGCGAAGAGGATCAGCATCCAGACCCAGTATGCCCCGCCGAAGCTGGTGGCATAGAAGAGGGGGAAGGAGGCGAAAAAGGCTCCTCCGAAGGTGACCAGGGTGGTGAAGGTGGTTTCCCACTTCCTGCCCAGGATGTTGACGATGATGGTCCGTTCCAGCTCGGTTTTGCCAATCCGGAAAATAAAGGTTTGCCCCCCCTGGACAAAGAACAGGAAAACCAGGAATGAACCCAGCAGGGACACGATGACAAACCAGTATTGCTGCAGTTCGAGAAGTGAAAGGTTTCCAAACATGGCTATTTTCCTCCAGGTCCTTTTTTGATTTGTGATACCATGATCCCGATCTCGGCAATGAACAGGGCCGTAAATGTGACCAGGAAGATCCAGAAGGTCAGCTGGACCGTCCCCGGATTCAGGCGGGTCACGGCCGTCAGGGTGGGCATCAGCTCGTACACCACCCAGGGCTGCCGGCCCATTTCCGCCAGCACCCAGCCGGCCTGGCTGGAGATCCAGGGAAGGGGGATGGTCAGCAGGGCTACCCAGAGCAGCCATTTGTGGCGCCCCCAGCGGTTCTTCAAACTGAGCCAGAGGGCGAGGGAAGAGAGGATCAGGAAATGGAGCCCCAGGATGACCATGAGATGGAAGGTGTAAAAACTAATCTTCACATTGGGGATCAGCTCTTTGAGGGCCCTGCCCCTGTAATGGCCGTACCCGAAATGCTGGTAATACGCATCCATCCACACGGGATCGCTGAATTTCGCCTGCATGGCCTCATAGGTGACCTGGTCACCCCTCTCCCCGGCTCGCTTCATCTCCCTGAGGGTCTGTAGCGCGACCGAACCCCGCTCGATCTTTTCCTCATAGGACATGAGCCCCTGTTCCTCATTCCCGTAGACCAGGTCGGTAATCCCGGGCACAAAGCCGTCCGGCGTCAGAAATACCATGTATGAAAGCACACTGGGGATCTCGATCTTGAAGATGAATTCCTCCCTGGGATTGGGAATGCCGGTTGTATCGGTTCGCATGATGCCGAAGGCCACCAGCGGAGCATGGGTCTGCCCCTCGTAGAGCGCTTCCATGGCGGCGAACTTCATGGGCTGGTTCCGGGCCACGATCCTGCCCGAGGTATCACCTGTGACGATGGTGAAAACGGCAGCGACCACCCCGAATACCGAAGCAACGATGGTACTTTTTTTTGCAAAAAGCACTTCCCTTTTCCTCAACAGGAACCAGGCACTTACCCCGATCACGAACACAGAGGCCAGCAGGAAGCTGGAAGTGACCGTGTGCATGAATTTGTTCACTGCCATATCGGAAAAAAGCACATCCCAGAAGCTGGCCATCTCATTCCGGACTGTCTCCGCATTGAAACGGGTCCCCACCGGTTTCTGCATCCAGGAGTTGGCCACCAGGATCCAGACGGCGGACAGGTTGGCACCGAATGCGGTGAGCCATGAGGAAGCCAGGTGGAAACGCTTGCTTACCTTGTTCCAGCCGAAGAACATCACGGCGATGAAGGTGGATTCAAGGAAAAAGGCCATGATTCCCTCCACGGCAAGGGGAGCACCGAAAATATCCCCCACGAACCAGGAATAGTTGGACCAGTTGGTGCCGAATTCGAATTCCAGGATCAGTCCGGTGGATACCCCGATGGCAAAATTGATCCCGAACAGCTTCATCCAGAATTTGGTGGTCTTCTTCCATTCCTCGCTGCCGGTCCGCACATAGATCGTATGCATGAAGGCCACGATAAAAGAAAGGCCCAGGGTCAGCGGGACAAAGATCCAGTGGAACATGGCCGTCAGGGCAAACTGTCCGCGGGACCAATCAACGAGGGACATATCAAAGGAATCAAGCATATGGTTAAGGATTGGTGATTTGTTCCAGCACATGGTCGCTGCGCTCCTCATCCGAGCTGAAATCCCTCTGAAGGATATCCGGGAAGAAGAAGAGCCGCAGAATGGCGAACATGATGAACAGCTTCACCAGGATGATCCCCCAGAGTTTCCTCCCCCAGGTCATGTTCCTGAATCCGTCGTAATAGAACCGGAACACCCTCTTTATCAGTGCTGGTCTGGCTTCATTCATGGCGAAGTGCGCGCAATGCAAAATTCGCTTTTCAAATTAAGAATTCTTATTGGTTTTGAATTTAATAAATTTATTTTTATTGTTTCTAAATAGTAATCTCCATACCGGAACATGTGTACAACGCCCGAGTGCTGTACAACATGATTCTTATCATAAGCAGGTCGAGTGAATGACGTAACTTGATGTTTGGTAATAAGTTGTTAACCTAAACCCCAACAAATGAAATCGACATCAAGAATCCTGTCGTTCCTGCTGCTTGCAGCGCTTCCCTTCACTCTCTTTGCACAAGGCCGGACGATCGTCGCGGCCTATATGAAGGTCTCCCAGGAAAATTACAATGACTACCCGGAAGTGGAACAGGCCTGGAAGAAATACCACCAGAAAGCCATCGAGGCCGGAGTTCACAATGGCTGGCAGCTCTGGAGGAACCTGCATGCAGGGATGGATGATCCCTACCAGTTCATCACCCTGCAATGGTACGATCATTATGAGCACGCCCTGGGTGAGAACAGGCCCGAAGGATGGCTCGAGGGCACCTACACCGATGAGGAGTGGGAGGCACTCTACGAAAAAACCCTTGATGCACGTACCTACGCCATCCAGGAAGTGGCCAACCTGGTGTCCATGGTGGAAAATCCCGGGCAGACCAGGTACCTGGTGGTAGCCCGGGTGGATGCAAAACCGGGCATGGAGGAGGAGTACGAAAAGATGGAAGACGAGATCTTCAAGATCTACCATGAGGAACTGATCCGGAGGGGGGTCCTTTCTCACTGGGGGGTCTGGAAAATTTACCCCTACAGGGAAGGACAGCACAGGTATGTGATCGTGAACGGGTACAGCAATGCAAAGGACCTGGCTACTCCGAAGCCATATATCGAAGCGGGCGAACTGGGAATAGACTATACCATGGATGAGATCATGAATCTGGTTCAAACTACAAGGGAGGATCTGGGCAATATCGAGGTCTGGGAACTGGTGGACTTTGTATTCCCGGAAGAATAGCCACATACACCCCTTATGCATCGATTCTGAAACCAGGTTGATTCTCCCACACATCTTAATCCGTATTTCGAGGGGATTTAAAGACCGGTGCCTATGAAAACGCAGTGGATGTCAATTATTTATACATGGACTAAATAAGCGGGAGGCCGGCCCTTTCAATTTGGCCGTGAAATATCCGGATCCCGCAATTTTGTTTAACTTGGGATCTTTATCGAGACTCCTGCATGCAGTCCCTTTTCTCCGAATACTTCCTCCCCGCCACGCTGGCCATTATTACCCTGGGGATGGGATTGTCGCTGACCGACCGGGATTTCAGGAACATCTTTGTACAGCCCAAAGCGGTGATCACCGGCATCTGCTGCCAGATGATCCTTTTGCCGCTGATCGCGTTCCTGATTGCACACCTCATCGATCTTGACCCTGTTTTTAAAGTGGGACTGGTACTCATTGCCGCCTGCCCGGGGGGTGCCACATCCAACCTGATCACGTACATCCTCAAGGGGAACGTGGCCCTTTCCATCTCCATGACGGCCATCAACAGCCTGATCACCCTGGTGACCATCCCGCTGGTGGTGACCCTGGCGCTGAACCTTTACATCCACCAGGATGCGGAGATCCACCTGCCGGTGGGCGAGACGGTGATCAAGGTCTTCCTGATCACGCTGGTCCCCGCCTACCTGGGTACCAGGATCAGAAAACGGATGCCAGAATTTGCCGACCGGCTGGAGCAGCCCCTGCGCATCATCCTTCCCCTGCTGCTGGCCCTGATCTACCTGGGGGTGATCTTTCTGGACCAGGGGACCGAACTGACGACCATCAGGGATTCCGTTAGTATTTTTCCCCATGCGCTCATCCTCAACATCACGGCCATGCTGGCCGGACTCCTGGTGGCCATTGCACTGGGGCTGAAAAAGATCAACCAGTTTACGATCACCATCGAGGTGGGATTGCAAAATTCGGCACTGGCCATATTCGTGGCCACGAACCTCCTGAACAGCCAGTCCATGGCCCTGGTTCCCGTGGTGTACGGCTCCTTTACCTTCTTCAGTACGCTGCTGTTCGCATGGGTGGTGAAAAAGATCACCCTGAAACGGAAGGCATCCGCGCAGCGTGCTGAATGAATGGAAACAGGTTGAATCGTACAGGAATCCCGGCAGGAGGGACTGGATCACCTAGCGGAACAGGTGGATGAAACCCGCCCTTTCATAGGGCTCGGGAGTACCGGTCTCCTCGATCACATAATAGTATATGCCGGCCTTCACATCTGTCCCGCTGCTGTTTTTCCCGTTCCAGGATATGCGCGGCGACCTGGAGTAGAAGATCTGGGTCCCGCTCCTGGTAAAGATCCTGAATGTGTATACCGTGGTCCCGTCGGTAGCCACCTCGAAATAATCATTCACCCCGTCCCCGTTGGGCGTGAACACATTGGGAACCTCCAGCTCCTGCCCGGCGGAATCGGTTGCCGCCTGAAGGATGATCTCAACAGGGCCGGACGAACGGAGGATGGAATCGGGAGGTGGATCTGCCTCCTGTCCGCTGATCACCGGAAGGAAGAGGCAGCTGATGAGCCATGCGGCAATGGGTTTTCTGAGCATCATATTTTTTCGGTCAGCTTCTGGACCACCCTAAAGTTATTAAAAAATTCCTTGGCAAAAACCCTTACCACGGTATAGGTGGGGATGGCCAGGATCATGCCCACGATACCCGCCAGGCTGCCGGCCATCATGATCACGATAAAGATCTCAATGGGATGCGCATAGACGCTGGTCCCGAAAATGACCGGCTGGAACACCATGTTGTCCGTGAGCTGGGTGATGATGAACACGATGAGCATGTAACCCATCAGCGGCAGCAGCTGGGTGGTGAATTCCATATCCAGGTGGGACGCTGCCCCCAGCAGAATCCCCAGCGCCGCACCGATCCACGGTCCCAGGTAGGGAATGATATTCAGCACGGCGGCCATCAGGCCGATCACCAGTCCGTGCCTGAATCCCACCCCCACGATGGTCATGCCCAGGGTGACCAAGGTCATGATCCCGGTCATCTGCAGCATGATGCCGATGAAATAACGGCGGAGCAGGTGAACGATGGAGGAGATGGCGTGCCGGAACGCTTCTTCCTTTTCCTTGGGCAGCAGGGTCACCACGTAACCCAGCAGCAGCCGCTCCTCCCGCAGCAGGAAAAAGGTGATGAACGAAATGGCAAAGATGGCCCAGGCGATGTTCCCCAGGATGGAGACCACGGTACCGATAAGGTCCGTGATGACGTTGATGCTCAACAGGTCCCTGAGGCGCTTCTGCAGCGTCTCCCTCAGCGTTTCATCCCCTCCCTCTCCCATGTTCAACTCGCTGTACCAGGTCTCCACCCGCTGGATGGGATCTTCCAGCTGTGCGATGATCTTATTCGTATCCACGCGGGACAAATCCTGGGCTTCGCTCGCCACCAGGGGAATGAAAACCCGGAAAAAACCGAAGATGGCTCCCCAGATAACGAACAGTGTGACCAGGGCCCGGAGGGTGACCGGGATGCGCCATTTCCCGATCCGGATGCGACCGAGCAGCTGAACCAGGGGACGGCCGATCAGGGAGAGCACCGAGGCGATCAGCAGGTATGCCACGATGTTGGAGAACCGCCATACCAGGAAGACAAGCACGGCGATGCCGGCGATCACCAGGAGCGTACGGGGCGTGAACCAGGATTTCATACTGTCACCGTTCTCTGTCGGTTGAACAACTGATCGTCGATTCCCCGTAAATATAATGATTTATTGGTGACCCGGATGTTGATATGTTTTCCTTTTAATTTCTGGGGTGAATCGCTACTTTTGACTGCCGGTAAACCGAGGGAAATGAAGCAATATCTTGAACTGCTGAACCATGTGCTGGATCAGGGAACCCTGAAAAAGGACCGGACCGGCACCGGAACGCTGAGCATCTTCGGATACCAGATGCGGTTTGACCTTTCCGACGGTTTCCCGCTGCTGACCACAAAAAAACTGCATCTCAGATCGATCCTCTATGAGCTGCTCTGGTTCCTGAGGGGGGATACCAACACCAGGTTCCTGAACGAACACGGGGTGAAGATCTGGAACGACTGGGCGGATGAGAACGGAGAGCTGGGCCACATCTACGGATACCAGTGGAGAAGCTGGCCGGCGGCCGACGGCACCACCATTGACCAGGTGGCCATGGCGGTGGACTCCATCCGGAACGACGCGGACTCCAGGAGGCACGTCATCAGTGCCTGGAATGTGGCCGAGCTGGGCCGAATGGCCCTGCCTCCCTGTCACATCCTGTTCCAGTTTTATGTGGCCGGAGGAAAACTCTCCTGCCAGCTTTACCAGCGAAGCGCGGATATCTTCCTGGGGGTCCCCTTCAACATCGCATCCTACTCCTTCCTGCTGATGATGATGGCCCAGGTAACGGACCTGGAGCCCGGCGAATTCATCCACACCCTGGGCGATGCACACATTTACCTGAACCACGTGGACCAGGTGAAAATGCAACTCGGACGGGAGCCGAGACCCCTGCCCGCGGTGAAGCTGAATCCACGCATCCGCTCCATCTTCGATTTCAGCTACGAGGATTTCACGGTCGAGAACTATGACCCGCATCCCCATATCAAAGGAGACATTTCCGTATGACAGCCACGGGGAGGAACCCACAGGATCAACGGGAGGGCGGTCCGGCGGCGGACAGGGAAGAGATGGTCCGGAAGAACATCTCCATCATCGCAGGCGTTGCGGAAAACCGGGTCATCGGCATTCACAACCGGCTGCCATGGCACATTCCGGCTGATTTGAAAAGGTTCAAACAGCTGACCACCGGTCATGCGCTGATCATGGGAAGAAGGACGTTCCTCTCGCTTCCCTCGGGACCCCTTCCGAACCGCCGCCATATCGTGATGACCACCAGGCCCGGGGCAGCCTTCGAAGGCTGCGAGACCGCCGGGTCGGTCCGGGAAGCGCTTGAACTGGCCGGCACAGAGAATGAATGTTTTGTGATCGGGGGAGGGAAGGTGTACGCACGGTTCCTGCCCCTGGCGGGAAAGTTGTACCTGACTCGGGTGCACCGGGAATTTGAAGGGGACACATTTTTTCCGGAGATCGATTTCAGCCGCTGGAAGGCGGTTCGTTCCGAACGCGTGGAGGCGGATGAGAAAAATGAATATGCACACACATTCACGGAATATGTGAGAATTTGAGCTCCGGACGTTGTAACTTGTTGCTTAATTCACTATTTTTTCAACGAAAATCAAAACTGAACCGCATGAAAAAGCTTTTGTTACCGGTCACCCTCCTTCTGTTCCTGCCCCTGTTCCTTTACGCGCAGCCGGACAGGATCGTGGGAATATGGCTCACCGAGGAAGGGACATCGCAGGTAGAGATCTATGAATCGCCCGACGGGAAGTTCCACGGGAAGATCGTCTGGCTGGATGAGCCGATGGAGAATGGCAAGCCCAAGGTAGATGATGAGAATCCGGATCCCAAACTGGCCAAGCGGCCCATCATGGGACTGCCCCTGGTGAAGAACTTCAAGTACAGTTCCAAAAAGAAGCAGTGGGTGAACGGGAGCATCTACGATCCCGACAACGGAAAGACGTATGACTGCTTTGCCTGGTTTGAAAAGGGCGACTACAATACCCTGTACCTGAAGGGGTATGTGATGGGGATCAGGGCCCTGGGCAGGTCCACCGTCTGGAAGCGGGAAAAGAAAAGGAGCTGAAGCCGGCCGGAAATCCTGCCTGAAAGCGGGCGGGAAAATCCTGCCTGAAAACGGGCGGGAATCCTGCCTGAGAACGGGCGGGAAAATCCTGCCTGGAATCGACCGGAAACGGACACCTCCGTTTCAAATCCGTTCACTTTTTTGATACCGGTCCGCCCGACCGGTTTTTCTTATGTAGCTGACAAGGAATTCATTGCATGTTTTGGCACGCAATGTGTGATATTTCAGGTGAAAACAAATCTTACGTCCTTTTACATTTACCTTTCACACAACGGGTGATTCAGTAAATTTCTTTTTTAGGTTTAAGTGGTTAGTGAAAAAAGGGGCTCCTCCAGGCCCCTTTTTCTTTTTCCCTGCGATCAGATTTCACTCCTCCAGCAGATGGCGGACGGCCACATATTCGCTCAGGGCGATCCCCCTGGAGGCATCAGACAGTTTGAAATAGTTCTTCATCAGCGGTTCGTCCCTCACGGTCCCCGCCCCGTACTCCAGCTGCCAGATATCGCCGGTGAATTCCAGGTGGTCAGCGATCTGGCTTCGGACAACCGGGTCTTTCACCAGTTCTTCGAGCAGATTCCTGAATTCCAGTGCCTCCCTGGAGAATTCCCTGCCGTTTCCCTCCCTCCAGATCACTTCCCGGCCGGCACGCCGGTTGTCAATGGCCTCCAAATCCTCAACGGAGGCTCCGGTCTGACCGGTGAAAACGACCATTCCGTCCTTCATCACTTCGATCCGGGCCTGGAGCGAGCGGGCCAGGTCATGGATCCGGAGAGCGGATGCAAGCCGGTCCGGACCGATGCTGTCACCCGCAGGCTCCAGCAACCGGGCGGTGCGCTCCTGCAGCAGCTCCGTGTCGGATTCATATTTCACAGCCTCCCCCCGGTAGAGCTCCAGGTTGTGCTTTGACATGTTCACATTGGAGAAAATGACCACGATGGCGATCCCCACCAGCAGCATCACCACATAGGGCAGTGTGACCTTTTCCCGGCCTGCCCGCTGGAAGGCATTGACCACATAGAGGGGGATAAACCCGATGATGAGGAACCCGGTGCTGAGCAGTATCATGGAGCCGGCGCCCGGCCAGTGCATCATCTTGAACAGCGCCCCGGTGAGCAGGAGCGCCAGGGTCAGGTATCCCACCACGGGATAGACCGGATTCTTTCTCTCAGCCTGCTCCCTGTAACTGATCCTGAAATAGAGCGGCAGGAACACAAGCACGATGAGCACGATGCCCAGCGTAAGCAGGATCCCGGCCCCCGGCCAGTGCATCCGCTTGAAGAAGGCACCGAGAATGGCGAGCAGGGCCGAGGAAAGTCCGAAGATATACGTGAAATTTTTCATGCGTTGGAATTTTTTGTCCAGTGAAAGCAATGTCTGGTGCTGAACCTGGCGAAGCCTGTTTTCACCGATGGAATCGAGGACCCTGCCGTATGAGGATTCGAAATCCTCACCAGCCTGCATCCGCTCCTCCACCATGCAGCACACATGGTCCAGCACGTCATCCAGGAGCCTCCCGAAAGTCAGCCCGCGGCCGGCCAGATCGCTCCTGATCCGATCGAGGTTGTGGTCAATGGCCGTTTCGATCATTGTCACGCAGGCGCCGGTGTGAGCACATGGGTCAGGGTATTCACAAAATCGAGGAATTCATCCACCTTCTGCTGCGTCCGCGACCGTCCAACCTCGGTCAGAGAGTAATACTTCCGGACCCGCCTGCCGATGTATTCCGTCTCGGTGGCGATGTGTCCGTCCGCCTCCAGTTTATGCAAAACCGGATAGAGTGCCCCGAATGTCAGCCTGATCTTCCCGGCGGAGAGCTCTTCCACCTTCTTTGTCATTTCATAGCCATACATTCGTCCGTTGTCTGCCAGCAACTTCAGAACGATCGTTCTCAGGGTCCCTTTCAAAAGATCATTTGATATCATGAAACAAATATATAACGATTTTATATATATGCAAATTATATATCGGAAAATCTTTTGTCAAAAAATGGATCCTTACCGGGCTGTTCGCTTGTATTTTATCTTTTTTGTTCATATGTTTGAACATATGCCTCCCGCTTTCAGGATGATATCGGGAGGGGTCCGTATCGCATTACTTTTAAATCTTGTCACCTGTGGAAAAAAAACAATCCCTCAATGTCCTTCTGCCCGTATTCCTTTCCTTTTACGTCATGGGCTTCGTGGACCTGGTCGGCGTGGCCACCGCGTTTGTAAAAGATGATTTCGACCTGTCGGATTCAGTGGCCCAGCTGCTGCCCACCATGGTTTTTCTCTGGTTTGCACTCATCTCCATCCCCACCGGTATATTCCAGGACCGGAAGGGAAAAAAGTTCACCGTCATGCTGGGAATGGCCATCACGGGCCTGGGGGTGATCCTCCCGTTCATCCATTACAGTTACCTGACTGCGGTGCTGGGTTTCATGGTGCTGGGGATCGGCAACACGATCCTGCAGGTGTCGGCCAACCCGCTGCTGCTGGATGTATCCCCTAAAAAGAGCCAGGCCGCCAACCTGAGCCTCTCCCAGTTCGTAAAGGCCATCGCATCCATGCTGGGACCCGTGATCACGGCGGCGCTGGCAACATACACCGGGAACTGGAAGCTGGTCTTCCCCATCTATGCCGCCATTTCGCTCATCTCCATCTTCTGGCTTTACTCGGTCCGCGTGAGGGAACGGGAGCCGGAGAAGGAGCCGGCCACCTTCGGAAGCGTCCTGGCCCTGTTCAGGATCCCTTTCGTGACGGTGATGATCCTCTCCACATTCCTGCTGGTGGGATTCGACGTGGGCATGAATTCAAACATCGCCATCTACCTGCAGAAACGGTTCCTGATCCCCGTCGAATCGGCGAGCCTGGGCATCTCCATCTATTTCTTCTCACTTGTGATCGGGAGGTTCCTGGGCGGGGTGCTGCTGCGGACGATCAGCACTTCCCGGTTCATGGTCGCCAGCATCATCCTTACCTTCATCGGTCTGGCGGGTATCATTCTCTCAAACAACCTGGCACTGACCAGGGTGATGATCTTTGTGGCCGGACTGGGCTTTTCCAACACCTTCCCCATCGTGTTTGCCATCATCATTGACCGGTTGCCCAGGTATGCCAACGAGCTGTCGAGCCTGATCATCCTCTCCGTGGCCGGTGGAGCGGTCATTCCGCCCCTGATGGGACTGATCAGCGATACGCTGGGGGTGACCGCGAGCCTGTTCATGCTGGTGCTCTGCATGATTTACGTCACTTTTGCCACATGGTATGCCATCCGCACCAAACCTGCCGCCATGAATGAGAACCAGTCGCCCGATATTAAACCCGATGCATAAAACAACCCGTTCAATTCAATAAACCTTCTTCCCATACACATGGACACACAGAAAGATACCCGCATCATCATGACCCTGGATGCCGGCGGCACCAACCTTGTCTTTTCGGCCATCCGGGGGAACAAACAGATCGTACCGGACATTCATCACCCTTCCACCCCGGACGACCTGGAGAAGATCCTGGAAACCCTGGTGAAGGGCTTCGAAGAGGTCTCCGGACAATTGTCCGGCAGCGCCTCGGCCATCAGCTTCGCCTTTCCTGGTCCGGCCGATTACCCGAAGGGGATCCTCGGCGATCTGCCCAATTTCAAAGCTTTCACGGGAGGTGTGGCCCTTGGGCCCATGCTGGAGGATCATTTCGGGATCCCGGTGTACATCAACAACGACGGGAACCTGTTTGCTTACGGGGAGGCGCTGGCCGGATTCCTGCCGGATCTGAACAGGCGCCTCAGGGAAGCGCGAAGCCTGAAGCAGTACGACAGCCTTATCGGATTCACGCTGGGGACCGGCTTCGGGGCGGGGATCGTGCTGGAGAACAAGATGCTTGTGGGGAACAGCTCCTCGGGGGCCGAGATCCACAACACCCTGAACCCGTACCACCCCGAGTGGAATGCGGAGGAGAGCGTGAGCACCCGGGCCATCCGCCGTGTGTATGCCGAACTGTCAGGGATCCCTTTCGACGGATCGCCCATGCCCAGCGAGATCCACGAGATCGCAAAAGGAAAAAAGGAAGGCCGTAAAGAAGCTGCCAGGGAGGCGTTTGTGCAGTTCGGGAGGGGACTGGGAGGTTCCATTGCCAATGCCATGTCGCTGATAGACAGCATCGTGGTGCTGGGCGGGGGGATCACCGCTGCGTGGGACCTCTTTGCCCCGGCCATGTTCGCCGAGATCAACCGGGAATACAGGGATTTCAGGGGGAACCGGTTCCCCCGGCTTTCATATAAATGCTACAACCTGGAGGATGAAGGCACATTTGAAGAATTCGTGCGGGGAAGGACCAGGGAGATCACCGTTCCCGGGAGCGGCCGGAAAATATCCTACGACGATCTGCCCAGGACAGGGGTGGGCAGGTCCGCACTGGGGGCCAGCACCGCCATCGCCCTGGGAGCCTATGCCTTTGCACTACAACAACTGGATCTGAAAAACTGACCTGATGAAAAAATTCACCATCATCCTGCTTTCCATGGCAACCGCATTCTCCTGCCTCCGTCCCGATCCCGGCACCGATCCGGTGCTGCAGCATGTCCCCCCGCTGGACAGCGTCGGCGGCATCCGGGTCTCGGCCGATACGGCCGACATGGAGCCGTCTGTCCGGAATTTCAGGGGACAGGCCCTGCTGAACAGGGACATGACCTCCCTCAGCTGGTTCGTTTCAGCTCCGTACAGCGGCGGCTACCACACCGGTACCCTGCGCATCAACGGGGAAACCCCCCGGGTGTCCATGTTCCAATGGCTGCCTTCCAGGGCGGTCCGGGAAGGGGAAACGGACCGCTGGAAGATCCTCTCCACCGTGAAGATGGTCCCCCATGAAGATGCGGTGATGTGGGATGTACGCATTACAAATGACGCGGATACGGAGCGGGACCTGGAGCTGGAGCTGGACCTGATCGGATTTGTGAGCAAATACGGGGGTGACTGGCAGTGGTGGTACCCCTACCCCAAACTGGACGGGCAAACCACGATCAGGGACGATGAGGTGGAAAATGTGCGGCGGCACCTGGGGACGGGCAGGACCGAATCCACCGAGGTGGTGACCGAGCTGATCGACGGGAAACCCACCCCCACCCCCAAGACCGCCCGCTGGCCCTCGGATGAAGAGATCCTGCAGTCCTCCAAATACACGGCAGAAGGGAATGGCAGCACGCTCATTGTGAATGACACCGAAACGGAGGCGGTGACCGGCTTCAGGCTCCTCCAGCAGCCCGCCTCCCTGGAGGTGAAACGAAGCGGGGGGACGGCCGCCTGGAAAGAGCGGATCGGGGCCGGGGAGACCTACACACTCCGGTATGTGATGACTTACGGCGGGGACAGCCAGACGGTCCGCGGCCAGCTGGACCGGTGGAGCGGTGATTTCGATGCGGTGTTCCGGGAAGTGGACGCGGTCTGGGAAGAGCGGTGGCAGGCCATGTTCCGGCCGGACAACGAACTGCTCTCGGGCTGCTTCCCGGTGCTGGAGACCGCCGACGAAAAGGCCGCGAAGGTCTATTACACCGGTCCCCTCACACTGCTCTACCTCCTGAACACCAACCTTCCGGAGCATGAAAAGGTGTTTTTGACGGGGGGACCCAGGTGGGGGGCATCCATCACCTTCTTCTGGGACATCACCGAGTGGTCCACCCTCTGGGCGGTGGTGGACCCCGCCATGATGAAGGAGCACCTCTCTTCCTGGATCCTGATCGATCCATCGAAACATTACGGGAAGGACAATTTCGGCGGCAAAGGTGTCGGCAACGGCTATTCGGCCAACTACTGGGCGCTGTTCCAGCTGATCCGGTCGTATGTGACCGTCACGCGGGATTTCGGGTTCCTGGAAGAGACCATCGGGGACAAAACGGTCATGGAGCACCTGCATACCTATGCCCTGAACTGGAAGAACCTTGCCCCTTACGGACAGGAGGGATATGAAGCCGATGTATACCGGCTGGCCGACTTCGGGGATGATGAGTGGAACCTGCTGGAGTGCGTTCCCACCTACAAGCACATCGTGCCCTCGTTCAACGCGGGATACGCCTGGATGATGCGTGAACTGGCCGGTCTGTACGACCACACCGGCAACAGCGCCCGGGCCGATTCCCTGCGGGAGGAGGCCGAAGGGATGATCCCCCGGATCCTTTCCCTCTATGCGGGGGAGGGGGTGTGGAACAGCCTCCATCCTGGGGGTAAAACCATCGAGGTGCGGCACTGCCTGGACTTCATGTTCATCGGCCGGTACATTCCCGGGGATGTGCCGGAGCAGATCCGCAGTGAAATGATCGCATTTGCATACGATGAACTGATCACGGACCTGTGGATGCGGGCCCAGTCGCTAAAAGACATTGCCGCCGATGTATCCGACAGGCCGGACCACGGTCCGCTGGGGGCATTCGACGGATGGCCGGCGGGGACCATGGATGCGCTCGTGCAGATGGGGTATCCCGACAGCGCACTGGAATTCTACCATGCCATCGAGCCGGTCACCTACGAAGGCTGCTGGGCACAGGCCCACGAGTTGTGGGGGGAGAACAAATACAAAAAGAACGCGCGGGTGCGCATCGCACAGCGCGGCTGGGGCAACCGGGAATCCTCCGGCGGGATCTCCATCTCACAGGTGATGCTCAAGTGCTTCTTCGGCTTCTACCCGGATGTGGAAGGAAATCCGCTCCGGGAGAACATCCCTTCCGGTTTTACGGGAAAGCTGCATCACGTCCTTTACGGGGGAGATTATTACACACTCTCGGCGGAGAACGGAAAGGTGAAGATGGAAATAGAGAAATAAACCTGTTGTCATGACAAAAAAACAAACCGGGAAATATCAGGACAAATCACCCCGCACAAACCAAAAGCCGGGTCCGTGGCGGATGAGGGTGCCCGCGCTGCTCCTGGCGATCGGCCTCTGCGCACCCTCCCTCCTCTCACAGAAAAGATATGTTGATTGGGTGGATCCGCTGCTGGGCAGCCAGGATTCCCGGTGGATCATGTTCCCCGGACCGGCCCTGCCTTTTTCCATGGTCAAGCTCAGTCCCGACAACCAGGAGCTGGGCTGGAAGGCCGGCTATGACTATGCCATCGACAACATCGCCGGATTCAGTCACCTCCACTCGTGGACCATGGCCGGGGTGCTCACCATGCCGGTCACCGGTCCCCTCCTGGTGGAACCCGGGACGGAAAGGCACCCGGAGAAGGGGTACCGCAGCCGGTTCGATCATGCAAGCGAGAAAGCCTCCCCGGGTTATTACAGCGTCTTCCTGGACGATTACGGCGTGCAGGCGGAACTGACCTCCACCATGCGGACCGGTTTCCAGCGGTATACCTACCCGGAATGCGACACGGCCCGCATCCTGATCGATCTGCTGATCCCTTCCGAATACGGGTTCGAGATCTTCTACACGCAGATCAACAGGGTATCGGACCGGGAGATCGAGGGGATCTCCTACCAGCAGAGCCTGCGGAAGGCGAATTACAATGAGTATATCCTGCATTTCGTGATGCGCTTCAGCAAACCTTTCGACTCCTTCAACGGGTGGGTGAAAGAGGACATCTTCAGAAATGTGGAGACGGTCTCTTCCGGATTCGGACACAAGGATGTGGGTGCCTTTGTGGAATTCAGCACCGCCGAAGGCGAGCAGGTGATGGTCCAGACCGGCATCTCGCTGGTTTCGGTGGAACAGGCGCGGAAAAACCTGGAAACGGAGCTGGATCCCTTCCGGTGGGATTTTGACGCGGTGAGGCATGCCGCGGAGGAGACCTGGGAGGAGCTGCTGGGCAAGATCAGGGTGGAGGGCGGATCGGAAGCGAACCGGACGAAGTTCTATACAAACCTGTACCGGTCCTACGTGGGAAGGACCACCTGGAACGATGTGGACGGCCGGTATGTGGACATGTACGAGAAGGTCCGCCAGCTGCCCGAAGGCACTCCGGCAATCTACGGAAGCGACGGATTCTGGATCACCATCTGGAACCTGAACCAGCTCTGGCCGCTGATCACCCCGGAGATCACCAGCCGCTGGGTGAAGTCCTTCCTGGAGATATACGACCGGGGCGGATGGCTTCCCAAGGGTCCCACGGGAATAGAATACTCCGGCATCATGGTGGCTTCCCACCAGATCGCTTTCATCGTCGGGGCGTATCAGAAAGGGATCCGGGACTTTGATGTGGAGAAGGCCTACGAGGCCTGCTACAAGCTGCAGACGCAGCCCGGAGGGCCCCACGAGGCCGGGGGCGTGGTGGGGAACCGGAACCTGGAGGAATACATGAAGTACGGGTATGTCCCCGAAGAATACGGACCGGTCTCCAATACCGTGGAATATGCGTATGACGACTGGAGCGTGGGACAGTTCGCAAAGGCACTGGGGAAGGAAAACGATTACAGGTACTTCACAAAAAGGTCCTTCAACTACAAAAATGTGTTCGATCCCGAAGTGGGCTACATCCGGCGCAGGCATGCGGACGGGAGCTGGGTGGACGGGTTCAGTCCCTTCGGACAGGTGACCTTCCTGGATGCCGGTTTCGTGGAAGGGAATGCCTGGCAGTTCACCTACTTCGTACCCCATGACCTGGCGGGACTGATCCGGCTGATGGGCAGGGAGGAGTACAACGACCGGCTGGAGGAGGGCTTCGCCACTTCCAGTCCCCACAACTTCAACTCGGAGCACCTGGGCTCCAACAGTCTGGACGGGATGGGGATCCTGCCCGTGAACCACGGCAACCAGCCCAACATGCAGGCCGCCTACCTGTTCAACCACGGGGGGAAACCCTGGCTTACCCAGAAATGGGTCCGGGAGATCATGGACCGGTTCTACGGGACGGGACCGCTGGACGGATGGCTGGGGGATGAGGACCAGGGACAGATGGGGGCCTGGTTTGTCATGAGCGCCATGGGATTGTTCCAGATGGAGGGGGGCGCCTCGGTGGATCCGGTGTACGAACTGGGCAGTCCCCTCTTCGAGAAGGTCACCATCTCCCTGGATGAACGCTATTACCCGGGAAAGGAATTTGTCATCGAAGCCAGGAACGTGTCCGGCGAGAACCGCTATATCCAGTCCGCCCGTCTCAACGGAAAATCCCTCGACAAACCCTGGTTCTATCACAGGGAGCTGGTGCAGGGAGGCAGCCTGGTGCTGCAGATGGGCTCCGAGCCGAATAAAAAATGGGGCAGCCGGCCGGAGGACGCCCCGCCCTCCCTGAGCATGCTCCTCTCGCCGGAGGAAAAGGGGGAGATCATGGCATTCGACAGGGATGCCGAGGCGCTGAACGAGTGGAACCGGGCGCTGAAAGCTTATTATTACCACCGCAAGGAACATTTCGAAAGCCTCCCCGACACCGATCACGAGATCATCTTCCTGGGGAACAGCATCACCGACAATGCCGAATGGGCTGAACTGTTCGGCAATCCCCGCATGAAGAACAGGGGGATCGGGGGAGACGACACCGGCGGGGTGCTGGGAAGGCTGGATGAGGTGGTGCGGTCCCGCCCCGACAAGATCTTTTTGATGATCGGGACCAACGACCTGTCCGCCGGCAAATCCGTGGAACAGATCATCGCCAACTACCGGCTGATCCTGCGCCGGATCAGGGAGGCATCCCCGCAGACCAGGGTTTACATCCAGAGCGTTTTTCCCACCGAGGATGCGCTCCACACCACCCGGAAGAACAGGGATATCATGCAGATCAACAGGGAGCTGGAGGCGATTGCCACGGAGGGGGGACTGGTCTACATTGACCTGTTCACGCCGCTGGCCACCCCGGAGCACAAACTGAACATGGATTACAGCATCGACGGACTGCACCTGAACGGCGCCGGATACCTCCTGTGGAAAGAAATCATCAAGCCTTACGTGGAGGAGCGGACCGTGGTTCCGGACAGCACCTTCAGCGATCTGTTTTACCGCAGCGGGGAGGGATTCACCGGGGGGGACGGGACCTATTCCATCCCCCTTCCCGACGGACGTACGGCATGGCTGTTCGGGGACACCTTCATCGGAGGGGTTGATCCCGAGAAGGGGACCCGGGCTGTACAGGATCCGATCTATATCCGGAACAGCCTGGTGGTGCAGGACGGCACGGATCTGCAGACAATCTACCAGCGGCACAACGGCAAAAATGCCTCCTTTGTCATCCACCCGGGCGCCTTCCGGGAAGAGGGGACCCTGGCGGAAGACTCCGTCTGGTTCTGGCCGGGGGACGGATATGTGGAGGACGGAACCCTCCGGATCTTCTTGAGCGCTTTCGACAGGACCGGAACGGGGATGTGGGATTTCAGGTGGACCGGGACCCACGTCGCCAGCTTCAGTCTGCCGGACCTGGAACTGCAGGAGATCACATCGATCCCTTACGGCATGCAGGCGGACGTGCACTTCGGCCATGCCCTCCTGGAGGATGCGCATTATATTTACGTGTACGGCGCAGGCAAGGGGAAGCCTCATGCAGCGCGGTTCCCACGGGGTGCCTTGGATGCACCCTGGGAATTTTTCGACGGACAGGAGTGGACCGGCGATGCGTCCCGGGCAATGCCCATGGCGGACATGGACGGATCGGAGCAGTTCAGTGTGTTCCGCCTGGGAGAGCGCTACGTGATGATCACCCAGATGGGCGGGATCAGCGATGAGATCTGCTCCTTCACCTCCGATACCCCATACGGTCCCTGGAAAAACAGGCGGCTGATATACACAACCCCGGTCCCCGGTCCGAAGGAGAGGCTGTTTACCTACAACGCCCTGGCCCATCCTCAGTTCTTGGAAGAGGGGATGCTGCTCATCTCATATAACATGAACAGCATGGAACTGGAGGACCACTACAGGGATGCGGGGATCTACCGTCCCCGTTTTATCAGGGTCCCCCTGGAAATGATCGATCCCGAGTTCCCGATCGTGCACAACCCCGACTGAATGCTGCTGCCATGAAAAAGTACACCATTGACCACAAAAGCCAGATCCCACTCCACGCACAGGTGGAGTCGCTGCTCAGGGAAATGTCCGGGGAACAGGAGTACAAAGAGGGGAAATTCCTTCCCAGCGAAGTGGAACTGGCCAAACAGCTGGGCATCTCCAGGAACACCCTGCGCCAGGCCACCAACAAGCTCGTCTACGAAGGGATCCTGTTGAGGAAGAAGGGGGTCGGCACAAAATTCGCCGATACCGGCGTAAACACCCGCCTGCGTAACTGGTCCTCCTTTTCCCAGGAGATGAAGGCCCTGGGCATTGAGATCAGGAACTACGAGATCAATGTGTCATGGGTTTATCCGGACCATGAAGTGGCTCATTTTCTGGGGATTCCGGAAAACACAAAAATCCTGAAAATGGAGCGGCTGCGGGGAACCCCCAGGGGGCCTTTTGTTTACTTCTTCTCTTTTTTCCATCCCAGGATCGGGTTGACGGGCAAAGAGGACTTTTCAAAATCGCTCTATGATATCCTGGAAAACGAGTACTCCACCCTGGTGAAAGTATCCAAGGAACAGATCAGCGCCTGTGCGGCGGACAGGCTCCTGGCCGGGAAGTTGCGGATGCAGGAGGGACAGCCCGTACTGAAACGGAAACGGCTGGTCTACGACCCCGGACAGCGTCCCGTTGAATACAACGTGGGATATTACCGGGGCGACAGCTTCACCTATACCATCGAGAGCGAACGGGAGCTTTAACCTTCCCACCCGACCGAAAATTACCAGCACCGGTTATCTATTTCCATCACCCCGGGCCGCATCGTTCTGACCGGATTGTACTGTATTTGCAGCCGGTCAATGCCGGTAAACAGGTCCGCATCACGGAAAAAAATCCCATTTCCGGGTAACAAATCAACTGCCTTTCTGATTAAACGGTGTATTCAAATTTAATATAACCATTTGATATGAAAACCACAATGCACAGTAACGGGAAAAAGGAGATCGTGATGCTCTCCAGGACCGACCTGGAGATCCTGATATATATGACTAGTGACGCCTGGATCACCCCTGAATTGAAAAGATTCAAAAAGGATATCCTTGAAAGGGCAGGGATTACAGGCACCGGAAAAAAGAAACCAGATCAGATTTAAAAGGGAAAATCGTATGAAAGAGGATGAAAACAAATGGGATGAACAGGTAAAGAAGGCTGTCTGGAGCAAGGGAAGGATCAATCCCGATTATTCCCCCGACATATTGCGGTGGGACCGGAATGGCCATGTGATGATGTGGTCGGAATATGGCAGAAGGGATTCAAAATTCGGATGGGGGATCGTGATCATCGATCCGGATCAGGGCAAGAATCCTGGCAAGAAAACGGGCAGGTTTCCCAGGGATGTTGGCAACAACATTAAAAATCTCCAGCCACTCAATGTCTGGTATAAAAATAATTAATTCAATTTTTTACGAATTCAGGGTAACAATTGTCTGCCCTTTCTGATTAAACGACAGTATTCACCAAAAAAGATGAAATGATGAAAAGATTGGAATTTTTCAAGGTAGACCTTGAGGCAAGATTCAGCGAATCGAAGCTGGAACGCACACAGATGTATTTTCTCCGGGGTGGGGACGGAGACGGAGGCCAGGGGTCCGATGGTCCCTGGGATCCGCCGGATTGAACACCAACCCGTCCAGAGAATGAAGCTTTCTCCTTCCGCAGGGCAGTAATTTTTAAATAAATTTACGGTCTGTTATCCAACCTGCGGAAGTGAGAAAGTTTTGTCTTATATTCATATTCACCTGCATCACTCTGGAAGTTTCACTCTGCCAGGAACAGGCGGAGACTGCCAGAAAACTCTACCTGGAATACCAGGAATCCAGGGACGAAGGTGATTTTAGCCGGGCTGAAATTCTCCTTAAGCGCATTCTTGCAGGAGGGTTCCGGCTGCCCGATTACAACAGGGCATTGGTTCACAATGCCCTGGGTTTCGTATATTATGAAACAGGTGCACTCGAAAAAGCACTTCGGCAATACCGGACCGCCGAATATTTCAGCAAGGGGACGGATCCCGGATCCATCGATATGAGGATCGGTATTTACAACAACATAGCCCTTTTGCGCAATTCACAGGGGGATTATATCAGCGCCCTTGACCACTATGACAAAGCCCTCCGCCTGCTGGATTCCGTCCGGATATCGGAGGAGCGTTATTTTAGCCTGCTTTCCATGCTCCAGTTCAACAAGGGTATTGCATACTACCGGCTGGAAAGTTGGCAAGAAGCCTTTGATATCCTGAAGGAGAGCGAGCGGATCAAGGAGGCGCACGGACTCACATACCTGGGGAGTGTCTATTTCAACCTGGCCCGGGTCTGTCAAAATCTCGGGGAACCGTGCCAGGCGGAAAAATATTATCACCGAGCCATTGGCCGGTGGATCGCCGAACATGATACCGGATATTACCAGCTTGCCAATATCTATCTCCATTTCGGAGAGTTTTTGGTTGACCAGGGTCAGACTGACCGGGGCTACCGTTACATGCAGAAAGCCCTTCAGAACTACCTGGCCAATTACGGCCGGCGCCATCCGCTCACCTCGGATTGCTATGAAAAGCTGGCCGGATACCATCTTGACCGGTCCGATTACAGGAGGGCCCTTGAATTTGTCCAGCTTGCACTGATTTCTGTGACCGGCAGTTTCAATGACAGGAACATCTTTACAAACCCCTCCCCCGGGCATTCCCTGCACGATCTTACCCTGTTGAAGTGCTTTGCCACCAAGGCCAGGGCACTGGAGGGCTTTGCGCAGGTGGAAAGCCCCGGGCAACCGGTCGAAAACAGGGAGAAGAAGCTGGAACTCCTGCAAGCGGCGCTGGAGACAAACCGGTTATCCATCGAACTGCTTCAGCACCTCCAGGGGTCCTACCCCACCAGGGAGAACCGCATCTATTTTACATCGGGACAAAAAGAACTGTTCAGTACGGGAATCAGTCTCAATCTGCAGTTATTTACCCTTACGGGAAATGAATCCTGCAGGGAAGCCGCTTTTCTGGTGGCGGCTGCAGGCAAATCCTTTGAGCTGATTTATGAAATGAAGGAAAAGGAGCTGCTCTACCTGAAAACCCTGCCCGATTCCCTGGCCGGGCGGGTACTGGAGCTGAAACAGCAGATGGATCATATTTCTAACCAGATCCAGCTTGAAAGCCAGGAGTTGCAGCCCGATTCAGCAAAGCTGGTCCGCTGGAAAGAACAGCTGTTTTTCGCCAGGCTCACCTATCAGCAGCACATGGACCTCCTCCGGCAGGATCATCCCCGGATCGAACAATTTGAAACGGTTGAAAGCGATTTTTCCATGGAACAGATCCGCCGCCACCTGGGAAAAAAAGAAACGCTTGTGGAGTATTTCCTTTCGGATGCTGACCGCTCCGGATCAAGAAAAGCAACACTGTTTGCGGTGACCCGGCACAATTGCCGTGTTCATCAGAGCACTATAGACAGCAGCTTTTACCGGGACCTGAATGTTGTGCTGAAGAGTCTTCACGGTTTTGATCCCTACGGGGTATCCATCCGGAGTACTGACAGCCTGAAGATGGCTCTTTTTAATCTCTACCGGCAATTGATACAGCCGGTTGAATCCGTCTTCAAAGGGAAAAGTGTGATCATTGTGCCCCATGAAGAACTGGCCTACCTGCCTTTCGATGCATTGATAAACCGGTATGAACCGGAAACCAGTCTTAATTTTACTGCCTGGCCCTGCCTGGTCCACAGCTACGACATATCATATCTCTACAACTCACAATTAATTGACAGCGAAAGTAATCCCGGGATGCGCCTTCCTCCGCTCATCGCCTGGGTACCCGATTACTCCGGTTCGGGAAAGGGCTCTTTGAGATACCTGATGGGAGCCTCTGAAGAGGTGGAAGAGATACTGAAAATCACAAAGGGCAGAAGAATCCATGGAAGTACAGGTAAGTCAGATGCCGGACGGATCCTTGAGGAAGATGCGGTGCTGCACCTGGCCATGCATACCCTGACCCCTAACCCTGCAGGGGGGTCCGCTGCCTTCCTGCTGAAGGATGAAGAGGATTCCATCCAGGACAACCGTTTGCATGATTATGAGATTAATGCCCTGGCCCTCATCTCTCCCATGGTGGTCCTGAGCAGCTGCGAATCTGGGAGCGGGCGGTTAGAGAGGGGGGAAGGGATCATGAGCTTTTCCAGGAGCTTTCTCCTGGCAGGGGCAGAATCGGTGGTGCATACGCTCTGGCCAGTGGATGATGCAAAGGGACCCCGTTTAATGGTGGAATTTTACCGGGAAATGAAGCGTGGATACTCTAAAAGCAGGTCCCTTTCAAGGGCCAAGAAAACTTACCTGGCCGGTACGCCTCCGACCTATGCCCATCCCTATTACTGGGCAGCATACCAGGTTACCGGCAATCCATCCCGCCTTGCCCTGAACCGGAACCATGGGATGATTTTCGGAGGATGCATTCTCTTTTCCATGGCATGTTATTTCCTGATCCGCCGGAGCTTTTTCCGCAGATCCTGAGCCTGCTCACTGTACAGCCCCTCATATTCATCCAGGCCGGGAAGCAAATCCCCTGCCTTTTCAAGCTCGCCTGTTTTCAGGTAGCACAGGCTCAGGTACCAGGTTGCCTCAGGAACATACCGGACGTTATTTTCCAGGAGTTCTTCAAAAAAGTGCACTGCAGTGTCATACGCTCCCAGTCCCATGTAAGTCAGGCCGCTGAACAACCGGACTTCAGCCAGGGGTGCATGAATGGAATAGAGGCGTGAGAAGACATGATTCGATTTTTCATATGCGCCCTGGTTGTAAAGGTTGATGCCTTCTGTCATGTTCAGATAGAGGTCGGTCCTTTCACCGCGCCGGGTATAATCGGAAGCGTCAAGCGGCTCATAATAGGTCTGGAACAACCGGTCTGCACTTGTAAATGAAGGTGACAGACCGATCATGACCAGGATGATGGCAGCTGCTGCGGCTACAGCAGCAAAGAGATACTTCCTGGGACCCAATCGCTCCAGGCCGCCTCCGGTCGGCGCAGAGGCGGTCCCGGTACCGTGATCATTCCCGTGAGCAACTTCGGCCAACCGTTCCGCCTCCGCCAGGGAAGGATCTGACCGTATCTCCTCCAGTTCAATTTTGGCCTTCAGGTATTGCTTTACCTTGCTGCTCAGGCGATACGATTCCGCAAGGTCAGGATTTTCGGACATTTCCCTTTCCAGCGCTTCACTTTCCTCAGGCCCCAGATCATTATAAATATAATCTGCAATCCGTTTGTGTCTGTTTGCGTTTTTTTTCATAAAAACAGATTGGATGTTTATTCAGTCAGAATGGTTTCGGTTTTCTTTATTTTAATAAAATCCGGGTGGTTTTCGATCAATCCCATCAGGTAACTGTGACACAGACTTTTCCTCTTTCTCACATAATTATATGAATATCCGAGCAACCGGGCAATTTCCCTCGGGGAGATTTCTTTCAGGTACCCCTCCAGGATCTTTATGCATGATTCATCCAGCTTCCTGTAGCTCTCCCAGAAAATATTCCTGTACACCTCCTCATCTGTATCCTCCGTAAAATCAGGGGCTGGTTCGGGTTCTTCCCTGCGCAGATGATAGTTCCTTGCGGCAGTCTTTTTCTCCAGCTGCTGTTTCCACTGTTTATTGCACAGGGCATAGACCAGGGTACCCAGCCTGCAGGTCAGTTTGAAATCATCCCGTTCCACCAGCCGTATCAGGGCGATGATCCCTTCACTGAAAACATCCCCGGCATCTTCCCGGGTTCCCCCCATCTCCATGACCATGAGCCGGATACCATCCTGAAATTTTACCTGAAGGTATTTGAATGCGGTATCATCCCGGTTCCTGATACCCCTGATGAGAATGTCATCGTTTAAATGATTCATACATCTGAATGATGCGGATTGATCCTTACCGGTGTAAAGATAAAAAAAGAATGATTGATCATTCATTGCCATACCACAAACCCAATCAGGATTAAGTTTATGGACAGGGTAATGACATCGAAAAAAAAATTATTTTTGTTCTGAACCAGTCACCTGAGAACAACCCCGGCTATGAAAAATTTGCGGTGCATTAAAAAATTGCGGTGCATGAAGGGCCTCCCCGGCCTGTACCTGCTGGCAGTTCTTTTTTCATGTAACACGCAGAGTTCGCGGGAAAATACGGAAGCCCGGCTTACTTCCGAGGAGTTCATCACAGAGACTATCACCGGCCAGTTGCTGACGCTGGAACAGCATGTGCGGGACAGGATGGATGCACTGCCGGAAAGCCCGGGCCGCGAAAAACCCTTCCTGCCGAGAAGCCTGGATGAACAGGGCCGGATCGTGCTAATTTCGGGAGGTGACTGGTGCAGCGGGTTTTACCCCGGATGCCTGTGGCAGATGTTCGAAATGACCGGGGAAGCACGCTGGGAAAACCTGGCCCGGGAAAACACCCAAAAACTGGAAAGCCAGCAGTGGAACATCTCCGACCATGACATCGGGTTCCGGATGATGTGCAGTTACGGAAACGGGTACCGGCTGACGGGCGACAGCGCCTACCGGGATGTGATCATCCAGTCAGCCCGTTCCCTGATCACCCGGTACAACGATCAGGTGGGATGCATCCGGTCGTGGGACTGGAACCGGGATGTCTGGCAGTTCCCGGTGATCGTGGACAACATGATGAACCTGGAACTGCTGTTCGCGGCCACCCGGGAAACGGGCGATTCAATCTTTCACCGCATTGCCCGCCGACATGCCCTCACCACCATGGAGCACCATTACAGGCCCGATTACAGTGCATACCATGTGGTGGATTTTGATCCCTCCTCCGGGGAGGTCCTGGTGCGGACCACCCACCAGGGGTATTCGGATGAATCTGCCTGGGCGCGGGGACAGGCGTGGGGACTCTACGGGTTTACGATGACCTACCGCTTCACGAAAGAAAAGAAGTTCCTGGAACATGCAGAGAAGATCGCCTCATTTATCCTCGAACACCCCGACCTCCCGGAGGATTTTGTCCCCTACTGGGATTATGACGCACCCGGGATCCCGGACGAGCCCAGGGATGCCTCTGCAGCGGCCATCACCGCCTCGGCCCTGCTGGAACTGGGCGCATATTCTCCGGAGGGTTACCGGTACCGGAATGCGTCCCTGGAGATCCTGGAAAGCCTCTCCTCGGCGCCATACCTCTCTGTCAGGGCTGAAAACAGAGGCTTCCTGCTGGACCACAGCACCGGGAACCGGCCGGGAAATTCCGAGGTGGATGTCCCGGTCATCTACGCGGATTACTACTTCCTGGAAGCTTTGAAAAGGGTGAACAGGTAAGCGAATGCGAAGCATCTGGACGATCGATCGTATTTGATGAATTTCTATTATATCTTTCCTCTTCGGTAACCGAGTGGATACTGATCCGGTCCAGATGTCAATAACTATTGACATTTAAATACTTACAATTATTTAAAAATTGATAAGTATATCAAAAGCAACAAAATTCGTCATACTTCTTGGCCTGGTCAGCCTTTTTTCTGATATGACATATGAAGCCGCAAGAAGTATTAACGGGCCATTTCTCCAGATTCTAGGCACAAACGGAGCAACCGTAGGGATTGTCGCCGGTATCGGAGAGTTATTCGGATACGGATTACGTTTCGTCTCAGGATATGTTACTGACCGGACCAAAAAGTACTGGGCGATATTAATCACCGGTTATGTTCTGAATCTGTTCTCGGTACCTCTCCTTGCTTTTGCAGGTTACTGGCAGATTGCAGTGATATTGATGATCACCGAGCGGGTCGGAAAAGCAATCAGGACACCGGCCCGGGATGCAATGTTGTCATTTGGCACACAAAAGATTGGTCGCGGCTGGGGATACGGTTTACATGAAGCCATGGACCAGATAGGAGCGACAATCGGCCCGCTCCTTGTCAGCTCAGTCCTCTTTTATAAAAACCAGGATTACTCCGTGGCTTTCGGAATACTGGCAATTCCTGCAATGATTGCAGTCAGTATTTTATTATTCAGCAAATATTTGTATCCTGATCCCGATAAACTTGAAATAAAAGTAACCTCTGTCGTTTCAAAAGGATTCCCGAAGCGGTACTGGATTTACTTAATTGCTGTAATATTCATTGCTGCAGGATTTACAGATTTCCCACTGATCGCATATCACTTCAAATCAAAATCGCTGATGGATGATTCTGTCATCCCTGTATTTTATGCGGTTGCCATGGCTTCGGATGCAATTGCAGCCCTGGTTTTCGGGAAACTGTTTGATAGATTCGGAATAAAGATTCTCCTGATTGCAGTAGTCCTTTCATTCGGCTTTGCTCCCCTGGTTTTTCTTGGTAACTTTTATACTGCCCTGACAGGAATGATTCTATGGGGTATAGGAATGGGAGCTCAGGAGTCTGTCCTGAAAGCGGAAATTGCTGAAATCATCCCTTCTGAGAAAAGAGGCACCGCATTTGGTACATTTCACGCTTTTTACGGATTGTTCTGGTTTGCCGGAAGTGTTGTGATGGGATTTTTGTATGATCTTTCCATAACCGGATTAATCATTTTCTCTGTAATCATGCAATTTATTGCAGCAATGGTAATCTTATTCCTGATTCAGCTGCGGGTGAAATCCTCCATGTGAAAACATGAAAGGCAACTATCATTAATACAGATAATTGCCTTCGCTTATTCTTATTAGCCGGGTGGAAGATGGGATTCGAACCCACGACCCCTGGAACCACAATCCAGTGCTCTAACCAGCTGAGCTACATCCACCATTTGGGTGGGCAAATTTACAACTTTTTTGGGACAGCGTATATGATCCGGACCATTTTTGATGGTGTTTTTTATTTGCCCGGGGTTGCGGCCTGCAACACCCCCCGGAAAAGCCTGTCGTACTGCTCCAGGACCACCGGTGCTCCGTACCGTTCCATGGCAGATGTACGGATCTCAGCCGGATCATAGTCCGCCTCATTTTCCATCACCTGCTCCATGGCATCTGCCAGCTGTCCGGCCTGTTCCGTCTCCACCAGCAATCCGCTCCGGGGGGTGACAATATGGTCCGGTCCCCCCGACCGGGTGGCGATCAGAGGCAGTCCCGCGGCCATCGCCTCGATGAGGACCGCTCCGAATGCCTCGTAGCGGCTGGGCAGCACAAAACAGTTCGCTCCCTGCAACTCCTCCTGCATCTGTTCCCTGGATATCCGGCCCAGGAACTGCACCCGGTCGCCCACCCCCAGTTCAGCGGCAAACTGCTCCAATTCCCTGCGCAGGGATCCCCGGCCGGCCAGCCTGACGGAAAATTCTCGGCGGGACCGCTCCTTCAGGATCCGGACAGCCTCAAGGAGCAGGTCCAGTCCCTTCACATGCTCCAGCCGTCCCGCCCAGATGAACACAAAGGGATCGCTTTTCCGGGGAGCGGAGGGTGGCAGAAACATCTCTTCGCGGATCATGTTGGGGATCACGGTGGTTTTCTCTTCGATCCAGGGCATCAGGGTTTTCAGGCCGGTGAGCAGGCTGGGCGAGACCAGCACCAGCCGGGCGCAGTCCCGGTAGGCTTTCTCAAAGAACGGCAGGTGAAAGGGCTTCACCATGCCGCGCGCCTGCTCCGTGCTCCAGACAAAGAAACTCCTGTGCTCCACGATCACATACGGGATCCGGTACCGCTCCCCGATCAGGGAAGCGGCGTATCCCGCCCAGGTGACGCTGTGCGCCAGGATCAGGCCGGGTTTTCCGGTGCGGTACACATCCCGTTCGTAGATGCGGAGGGTCCGCCCGGCCCACCGCCGGATGTTGCGTTTCTCGTTGCCGGGCAGCTTCAGGGTCACGGCACGGATGACCCGCAATCCGTTTTCCTCCCGCTCGCGGTATCCGTGCAGGGCGGAGCGGCCATCCCGCAGCAGTCTCCGCACCCCCACCAGCCGGTTCACCAGCACATCCGCCTGCCAGCCAATTCCGGCGATGGCCTCGCTGTGCTCTTTGAAAAAGTAACCCCCGTCGGGCGGGTACCAGGATGGAATGATGAGGATGCGGGGCAGTGTTTCCAATCTCAGCGTTTTTTACGTGTGATCTCAAGGTGGTAGGTCTCGGCGGGCGGGGCGGGGAACTCCGGCGGACGGGAGGCATGTTCCTGTCCCGTGAACACGGCACACTTGGTGTGGGCCACATGGTAGATCCTGCCGCTCCGCTCCGCTCCCGCCCCGTCCAGGATCCCGGCCATCACCTCGAAACGGACCTTGTCCGGATGGAACCCGTAGTCGTGCCACACCACGATGGAGCGGTCGTGAACCAGGTGACTGAACACATTTCTTGTATCACTGACCACGCTGTCATGGTGGTGGTCCCCGTCAATGAAGACCAGATCGAACGGCTGTCCCGCCGTACTGAAATCAAAATGCCTGGAGTCGCCCCGGTGCTGTGTCACGTTCTCCAGCTCCCGGGAAAACATCCCGTGCGACTGGATGGTCCGCTCGTGCATGCCCATTGTCCGCATCTCTTCGTCGGTCAGACAGAGGGTATGGCAGGATGTGCAGCGGGCAGCCATGACGGCCGTGCTCTCCCCCCGCCAGGTCCCGATCTCAAAATAACGGCAACCGCTGATCCCCTCGGCCAGGGTGGCCAGCAGCATCAGGTCCGTGGGCAGCGAGCCCCCGTCAAGGAAAGTCACGGGCCCCAGGGAAGCATGCTCCCTGTCCGTCAGCTGCTCCATCCCAATCACCGGCAGTCCGTCCGGCATCCCGTATTTTCCGGCCACGTAGGACTGCCAGCTGTCCTCGTCCGTGAGCACCCGGTTCAGCAGGACAGGTTTCCGGAGGATCCACCACAGCGCTTTGAATGCTTTTCCGAGTTTACTCATTATCAGGAATTAAAGGGATATCCGCCGGATGTTCCGGCAGGTTCTTTTTCACCAGCCTGATGTACCAGAGCAAGCTGTACAGGAGCACCAGCGTGCTGGCCGCAGTATAAAGCGCCAGTCCCAGATAAACACTCCCGGCCAGCACCCCCGCCGCCAGTCCCCCGAGCCTCCCAAGGAGCTTGATCCCGTCGATGCGCATGGCCACCTTCTGTTTCCGGTACATGTCGGGTATGAACGAAAGGGGCATCACCAGGCTCACCATGAAGATCCACGGCAGGATGATCTGCGCATAACGGCCCGCCTCGGTCCAGTTCTCCCCGAAGAGGAACCCGAAGATGGCCGGGGCAAAGATCCCGGTGAGGAGAAAGGGGATCAGCAATACCTGGACGGTCCGCCGGATAAACAGACGCACCTCCTGCAATATGGGCCTTTCCAGGTGCTGCTTTTCCACGAAACGCTGGAACATCACCTGGTAAAACGCATTGGCCACCAGGCTCACCGGACGGTACAGGATCATGTAGCCGAAGGTGTAGAGACCGGCCACCGCCGTGGAAAAATAAGCGCTGAACATGAACACAGGCAGGGCGCCGGAAAAATTGTTGATCAGTCCCTGCCACATGTTGTACCTGGGGAACAGGCTGTACTGCTTTGCCAGGCGTTTCATTTCCGGAAAATTCAGCCAGGTGCTTTTATGGCGGTTGGTCCGCAGGTGCACCACCAGGAAGACCATGAATCCGGCCAGCTGCCCGAACACCACCCCGAAGATGAGTCCGGCCGCCCCCGCGATCACCAGTCCAAGTCCCAGTTTCAGCAAAGAATTGCTCAGGCTCTGTCCGATGTTCGCCCCGGCGATGAGCCGGTACCGCTTCTCCCTGTTGGAATAGTTCCTCAGACTCTGGAACAGTCCCACCAGCAGGGTGGAGAGGGGGACCAGGTACAGCCAGGGGGAGATCTCGCTGCTTCCAAGCCAGCGGCACAGCAGGTCGTTGAAAATGAACACGATGATCAGCAGGACGAGGCTAACCCCGGCGCTGATCAGTGCGGACAGACCGAGCAGGTTGACCGATTCCCGGTCGCTTTTGGGCAGCAGGATGGCAAGTTCGTACTTGGCCGTGGAAAAGATGATGGTGATGTTCAGGATGTTCATGTAGAGCCCGAACACCCCGAAATCCTCCTCCGTGTAGATCCGGCTCAGCACCAGGTAGATGACCACCGAAAATGCCTGGGCCATGGTGGTCCCGGAGATCAGGGTGGCCACATTCCTGAAAAATTCATTTCCCCAGATATTCTTCAGCGCCTGACGCATGATCAAATGTAGGAATAATGCTGCAAATCTGTCATGCTTTTCTCCACCCTACCCTATGGCATATGTTTTGACAGAGATATACGGCATAAAACCATATATTTGAAACGAAATTGAACGGATATGAGCGTGATGAGATCATCCAATCCTGCGATGACGGGAAGGATTTTTGAACAGGTGAGCCGGGAAGTAGCCGGCACCGGGGTGATGTCGGTCAGGGGGACCATCAACAAGACGGGTCTGATGTTGCTGCTGGTGATGGCCGCCGCGGGCTATACCTGGAACCAGGTCACCGGCGCCAGTCCCGGAAACGCTGGCATTTACGCCATCGGGGGGGCCATCGGGGGATTCATTGCGGCGCTGGTCACCATCTTCAGGCCCAGGTCGGCTCCCGTGAGCGCTCCCATCTACGCCATCCTGGAAGGGCTTTTCCTGGGCGCCATTACGGCCGTGATCAATACAGCCTATCCGGGAGTGGCATTTCAGGCAGTGCTGCTGACCATCGGGACGCTTTTCACCATGCTGTTCCTGTACCGGTCGGGCACCATCAGGGCCACACCCAGGTTCCGCCGGGGGGTCTTCATGGCCACGGGTGCGGTCTTTTTTGCCTACATCATCAGCTGGATCCTCAGCCTGTTAGGCGTTTCGGTGGGATTCATGCACTCCGGGGGCACGGCAGGGATCGTCATCAACCTGGTGATCATTGTCATTGCAGCGCTGAACCTGATCATGGACTTCGATTTCATTGAGAGGGGTGCGGAGATGGGTGCCCCGAAATTCATGGAATGGTACGGGGCATTCGGCCTGATGGTGACGCTGGTGTGGTTGTATATTGAATTTCTGAGGTTGCTGGCAAGGATGGGGGGAAGGAGCTAGGAGTCGGGAGTCGGGAGTCAAAAGTCGAGAGTCGGGAGTCGGGAGTCGAGAGTCGGGAGTCGGGAGTCGGGAGTCGAGAGTCGAGAGTCGGGAGTCGGGAGTCGGGAGTCGTTAGATCATGAAATAGATACATGTCTGAGCTTGAGGAGTATTTTAGACAATTCCGCGAGCGGATCGTAGGAATAGATGCGACCTTTAAATCACCCTACGGGACCAAACCCGTGTTGTATGCCGACTGGATCGCCAGCGGAAGGCTCTATACCCCCATCGAGGAGAAGCTGGTGAAGACCTTCGGGCCTTACGTGGCCAATACACACACCGAAACCACCCTGACCGGGACCCTGATGACCCGGGCCTACCGGTATTCCCACGAATACATCAAGAAACATGTGAATGCAGGCCCTAATGATGTGATCATCACCGCCGGGAGCGGAATGACCTCTGTGATCAACAAACTGATGCGGATCCTGGGACTGCGCGGATGCGGGGGAATGGATGTGGATTGTCCCAAGAAAGGGGACCGTCCCGTGGTGTTCATCACCCATATGGAACATCATTCCAACCACACCTCCTGGTATGAAACCACGGCCGATGTGGAAATGATCCGGCCGGACGGGGATCTGCTGGTGGACCTGGATGACCTGAGGAAGAAGCTTGAACAGTACAGGGACCGGACCTTCAAGATCGGATCATTCACGGCCTGCTCCAACGTGACCGGGGTGGAAACCCCGTACCGGCAGATGGCCAGGCTGATGCATGAGTACGGGGGACTGGTCTTCATTGATTTTGCTGCGAGTGCTCCATACATGGATATGAACATGCATCCGGAAGATCCCATGGAAAAGCTGGATGCCATCTTCTTTTCGCCACACAAATTTCTCGGGGGACCGGGCTCATCGGGGGTGCTGATCTTCGACAGGTCCATCTATACGGCCGAGGTCCCCGACAACCCGGGAGGTGGGACGGTGGACTGGACCAATCCCTGGGGAAAATACAAATATGTGGATGATATCGAGGCACGAGAGGACGGGGGCACACCGGGTTTTCTGCAGTCGATCAGGGCGGCCCTTGCAGTGGAGCTCAAGGAGCAGATGGGAGTGGACCGCATCCTGAAGCGGGAGGAGGAACTGCTGCGGACCGCCCTGCCGGGTCTGAGGGCAATCGAGGGGATTAAAATCCTGGCCGACAACATGGATGACAGGCTGGGGGTGATCTCGTTCTATCATCCGGACATCCATTTTAACCTCTTTGTGAAGCTGCTGAACGACCGGTACGGGATCCAGACCAGGGGAGGTTGTGCCTGCGCGGGCACCTATGGCCATTTCCTGCTGGAAGTGACCTACGACCGGTCGCAGGAGATCACCGAAAAGATCAGTCACGGCGATTTGTCCGAAAAACCCGGCTGGATCAGGTGGTCCCTGCACCCGGTCATGACCGATGAAGAAGTGGAATACACCCTCCGGGCGGTGAAAGAGATCACCATCCATCACCGACGGTGGGCGGAGGATTACATCTACCTGCCGAGACGAAATGAATTTTTACACAAGGATCACCAGAAGTGGGGTCCCGAAGATGAAATCATGAAAGACTGGTTCAGACTCTGACCGGGTGACCGGTCCGCCGCGACAATCTATCAGCCGATGCGAATCATACCTGTTGACACCCGAAAGACCGAGCGAACTTTCCTGGATTTCCCCAGGAAACTGTACCGGAACGATCCCAACCATGTGATGCCTTTTGATGCTGAGATCAAAAGGGCCTTCGACAGAGAGTTGAACCCCCATTTCCGGAATGGCGATGCGGCACGCTGGATCGCGGTAAATGAGCAGGACCGGACGGTGGGAAGAATCGCTGCATTTCATGATTCCTCCGGGGAACCGGAGGAGGGACTGAAAACAGGGGGTTGCGGCTATTTCGAATCCGTGGATGACCGGATGGTGTCCCACCTGCTGTTCAGCACCGCCGGGGACTGGCTGCAGCAGAAGGGCTTCGACGCCATGATCGGTCCGGTGAACTTCGGGGAGAACGAAACCAACTGGGGTTGCCTGGTACACGGATTCGTACCCCAGGGTCTCGGGATGACCTATAACCTGCCCTATTACAGGGACCTGTTCGAACGCTACGGATTCCATATTTTTTACAGGCAGTTCAGTTTTCATATGGACCTGGACAGGCCCTTTCCGGAAAGGTTCTGGAAGATCGCCGAATGGATCAACCAGCGGGAAGGATATTCATTCAGACATTACGATCCAGCCCGGACCAAAAAATTTGTGGATGACACAGTCACCATCTACAACCAGGCCTGGGAACCTCTGAAATCCGATTTCACCCCCATGGACCCGGCATCCCTGTACAACGAGCTGAAGAAGCTGCAGCCCATCATGGATCCCGAGCTGGTCTGGTTTGCCTATTACCGGGACGAGCCCATTGCCTTCTTCCTGTTCCTGCCCGATGCCAACCAGATCTTCCGGCATCTGAACGGAAAGCTGCACCTGTTCAACAAGCTCCGTTTCCTCTATTACAAAAGACGGAATACAATGACCAGGATCAGGGGATCGGCAGCAGGGGTCGTGCCGAAGTACCAGAATTCCGGGGTTGAATCGGGGATCTTCTGGCAGCTGAAGCAGGTGATGGAGAAAAAGCCCCACTACAGGCAGTTCGAACTTTCCTGGGTGGGGGACTACAATCCGAAGATGATCTCCCTGTACAAGGCCACGGGTGCCTACCATGCCAAGACCCACCATACCTACATGTACCTGTTTGACAGGGACCGGCCCTTTAAAAGGTACATGGAAGAAGCCGTGGACCCGAAAATGTTACCGGATGAGGTCCCCGCTGGTTCGTAAAGGTGAAATTCCGGGCCCGATTTTTGAATTTTAGATAAACATATTTATCTTTGCATTCCGTTTTGAAGAAGCTTCCTGTTTGAAGAATGTTTCTCGACGGGGATAATCAAACGACCATGAAGAAAGAGATACATCCGAAGAATTACAGGCTGGTGGCGTTCAGGGACATGTCCAACGGCCATACGTTCCTGACAAGATCTTCTGCCCCATCCAAGGAGACCGTGAAACTGGAAGACGGGAAGGAATATCCGCTGATCAAACTGGAGATCTCCAGCACCTCCCATCCGTTTTTCACAGGAAAGATGAAGCTGGTGGACACTGCCGGACGTGTGGATAAATTCATGAACCGTTATAAGACACACCTGGATAAAAAGAAGAAATAAGCAGGATTCCCTGCATAATCTGACAGGCCATCCCCGCAACGGATGGCTTTTTTTTTCCGGTTACTCCATCAGCAGCGCGTCCACATCCTCGGACAGCTTCATATCCTTCTCCCAGTCATACATGGTCAGTCCCCGCAGGTCGTAGTAGTAGTCCCAGTAGTTCCGGAGCGACTGTACAAATGCCCTTCGGGCCACATCTTTCTCCTCCAGGGCCACATTCAGATCGAGCACGTCGATCTTTCCGATCAAGAAGCGCTGCTTGGTCACTTCATAGCGAAGGTCGGCGATGGCGTCGGCCTTGGCCGCGATATCCACCTGGTCGTCCTGCAGGTTGAACTGCATCACCTGGAGAAACACATTCTCATTGAAGTCGATCTGTGACTGTTGCACCTGGGTTCGCACCACTTCCTGGGCCGACTGCGCCATCCGGTACTGTCCGCGGCCCAGTCCCCAGTCCAGGATGGGGATCTGGAGGCCCAGCTCCGCCCGCTGCTGGTTGATGGGATTCTGGTACACATCGCCAAACTCTTCCGCCACCTGGCTCAGTCCGAACTGCGCAAACAGGTTCGCCTGAAGTCCTTTTTCAGATTTTGCCTCGGCCACCTGCCGCTCCGCTTCCAGCAGCTGCCGCTCCAGGCTGAGGATCTCCGGGTTATTGGCCTGGGCCTCGGCCAAAGCCCTGTTGTAATTCAGCTCGATATGCGGCACTTCCCTGGGGAGGACCAGTTCCAGGCTCACTCCCTCATTATAGCCCAGGAAGGACCTGAGGCGGGACCTGCGCAGTTCCAGGTCAATGGTGGCCTCGTTCAGGGCTGTCCCCGCATTCAGGAAACTCAGCTCCATCTGCAGCAGCTCATTCTCCGCAATGGTACCCAGCTGGTAACGGCCCTGGGCGATCTGGAACAGGGTGTCGGTATTTGCGTAATTCTTTTTTGCGATCTCCAGGTTGATCTGCGCCAGGGCAAGGTCGAAGAAATAACCCACCGCACGCTGGCTCACCCTTTCCAGGGTATTGATGTATTCGAGCTTGGCTTCTTCGTACTTCATGGGTTCGATCTTCCGGTCCCATTTCAGCGAATTATACCCGTTCAGCGGCTGCATCAGGCCGATGGTCACCGGGTAGGACAGGTAGGAGGTGGGGGGCTCCTGCCCGAAGTTGTCGTTCCGCTGCAGCTGCGAGGAAACGAACACCCTTCCCCCGGTCAGACCGATGTTCTGGTTCAGCTGCAGATCCAGCGATGTACGCATGTTGGACCTGGTCACGAATTTTTCCGTACCATCCGGCTGGGTGACACTCTCCATCGTGTTGTTCAGCGACGGAAGCGTGGCCTCCAGGGAGAGCCCGGGCCTGAACCTGGCGATATGGGTCCTGAATTCCCAGTAACTGCCCCGGAACTGATGCCTCGACATGAGCGCCATGAGCGACTGGTCCCTGGCGATCTCAATCACCTCGTCCAGGGTAAGCACCTTCGCCTCGGTCTGCGACTGGGGCAAAAGACTCACAGAAGAAAACAATGCAACCAGCAAGAATGTGATTTTTTTCATGGGACTGCTATTCATGTCTTAATGATTCAATGGGATCCCTCTCGGAAGCCCTTTTGGCCGGTGAGTATCCGAAGATCACACCCACCGAAGCGGATACCACAAAAGCAATGATTACGCTGACGGGCGTCACGATGGTGAGGATATCGGCAAGTTCGGTGATCAAAAATGAGGCCACAATTCCGAGAATCACACCGATCAGACCTCCTGTGACACTGATCAGTACTGCCTCGGCAAGGAATTGAACCACAATATCCCTTTTCTGTGCACCGATGGCCAGCCGGGTTCCGATCTCCTTGATGCGCTCCATCACAGAGGCAAACATGATGTTCATGATCCCGATCCCGCCCACCAGCAGGGATATGCTGGCGATGGCTCCCAGTACAATATTGAAAATATCCTTGGTCCGCTGTTCCTGTTTCAGGAGCAGCTCGGGCACGGTGATCTCAAAATCCTTAACATTTTCGTGCCTCCTGAGCATCAACCGGCTCAAAAGATCGGTGGAGGGATTCAGTTCGCTCGATTCGTTGACCTGGACCACGATCCGGTCCAGCTGGTGGTAATTGGAAGAAACGTTCTGGCTCGGGGTTGCACTGATGGTAATCATGTGCCTGTTTCTCATAACACTCGCTTCACTGGCCCTGATCCTGGAAGCCACCAGTGACCGGTTCTGAAACCTGAGTAACATGGTCTTCACCGGGATATAAATGTTGTCATTCATCACATTCACCCCGATATCCTCAAACCGGGTGAGGCTTACTTCGGTTTTTTCCAGTACCCCCACCACCCGGAGCCAGACATTGGCGAACTTGATATACTTACCGATGGCATTTTCACTGCTGAAAAACTGGTTCTTGATATTATCCCCGATGATGCATACAGGTATGCCGTTCTCTTCCTGGTAATCATTGAAGAACTGACCGGCCTGCAAATTCAGGTTGAAAATTTGGTAATATTCATTGGAAACCCCTATCAGCTTTGCAGTGGCCCGTTTACCTCCCCGGGTAACGTAACTGTTCAGAGCAATTTCCGGTGAAAGGGTATGCACTGTGGGGACCACATCCCGGATGGCTTCCACATCCTGCAGGGTGAGACCCGGAGAGAATTTACGCTGCTCTTTTTCTTCGGTCCCGTTCCCCGATTCCTCTTCACTGGCAGGTTCAACGACGGGGGTGATCATAATGTTATTTACCCCCACCATTTTGATCTGCTCCAGGATCTCCTGCTGGGCTCCCCTTCCGATGGCCAGCATGGCAATCACCGCGGCCACCCCGAAGATGATCCCCAGCGCGGTGAGGATGCTCCGTGTCTGGTTGGACAGGATGGACTCAACCGCGATGAGTATGTCATGTAGGTACCTGCCCATGACTAACCGGGATTATTGGACTGCATGGAAGTTCCTTCGGGGCGCTGGCTCCGGGTCCGGGTCGGTGTGCCTTCAGGACTTTCTCCAGGGGTTCGGCGGGGCGCTCCCTCCGGCCGCTGGCCGGGGGTCCATGTGGAATCCCTGCGGGGAAATCCCTCCGGTAATCCTTCGGGCAGTTCGCCCTCTTCCATCATTTTGCGGAGTTCCTCGGGGGAGAACTGCTGCTGCCTGGTGCCCTTCCTTTCCTTTACCTGTTTCTGCTCCTCTTCCTTCCGTTTCCTGATATCCTCCATCAGCGCCAGCCCTGTGAATTCAAATGATTCGGGTTCTTCCGGAATGGAGAGATAGACCATCTCACCCCTTTCAAGCCCTTTCTCTATTACAATATTATTTTCGTTGGACTGACCCGTGAGCACGATCTTTCTCTTCCCATCCCTGGAATACACAAATGTGACGCTGTCATTGGCGTGTACCGCTTCGAGCGGCAAATACAGCACATCTTCCAGCACGTCTGTGACGATCTGGTTGCTGGTGGTCATGGATGGTCTCAGGATGGAATCAAACTCATTCAGTTCAATGCGTACTTCAAAGACCTTGGCATCGGTATTTGAGAGTTGCTGACCGATGTTGGCCACCTCGATGACCCTCCCGGAATATTTCTTGTCCGGAAAGGCATCCACGCCCACCCTGACGGGCTGATTCACATTCACCTTGCTGATATCGATCTCGTTCACGTAGGTGGTGGAGATCATGGTGGAGAGATCGGGCAGGGTGGCCACTGTAAGGTCCCAAGTATTGATCTCGGTCCCGGCAGTCCGTTTCGTCCCGTCCCAGTCCCGCTTATAGATCACCATCCCCGAGGCCGGGGCCCTGATGTCAAATTTATTCAGCACCGCCTCCATCTCTTCCTTTCTCCTCCTGTCCCTGGCCAGGTTGATCTCGGCCTCCCTCATTTCCGCCCTGGACTGCTGCACCCTCAGGGTATAATTCTGTTTCGCCTGCTCATAGGCTCTCCTGGCCTTTTCCAGGTTGATCTCCGCCTGCCTGATGGTGGCCGGAGGCTCGAACTTGGACTGTTCCAGGGTGATCTCGGCTTCTTCCATGGCAAATTCCAGGTTGATCAGCTCATCCCTCAGCTGCCTGAGCTGCATGGTGGTATCCAGCCTGGTGCGCATGTATTCCGATTCCTCCTGCTCCAGGTTATCCAGGATATCCTTCAGGGTATTGTCCGCCTCTGAACGGTCCAGGGTAGCCACCCAGTCGCCCGAATCCACCACAGTCCCCTCCGGGATCAGCTCCAGGATCGGTACACTTCGGATCCTGAGGTTCCTGCTTCGAAGCTCCTGCGGGGCGGTGATCTCTGTCTCCCTGATGGCTTCCAGTTCGCCGGTCACCATCACCGCTATTTCAAACTGTCCCTGCTTCACCGCTGTTTCAAGCACCACATCCTTTTCCTTGCCCGAAAGCACCGAATAGAGGATCAATGCACCGATCAGGACGACCGGGATGATGATGGCTATTAATGTTTTGCGTTTCATTTTCGTTTTATCCGTTTAAACCGATTGTGATGGTATCTTTAATTTTTTAATAGTTGTCCGATGGTTTCCTTTGCCTTCCCTGCAAGTTCTTCCGCCATTGCAGCTGTTTTTGCTTCCGTGTAGAGCCTGATCAGGGGTTCCGTATTAGATTTTCTTAAATGGATCCAACCCTCCTCCATATCCACCTTCACCCCGTCCTCCCGGTTCACCTCATGGTCAGCATAGGCCCGGGCAAACCCGTCAAGCAGCCGGTCCGCATCCGCATCCGCGGGCAATTCCACCCGGTTCTTCGACATGGCATAACCGGGGTAGCTCTTCCGCAGCTGGCTGCAGGTGCGGCCGCTCCCGGCCAGATGGCTCAGGAACAGGGCGATCCCCGCCAGGGCATCCCTTCCGTAATGCAGTGCGGGGTAAATGACCCCGCCGTTCCCTTCTCCGCCGATCACACACTTGTGCTCTTTCATCTTTTCCACCACATTCACCTCCCCCACGGCTGCCGGGAAGTATTCCCCCCCGCGGGCGAGGGTCACGTCCCTCAGGGCCCTTGTGGATGAAAGGTTGGAGGCAGTGTTGCCCGGGGTCCGGGAAAGCACGTAATCCGCCACCGCCACCAGGGTGTACTCCTCCCCGAACATGCTTCCGTCCTCGCTCACGATGGCCAGCCGGTCCACGTCCGGATCCACCACAAAGCCCACATCGGCTTTCTCCCCGGCAACGGTCTCCGAGATGACCGACAGATGCTCAGGCAAAGGTTCTGGATTATGCGGGAAGTCTCCGGTGGGTTCGCAGTACAGCTCGATGACATCCTCCACGCCCAGCTCTCTCAGTAGCCGGGGAATCACAAGCCCTCCAACGGAATTCACACAGTCGATCACCACGCGGTATTTTTTCTCCCTGATCTTTTTTACATCCACCAGGTCCAGTCCGATTACCCGGTCAATGTGTTTGATATCCATTCCCTCAAAAGGTTTAACGGTACCCAGGTTTTTTATGTCCGCATAGAGGAAATCCCCTTTCCTGACTTTTTCCAATATTACATTCCCGTCTGCTGCCAACAGGAATTCTCCTTTTTCATTGAGCAGCTTCAGCGCATTCCAGTGGCCGGGATTGTGACTTGCCGTAAGGATGATGCCCCCGTCGGCCCCGATCTCGGTCACAGCCATCTCCACCGTGGGGGTGGTGGCCATCCCCAGCCGGAACACGTCCACCCCCATGGCTGTCAGGGTGGCGGTGACCAGCTGCTCCACCATGGGTCCCGAGATCCGGGCATCGCGTCCAAGCGCCACGGCGGGCCTTTCCCGGTGTGATTTTTCCTTCAGCCATGCGGCATATGCCGAAGCGAACTGCACGGTATCCACAGGAGTAAGACCTTCTCCGGGGATCCCGCCAATGGTTCCCCTGATCCCTGAAATTGAAACAACGAGGCTCATAATATGATTTGTATTAATTGATTGTGATGGTGCTGGTTCTGAAACGGCACCAAAGTTAGAAATTGTTTTCAAGAATGTTCCCCAATTAGATGTATCTTTGTATCCCCTGAATTATCACTTAATCATCATCATTTGGATCAGCGGAAACCATACAGGCAGAAAAAATCCGGGCAGCGGCAGGAGACTGGCAACAGAAAGCCGGCGGAGGGGCAGCACTCCGGCAAAGGGAAGCCGGTGGGCAGGAAGCAGGCCCGGCCGGAGAAGGCAGCGGACCGTGGGCGGCCGCGGCCGGAGAAGCCGGCAGGCGGGGAGGAATCCCCGGGAAAACGGCCGGCTCGCGGGCAGAGCTCCCGGAAGATGAAGCCTGTAGGGGGCGGGCGACCACGGCCGGAGAAGCCGGCGGGCGGGGAGGAATCCCCGGGAAAACGGCCGGCTCGCGGGCAGAGCTCCCGGAAGATGAAGCCGGCAGGGGGCGGGCGGTCTCGGCCGGAGAGAGCGGCGGGTGATAGGCAGGCCCGGCCGGAGAAGGCAGCGGAACGTGGGCGGCCGCGGACGGAGAAGCCGGCAGGCGGGGAGGAATCCCCGGGAAAACGGCCGGCTCGCGGGCAGAGCCCCCGGAAGATGAAGCCGGCAGGGGGCGGGCGGCCACGGCCGGAGAAAGCGGCGGGTGATAGGCAGGCCCGGCCGGAGAAGGCAGCGGACCGTGGGCGGCCGCGGCCGGAGAAGGTGGCGGCAGGCCGTGGGCGGCCGCGGCCGGAGAAAACGGCGGGCGGGGAGGAGATCCGGCTGAACCGGTACATCGCCGCTTCGGGGATCTGCTCCCGGCGGGATGCCGACGGGCTGATCACATCGGGGGCGATCACCGTGAACGGAAAGGTGGTGAAGGAACTGGGCAGCAAGGTGAAAGAAGGAGATGTGGTCCGCTACCACGGGGTGCGCATCAAGAACGAGCGCAAGGTCTACCTGCTCCTGAACAAGCCCAAAGACTACGTAACCACCACGGATGATCCGAAGGAGCGGAAAACAGTCATGCAGCTGGTCAGGAGTGCCTGCACCGAAAGGATCTACCCGGTGGGAAGGCTGGACAGGAACAGCACCGGTTTGTTGCTCTTCACCAATGACGGGGAGCTGGCCAGAAAGTTGACCCATCCCTCGTCGAACAAGAAAAAGGTCTATCACGTGTTCCTGGACAGGGAAGTGACGGTGGGCGACATGGACAAACTCTCCTCAGGCCTCACGCTGGAGGACGGGTTCATCCGGCCGGATGCCATCTCCTGGGTGAACAATGCGGATCAAAGCGAGATCGGGCTGGAGATCCACTCCGGCAGGAACCGGATTGTGAGAAGGATGTTCGAATCGCTGGGATACAGGGTGAACAGACTGGACAGGGTCTATTTTGCCGGGCTGACCAAGAAGAACCTGCCCAGGGGAAAATGGAGGTTCCTCACCCAGGCCGAGATCAGGATGCTGAAGACGGACACATACAGGTAAGACCACGGGACCATGATGGAAACAGAACAGAAACACCGGGCGGGATTTGTGAACATCATCGGAAAGCCCAACGTGGGCAAATCCACACTGATGAATGCCCTGGTGGGGGAAAAGCTGTCCATCATCACCCCCAGGGCACAGACCACCCGCCACCGGATCCACGGAATCCTGAACGGTCCCGGTTACCAGATCATCTTTTCCGACACCCCGGGTCTGCTGGATCCCTCCTACAAGCTGCAGGAAGTGATGCTGAAAGCCGCCCGTTCGGCCCTGGTGGATGCGGATGTGCTCATTTACCTCACCGAACCCGGCGACCGGCCCGACGGGGAATCTGAACTGATGCGCAAACTTTCACGAATCAAAATCCCGGTCCTGGTGGCGGTGAACAAGATCGACCTGAGTAACCAGGAGGAGGTGATGGCCGCCATTGCAGCGTGGGATAACCTGCTGCCCGCTGCGGAGAAGATCCCCGTCAGCGCGCTTGAAAAATTCAATGTGGATCACCTGTTCAACCGGATCCTGCACCACCTTCCCCAGTCGCCTCCCTACTACCCGGAGGAAACCCTTACCAACAAATCCGAACGGTTTTTCGCGGGGGAGATGATCAGGGAAAAGATCCTGCTGCACTACAGGCAGGAGATCCCCTACTCGGTTGAGATCGAGATCGAATCCTTCATAGAGGAAGGGAAACTGCTCCGGATCATGGCGGTAATCTACACCGAAAAGGAAAGCCAGAAAGGGATCCTGATCGGAAATGAAGGGAAGGCGCTGAAACGGGTGGGAAGGGAGGCAAGGCTGGATATGGAAAAATTTTTCAGAAGGAAGGTGTTCCTGGAACTCCGGGTGAAGGTGAAAAAAGACTGGAGAAGCAGCGAAAGGATGATCAAAAAATTCGGATACCATTAACACAGGCAGCAAATGGGGAACATCGTGGCCATCGTGGGAAGACCGAATGTGGGCAAATCCACCTTCTTCAACCGCATGACGGAAACCAGGCAGGCCATCGTGGATGAAATGAGCGGGGTGACCAGGGACAGGCACTACGGAAGGGTGTTCTGGAACGGGAAGGAGTTCAGCATCATTGATACGGGCGGTTACGTGAGCCGCTCCGACGATATCTACGAGGAGGAGATCCGCAAACAGGTGATCCTGGCAATCGAGGAGGCGGACGTGGTGCTTTTCCTGGTGGACGTGACCGGCGGGATCACCGATCTGGATGAGACCATCGCCGGGATGCTCCGGAAGATCAGCAAACCGGTCCTGCTGGTGGTGAACAAGGTGGACAATTCGGAGCGGTTGTATGATGCAGCCGTGTTTTACGGACTGGGACTGGGCGAGATATTCCCCCTCTCCTCCATCAACGGAAGCGGTACGGGGGAGCTGCTGGATGCGCTTACATCCAAATATATCATGGAAGAGCCAGTGGAGGAGGATGTCCTGCCCAGGTTTGCTGTGGTGGGAAGGCCCAACGTGGGAAAATCCTCCCTGGTCAATGCCATGGTCGGGGAAGAGCGCAACATTGTCACCTCCGTTTCGGGGACCACCAGGGATTCCATCCACACCCGCTATTCCAGGTTCAAACACGATTTCTACCTGGTGGACACGGCAGGGCTCCGGAAAAAGGGAAGGGTGAAGGAGGATGTGGAGTTCTATTCCGTCATGCGATCGGTGCGTGCCATCGAACATTCGGATGTCTGCCTGCTGCTCCTGGATGCCACCATCGGCATCGAGGCGCAGGATGTGAATATCTTCCGGCTGATCGAGAGGAACCGGAAAGGAGTGGTGGTCCTGGTCAATAAATGGGATCTGCTGGAAAAGGACACACATACCATGAAAACCTATCGCGAAGGGATCAAGAAAAGGCTGGAGCCCTTCAGTGATGTTCCCGTCCTTTTCATCTCGGCACTTACCAAACAGCGGATCCACAAAGCCCTGGAAACCGCCGTGGAGGTGCACGAAAGGCGCAAAACGCGGATCCCCACCGCCCGGCTAAATGAGGTCATGCTCGCCGCCATCGGGGAGCACCATCCGCCCGCCGTAAAGGGAAAACAGATCAAGATCAAATATGCGACGCAACTGCCCACCCATGCACCTGCCTTTGTCTTTTTCTGCAACCTTCCCCAGTATGTGAAGGAACCTTACAAAAGATACCTGGAGAACCAGCTGCGAAAGAATTTCGATTTTACGGGGGTGCCCCTGCAGATTTACATCCGAAAAAAATAGGCAGGATTTTTGTAGCTTTGTAAAAGCGATGAAGAAGGTTATCACGGTCATATCCGCACTGTTGGTTGTGCTTGTCTCCTGCGAGCAGATCGATCCGCAGTATCCCGATACGCCCGAGATCGATTACCAGGGATTTGATCTCTATATTTCGGTGGACCAGCTGGGAAACAAGAACCTGGTCGGGAATCTTTCCTTCCGCTTCACCGACGGGGACGGAAATGTGGGATGGCATTCGCTGGCCGATTCCACCGGAATGTACCAGCCGGACACATTGAAATACAACTTTTTCCTTCAGCTATACGACCGGCAGGGAATATCTTTTAAAAAGGTGCCCGAGGAAGAGGGCGGAATCCTCAAATACCGGCTTCCTTACATGGACAAACAACCGCTGAGCGGGACCATCGAACTGGAGATCTCCTACCCGGTGATCATCCACGATACCATCTTCTATACCTTTTACATCTACGACAGGGACTTCAACCGCAGCAACACCGACACCACCGATGTGATCATCCTGAGCGGGATCGACCTGGATGAAAGTTAGGACGGGATCAGAGCTTGATCCCCATGAACAGCACATCGTCCACCTGCTCCATGTCCTCCTTCCAGAGAAAGAAATTACTTTTGATATAATTGTACTGCTCTTCCATGGGTTTGTCATGGATATCCCTGAGCAGGTTCCGCAGCCTGACCATTTTGAATTTCCGGCCCAGCGGTCCCCCGAACTGGTCGGGGTACCCGTCTGAGAACATGTAGATGATGTCCCCCTTCTTCAGCTGGAACTCCTGGTCGGTGAATTCCTTCTCCACCTTCTGGTCATCCAGCTGTCCCCCCACCGAGTTCCTGTTCCCCTTCACATAGATCTGTTCATCTCCCGAATAAATGATCAGGGGACGCATGGCCGAACTGACCTTGAATTTGTAGTTGCTCATGTCGATCTGCGACACGATGATATCCATCCCGTCATTGGAACCGTCCGATTCCACATCCTGGTTCAGGGCTTCCCTTACCTCCCGGTCCAGGGTGGTAAGCACTTCCGAAGGGGTCTGGACACCCGAGCGGAGACAGATATCCTTGATGAGTGTGGTGCCGATCATGGACATGAACGCACCCGGCACGCCGTGACCGGTCGAGTCGGCGCAAACCACGATGAATTTATGGTCATTGATCCGCTCATACCAGTAAAAATCACCGCTCACGATGTCCCTGGGCTGGTAGAAAACGAAACTTCCGGAAAATGCCTCATGCAGTTTCTTGATCGGGGGCAGGATGCTTGCCTGGATGCGCTGTGCATAGTTGATCGAATCGGTGATGTCCCGGTTCTTGATCTCGATCTCCTCCTTCTGCAGGATCACCTCCCTGGTCCGTTCATCCAGCTGACGCTGCAGGTATTCCTGGATCGCCTTCTGGTTCCGCTCGCGGATCTTGAAGATGATAAAGATCGTAGCCAGCGCCAGCAGGACAAGGGAGAGGATGAACCACCATGCCTTCCAGATGGGGATCTTCACGGAGATATCCAGGGTGACGGGTTCGGGGGAGCAGTTCCCGTTGCCGTCGCATGCCCGGAGCATGAAGGTGTAGCTGCCGTCTTCCACCCGGCCGTAATAGGCGCTTGAAACCTTGGACATTTCCGACCAGTCCTCCTCGTACCCGTCCAGTTTGTACTGGTATGTGACCTGGTTGGGGTTGCTCAGGTTGATGCCCACAAAATCGATGCGGACCCGGTACCTGCCGTATTTCAGCCTGATCGGCCGGGTGGGGTCGTAGGGCCGGTCGGAGATCACCACCGATTTCAGGCTCAGCCTGGGGGGTACCAGGTCCTCCTTCGCCTGGTAAGGATCATACTGGATGATCCCGTTGGTGGTGCCCATGACCAGCTTCCCTCCGGAGGTTCTGGCCATCGCATTTTTCATCATGTCGGTGGTAAAGCCCGATTCTTCGCCGTAGACGCGGACGTTCCTCCGCACGGGATCGATCCGGCTCAATCCGCTCCGGTGCCCCACCCAGACAAATCCTTCCGGATCCACCTCGATGGAGTAGGTATAATCCTGCATCAGACCCGTCTCCTCACTGAACCAGCCCAGCGAATCGTTATGGAACGAAAAAACCCCGTCCCCGTAAGTCCCCGCCCAGATCACCCCGTTCTCGTCCTCCGCAAGGGTGACAAACTCAAGCTTTGGCTTTTTGTCTATCAGAAGCTGGGTGTTCGAATTGATGCTCACCAGGCCGCTGGTCAGCGTGGCGATCCAGGCCCTCCCCCGGCTGTCCACCAGAATATCGTTGATCTTGTTGTGGGGCAGACCGGTGGCCGTGTTGAAATAGGTGCGGTTGCCGGTTTGCAGATTGATCGTGTACACCCCGTTGTTGGTGGCAACGAATAAACTGTCTGCATGCCCGTCCAGGGCGTTGACGGCATTTTCCAGTGAATTCCTGGAAACCACATGGGGAACGATCCGGGAAGTGCCGTTTCGCTTGATGTAAAGCCCGCTCTGGAGGGTTCCGATGTACAGGTCGTTCCGTTCATCCAGGTAAAGTGCCGTTACCTGGTCCGCCGGGAGCCCGTCGCCTGTCCCCAGATAAGTCACCTCTCCGGGTGATCGTGTACTGTAATATGCCAGTTTGTTGGTGCTTCCGAACCAGTGGTCATCACCTTTGATGCAGACGGCGCTCACCTCGGTATAGGGCTCATCCTTCTCCCAGAGGGAGTTGAAGGTGAACGCCTGGTCGCGCAGCACTGCGATCCCGTTCCCCTGCGAGGAGAACCACTGGTTCCCTTCCTCGTCGATAAAGATGTGGTTGATGTATTCATTGGGGATGCCGGACTCCTTTTCAAAAAGGTGCAAACCGCCCGGTCCCCCGTCCACCCGCAGGTCCACCCGGCAGATCCCCCTTCCGTAATCGGTGACCCACACCCGCCGGTCGCCGTCAAATAAGATGGAAGAGACCCGTGCATATTCCAGCGGTGTCCCCTCCCCGATCTTTTCCACGGTGTACTGTGCCGGATTGAATCCTTCGCCTGTGATCCGGAACAATCCCTCATCCTCGGTG
>Ga0272443_10000529_pt1 | contig 69244 bp, 55 predicted proteins | sample SSMAcet12_FD_193581 | JGI IMG/M metagenome (GOLD analysis project Ga0272443, IMG submission 193581) | Marine sediment archaeal communities from Little Sippewissett salt marsh, Falmouth, MA, United States - SSM-Acet-12 | ecosystem: Environmental > Aquatic > Marine > Wetlands > Sediment ...
ATAAGCCGCTGCACCAAGAAGACCTGAGTCTCTGAGAAAACAAGCCGGTAGGCTTGTAAATGCCTCGCGGCTTGCCGCGGGGTAGTTTACTTGAGAAAAATCAAACCTCGTTAGACAAGCCAAAGATTGGGTGGCCCGACTTACTCGCCAAGTCGGTCTTTTTTGTATATGGCCCGGACAGCTTGAACCGTAGCACCGAAGGTGCAAGCTCGCAGGATACCCGCCCCTAAAGGTCCGGCCACCCAATCGAGTTTCTGTTAGGCTTTTCTACAGGAACTACGAGATTGCTTCATCCGCCACTTCGTGTCGTTCTCGCAATGACACGAAGGTAGTTTTGCCCAAGGTATCAGTTGTATCCATCACAGGTTCCACCCGAGACACATTGAACGCAATACGATTGATTTCAATCAATCGTTTTCCTATTATTACGAATAGTTATTGATAGCAATAGGCGGATAACGAGATGGTACAAACGGGAGCGGAAAAGGGCAGGATGACGCGGCAGCGCCGGGCGGTGTACGAGGCATTGATGGGGACACATGAACACCCAACCGCCGACCAGCTCTATCACCAGCTCTGCGAAAGCATGCCGCGAATCAGCCTCGCCACAGTTTATCGAAATCTCGAAAGACTGGCTGAGGAGGGGAAGATCCGGGTGATTGAGCTTCCCGGACTGCCTCGTCGATACGATGCCGATTTGAGCTCCCACTACCACGTCCGCTGCGTACATTGCGGCAGGATAGGGGATATCGAACTGGATCGAGTACCAAGCCTTGCCTCGGTCGCTCACCGGACGGGAACCTACAAACTGCTTGAAATGCGCCTCGAATTTGATGGTGTTTGCGAAGAGTGCGCGAAGAAGTCATAGACAGGATCAAACAACTTTGTAACTAACGGCATAACAAAAACATAACAAAAAGTGAGGAGTTGAAATGCTTAGCGAAAAGCTTGTCAAAGCGCTGAATGATCAGATGACCTATGAGCTGCATGCGGGATATATCTACATCCAGATGGCCTCCTATTTCCATGATCAGAACCTTCCGGGAATGGCCAAGTGGATGGAGATGCAGGCGCAGGAAGAAGCCGGTCATGCCATGAAATTCTACGGTTACCTTCATAGCAGGATGGCGCATGCGGAGTTCGGCGAACTTGCGAAGCCGACGCCGTCCTACGGCAGCCCCATTGACGCGTTCAAAGCCGCGATGGAGCATGAAAAATCGGTAACCAGCCGTATCTACAAGCTGCTTGAGATCGCACAGGACGAGAAGGATCACCCGACGGTTAGTTTCCTGCAGTGGTTCGTGGATGAGCAGGTGGAAGAAGAGGCCAATGTGGATGAGGTTATCCAGCGACTCGAACAGGTCGGTGATTTCCGCCCGGGACTCTATTTCCTCGACAAAGAGCTGGGATCGCGCACGGTCACAGCCGAGTAACGAATTGTTTGCTTTGAACAGCCCCGCGGTCAAGCGGGGTTTTTCATGAGAATTTTGGCCAGGGAGCCGGTACGCTTGCATTGGGGCAATCACGCTCATAATGTTCTCATGACTGTCGACTATTGATCGAGGGATTCTCTTGTTGGGTGAATCCGATTTATCTGGAGGGTAGGCTTGATGAGCGATGTGAATAAACCTGTCAGTGGTGTCGAAGAGGCGATTACGACCTCTATCGCATTTGAAACGCGTGTCCGCAACACCTACCGCGATGCTATGAAAGCCGCTACAGATGCTATCGGCGAGCGCGTGTTCAAATTGTTGGCGGATGAGGAACAGGGGCACCTTGATTACCTGCAAAGCCGTCTTGAGGAATGGCGCAGTACGGGACGGATTATTCCTGAAAAACTCCAGACTGCGGTGCCGCCACAAGAAGTGATCAATCAGCAGGCAAAAGTGCTTTCAGAGAAGTTGGCAGGTGATGCCCGGGGGCAGGAAGTTGAAATGCTCAGGAAAGCGGAACTTGTCGAAGCGGAAGTGAGCGAGTTTTATGCCCGCATGGTGGACGAGCTGGAAGATGAGGCAAAGCTGATGTTCCAGCGCTTCCTCGAGATAGAAAAGGGTCACCTTGCCATCGTCCGCGCCGAGATCGACGCCCTCTCGGGGAGTGGCTATTTTTTTGACATCGGAGAGTTCGACATGGAGTCCGGCGGCTGAGGCAGCGGAGTCACCGAGGCCTTGTGTCGGTCTAAAGCTTTATTCGCCTGTGGAGAATTCGCGGACCGACGATACCCGGTGTCGGGCACCAAGGGCCGCCCCAAAGCTGCGCGGGGCGGCAAAACCAGGAGCCCGGGATACTGGACAGCTTGGAGAGCTTTGCGCGGCAAAAGAACGTGTCATTGCGAGCAGTGTCCCGTGGACAGTGCGAAGCAATCTAGTCGTTTACTGTGAAACCCGGGTCTGAAGACCCGGGCCACCCGGTGACGATGACTGTGAAGGGACAGTATAGAAGCTGAAGGCGTATAGAGTAGGTAGCCCGGACATGCTTGTCCGGGGGTGATGGATAGGGCGAATCGAGATCCATTTGTCATTGCCCGGCTTGTACACCTCGGGCGTACTTGACCGGGCAATCCATGTGAACGTAGGCTGGGGTCTCCGAACCCGGCAAGCAACATGTAAAACCAGGGTGGTGGAGAATGGACGACGCAATTCAGAAAATCACAGAGGGTCTGAAGAAGGCGATCCAGTTTGAGGGGGATGGCCATAACTTCTACCGGATGGCGGCGGGCAACACGCAGGATGAAAAGGGGCGTGAGGTTTTCGAGATGCTCGCCCGGGAAGAGGCGGAGCACGCCCGTTTCCTGCGCACGCAATACGATTCTTTCATGAAGAGCGGTACGGCGGACAAGAGTGTGAAACTCCCCGCACACGGCGCCCTCGGCGGAGACCACCCGATCTTCTCGCTCGATCTGAAGAAACGGATCGGGAATGCCCACATGGAGATGACCGCCCTCGCTATCGGCATCCAGCTCGAACTCAACTCAATCAAGTTTTATCAGGAGCAAGCTGTCCAAAGCGGTGATCCGGAGGTGAGCGGTTTCTTCACCGAGCTGGCGGAATGGGAGCAGGAGCATTACGAGGCGCTTTCACGTCAGCAGGAATCCCTGCGCGGGGATTACTGGGCTGCGGGTGGTTTTTCACCTTTCTAACAGATAAATGTCCAGATGATTTCCAGCGGATCGGAAATTCCCGACGTTTGGTTGGGATTCCGGTCCGTTTCTCTCTTTAAAACCATTTTATTTATGGTATTCAACCAGGATTATGGCGAGAAATTGTGGTTCTCGCCTATCTTTAAAATACGGCTGTATGCCGTTTATAGTTAATGATCCGTCGTATTGTAGACGATCGTAATGAGCAATTCTGTATATCATGACCCGCCTTTTCGCATCGTTTGCAAAAAAGCTTCGGATTAATGGGGGATGCCGCTGCAAAGTTGGAAAATCCGTTGGACATGCAGAGGTATGAAAGCTTGGAGCCAACAATGAAAAGAATCGTGATCAGCCTTTCCCTCCTCATCTCCTTTCTGGTCTCTGTGTTGATTGCGGGCCCTGAGCCGCGGTCATCGGAAGAGAACGGCCAGCGGGGTCCAGTCCAGGTGGCAGATCGTCCACCGAAAGCACTCTACCAACAGGATGTGGGTAACTTTTGGAATACTGTCACAAATTTTGGCATCTACGGCGACCCATGGATATATACGATCTACGATATTTTTGGTAGTGATACAGTGGATGTGAATCAATACCGTCTATTTCCGAGCGGTGAATGGCCTGGAGGGTCAGGCGTTCATTACCTGTATGTAGGTTCACTGTGGATTGGAACAACAATTGATGATATAGCCTACGTCAGCGGAGCCCGGTACACTCCTCTATGGGAATTCCAACCATCAGAAGGCGCCAGAATCAACGATATCAAATCAATGAAAGATGTCTGGGTCAGGTATGACGATGAAGAGTCTTTTAGCAGACATGAACCGGTCGGGTGGCATGTCTCAGAACGCATCATGGCTTGGGACTACGAGGAGTACGATGATTTTCAGATTTCCTATGTGGAAATTGAGAATCAGTCTCCTCGTGAATTGGACAACGTCTATGTCTCCTTGTATTTCAATTTTGATTGCGCCTGCTATGAAAGTGACGTTGAGATGGGGAATGTAGCCGAACTCAATCGTCAGTATTTGGATGATCTTGTCGACTATGATGGTTGGGCTCCCGCAAATGAGAATCCATGGCAATATGACTGGGTGGATCCGCTCGATCTGGATGGGAACGGAGTTACCGGGTATGATTATTGGGGCTGGCCGATCGCAGATCCGAAGAATCCATACTGGGACGGTTACGTGGATGAGTTCATGCCCGATTCACCCGTTGCCGAACAGGACGGTATTTATGATGAATTCCAGATATACCAATGTGAACACGGGCCGATCATTCGGTGCCAGATTGACGTTCCGGACAAGAACTATCGTGCCGGAGAACCCGTTATTACCTCCGATGGCGACACGCTTCGCGGGTATCTGCTCTCACGTAATATTAGTTACATGATGGATGGAAATGGTAAATACATCTCAGAACAGGATTATGGCGAACGGCACAAGAATCCTCCGGGTGCAGCTGTTATCGGTAGCAGGCTTCTCTACGCTCCTATTGAGCCTTTTTATGAAACTCAAGCCGACACGATTCCCCGGCCCTATAGCCATCAATGGTGGAACTGGGAAACAGCTCCTAATATCCTTAATGATGAAGAGGAGTATCAGTATATGATCGGGTGCGGGGGTGCTTCACATGGAATGCGTTTTATGCCTCACCCGTTTGATTATGAAGGGGGGGCACCCGTCTTTGAGTATGAATATCTCCAGACCTACGGGCCTTTCAACCATTGGGAGCCGGACGAGACGAAGAAATTTGTCATGGCGATGGGGGCTGGATGGGGTTTGCAGGGCTTACGCGAAAACCTTGACAATGCCATGGTCTTTTACTACACCGGCAATCATGACATTATTGGCGATCCGATACTCACCCTCCACCATCCCGAGGATTATGGTGATCAGCTTGGATTTACCGGTTCTTCCGATCAGGCGGTCGCGTCGGATATGCACTTTATGAAGCCCGTCCCGCCGCTGGAGCCGGAACTTATGTACAGCCCCGGCGATGGAAAAGTTCATCTGTTCTGGGACTCGGCTGCCGAGAGCTACTATGATGTCCTCGTGGATACGGCCGATTTCCTGGGGTACAAAGTGTACCGCTCCGCACAAACCCTGTCGGACTGGGAACTCATTGCCGCATTCGACATAATCGATGAATCCGTTTATCTGGTAACCACCGAGGGAGATACGGTCAATCCAATCATTGTGGATGCCGACACGCTGACCCGGGATGATTCAGAGTATGAGTCCGTCAAGACCGTTGGAGTTCAGGGTTCAGACTGGACGTATCTGCATGTCAATCTGCCGGGTACCGGGAACTCGGACATCGCGCATGAATACACGGATTCGGGTGGTGATTTTTTTGGAGAAAACGGGGAGCCGATTTTCCGAGGGATCGAAGCTCCGATCAACGGGATGGACTATTACTACACAGTTGTCTCCTTCGACAGGGACAATGAAGTATACTCTTCATTAGAATCCTCTCGGACCAACTACCGAAAGGATGCTTTTACCAATACTCCTTCACCGGTTCGTCCGTCAGCGGCAGCGGCCGTTCAGGGGGATTTAAGCAAGGTCAAGGTTGTTCCCAATCCCTACAAAGGGACTGCGCAGTTCGAGCAGAAATATGAATCCCGGATCACCTTCATCAACCTGCCGCCCCAGTGCAGGCTCACGATTTTCTCCCTGACCGGCGACTTGATCAAAGAGTACACCAAGAGTGATGCACTCAGCGGCACCATCACATGGGATCTTGTCTCGCACAAGAATCAGCAGATCAAATCGGGACTTTACCTGTACACCGTCGAAACTCCGGAGGGGAACAAAAGCATAGGCAAGTTTCTCGTAATCCGATAACGATATGAGCTGACTGGACAGAAAAGCCGGACCCACAATGGATCCGGCTCTTTTTGAATTCTCTGAACGTCACACCAATGTTCTATTCGTCCGGTTTCCAGACCTTCCAGACTTGGCCTGCAAGTTCCGGGCTGACTTTGAGCGTCGGTTTTCCCGGTTCCCATCCTGCCGGGCAGACTTCCGCGCCCTTGGTTGCGCGAACGTGCTGAAACGCCTGAAGCTGGCGAATCGATTCCGTAACTTTTCTGCCCACCGGTGGTGTCAGGATTTCGATGGCCTGAATGATGCCGTCCGGGTCGATGATGAAACGGCCGCGTACATCCACACCACCCGCTTCGTCATAAACACCATAGACCGATCCGATTTTCCCGCCGCCATCCGAGAGCATGGGGAAGGGGAAACCACCATCGACCATCTTGGACAGCTCCTGTTCCTGCCAGATTTTGTGGACGAACTTGCTGTCCGTGCTGCAGGAGAGGACCTGTACGTCGAGTTTTCTGAAATCTTCAGCTTTGCCGGCGACCGCCGACAGTTCGGTGGGTCAAACGAAGGTGAAATCACCGGGGTAAAAACAGAGAAACACCCACTTGCCGCGAAAGTCCGAGAGTTTGACGTTCTTGAACGTACCCTCGTGAAACGCATTCGCGACGAAATCGGGTGCCTCGTGCCCAACCATAACCTGCATGGCAGCCTCCTCTTTACTTGGAACCTCTTCGTGAGAGGACTTCTGCTCTTTCCGAATCGGCCCCTCGGCAGGCGATACACATCCTGTAGGAGCGTCCTCAGGCATGCTTCCTCCTCGTGAAATGGTTTTTCTACTTCGTGTGGGATTTCAGTCATGTGATGCTGTGGCGTTGGCGGGATTGAAATCCCTGTCCTATCTGGATGAATGTAGCGAATGCGTCCGGTTTTAGAAAGAAGAACATACACCCTACGCCAATTCACCTGGATCATATCTGCAAGTTTCCACATCGGAGTTGGACCGGAGCGGTTTTGTGGCGTTAAAGCCATAGTCTATCCCGTATTCCGGAAGTTAGGCTCTTACAACAAACAGCTAAATAAATTCGTTATTTGGGAGTTGTTGCTTAACCGATTATACCTATCTTTCAAAATCAAACCGAGATCGCGACTCGGGATCGCTCGATATACTTCACATCAGCATTCGCGTCTCGCCGTTGATCCAACCACAAACGACGAGAGAATCATGAAAAAAAGACATCCATCGTTCCTGTGTATGGTGTTGTTTTGTGCCATGCCCACGTTGATTTATGCCGGTACGATCAATGTCCCTGCTGATCAATCAACGGTTCAAGCTGGATTGGATGCAGCAAGCTCTGGTGATACGGTTCTCGTGGCACCGGGAACCTACACGGAGCACATCACCTGGCCCTCAGTGAACGGGATTGTGTTGACGAGCTCCGGCAGTTACAGCGATACGGAGCTCAACGGGGGTGGATCGGGAAGAATAATCATCTTTCCCACGGGCGATGTGATTGACACTACGACGGTCATCAGCGATTTGACCTTGCGGAACGGGAGTTCTGATCATGGGGGAGCTGTGTATGCTGAATCGGCGTCCCCCAAGTTTGTCGATGTGCTCTTCACCGATAATGTGACCACTGGTACGGGAGGAGCGTGCTACATGTACTTCTCCTCCTCGGTTTTTGTTCGTGTGGCATTCACGAACAACTCGTCCTTCGGCAGCGGTGGAGGTGTAGTAAGTCTATCCTCTACGCTCGTCTTTCGAGATGCCGTTTTCACTTCCAACAGCTCCAACTATGGAGGTGGATTCCGTGCTGTAAACACAAGCAATGTCACTTTTCTGAAGTTGGAGATGAGTCAGAACGAGAGCGGTACCTACGGTGGTGCATTGGATGTCGAGAACTCTACAGTCGCAATAGACAGCGCCTCTTTCCATGATAATTCGACCGATGGGAACGGAGGTGGGCTTGCACTGACATCCTCTTCCAGTGGAACCGTGACCAACGCCTCATTTTCAGATAACTCTTGCGCCTATTCAGCCGGTGGAGTGTACTGTAAAGAGTCGACACTGGTGATGAGTAATTCCACCATTGAAAGCAACATCTCTGCTATGACTGGCGGAGGTCTCTATTTCTATCGGAACTGTGACATTACGTTGACAGACGTACTCGTCGAAGCAAACACTGCCAGCCACGGCGGTGGAATGTTCCTGTACGAAGATTACCCTGCAGTCTTCACGAACGTGGTTTTCTCAGGGAACGTCGCTTCTACGAATGGCGGAGGTATTTACTCCTATGACAACAGCGCCACATTTACGGATGCCACCGTGAGCAACAACAGCGCGGGGAACAACGGGGGCGGATTTTATCTTTCCGGAGGTAGCGACCTGAATCTCTCGGAAACGGTGATACAGAACAACACAGCCGCCTATGGTGGTGGGCTCTTCTTTGACAACTCGGGTTCCACACTCGAGGACCTTGAGATCGTGAGGAATGTGGCCGAAGAGGGCGGTGCCGTGTATATCTATAACGGAGCAGTTCCGAGTTTTATGAACGTCAGTTTCCTTGAGAACGAAGCGACCAGTCAGGGGGCTGCCTGGATTGTGGCAGGAAGCACGCCGCGGTTTGAGCTCTGTCTGTTCGCCAACAATTCCGCTCCCGCAGACGCCTACACATTCTACTCGATGTCCGGTGCTGAACCTTCTATCGTCTATTCAAACATTTCCAACCCGGGTAACAAAGGCTTTTACAACGATGATGTCGCTGTAACCGTGGATGCGGACACCTGCTGGTGGGGCGATAGTACTGGACCCTACCATCCAATCGACAACACAGGCGGTCTTGGTGATTCAGTCAGTCAATTCGTGGATGTTACTCCGTGGCTTACCTCGCCGAATCCCGATGCGCCCCCAGCTCCGCCGGAGAACCTTGTTCTGCTCGACAGCAGCAACACCTGGCTGCAAATCGCGTGGGATGAAAGCCTGGTTCAGGTCAATTACTATTTCGTCTACTACGGGACTGACTCTACCAGCTACACTTCTATTGATACTGTGGACACAGAACTCGATGCGGTCTACATGATCATGGATCTGGAGCCCGGTACCAAGTATTACATCGGTGTGACAGTAGAAGACATCTTCGGCAAGGAGAGCTGGTATTCGAACCAGATATCTGCCCACACGACCAGCCACGCCGAACCCGAACCGTTTTCCCTTCTTGCCCCTGATGATGCCTTCGTCTTTGACGATGAAAACAATTTTCCTCTGACGTTCAGTTGGGAGATTTCTGCTGATGCGGATGAGGGAGATACTGTCCGCTATACCCTTCAGTTGAGCACAGATGAGCAATTCACCACGCCAACGAATTTTGACGCCGACACCTTCCGCACGTACGAGATGGCAACACTTGATATTGCCAATTACTGGTGGCGGGTCGTGGCGACGGATCTTTTCGGGATTTCGACCTACTCCTCAGACACTCGGACGCTTAACGTAACGCTTTCAGCTCCCGAGAGTGGATGGACAGGACTACCGAGTGTTTACAGCATCGCGGCACTATACCCGAACCCATTTAATCCGACGCTCTCCATCGTCATCGGATTGCCCGAGGCGGGAAATCTTCGAGTCTCGATCTACAATACGATGGGGCAGAGGGTTGAGGAGATCATACAGGGCTACGAGCCTCAAGGATATCACCAACTCAGCTTTGACGGGTCGAAGATTTCCAGCGGGATTTACTTCGTTCACGCCAACGTGCCGGGCAAGCTGAACCAAGTGAAGAAAGTCGTTCTGATGAAATGAGATGACCCGGACTGATTTGAGTTAACAAGGTGACAGTTACAGAAGATTGGGTAACTGTCGCCTTGTTATTGGACAAATAAACCCTGTTGGACAATCCGCCGATGGACGGACAGGACCAACAGGGCCAGATAATAAGTCTGCTACAGAGTATCACTTAGCCGCCAGGAACCTCGTGTTCACATCATCCCAGTTCACGAGGTACTCCATGAACGCCGCGCTCCACTCCGGACGCTTGTTCTGGTACTTCAGGTAGTAGGCATGCTCCCAGACATCGCAGACGAGAATGGGGGTAATGCCCTGAACCGTCAGGTTCTGGTGAATCTCAGCTTGAAGCACGAGTAATTTTTCAAGATCCTTGTGCCAGCCGAGGATTCCCCAGCCACTACCCTCGACGGAGTTGGTTGCCGCCAGGAACTGCTTCCTGAATGCGTCGTAAGAGCCGAAGTCTTTTTCGATCTGCGCCGCAACTTCACCAGAAGGCAATCCGCCGCCACCCGGTTTCATATTGGTCCAGAAAATCGAGTGGAGCAGATGGCCGCTTCCGTGGAATGCCACCTCTTTCGAGAGCGCTTTGATCGCGGCAAAATCGCCCGCTGCTCGAGCTGCTTCGAGTTTGTCCAGCGCCGCATTCAAACCGTTCACATACCCTGCGTGGTGCTTGTCGTGATGCAGGGTTACGGTTTCTTCGTCATAATGCGGTTCAAGGGCATCGTACTCGTAAGGAAGTTCAGGGAGTGTATACGCCATCTTTCCATCCTCCATGGCTAGAGTTTTTAACTGTCCAAGTGTTGTGGCCGGCCAGGGGAGGAGCAGAGCGAGAGAAAAGGCGCTGGAGGTTTTCAGGAATTCCCGCCTGTCTATTTCATGCTCCCGGCCAAGCGTCGTCGTGTGAACTGTCATCTGCGATCAGACTCCTTTCACGAATGTCTTACAGTATCGCCGCAGGTGATTGGGAGTCAACGAGTTAGGTTGGCCAAAGTCGCACATGAGAGAGGGAGGTGCTTTTCTACGATCATAAGAAGAGGGATGCGGCGTATCTAATGCACAGGAAGGTGCAGATGCACATTTGTGAAAGATTTGTCAAAATCGGTTAAAAGCGAGAGAAATATGACCGACTTGTTCCCCGGAGAAATTAAGTCACAGTCGCCGGTTACAGCTTTTATTAGACCCAGCATTCATTCCTGTCAAACTCAATTCATCCCGGTTAGAGATCCTCTGAATTCAATTGCAGTCACGATTTAGCGCTAATCATTAGTCTGCTCCAGGAGAGTCCTGTTAAGAGAGGTAAACTGTACACAGGCAACAAATAAATGTGTATCGTTTCCCCCGAAAGCTTGCACTATAAGGTGCATGTTAGGTGAAATGAAGACAGATCATCGGTTTCCAGGGGGGAAACATGCGGAAGAGCAAAAGCTACTCGGGCTGGACTATCGCGATTGGTGTGGTCATCCTACTCGCCGTTGTCGTATTTATTGTCTGGCCGCACCTGATCAACTCGATGCTCCCTGCGGACAGTCGACCGGGCAAAATCACATTCGCTGCTGATCCTGTCAGCGATAGCGAGTTTGAACAAATCGCATTGGATGTTCGTCACGGCGCGCCGGATGTGGACTTTTTCCATATCGACATCTTTCGTAATGCCGGAATCCGGTCCTATGAAGGGCCGAAAACCTGCCTGACCTGCCACGAGACAGTCCAGTTGGGGGATGCCCATACAGGCAAAACGAAATACGTTGACCTGATGGAGAATCTCCTCACCTCATCTCACTACAGGTTTTTTACCGAGAAGCGTGACAACGTCTACGGATTCAACGGAGAGTTGGCCGACAATTTTCCGATGGGTAAGATTGATCGTCCCTGCCCGAAACCCGGCTCTTTCGCGTTCACAGCGTGGGCGGAACTGGTTGTCACTGAGCGTGGCGACACTCTCTCCGAGGGGTGCGGTCAGTGCCATATCGGTGGGCAGTATCAGGCCCCATTCGGCGAGTTGATGCCGGGGTACCGGACACTCGAGGCGGAAAAGGAGGCCATTGATTGCCTGATTTGCCACAGTGCTGGTTACGACATGAACAGGAAAGTGGTGCAGGAGGATGGTGCACGGCTGCGCTGGGGGCAGGACCGCTCGATGAAGGCTGCGATGACTGCTGTCCGCCCGACGAGTCAGAACTGCCTGCGCTGCCACCAACATAATATGGGTGGTGACCTTTACATCGACGAGACGGATCCCTCCTTCATGCAGAGCATGCTGAATACGGGCTATGAGCATCCTCGCGTGAAGCATCCCGGATCGAAGCGCGGAACTCCATTTTCTCCAAGTTGGGATGTTCATGCCGCCGCGGGAGTTAATTGCATCGACTGCCATGTCACCGAGGGACACTACATCGCCAAAGGGCTTCACACGACGACCATGATGTCCAACGATTTGCCGGATGTCGAGGTCAAGTGCGAGAAATGCCATTCCGCCCAACCGCATATTCAGAATGAAGAAATTGCGGATTTCCTCAACATGCACACCGAAAAAGTGGCCTGCGTCACCTGCCACATCCCCAGCCTGCAGGAGGACAACGCAACCCGCCGTGATTTCAGCGAATCGGAGTGGGAAGAGAATCCCGGCATCTACGTATACACCGACCATGAGAAAAAGACTCAGGGACCTGACGCGATCATGTTCCGCTGGTGGACCGGTGATGGGACCTTTCTCGGCAATGCCATCGGCGACAATCCGAACGGCCAGAACCTCTACCGCTTCTATAAACCTGAGCATGTCTGGCCGGAGTACAAGGATTACGATTACGCCGGTTGGTATGAGAAGGTGATGCGCCCCATCGCGCAGAAGAAGCCTTCCAAGCTATACGCCATGAAGGTGTTTAACGGAAAGCAGCACATCGACCTCAGCAACATCACTCCCTTTGGCGGCATGTACGTCCCCTACAACCTTCCGAGTTATTACCGCTATGGCGATCCTCAGAAAGCCGGACAGGTTGAAGAGCAGAAGAGCATGATGGGGATGATGTATGGCTGGATGTTCAAGGTTTATCTGATGGACAAATTCATGGGCTTCATGGATGCGGATGGATGGCACATAGACAAGTATACCGACCTCATGGAGGGGAAGGGGATGGAGGCACGCTGGATTCCCCAGGATGCCTCGATGGAGATCAGTCACGCCATTCGCAAAGAGGGTTTGCAGTGTTCCGCCTGTCACAGCAAAGATGGCGTGTTCTCCTGGACCGAACTCGGCTACTCCGAAGATGACGCCGAGATGTACGAGGAGAATCCGCTCTAAAACAGTATCAGACTCGTGTGATAGAAAATTCAACCCGGATAATTCACGCTGTCCGGGTTGAATTCTATGGTAATTATAGATCCAGATCACGTAGACCGGATTCTCCGAATCCGGCTTCGTTATAAATATATAAGCCGGGTTCGGAGAACCCGGCCTACAAACTACAAACTCGCAATGATACCTATTTATGTCTCGGCGCGATAGCCTTGCCGCGACACAAGGCCGCAGCGACTTCGCTGCCTAGCGGGTCGCGTGTTTGTAAAGCTCGTTGACTTTCGACCAATTAAGGTTCGCGAGAAAAGCGTCCACGTACTTGCCACGGTCGGGGCCGTAATCGAAATAGTAGGCGTGCTCAAATACATCAATCGGAACCAGCGGACTGCTGCCCCAGACAGCGCCGTTGTTGTGCATGTCCACGAGGAAATTGTGGAGGCTGCCGTCGCTCGGGTCATAACTTAGGATCGCCCAGCCGAGCGCGCTCATCGCGGTCAGTTTGAAATCCTCTTTCCAGGCGTCAATGCTTCCGAAATCAGCCGCGATCTTTTTCACTACATCAAGGGACTCATCCATCGAACCATCACCGCCCATGATGTCGTAATAGATCTCGTGCAGGATCTGGCCGGAAGCGTTGAAGGTCTCGCGACGTTTCATCTCGCCAAACTCGCTGTAGTTGGCGTTTCCCTGCTTTTCCTTCAGCTCGGCTATCTTCTTCTCGATCTCGTTACGCTTGGCTACGTAACCGGCGTAATGCTTGTCGTGGTGCCACTCGTTCACCTGCTTCGAAATTCCACTCAGGGAATCGTAAGCGTAGGGGAGGGCTTTCACTTCATGGTTGGCCTTCATATCTGTCTCCCAGAATATGTAAATCGTTGTGCCTGCTAGAACTGGTATCACTTTTACATCACATAGCAGGTCGTTTCAGATTGACCGGAAAACCGGCTCAATCTCTTATCCATGATTGTTAGATGCACATCGGGCAGAAAAGTTAACAACGCCTAACTACGCCAAAGGATAGCGATGCAATTGGGGATGGTCAAGGTTGTTGTGGGAGGTGAGGCGGCACTTGAGAGCGTAGCTTGTGTGATAAGTTGAACGAATTAAATGAAGCATAAACAGTTGATATAACTGCTGTTGATCTCAGGAGATGCTTGTCGGGTTGTGATAAATTCGCGGCTCGCGGCTTTCTCTGCCCAGCTACCTGAAAACTTAGAGGATTCCGCGCTCCTTCATCGAGACGTAGCTCTCGCGTCCGATAACGATGTGGTCGAGGAGTTCAATGCCGAGTAGACGGCCGGCCTCGGCGAGTTCACGAGTGAGGTGAATGTCCTCAGGCGAGGGGTTTGGGTCGCCTGATGGGTGGTTGTGGGCCACGATCACGCTGTGGCAACGACCCTCCAGCGCCGGACCGAAGACTTCGCGGGGATGGACGAGGGATGCGGTCAGCGTACCTATGCTGATAATCTCGTCCGTGATAAGCGTACCCTTCACATTCAGATAGAGTCCCCGGAAATACTCCCGCGTTTGCTGGGAAAGTTGTGGAGCGAGGTAGCGGTAGGCATCCTCGGGACCGTGAATTTCGAGGGACACCTGCATTTTCGGATCAAACATGCGCTGCCCCAGCTCCAGCATGTTGACAATCTTGCGTCCAGCATCCAGTGGGATTCCTGCGGCCTCGTGAAGAAGTCCCGGATCACGCACACCCGCCAGAGCTTTTGCACCGAATGTCATCAGCAGTTTCTGCGCGATACCCGCAGGGTCCTCTGCGTCGTTCTCCAAGGCGTTGGCAAGCAGTTCGAGGAGTGTCGAGGCAGGTCCTTCAGCCGCTTTGGTCAGGGATACGCCAAAGGTTTCTGCTTGATCCTCAGGTTCCTGATCAGTGGGAATTGGGGCTACCTGTTTGTACGTCGCATGTGCAATCGTAACAGGCGAGGGAACCAGCGCCGTTTCCCTCAGTTTCCTGATGAGACTGGACTGGTTGAGGCCGAGTGTGACGAGTTGGTTGATCCCCTCGGCGGCAATAAACGCAATGTCCTGTTCGGTAAATAAGCCCTCTGGGGATTCTGTTGTCTGGCGGGCGTGAATCAGTCCTGCGCTTTGCAACCAGCGAACGAGATCACGGCTCGTTGGCGGAATGTAACGGTGTTCCTCTTCAAGGATGTCCAGCAATTGAGAATGTGCCGAGTGGCCGTTATTCTTCTTCCGCAATTGCTTTGACGCCCATTCGATCAGAATGATCTGGCCTCGATTGTTCAGCAGTTTCATCCAGGGAGCAATCACTGTTGCGGGATCGTCAACGTTGGACAGCATGAAGGCGAGGATCACGGCGTCAACATGCCTGGAAATCCTCTCCGGCGCGGCATCAGTTCCGCTTACATAGGTGATCTCACCCTCCTTGAGAAGCTTTGAAGAGGGAGGGGAGGAGAGGGCGCGATCCGGCTCCGCGATAATAAGCTTGTTGTACTTCCTTCGAAGAGAGTTGGCCAATCCCTCGATGTTGCCAACGAGGATGGCAGAGTCGCCGCCGATATTTTCGAAGAATTCGCTCATGGTCTGGAGGTTGCGCATGAAAAATGATGCACCTGAGCTGCCTCACACCGTTTGAAACTGAGTATTTGCATTATATCGATATTCTGACAACCTCATGCAACAGGATTGCTCTGTTTTGTCTACGTCGAATGTCTGTAACGTACAACAGTTCATTCGGCGAGAGCCCGCAAGATCAAGCAAAATTTGTGATGTCGTTTTTTCAGGTTTCTTTCTTGCTACTTTAGGTTTGTTAGACAGACGTAACTTCCAATCCACATTTTCTCCGACTCGACAGGGTGATTCGCATCATTTCCCAGCTCTCATCTTGCCTGCATCGCGAATCAAGTTTTTACAGACAAGTTGAAAGGAAACAATATGTTCAGAAAGAGATTTGTTTTCTTGTCGTTGTTGTTGGCGTTGTTGTTGGTTTTCGTCATCGCCGGTTGCGAGGAGGAGGAGAATGACGATAATCAGGATCCTGCTTACAACCACTTCTCGGACCTGAGTCTGGAGGAGCAGGCTGAAATGGCGGATGCGATGGCTGAGGAGAGTTTTTATTACATCGACTACGTGAAATCCATGAGCTATGCCGCTGATACTGGTGACCTGGACGCCACGTTGACTGGAGTCAGCCCGCTTCAGGAGAATCCCCGATTGCGCAGCGCGATTCGCGTCGCCACACCTCCGGATACATTTTGGACAGGTCCGGATGGTGAGGGATGGTATTCTTATTCCAGTGAGGAGGATCTTTTTGGAATCCTGTTCAGCATAGAGATCAACGTTCGCTGGACACCGGATATCTGGGCTACGGCGTTGTTTGGGGAGCCGGTTACAAAACTTGAACTCTCCTCGGAGATGACCGGCAGCTACGACGGACAGGAGATCCTCTCTACTACGGAAGCGTTCATGGTTGAGGTGAATGAAGCTCGGACGCACACGAGTGGGACAGGCGATGTTTCGATGTCGTCCAGTGATGAGGGATACGGTTCGGTGGAATACAACCTCGCTTTTGCCTGGTCCGACGTTGCTGTTGCACCTGATGATTATCAGGGCGATTACACCGTAGGCATGGAGATGATTGCGGACTATTATGACACCGAACTGATGGGACAATACACGTTTGCTGCGGATTTTGACCAGAGCTTCAGCTTTGAGACGGATGGGAGCGGGACGGGAACAGCAAGTATTGACGGGGAAGAAGTGATACGCTTTGTGTTTGACCCCGTGACCATGTTCACGCGTTCCGGTTACTATCTACTCGCCAGTGAGAGCTTTGCGATCGAACATGACTTCTCCTTCTACATTTATTAAGAATTCGGATAGGATCGGTTTGTGGGGCTACTTCGTTTGAGGTGGCCCCATCTTTTTGTGCGCTATTTGAGTCGTCGCCTCCGGGAGACGTGCAATCCCGATTTTGAACAGCTATAGTCTCACCCCGGACAGACGATCCGAGTACTTTACTGCCCAGATGTTGGTACGCGTCCTTGGGCTCATAGGCAAGTACGGTTGACTCGTCGTGAGAATGAGTTCAGCGAAGGTCCTACCAGAACGGTGTGTGGAGGGGTGGCATGATTGTGAATCCTGTTAGTAGCAACCCGGATGATTATCTGAAAGATCCTGTGTTGTGGGTCTCGCTGGCGAAGCTTCTCAGTGAAAATGAGGATAACGAGGCCCCACAGGAACTGGTTGACTATCTGGATGGATTGAATCGCCCGGTGATCCATAACAAACAGGCGTGCCGCAAAGAGTTCTGGGCAATGCTGGCGTCCCCCTTGAGACACAGAGGGATCAACTGGCTGGATGAACATGGTTTGCTCGAGGAACTGATTCCCAGTTGGGGTGGTAATCCAGTTCGCAAGTCGCTCAGAAAGGCTGCTTTTAAACAGTTGCACCTCGAAGCGTGGAAAAAGGGTTTATCCGAATCATCCTTCAACGCCATCTGTACAGTGCATGATGTCGTCGTGGATCGGCGCCTGAACAGGTGGGCGTTGACAGCCCTCGGTACACTACTCGCAGGGGGAGACACCGAGCATCAACGGTCCTGGTCTCTGCACGTCCGGCAGGATTTGCATGAGTTGGGCGCAACCGAGGCGGAACTCGTCTGGATCGATCGTGTTGTTCGCGACTTCAACCCCTCAGTCCTGTTCCTTCAAGGCCATAATGAAGGGTACGAAATCCGCCCGGAGACGGCAGTTGCGGGACTCAGCACGATGATGGTTTCTGAACCTGAAAACATCAAAGAGGCGGTCAAACGCGTGGATGCCGCACTCAATAAGCCGAGTCAATCCGCAGGGTAGGGGAGCTAACCTGAGTCTGCGGGAGGGATTCGCTCAACCATCTCGCTCAACACATGAAATAAACCGCCCAACACCTCTCGTGCCGGGCGGTTTCTCTATCTGGTGTTGGACTCTACAGGATCAATCCAGCATTTCCAATGCGAATTTTTCCTGGTTGCTAAACTCCACCGGGTATTCGAGTGTCCGTGTATATTTCCCGTCGACAATTTTCAACTGCGGGAAGATCATCCCTCGCCCAAGCGGGAAATCAGCCGTTCTCCGTTCAACCTCTGCCTTCAGCGGATCGGCGATCACGATTTTTTCACGAAGGGCTGCTGCCCCGGCCTTGTCACCGTGCGCCTTCAGATCTGCGATCTGTTTCAGCATGGTCCGAACGACTTCCGGTGCGAGGTCATGGTCGAGTTCAAACTTCGGTTTTCCCTCCTCCTCGACACGTTTGATTGCACCCGCATCCTCAAAAGCGTGAAACATGCCGTTGCGCGCTTTCGTGTGAGCCTGTACCGGGTCGAATTTCATGCTCATGACCATGCTCAGCAGCATCGAGTCGTAACAAACCCTCGCCATCTCTGCATCGATCACACCCTCCTGAACCAGCAGATCCAGCGCGAAGAGTCCAAACAGTTCCGCGCGAGTCTCCTCAAGCCAGGAATACTCATCCTCGAGGTAGTTGCTGGGTTGTCCTTCCGCTTCGGGGGCTTGGCGTCCAGTCGTATGCCCGATCTCGTGCAGAGCGCTGTGAAGCTGCGTCGCTTCAAAGAGTTTTTCCTTTGCCAACTCGTACTCGGCAGAGGTGAGAAACTCTTTTGCAGAGAGATTGCCGGAAACCTTATGGCTTGCTTTGCTCGTGTTGACATAGACCATGTTCACCGTGCCGACGTTCTTTCCGACCCACTCGTCGTTGGGAAGGCTCTGCGCCAGGGTAGTAAAGGGTCCGGTCACGTAGTCGCCCGCCCATTCCAGCACCTGCACGAATTTCAGCTTCGGCAGTGTCTCCGGATCAACGTTGTCGCGGCGGTAGGTCCAAGGGGCTCCCGATTCCCACTTCGGCACTCGAGCGATCAATTCCTTGAGTAACTGATCCATGGATTTATCGACGGTGTAGACGCCGCCACATGCGGCACCTCGCAGGTTTTTCCAGTCGTCGAGGTAGACTTCAAGGGCAGTGGAGATCACGATGTCAAAGGGGTTGTTGTGGCGTACCCAAGTGAAATCTGACAGCCGCCGTGATTCATCGCTTCCCGTGGTGAGCTCGATGATCTTGGCATCCAGATACAGCCTGAACAGCGGGTCCTTCGCGAGGTCGCGCGCCTTTTCAATGTGCTCGATAACGGGTTGCAGCGATTCGCTGTAGCGGTCCTCGTTGAGAATGACGAAAACGTCCCCATCGGTGTCTTTTACCACGCTGCTGTTGACGATTTTGCCGTCCGCCTCCAGATCTTTCAGCTCCTCTTCGGTCAGGTCGTCCGGATAAAAGTTACCCCTCGGAGGAGTTGCGCCACCACGAGTCATAACTGAGATGAACGCATCGAGTGATTCGGAGTCATCGTCGAGGATTCCGGCCGCGAGTTCTTTCAGACGCTCCGCTGGAATGTTGATCAGATGATTTTTCCGAGGGAGCAGCGACCAGGGAGAATTCTGGATGTCAAGCAGAGTCCGATAGTATTCCAGCAGGGTCTTCTCCTCATCCTTAGCATTCTGGATCATGGCGGTTACAATTTTACGGAGAGACTCTGTGATTGGGTCGAACTGGTCGCGGAAGATCGGATTCATCAACCTCGCCGCATCGATCAAATGGCCAATGATCTGAATCTCGTCATCGTCAAATTCTGAAAGCTCGACATCGACGGGAATGATGGCCGCTTTTCTGGCAGGTTCACCCTCCTGACGGTAGGGGATCGTGCGAAGATCTTGCGTGGCATTCATTTGGTTGCTCCTTATGGGCTGAGTTTTGTTGCGTGACGCAAAGGTAGCGGTCCCAGGAGCATCAGTCAAAAAGGGGGCGGGGCAGGGAGAGAACAGGATGCTCGAGCTGCGGACCCGTCTCTCCAATAGGCAAGATCTTAAAGACGCTGCGTGACATGACAAGTTATGTTTACGACTTGAAAAGATTCTTCAAGAGGTGTTGAAAAACAGTAAAACCTTTATAATCATTGTTAAAATGAAAGGGAACGAGCACACCTGTGTCGAATCCAAAAGCGATTTTGGGAACGCCTTCCTTACACACCCACCTGCTTGATACCTGCAATACCATTCCCTCTCCAAGCTTTGTGTTTTTATTGTATTACGGATATTTCTTGCCATGAAAATCCTACCTCAGCTCATTTGCTGAACAAATGTGAGCCTGATCTTGCTCCGAGAGTGTACTATTTCGCACATCTCATGTACGATTCGAATACATCCTTTTTTCGATCTCTGCAGTTATATTTCTAAAACATAAGGCATTAAAAAAGAGGCACGGGGTTCGCACTAAAGCACTGCGACCGGGCGAACTGAGAGGAACGATCATGGATCGCGTGATAGAGAAAAAGAAATGGCCCCCCAAGAGAATTGCTACCTACATCTTCGGTGCTCTGCTCCTTGCAGCGATCGTGTACAGCCTCGTATTTGCGAGTCATGAAAGCAAGCTCAACGTACAAGCCGAAAGGCTGACAATTTCTGAAGTCCGCGAGGGATTGTTCCTCGATTACATCCCCGCGAACGGATCTGTTCTTCCCCTGAAAACAGTCTACCTGGACGCCGTTGAGGGCGGGCAGGTGGACTCGCTGTTTGTCCTCGAGGGTTCGGTGCTCAAAGAGGGGCAGCCGATTCTTCGATTGACGAACACAAATCTGCTTCTCGATATCATGTACCGGGAAGCGGAACTCTATTCCCAGATCAACAACCTGCGCAACACGCGCCTTTCGATGCAGCAGAACGCCCTCAGTTTGAAAGGGTCGCTGCTGGAACTGAACAACTCCATTGCCGATCAACAGCGGACGTTTGAGAAGAACCAGGAGCTGATGGAGAAAAGTCTCATCGGCAAGCTTGAGTTTGAGCAATCGCGCGACCGCTACAATTACCTGATCGAACTTCGCAAGCTGACCTTGGAAAACCACCGGATTGACTCGACATTCCGCGCCGAGCAGGTTCACCAGCTCGAGGCTAGTGTCACTCGAATGCAGAACAACCTCGAAATTATCAAGCAGCGACAGGATCGTTTGACACTTCGCGCTCCTATCAACGGTCAATTGACCAGCTTGAACGCCGATGTCGGACAGTCCAAGGCCGCTGGTGAGCGGCTGGGCCAGATCGACATGTTGGATGGTTTCAAGGTTCGGGCCGCCATTGATGAGCACTTCATTGCACGCATACAAACCGGCCTCAAGGGCGAATTCGATTTCAACAACCAGACCTATACGATGTCGATAACCCGGGTGTATCCAGAGGTCGTAAACGGCAGGTTTGATGTTGACATGGAATTTGACAACGAGGAGCCCGATGGTATCCGCCGTGGACAGACTGTCCGTATCCGTCTGGAACTGGGCGGAAGTAATGAGGCAATTCTGTTGTCGCGCGGTGGTTTCTACCAGAGCACCGGTGGGCAGTGGGTCTATGTGGTCAGTCCGGGTGAGGACTACGCGACGAAGCGCCGCATTCAGATTGGTCGCCAGAATCCGCAGGTCTACGAGGTTATCGATGGGCTGGAGCCGGGCGAAAAGGTGATCACGTCGAGCTATGACACCTTTGGAGACGTCGACAGGCTTGTACTGAAACAATAGTGGCTATTCATCTGTCTAACGAAAAAGATGCTAGTGAACCCATAAAAAAGGCTGAGTCTGGAGCCGGCAGCCGGGAAGCAAGGAGAACAGGGACATGATTAAAACGATCAATCTGAAGAAGGTTTATACCACGGAAGATGTCGAGACCACCGCTCTGAACAATGTTTCCGTCGAAATCAAGGACGGCGAGTTCGTAGCAATCATGGGTCCCTCCGGCTGTGGAAAATCGACGCTCCTGAACCTTCTGGGACTGCTGGACAATCCGACTGATGGCGAATACCATTTCGTCGGCAGCGAGGTATCAAAATTCACCGAACGTCAGCGTGCGAACCTGCGGAAAGCCAATATCGGCTTCGTTTTTCAGAGCTTTAACCTGATCGACGAATTGACAGTGTTCGAGAACGTGGAGCTCCCGCTGCTCTACCTCGGTGTTCCTGCAAACGAACGTAAAGCCCGGGTATCCGAGGTCCTCGAGAACATGCAGATCATGCACAGGAAGAACCACTTCCCGCAGCAACTTTCTGGTGGTCAGCAGCAGCGTGTGGCGGTAGCCCGCGCCGTCGTCGCAAAACCGAAAATGATTCTCGCAGATGAGCCGACCGGTAACCTCGACTCGGCGCACGGCGAAGAAGTGATGAAACTCCTGACCAGCCTGAACGAAGGTGGCACGACGATCGTGATGGTTACTCACTCGCCATCGGACGCGGAATATGCGCACCGCATCATCCATCTGTTCGACGGCCATGTCGTCACTGAGAACAAGATCGAGAAACAGCTTCTATAAGAGGCTTTTCACTTGTTTTTTGCGCGCTGCGTCTGCCATGATCGTTCGCCCGGTCTTGGAGCTATTCTTGGCGTGGCGCGCATACTATCGTCGCATCCAGCGAGCACACGGTGGACAGGGCTTTCAGGGCCCCTTTCATGATCGCCCATGGATGCGTTTTTATTTGCTACCCGTCAGGTTTTCAAAAACAACGTAGTCTGGCAGGACGAGCGCAGATTCTGATTTGAATCTCCGTGATCAGTCCGAGCCATTGTGGAGGCGGTGATGATTCAACTGAACAACATCTTCAAGTATTACACCAACGGATTCGTAAAAACCTACGTACTCCAGGATGTGTCGCTCGCGGTTGAGGAAGGTGAATTCCTCTCCATTATGGGACCCAGCGGGGCGGGAAAGAGCACTTTGCTATATATCCTTGGCATGCTGGATGATTCCAATGAGGGTGAATACCTGTTTTATGACAATCCCGTGCACAAACTGAATGAGCGTAAGAAAAACGAAATCCACCGCCTGAACATCGGGTTTGTTTTCCAGCAGTACCACCTCATTGATGATCTCACGGTCTATGAGAATCTCGAAACACCGCTTCTCTACAAGAAGGTAAAAAGCTCCGAACGGAAGAGCCTTGTCAACGATATGCTGGACAGGTTTCAGATCGTCGCCAAGCGTGACCTTTTCCCGAGTCAGCTCTCCGGTGGGCAGCAGCAGCTCGTGGGCATCGCCAGAGCCATCATCACCAAGCCTCGTGTCATCCTCGCGGATGAACCGACGGGCAATTTGAACAGCCGGCAGGGCAAGGAGATCATGGACCTCCTCAAGAAACTTAACGAGGAGGATGGCACCACGATCATCCAGGTGACCCACAACGAGGAGTGGGCGCGGTACGCAGGCCGTATCGTAGAGTTACTGGATGGGCGGGTGGAAAAAGACATCGCGGTTAAGTGAGTCTCGTCTGCAAACCGATAGTCCTGTTGCGATGGAGACAGAATGTTCATCAACGAAATCAGGCAGACGCTCAGACGGTTCTGGCGCAGTCGCGGATACACCACAATCAACCTTTTTGGTTTGGGACTCGGGCTGGCATTTGCTCTCCTCGCCATGCTCTATGTTCAGCAGGAACTCAGCTTTGATCGTTTCCACGAAGAGGCGGACCGGATCGTTATGCTCCAGCAGTGGGAATCGCCCCCGGACCGTGACACCTTCGGGAGCATAGCCACGCCCTTGGGGTTGGCCCCCTCGCTGAACGAGAGTTTTCCAGAAGTGAAGGCCGCGACCAGAATGCTGTGGTGGAACGCAATTGTCAAAGTTGGGGATTACTCTTCGAACGAACTGGTCCACTACGTTGATGAGGAGTTCTTTGATGTCTTCAGTTTCAAGCCCCGCTTTTGCGATCCAACCTCCGCGATTCGAAGCACATCAAACGTCCTGTTGACTGAGTCGACGGCGGATCGGTTCTTCGGCACTGTAAACGTCGTTGGGCGTGAGCTGTCCGTCCAGATCGGAGAGCAGTTTCAACCTGTGACCGTCGGGGCCGTGCTCGCGGATCCACCTGTCACCTCGACGCTTCAGTTCGATATTCTCGTCCCTGCACAGCGGCTGCATGAATTTGTGCCGGAAAGAGTCTTTGACGCTTGGATGAGAGTCCACGCCTACACGTTCGCGCGTCTGGCGGAGGGGACTGATGTCGAGGCGTTCCAGCAGGCCTTGGGCAGGTTGGCTATCAAGCATAATTTTGCCGAGCGCTATGGCGAGGGACTTCTGGCCTATCGTGCGCTCCCGCTCACCGAGTATCATCTGCATTCAACCCTCTCCGACGGTCTGTTGACCACGACACGCAGCGAATACCTCTGGGGAATTTCTGTGGTCGGCCTGCTGATCCTGCTCGTCGCGGCGGTCAACTACACCACGTTGAGCATTGCCTCCTCGACACGCCGGATTAGTGAGGTGGGAGTGCGTCTGGTTCTTGGCGCGGGTCGTGGAGACCTTCGTCGCCGCCTGTTTGCCGAGTCCATCCTCCTGACATTGCTCGCGGTGCCCGTTGCGTTGTTGATCGTTAAGCTGGTAGTCCCCGCATTCAGCCAGATCATTGGTCGGGAGCTCGTACTTTCTTACGACAAAGGCCTCGCGGCCATGCTTCTCTCGCTTGTGCTCGTCCTGGGGTTGATTGCCGGGGCGTATCCTGCAGTGCTGATGGCGCGGTTGAACCCGGTTCGCATCCTTAAAGGGCGCGAAACTCCGAAGAGCGGCCAACGGCTCCTGCGTTCACTCGTCATCGTCCAATTCTCCGTCGCAATGGTCCTGATCTGCGGTTCCTGGATGGTCAGCCAGCAAATCACTTTCATGATCGACCGTCAGCTCGACCAGCGAGGAAACCAGGTGCTGTCCGTGTTTGTCCCGGTGTTGCCGCAAGATCAGGAGACGCAGATCGTTGATCGCATCCTGACAGAACTCTCGCAGGTTCCAGGCGTCCTCGACGTGACCGCCAGCAGCAACACGTTGGGCTGGCCTTGGGGATGGTTCGGCTATAACGACGAGACAGGAGCTTATCGATCCTTCAGCGGCAACATGATCGATCCTGGCTATTTCAAGACTCATGGACTGACTTTGTTAATGGGCCGTGACTTCGAACCGGGCAACACCGAGGACAAGCAGCATTCGGTGATTTTAAACGAGGCGGCGGTCAAGGATTTCGGGTGGGAAGACCCGGTAGGCATGACCCTGCCCGCTCCATTCTCGGAATTCCAGGTGATCGGCGTTGTGAAGGATTTTCATTACCACACCCTGCATGATGCCATTGAGCCGCTCGTGCTGATGCAGAACGGCAGCCGGATGCGGTCTCTCGCCAGTGACGTTAACAATTTCAACGGCACTCGGAATTTTATCCAACTTCGCTTGAACAGTGATAACCTGCGTGAGACCGTTGCCCGAATTCAGGACCGGTTCGATACGGCCACAAACGGCTTGCCCTACCACGGCGTCTTCCTTGATGAGGTCGTGCAGGGGATGTACATGACCGATCTTTCGGTGCGCAATATCATGCTTCGCGCCACGGGGTTGACGGTCCTGATCGCACTGCTCGGTGTGCTCGGACTCGCGTCGATGAGCGTAACTCAGCGTCGGCGTGAAATCACTATTCGCAAGGTGCTTGGCGCGACGCTGCTCGATATTCAGCGGCTGATGGCGGGTGAGTTTGGCGTCATGGTATTGGTCGCGAACCTCGTTGCCTGGCCTCTGGCCTATGTTGGAATTCGCCTCTGGCTTCAGGAGTTCGCCTACCGTACACCGGTCAATGTCGGCATGTTCCTGGTGCTTGGGGGAGGGTTCCTGATCGTAACGCTGCTTGTGATCGCCACACAATCGCTGAGAGCGGCACTGGTCAACCCGGCCGAAATATTGCGCGATGAATAAAAGTGGCGCTGAGCCCACGGTGTAGGGAGATTACCGGCTGATCTGGCATCGGATGATACGGTATCTGGACGTCTGGACCGAAAAAACACTCGGATCGAGTTCCAAAATCCTGCACCAGGTAGCGTGATAGTGCAAGTTGCGAATAATTGATTCCGGGTTATTTTCTTATATATCAAATAATTACGGAATTGGCACGGAATTGGTGTTACTTGCTATAGGACGCCAAAATTCATTTTTGGATGCGAAAGCGTTGCTCTGTACCCCAGTTTTGTTGCATTTAATAGGGAAGTTCCGTCCTGTGCCGGTGGACGGTAGCCGGGTCAAACCGCTCAAGGAGGAGAGAGCATGGCCGGGATTACCATTCAACTACCACCTCTGGATGCCGATCACACTGTGGAAATCGAAGTGAAGGTCAACGGAAAGAAGAAGACCTATCACTACCGCGTAGAACTGCTCGATTTGCATGAGTGTGAAGAGGAGATGCAGGAAATTCGTATCGAGTGTCTTCGAAAGATGATTAACGAGTACAACAAGGACTGGCAACTGGTCCAGATCGGCAATCCTACGGAGACGAATATTCCTGTGATGTTTCGTCAGGTTGCGAAGTCAAAAAAGAACTAATCGTAAACGCTCAAGATCGGGCAGCACCGCCTGCATGCACCCGGAGGAGGGGGATGCAGGCGGTTCTATATATGTCCAAATCGTATTCTGGAACTCGCTGGAGTGGTGTTTCGAACCAGATGTGGTTCCGTCTTTCCGACGCTTTTACGCGTAGTCTGTCCCGGACAGAGGATCACTGCCAAACGTTGGAACTGGAAGCAAAAAAGTCTTAGATTGTCCCTTATCTAAGTGTGGAACAAATGTCAATTTTGTGGAACTTGAGAGAAATCGCCGGTAGTTGATGCGACAAGTAATAGGCTGTCTCTACCAGTTTATTCATGTTTTTCGACTTTATTGGGATACTGTAGTACAGGTTGGTAAAATCGCTGTGATAATTGTTATCATTGATGTATTCTAACCTCCACTACTAATGATAATGGTGAACCGGAACATTTTTCGAGTAGGGCTCAAACTTCGCAGTTGATGCTCTATAATGCGACAAGAGTATTGACGATTGCACGGAGGCAGAGGGGTGGGATGGCGCTGATTCTTCCAGAGGACATCAACCGTGAAGCAACACCGATTTGCGCCCATTTTAACGAGTGCGGTGGGTGTTCGCTGCAGGATGTTGACTACAACCTTCAGCTTAAGGTTAAGGCGGATGTAGTTTCCGAAATGCTTGGTCGTCCCGTGGAAATTGTCCCCAGCCCAAATCCCTATGGTTACCGGCACAGGATGGATTATGTCGTCTCGCTGGACAAGTTGGGACTGCGGAAACGGAGCGATGGGAAAACCGCTGTCGACCTGACCGAATGTCATCTCGTGCAGTCGCGAGTTTCGGATGTACTGCAATTGGCGAGGGAATGGATTCGTGAGCTTGAGGTTCCCGGCTATGATCTCGTCCGGAACCGGGGCGATTTGCGCTACCTGACTTTCCGGCACGCCTTCAGCAGCGATCAATTGATGATTACAGCGGTCACCTCGGATGTCGAAAGCGTCGTGGAACCACTACTGGAAAAGCTTCAAACCGTGGCGGAATCCGTAGTCTGGTCCATCCAGCCCCGCATAGGGGACACCTCGGTGGGCGAGATACACAAGATTTTGGGCCAGGAATCGATTTTGCAGTCGATCCGCGGCAAAGAGTTTGAGATCAGCCCAAACGCATTCTTCCAGAACAACCTTCTGCTGCTCGACCGGATGTTTGACCATATCGCACAGCTGGTTCACGGTTACACACTGGACCTTTTCTGTGGCATCGGAGCGATTGGTATCTCGACAATTGACAACATCGACAGGTTGGTTGGGGTGGAAATCTTCGATGAAAACATCCGCCTCGCGAAGCTGAACGCCGCTCGGAATGGGGTGGAGGCGGAGTTCATCAACGACAACGCCAACCATTTCCTCGCCTTCTACGAGGGGGACACGCCCGATGTGGTGGTTATCGATCCACCTCGCAGCGGTCTTGCCCCCAAGCTGGTCCGAAAACTCCTGCGACTGGCCCCGCAGCGCATCGTCTACGTCTCCTGCAACCCCAGATCTTTCATGGATGACCTTATCGCGTTGGAGGGGTACGAGCTGACTGAGGCCGTCGCCTACGACATGTTCCCGCAGACTCCGCACGTGGAAATGATCACTTGTCTGGAGAAATGCTGACAGAGCCGTTTCTGCTTGAACCCATCGCCGGAATTCCTCGTATAGGGAGGTGATCCGCGTGATGAAACTCCCCAAATCTGATCATCGTTATATGCTTCATGCATCACTTGAGCTGCGAGGCGGAAATGCTCATGAGGAGAGGGATTGAGCGGTCGCTGAGTCTCTCCAGTATGGATGTGGTTAAAAGGATGGTTGAGTAGGCGCGAAACATCTGCCGAAGTAGTGTCAGGGGAGAAATTTCCGCATGAAAAAAGCCCGGCATTTACCGGGCTACTGCGCCACCCCTAGGATTCGAACCTAGAACCGATCGGTTAACAGCCGATTGCTCTGCCATTGAGCTAGGGTGGCAAAAAAACACGCCCCACAGGAACGTGATTTGTGACCGCGAAAGATGCGATATCAGAAGCGGGATTGCAAGAGTGCGCTCGGTCTCTCGGTGTACAAATTCTCCCCGAAGTGTCAGGCTTCCATTGTCTTCGGGCGGCAGAATGGGGGCGTTGGCTGGTTTTTGCTGCCCAACCAGAACAGGATATCCTTTCCCCATGGCTTGGTCTGCACATCGGGCAGATTCAGAAGATCGGGGGTGAAATGGAAAATCAGTTTTTCAACGCCCGAGAATGGACAGCCCGCAAGGATTTTTCCAGCATCCGGCATCGGATTTCCCACAATGTCGTAAATGTGCAGATTCCTGCCCGCCAGTTTACAAATTACCAACGCATCCGTCAGAGGATCCAGATATATGCCCGAAGGGTAATCGTAGAGACAGTGAAACAGGAACAGGTGGTCGCAATCGAGGTGTCCGAATTTGTTGGAAAGTGGCGCACGATTTCTTGCGCGTTCCTGCACAAGCTTTCTTGTCTCCGGCTTTGAAAAATCCAGGTTAACCCAGTCTTTTTCAGCTTTTGGCTGCTGAATTGGCGCGGCGATAAAGCTGGTTTCCGGAATTCGCTTGAAACCGAGTTGTGAATAGAATCCTTCAGATTTAAGGTTGGAAAGCAGAAAAATGGCATCGGTTTTTGAATGATACTGTTCCAGAATGTGGTCGATCAGTTTGGATGCCAGCCCCTTTCCACGGTGGTCAGGGTGAGTCATGACGGTGCCTAATTGAAGCGCGCTACGTTGATTGCCGTCAATGACAAGATCGAAGGTGCTGATCGAGACGTTGGAAATGATTTTACCGCCGTAAAGCATCGAAAAGGGGATGTAGTGATTGTCCCAGTAACCAGCCTTGTACCACTCTTCCAGATCAAAGCCAAAAGTTGCACGTGTGAGTCTGTGGAATTCTTCGCGCAGAAGACCATCTTCCTGGTATCCTGAGATGATTTTGAAGTCCGATAGCATTTTTTTACCCGGATACTCTCCAATTCTGTGAAATCAACCCCTCCCGCAGGGCGGCCGTTACTGTGGCAAGCGCCCGTTTAACCACGGGCGGGTCAATCATTTTGCTGCCGAGGCTGACAACTCCCAAGCCTTTCTTTTCCGCCTCCTCGAACGCCAGGACGATCTTCTGGGCCTTTTCGATCTCTTCCAGGGTGGGGGCGAAGCCCTGATGGACGATGGCGATCTGGCGGGGGTGGATACAGCCTTTGCCCTCAAACCCAAGCGCCTTGGCCTCAATTACCGAAGCGAGCAACCCCACCTGATCAGAGACGTCAGAGAATACGGTGTCTATTGCCTGTACACCTGCTGCTTTGGCGCCGTTGATTACCTGCTGCCTCGCCCAGAGGGATTCTTTTCCTTCGTTGGTGCGTTGTACGCCCAGATCGGCTGTGTAGTCCTCAAGGCCGATGGCGAGTGACGAGATGCTCTCGTTTGCCGTTGCGATGTTGTAGGCAAACCAGGCGCCCTTGGCGGATTCTATGATCGGCATCAGCCAGATTGGGCGGGTGATTCCATGCAGTTTTTTCACCTCATCCAACGCTTTACAGAAATCTCTCATCTCCTCTTCAGACTCCACTTTCGGGACGAGGATCAGATCAACACCGTAGGGGACGACGAATTTCAGGTCTTCAATTCCACGGACGCCCTGATTCACACGAACCATCTTTTCCGCGCCCATGAAGTCGAGGTGAATCAAGGCGTTGCGCACGAGGATTTGTGCTGCGTCCTTTTCCGCGGGGGCGACCGAATCCTCGAGATCGAGGATCAGGCCATCCGGCTGGTGGACTGCCGCGTTGATCATCAGTTTCGGGCTGTTGCCGGGCAGATATAGTCTGCTCCTGCGGGGACGGCGTTTTTCCGTCGGTTTCTGTTTCGGACCCGCTTCGGGCAACCAGGGGGTGAGCTCAGCTTTGGGTAGAGCGCGGCGAACTGCGGATTCGAGGCGAGCCATGATTACGAAGGGCAGTGCACCGCCATCCTCGACAACCACTTCTGCGTGTTTAATCCCGAAATGCGAGATTCCCTCACGGAGCAAATCCTCGATCGACTCCCCGTAAAGGCTTGCAACCTTGCTTTTCAGGCTGATCTTGACGCCCCCGGAGGGCTTGATCGTCAACGATATCCAGACATCCGATCGGACCGTATCGCCGCGGGGTCCTGCACTCGTACTTGCACTCGCCATTTCCCACCCACTTAGTTCACACTAGCGGTCAAAATACGAAGCGGGCGGCTCCCATAACAGACAGCGACTCGTGGGGATCACTTTACTTTGTGAGGAGGAGAGGGGGTTCTTTTGTGCTTGCGGGAGAAATGCGGTCTGAACTAGTTTGATTCATTGCACTTCAATGTGACTCGAGACGCCCGTGTCCATTTTTCGTCGTAGAACTCCGTGGTTCGCACGACCGATGATTATCATCGCGATCGTCTACGGTTTCATTCAGAGCGAAAAGTATGTGCCAATCATCTCGAAGTGGATGAATTTCGAATGGTGGTGGGACCGAGGGTTGAAACTTTATCACAGGTTCAGCTCAGGCGGCGCAGACTAAACGCTTTCCTATGACTACCTCCGAAGCCTCAATTCTATCTGGAAGCAAGCCCCTCCAAGCGATTCAGATGCCAAATGCCTGATGGATCCACCCACAAGCATCAGGATGTAGCGCACGATACCGAGGCCCATTCCCTGGTGTCCCTGCTCCCGTTTCGTGGTCTGAAAGTCCTTCCAGAGCGTCTGAGCCAATTCCTCGGCTACACCCGGACCGGAATCCTCAACATTGATGAGGATCGGGCCACTCTCTGCGTCGACCGAAAGGTGGATCTTTTTCTCTTTGCTATTCTCAACCGCTTCGACGGCATTTTGAAGGATGTAGTAGAACACCTGCTCGTAGCCAAATATCGAACCGGGAACTTGAAGCGGTGTTGGTTGGAGTTTCGCATCGGGATGCAGCTCAGAGGGGGAGAATGTGAATGTGATCTCCGGGTGCCGAGTGAGCATGACATCGAGCGTATTTCTGATCGCTTCGTACAAGTCCACACTATCGGATTGGCTGTTCTGCTTAAAAAGTAGACCGTGCCAGGCATCCGTCAGCTTTCGGCTGTTGACGAGTCCCTTTCCAAGCAGATTTTCCTTCACCGTCAGTTCACGTCCTGCTTTTTCCGCATCTATCTCCATCATCTCAAATGCACTCTGGACGGCTGTCAGGGGGCTGTTGATATCATGCAGGAGACGTGCGGCGCCCTGATTAAATCCTTCCCGCGCGGCGAACAATCGGTAGTCCCAAACACCACGGTGATAGGCGCGCAGTTTTCGGAACCCATGGTCGATGATGTCGAGAAGTCGATTCGTCAACTCGTTGATACCTACTACAGTTCCTGCGCTCGCTTGATATACGATTCGCTCGAAATCGGGATCGTCCTGAGGTAGAATAATTCCCACAAAGGTGAAAGGGGAGTTGGAAAGCAGTCTGTTTAACAACTCCGCCCATTCAGGATCAGTGTCCGGCAACACCCACAACTGCAGGCTCGATCCATTTCGTGAACCTTCTGCAAGGTCTTCGCTGGATTTGAAGACAAAGGTTTCGAGCGGAAGGTTGTTTTTTCTGCATGAATTGGTCAAGCTGACTGTGTCAAAAGCATTGGTATGGAGTAGTGTGATCGGAAAAGGATTCTGCCGCTTCATCAGTTCTCCCATGTTCACTTACTAAGGCGGAAGATACCCATTTCAAGTAGGTGATACCGATCCAGCGAGGAGGTGCAGAATGAAAAACTGTGGATGGGTCTCCGGGTAAGTCGCAGAGGTGTAGTGTGCTAAAAAGCACAACGGCCCGCCTTCTTCGGGGCAAGGCGCAGGGTTTGCCCCGGGTAGCGAGCCGTGTGCAAATCGTCCCACAACGACCTTATTGGTCATTTATCTTTTCGGCACTTTCACCGTCCTTCTACTGTATGCGTGAATCCCGAAAAATGCTTCAAAAATCCTTAACGGACTCATCCTGCATTGTTCGAGTGGGTGATCAGGGGTGGGATACAGAATTGAAGTAGTGTGTGATAAATATGTTTTGCGTTGACGAATTTCCTGTTCTCTCGTTAATCAATGCAAAATAAAAGCATAGAAGAACTTTATGTGTTTCTGAACCCTCTGAGACAGTGAGATTGTTCATACAAAAGGTCAATATATTTCGAGCTTGATGAACAGAATATCTCAAGCGGATGTATCGAGGCGGTAGTCAGTACTCTCCTGCTCTTCAAACTTTTTCCCGACTACGTGCGAGGAACGAATTCTATACGTATGTTCAGTATTCCGGAAATCGATAAAGACTAGCCAAAGAGCGTCAAGAATGGCCCCTCATGAACCAGATAGCGTGATTATTCGCGGTGCGCGAGAGCATAACCTTCGAAACATAGATGTGACCATCCCGAGGAACCGTCTTTGTGTTATTACCGGTCTCAGCGGAAGTGGCAAATCCTCACTGGCCTTTGACACCCTCTACGCGGAGGGTCAGCGCCGATATGTGGAAAGCCTTTCTGCCTATGCGAGGCAATTCCTCGGCCTGATGGAAAAGCCGGATGTCGACTTCATCGGGGGTCTCAGTCCTGCGATCAGCATCGAACAGAAAGCCACAAGCCGCAACCCGCGTTCCACCGTCGCAACTGTCACCGAGATATACGATTATCTGCGTCTGCTTTTTGCGCGCATCGGAACCATCTACTGCCCGAGTTGTGGCAAGAGGATTGAGCGGCAGAGTGTACAGCAGATTACAGATGCTGTCCTATCGATGCCGGAAGGGACCAAGATTCAAGTTCTTGCTCCGGTAGTTCGCGGCCGAAAGGGCGAATACAGAAAGATGATCGAGGATGTCGAACGGGAGGGATTCGTCCGCATCCGGGTAGATGGCAAGGTCTACGCGATCGATGAAATCCCCTCAATTGACAAGAAACGGAAGCACACAATCGAGGTCGTTGTTGACCGTCTGGTGATCAAATCGGAAATCAAGAACCGCCTCACAGATTCCATAGAAATCGCGCTGAACCTCGCAGAGGGTTTGGTGACAGTCCTCACCGAAGAGGGAGAGGAGAAGCTCTACAGCGAGCTATATGGTTGCCAGGAATGCAACATCTTCTTCGAGGAGCCCCAACCACGGAATTTCTCTTTCAACACGCCGTTTGGCGCTTGTCCTGCCTGCGATGGCCTTGGGTTCAAGATGGAGATCGATCCTCGCCGAATTGTGCCCAATCCAGCCAATACGATCAGCGGTGGAGCCGTGGCAAGTCTGAGTAGTACCCGCGAAGGTTGGTATTCCCGCATGCTCGAGCAGGTTGCCGAGTACTATAACTTTTCTCTAGATGTACCCTGGTATAAAATGAAGCCGGAGAACCAGGAAATCGTTTTGTACGGTAGTCCTGACAAAATCCACTTTCGTTGGGAACGCAATAACGAAAAGATGAACGGTAGTTGGGATTATGAGGCGAAGTGGGAAGGGGTTATTCGAAATCTCGAGCGGCGGTATCGTCAGACCACCAGTACCTACATCCGCGAATGGATCGAAGGTTTCATGGGACATGTTCCCTGTTTGACATGCGGGGGAAAACGGCTGAAACCGGAATCCCTTGCTGTACGGATTAAAGACAAGAATATCGCCGATGTCACAGCTTTTTCGATTGATGAGGCGTTGAGCTTTTTTGAGAGTTTGAAACTTTCTGAACGCGATACGACCATCGCAACTCAGATCCTGAAAGAGGTTCGTGAACGTCTGGGATTCCTGGTGAATGTTGGGCTGGATTACCTCACTCTGGACCGCAGCGCGGGAACCCTTTCCGGTGGAGAGGCGCAGCGGATACGGCTTGCAACGCAAATCGGCAGCCAATTGGTGGGCGTACTCTACATTCTCGATGAGCCCTCCATCGGTCTGCACCAGCGGGACAATGCCCGTCTGATCGCAACGCTTGAACGGCTACGCGATCTCGGCAACACTGTCGTTGTCGTCGAACATGATCGCGAGACGATAGAACGGGCCGATTGGATAGTGGACCTGGGTCCGGGTGCGGGGAGGCATGGGGGCGAGGTTGTCGCTATGGGAACCCCGAAAAACATCAGGAAGAGCAACGGAAGCATTACTGGGCGCTACCTATCGGGCAAGGAGAGCATCAACCCGCCGGACGAGCGGCGAGAACCGCAGAAAAAGCGCTGGATTACGATAAAGAACGCCCGTGGGCACAATCTGAAGGGGATAGACGTCCGGTTCCCCCTGGGGTTGTTTACGGTCGTTACAGGCGTCTCTGGCAGTGGAAAATCGACTTTGGTGAACGAGACGCTGTTCCCATCCCTTTCGCATGAGATCTATGGCAGCCGCGAGGTTCCGCTGCCGCATGATGTCATTCAGGGATTGCACTACGTCGATAAGGTCGTGGACATCGACCAGTCGCCCATTGGACGGACGCCGCGTTCGAATCCCGCGACCTATACCGGCATTTTCACCGACATCCGAGATCTTTTTGCCCAGCTTCCCGAGGCAAGGGCACGGGGGTACAAGCCGGGACGATTCAGTTTCAACGTCAAGGGCGGACGCTGCGAAACCTGCCAGGGAGATGGCATCATCAAGATCGAGATGCACTTCCTGCCGGATGTCTACGTCACCTGCGAGGAGTGTCGTGGCAAACGGTACAACCGCGAAACACTCGAGGTGAAGTATCGAGGGAAGTCGATTGCCGATGTGCTGGATATGACCGTGGAAGAGGCGCTCGAATTTTTCCAGCCGATCCCGAAACTGAAACGTAAATTGAAGGTTCTTAACGATGTCGGACTCGGCTACATCCATCTTGGTCAGCAGGCAACAACCATCTCCGGTGGCGAGGCGCAGCGTGTGAAACTGGCGAGCGAACTGGGCAAGGTGGCGACGGGGAACACAGTCTACATCCTCGACGAACCGACCACGGGCCTACATTTCGCGGATGTCAAACTGCTGCTGAAGGTGCTCCAGAAACTGGTGGAGAAGGGCAACACGGTGATTGTCATCGAGCACAACCTCGATGTGATCAAATCGGCGGACTGGGTTATTGATCTCGGACCTGAGGGTGGCGATAAAGGGGGAATGCTGATAGCCGCCGGAACCCCGGAACAAGTCACAAAGGTAAAGCAGAGCTATACAGGGCAATTCCTCAAGGGCGAGCTGAAGCCTGAAGATGCTGAAGTGGCATAAACTGGACGCTGGATGCGAAAACCCTCTACCTGCCTCAAGTTGCGAGAATTACATGACTCGATACATGAAATAGCCTCCAGAAAAGGAGGCTATACCTCGAAAAACATCAATTATACACACAAAATTTGCCTCATCGCATCAACACGATTTTCCGCACGTCGGAGATACCGTTCGATGTTGCCCGCACGAAATAGACTCCGCTTGCCAGTCCCTTGCCATCAAAGCTGAACCTGTGGCTACCCGCCTGAAAAGCGCCGTTCGCCAGTGTCATCACCTCGCGCCCGAGGATGTCGTAAACCTTCAGCTTCAGCGGTGCGCGCTTTGGCAGAGCTACTGTCACCGTTGTGGAGGGGTTGAATGGGTTCGGATAGACCCGGGAGATCGCGAAATGCGCAGGTAGTGTGGAAGCGCCAGACTCGGCTACATCGTTCCACTGCCAACCGGTTGAATCAGCCCACACCGTTACCCACGCCTCGCGCAACCCCTCGCCGTTCGCCGGGAAGGGGATGCGGAAGGAGAACTGTTCGCGAAGGTCAAACTGTACCTCTGGGTCTTCCGTATCCGGAAGGTTGCCCTCGCTCGCATACAGGCCATACTCAAGGTTGGGGTACTCAGAACCCTCGGTTGTGTCGATGCCTGTGAATTCCACATCGATGCTATCAGGCAGGTTGTCGTAACCGGTGATTTTCCAGCGCCAGATCGCAGCGGTTGTTCGATCACGCGCTTTGAAATCATGATAAAGGGAGTACTGTTGACCTTCACTCTCTGCCAGGAACACCGTGTCGATGAGTGAATAGCTTACGGCGTCGTATTCGTCGATGCCGTTCAGGTGGTTGGACCCCAGACCGAAAAGGTGTCCATTGTCGCGAACCATCGTGTCAGCGTCGGCATTGGTCTGGAAGTCAATTTGGAGTACCCAATCCAGGGATTCCAGGGGGCTGTAAAGAGCATTTGTAGTACGATCAGCAGGCACCCACCATTCTCCACCAGAGCCAAAACCAATCAGCAGCACACCCTGCCACGGTTGGAGAATACCATAGGTGGGTGTAAAACGGCCATTGGTCTGCATCACAAGTCCCCAAACGCTGTAACCCGCATCAATGAAGGAGTTACCCTGGATAGAAGTGTGTTGGAGGTGGATGGGATAGGGGAACGGGTTGGCAGCGAAAGTAAACGTATCGTCAAGATCAAGTACAATCAAATCCGGCGATTTAACCACTGTTTCATCCTGATTCAGCGCGTATCCATCTGCGTTGATCGTGATCCTTGAGGCTTGCTTCTGCTGAATAATGAAACCGTTTCCCGGGGAAATGTTGCCATCATAGATGTATGTAAGCCAACCCTCATCAGGAGCAGCTGAATAGACTTGCCATGTTGATTCACCCGCGTTGGTGCCAAACTCATCCCCGAAAACATCGGCCGGAGTCATGCTGGCAGGTTGGACTGGAACGCCGATGAAATAGAGCCCGTTTCGATCCAGTGTATAGTTCGCTCCGCTGATCGTTGCCTCGGAAGTGCCGCCATAGGCGCCGAGATTGATCACGCCGCCGTTGGGAGCTGGTTCATCTGAATAGTCTCCCTCAGGGTCACCGTTGTCCACTCCGATGCTGCCCTCGAGCAGGTGGAAATCGTTGCCGTCGGCATCCTCAAAAAGTGGGTCGCCCCATAGATGGCCCGAGTCCGTCCAGACAGAACCGTCATTCTCGACTATGCTGTAATAGAGCGAGACGTTTCCGCTGATCGTATTGGTCGTTCCTGCGAAATCCGGATTGCCCCAGATAATCGAATTGGTCAGAGTTGTAGTTCCTGTTCCAGTCGCAGATAAAGCTGCTGATTCCGGGTAATAGTCACTGGAGTTGTCTGAAATCGTCAGATTGGTCAAATAGGGCGAAGCGTTCACAACTGCAATCGCACCGCCCTCGTTTTCAGCCGAATTGCCGTGGAAAAGGCAGTTCTGTACGGTGATGTTTGTTGCGTTGACGATCAACAGTCCGCCGCCGATTCCATTGGAAGAGGCCGCCAGCTTGCTGGGAATGACTGTCGCTTCACACTTGGTGATTTCAACCTGGTTCAGAATGATCGCATCCGCGCTCTGGCCGATGATAATGCCGCCGCCCTGGGGCGTGGAACCGTTGCGGATAGTGAGTTTTTCCACGGTAATGGAAGTGTCGCCGGCGATTGTAAGCAGGTTCGTTGCTACGCCGTACCCGTCGAGAATCGTGCGTCCCATCCCCGCGCCCGAGAGGGTGATTCCGCCGGGAACCGACAGGGGGTAGGGTTCCTGGTCTCGGGTCCATGTCCCCGAACCGACATGAATCATGTGCGGTTTTCCTGCGGAAGTATCTGCCACTGCGATTGCATGGTTGATTTTGCGGAATGCATCGAAGGCCGAGGTCCCCGAGTTCTCGTCGGACCCGTTCGTCGAGACGTAGAAATCTGACGCAAAAGCGGACGTTGATAGTGTGATCAAAATAACCAGTGATAGCAGCCGCTTCATATTTCCTCCGGTGCAGCGATCTCTTGCTGTGAGAATCTGTTTCTCCAAGTCATCCTGAACCGCGGTAGGCGAGTGAAGGATCTTTGTGTTGATGACAATGAGCAATGTGCCCCTGTTTGCTTAGCGCAGTGGGCAAACAGGGTTTATACAAATCCGTTTGCTCTGCCCATCGCCGTCAGGTCTCCGCTTTACTAAGGACCTGACGGAACAGAAAGAAGGGTGGCCCGATTTGCTTGTCAAATCGGGTTTCCCGGTCCGTAATTTTATCCGTCAATCTTCATGCAGCGGATTTTTTTTGTTTTTTGATACACCCTACTTGCGAGCAAGTCGGGCCACCCACGTTAACAACTACGAGATTGCTTCGGGTTCTGCCGAACCCTCGCAATGACATAATCTTCCGCCGATCCATGTAGCTTTGGACCGGCAAAAGGCGCCGGACTTCCGGTACGTCAAATGCCTACTTCTGCAGGACGATTCGTTTAACCTGCTGCATACCCGTGCCGGGCATCTCCATGCGGACGAAATAAACCCCGCTGGAGAATCCCGTAGCGTTCCATGTGACATGGTGGTAGCCCGCTTGCCAGGAACCATCGACAAGTGTAGCGACTCGACGGCCCAACAAATCGAAAACTGAAATGCGAACAGCGCTCGGATTGGCGAGGTCAAAGCGCACAGTTGTCGCTGGATTAAATGGGTTCGGGTATACCGCTGCAATTTGCGATTTGGTCGGCAGCGCACGGTTGTCTTCCACAATGCCGGTCAGTTTTCCACTGAGCGCGCCTTCGCGAAGCGTCGCGACAACCCAGAAATACTTGAACCTGTATTGCGATCCGAAGTTGGTCCAATCCAGGGTGACAATGGTATCGGATTTGGCCGCGAGGTCTGGGATCAACAGCACCTCGTCATTCATGGCGAAATCATAGTCGCCGTATTCAGCTGCCCACAGCGAGAGCTGAATGCTATCCGGTAGTGTGCCGATCGTCGGCCATTGCAGGCGCACCTGTACGTTCTCGATCGTCTTGTCCCACGGGTTGTCCGAGGAGAGCATGTAGATCGGGGTCAGCAGCCACGCTTTAAAATCGTCGCCGTTTGTGCTGATGTCATCCGCACGGAAGTCGCGGCTCAGAGCTGTTGACAATGAACCGCTGGGCGTCAGTCTCGTCCGGTTGTAAATCGTCTCGTAGGTCTGCGGCGAGGGATCTTGACAATCGTAGGTGTCGTATGTGTCACTCAGGTTTTCGCCTAAACCGATCCACGTGTTGTAATCGCCCAGGGAGTTTCCGACTCCGCGTACCGAGATCAGAGTCGACCATGCCAGATTCTGCTGAAGCGCTTCTGCAAACGCTGCCACATTTGTTGGCAGGGTGGAGGAGACGGGATTCGGGTTGAACTGGATCCAGATCGGGCTTTCGGTCTTGACAATGACCCAGAACCCTTCCCACGGATCAATACGGCCACTCTTCGGGTTGTAAGTCTGGTTCACGTGGTCCCATGCGATGGCGTAGGCGTCTATCCAGCCGCTTGAGGCGGCGGTCGTCGGATCATACCAGTTGGTCTGGTCAATCGAGAAGCGTACATCCTGCCACGTGATATAGAATGGCCAGGGATTCGCCATCATGTTGTATCCGAAGACCGGGATTCCGGGGCCAGATGTGCTCGGCTTGGAGTCCAGCAACAACTCGTAGGGTTCATCGGTGGTGAGCATTTTCGCGCCAATGTCGATGAAGCTGGTGTCACGAACACCGCCGGGATCAACCCAGATGCCATCGTTGTAGACGAACCAATACCCAAGGCCGGATTTCAATGAATCGGGATCGCCCTCTTCGGTGGAGCCTTCCAATTCCATGTAACGGACATATCCATAGTAGTTCGGATCGACATCGGTGCCGTTCTCCCATCTGCTGAAGCGCCATGTCTGGTTGGCCTGGCTGGGATAGGTGCCGTTCATATCGTCGCCAAACGCCTCGTAGATATCCCTGTAATCGACTTCCTGAAGGGGATCAACGAGGGGGATAACGGGTGGACCGATCATGATGTACTTGTCGCGGAGTACGCCTTTCTGCGCCTCAGACGAACCGGTACTCGTTCCCGTACTGACAGGGGCTGTTGTACTCCCGACATAGACGGTCGTAATCTCGCCGGTTTCGGGATCAGTTGTCGAGGGAGGAGTGTACCCGATGTTGATAATCCCCGTGTCAGCGACCGAAGAATCGGGATCAGTCGATGGATCTCCTGAGTCGATGACAACACTTCCAGCGATAACTGAATAGTCATTGACAACCGGGTCAGTGAAGTAGGGATCGGTGTTCAGGTTTGAAGCTCCCACATACACGGAATCGGAAGTCTGAACATCCGAATAACTCACTTCGAGGGTACTCGTGGCTCCTTCAATCGCATCGGAATAGGGGTCTATTTCCGCAGTTGCGCTGGTGTCACCATTCGCCCAGATGATGGAGTTCTCAATTGAGAACGTGTCGAGAATAGTCTGTTCGTTATAGATCGCGTCGCCATCACCCTCTGCTTCGTTGTACGCCATGGTGATACTGGAGATTTCCAACTGGCTGTCCGCGTTAAACCTGTCGAAGTCCATTGCACCGCCGTCACCAGTCGCATAGTTGCCTGCGAACAGGGCGTAGTCGATGGTTACTTCCCCGGCCTGGGTTGTGTAATAACCACCTCCATCACCACTCCAGAGGTCGCCTTCCGCGACGTTGTCCAGAAATACGACCTGGGTGAGAGTCTGCGTTTCGTTCACATTGCTCTTGTTGTCAACCGCAAGTCCACCACCAGACCCCTGTGCCACGTTGCCAACGAAAGCGACGTTTTCGACAGTCAAGTCGATGACATTTTCAATGAAAACTCCGCCCCCATCATACCAGTCACCGCTCGAGTCGATGTAGTTGTTCAGAATGGATGAATTGGAAAGGGTGATGAAATCGATGTTGCTGATCGCAATGCCACCGCCATCTCCCCATTCACCAGAGGAGTTATTCTGCACGAGAAGGTTATCGAGGATAAGAGTGTTTCCGTCCGATTTATAGCTGTCGATCTGCAACGCACCGCCGTCGCTTGTTTCGGTGGAGTTGCCGTCAAAGATCATGTCGCTGATCGTAATCGTCAGATTATCAGCCTTTAGATTCTCCACGGAAATGCCGCCGCCCTCACCCCAGACGGCGTTGTTGTTGAGAATCTGAGAATCGGTAATCAACAGATCGCCGTAGAGTGCGTCAATGGAGATGGCGCCACCGTCGTTGAACGCGCGTGAACCGCTGATATTCACGTTATCGATGATGACTTCCGACCGTGCGTCGTAAATGGCGATTGCTCCGCCCGAACCATTCTCGGTGTAAGAGTCGGTGATTGTGCCGTTTTGAATGGTGAGCGATCCGGTAACCGTGCCGATGTAGATTGCCCCACCGTCACCGCTGGAGTAGGTGTCTGTGCAGGTGAAGTCCTCAATCAACAGGTTTCCAATGACACCGTTGGCGCAAATCGCCCCGCCCTTATACCACTGGGTCTGCGTCGAGCTAGCAGTGAAATTCTGGACAGTAACATCGCCAGTGATCGTCTCGAGAAGGATCGCGCCACCACCGGGAGAATCTTCACCTCGCGAATTTGCGAAATTCAGGTTGTCCAGAATCACCCGGTTTTTAACGTTTCCGATGTGAATAGGAGGAATAAAGCTCGTTCCGGCAAAGTCGAAATTGTCACCGCTTATATTCTTGACGAGCAGGCTGTCGGTGGTGTAGCCGCCGGTTTTGTTCAGAACTTCGAGCAGTCCGCGGCCGTTTGTGATACTCAGGTTGGAGACCTCGAGGGAGTACAATCCCGTCGCCTTGAAGACGTAGTAAACCTCCCAACTCTGATGTCCGGATGGATCAAAAATGGTTAAACCCGCCCCTGCGCCGATGATTTTCAGTTTGACCAGAGCCGATGGAACGATGATCGGGTAGGAGGTTTCAAGCCCACCATCCGTTGTCCACTTGTAGGTTCCGGCAGCTAAATGGAGCACATTGTTTGTTGTGTTGGCAGCGTCGATGGCTGTCATTGCATGAGTGACCGTTTGCCAGGCGGTACCCGAGTCGAGTCCATTATTGGTATCTGAACCTGAAACGGGATTGACATAGTAGTGTGTCTGTGCCACGGCGCCTGCTGCGAGAATCAAGACGAGGAACAGAACAGCCATTGACAAAGCATATTTCCGCATGGAAACTCCACTGAAATTGCAGAGACCTATTATGCTCTTGGGGACAGAGCCCTGGTAAACAATAAAGATAACAAAAATCCCGAGAACGGTTATGTGATTGGGGTCACCGCAGGGTATCCTGTGATACCGGTTTAAACCCAATCTCCCGATTCTGCTAATTCTAAAAATACGAAGAATTACAGCCATGAAAACAGGTGGTTAGGTCTGCGAACCCTCCACGGAGTCCCGGAAGAGTACAACGATCCCGCACCGAAAATGTCCTCATCGGACGAAAAGCCGGGGAGCTTTGGGGACGAACACTTCGAAGAGAGCGGGGTTGACGTGTCATGGTGCCGCGCGTATCTTTGCCTGTCTTGGCCCGTTTAGTTAAAAAGTAAAGCGAACCCTGAAGTGTTTCAGGAGGGAAACGTGAAGGAATATACCGCCAATGCTATCCGCAATGTGTGCCTGATCGGCCATGGCGGCAGTGGCAAAAGCAGTCTCAGTGAAGCAATGCTCTTCGGTTTGAAAGCAATCGACCGGATGGGTACGATCATCGAGGGAACGACTCACAGCGATACGTTTAAGGAAGAAATCGAGCGGCAGAGCTCTATTTCCGCCTCCCTTTTGACCGCTGAATACAAGGACAAAGGGATCAAGTTCAATCTTCTCGATACCCCGGGGTTCAGCGACTTTACGGGCGAAGTGAAGGGTGCACTGCGTGTCAGTGATATCGCGCTTACTGTCATTCATGGCGTTGCAGGCGTGGAAGTTGTCACCGAGCAGGTCTGGGATTATGCCCAGGAGGAAAACATCCCTCGTGCGATTTTCATCAACATGCTTGACAAGGAGAATGCCAAGTTTGATGAGGTCGTGCAGGATCTTGAAGAGACCTTCACCAACATCGTGCCGGTAAACTTCGCCGTGAATCCCGGCCCCGGTTTCAATCAGGTTGTCAACCTGCTGACGATGAAACTTCTCAAGTATGATGATGGCAAGATTTCTTCAGAAGAGATTCCGGACAGCCTCAAGGACAAAGCCACCGAGCTGCGTGAAAAATTGATGGAGCGCGCTGCCGAGGCGGATGACACGTTGATGGAGAAGTACTTTGATGCCGGGGAGCTTTCTCAGGAGGAGATTGAGAAGGGTCTTCGCAAGGGTATCCTCGAAGGTACGGTCTATCCGGTTCTATGCGGCTCAGCCACTGCCCAGGTTGGCATCATGTCGCTTCTCGACTTCCTCGGTACCTACGGACCCAGCCCGGCTGACGTATGTGTTGAGAAAGCTCGCAATGCGAAGTCTGGTGAAGTGATTGAGCTTGCCTGCGATGCGAATGGTCCAACGGCTGCCTTGATTTTCAAGACAACAAGCGAAGCGCACGTTGGCGAGATGAGCTACTTCCGTGTTTATAACGGCACTGTGAAATCCGGCGATGATCTGATCAACACGGCCAATGAGGAGCATGAGAAGATCAACCAGATGTATTGGTCGCTCGGCAAGACTCGTAACGCCATCGATCACGTTGTCGCGGGTGACATCGGCATCATGGTCAAACTTCGTGACTCGAACACGGGCGACACACTCTCCAGTACAGCGACGCCGCTGATCGTCGATCCACCGAAATTTCCCGAGCCGATTATTCGTTCAGCCATCCGTAGCAAGAACACTGGCGACGAAGAGAAGGTGTCCTCCGGCCTTAACATCCTTCACAAAGCTGACCCGACCTTCCGCTTCGAGCATGATACGGAGCTCGGCCAGCTTCTCATCAGCGGTCAGGGTGATGCTCACCTTGAGGTGATCGTCAAACGCCTGCAGGACCGTTTTGGTGTAGAGGTGGAGTTGATCGAGCCGAGGATCGCATACCGTGAAACGATCAAATCATCAGCAGAAGCTGAAGGAAAGCATAAGAAGCAGTCTGGTGGTCGTGGACAGTATGGTGTCGCCTTTATCCGTCTCGAGCCTCAGCCTCGTGGTGATGGCTATGAATATGTGGATGCAATCGTTGGTGGCTCCATCCCGCGCCAGTTCATTCCAGCTGTGGACAAGGGAATTCAGGAGCAGCTCAAGAAGGGTGTGATCGCAGGCTATCCCGTGGTGGATGTCAAGGCGACGGTTTTTGACGGGAAGTTCCACTCGGTTGACTCGGATGAATTCTCTTTCAAGATGGCCGGATCTGCGGGCTTCAAAGAGGCGTTCGCCAAATGCAAGCAGGCAATCCTCGAGCCGATTTATGACCTTGAGGTGAAAGTCCCGCAGGAGAACATGGGTGATGTGATGGGTGACATATCCTCACGCCGTGGAAAAGTTTCTTCGATGGACAGCGAAGGTAAATGGCAGATTGTGAAAGCCAAGGTGCCGTTGTCAGAGCTTTACAAGTATGCCAACACCCTGCGCTCCATCACCTCGGGCCGCGGAATCTTCCGCCGCAAGTTCTCACATTATGAGGAGGTTCCGGGCGACATCCAGCAGAAGCTCGTTCAGGAATACCAGGAGCGTCGCGCTGCGGAACAGGGGTGAACATTCGAGGAAGTTTTTACTGATTGCACAATCAAGCCGGGCATTTTGCCCGGCTTATTTTAATTTATCCAGAGCGGAACATGTTTGAACTGTGTGACATCCACAAGTCCGCGGTCAGTTATTTTCAACGCTGGAATCACCGGAAGCGCCAGAAAACTGAGCACCATCAACATCTCGTCCGTCAGTCCAATCTCGCCAGCGGCGACGGAAAACTGTTCCAGGTTCCGGGCGACCTCTACGCCGGAGTTCAGGCTCATTAAACCAGCGATAGGAAGGGGGAGGTGAGCGAGGAGATGGTCGCCGTCAGCCAGGGCAAGCCCGCCATCCGAACTAATGATCGTTTTGATGGCAGTGTTCATCGAATCCGGGTCACATCCTGCCACGACAAGATTGTGGCTGTCATGAGCCACACTGGATGCATAGGCGCCCCGTTTCAATCCGAGTCCTTTAACGAAACCCGATCCAACTCGACCTGAACCGGTATGACGCTCGAGCACCGCCAGCCGGACGACATCATCCGGGAGGTGCACAGGGTTTCCGTCAACGATTTTCAATGGGATTTGAACATCGTCCGTTACAATCTGACCCTTTTGAATTCCGATGACCCTCGCAATTCCCTCCCCGTCGGGGAGTAAAAACGTTTCTGGGGTCACATTTGCGACGTTGATCGAGGGGGGAGTCGGTATGGCGGAGCGAACGGGGGAGAGGGTTGCACCGTTTTCCGCCACTTTGTTTCCGAGAAACCATGTCTCTTGAACATCGAACGATTCGAGGTCGCGCAGTACCGAGAAATTCGCTGCCGCTCCGATGCCGAGATGTCCTCGCTCCTTCCAGCCCATCCGCTGAGCTGGAGTGATCGTTGCGAGTCTGATCGCTGTTACAGGATCGAGACCCAGCTTCATCGCTTTGCGAACGATACCGTCCACGGCTCCTTCCCTGAGCAGGTGATCGGGGTGGCGATCATCGGTGATGAATGAAATGCGGGGCCAGGTGTTCTCGTTGATCACGGGCAACAGGTCTGCAAGATTTCTGGCAGCACTCCCCTCGCGTATCATCAACCGCATCCCGCGCCGGAGTTTTTCCATCGCCTCTTCCGGGGTAGTTACTTCGTGGTCCGCATCGATCCCCGTGACGAGGTAAGCGTCGAGGTCACTGCCCGCAGCCATCGGAGCATGGCCGTCCATCACCCAGCCGTTATCCATTGCAAGCTTGATTTTCGCCAGCACATCCGGGAAACCGGCAATGGCGCCAGGAAAATTCATCATCTCGCCCAAGCCGACAACGAGCGGATCGGTTGCGAGTTCAGCCAGGTCGCTTGCTTCGAGTGCCGCGCCGGAGGTGTCCAGAGGGCAGGCCGGGACGCATGAGGGGAGCCAGTAGAAGATCTCGATGGGTAGATTTCGGCTGTGGTCGATTATCCAGCGGATGCCATCCAATCCATGGACATTCGCGATTTCGTGCGGATCAGCAACAAGAGTACTCACGCCACGGGGAGCAAGAACGTTCGCGAGCTCAGGGGGAGTCAGCATCGTGCTTTCGATGTGGATATGGGCGTCGATCAGGCCGGGGATCACGAGTGCGCCGTTCAGCTGAATGGTCTCTTTCGCTTCACGAGCGCTGTGCCCGACAACCGCACCCTGATAAATCGCGAGGTCGTGTTCGAGCCACTCACCCGTAAAAACGTTCAGGATTTTCCCGCCCGTGAGGAGAACGTCCACTGGTTCATCCCCTCGAGCGGCTTTCAGCATTTCTGCGAGTCCGGTCATGGTTTTCTGTTTCAAAGCGCTCTCCGCCAAGTCGGCATCACGGTTTGAATATCTCTTCGTTTTGTTATGAATCTGATTGGTGTCTGAATATAGGACATCTTCAGGAAGGTGTACTTTTTGAACCCTATATTAGGCAGCGACAGATGTGGCTTGAGAAGCCAGCGAGAAGTGTGACAGGGTGCGCTTTTATCTGGGGAGCAGAGGATGGAAAAGAGTGGTGGTTTTGAGAATCTCTGGGCGCCGTGGAGGATCAAGTGGATCAAGGAGAGTTCCAGCGGTGTTGAGGGGTGTTTTATCTGCGAAGCGATTGTGGCGGACGAATCCCATGATCGCGAGAACCTGCTTCTGTTGCGTGGCGAAAAGGTCGTGATCGTGATGAACCGCTACCCCTATTCGAACGGTCACCTGATGGTTGCACCCACTCGCCACATCGCCGATCCCCGCGAGCTGTCTCCCGAGGAGTGGGCAGAAATGGGTTTGATGACTCAGCTCTCGCTGCAGGCGCTGGAAAAGGCGATGAACCCGCACGGTTTCAACATCGGCTGGAACATCGGGCGGGTGTCGGGTGCAGGTCTTGATTCGCACATCCATCAGCACATTGTCCCGCGCTGGAACGGAGATACCAACTTCATGCCTGTCGTTAGCGGTACAAAAGTGATCAGCCAGGGATTGGAAGAGAGCTACGATGAATTGAAATCTCAGCTCGACTCGCATCGGAGAGAACGGTGAAGGGCAGGTGATTACGAGTTCCTGGATCCCCCGGTCAAGCCGGGGGATGACAAAGGGGTCAAGCCGGGGGATGACAAAGGGGTCAAGCCGGGGGATCACAAAGGGGTCAAGCCGGGGGATGACAAAGGGGTCAAGCCGGGGGATGACAAAGGGGTCAAGCCGGGGGATGACAAAGGGGTCAAGCCGGGGGATGACATGGCGGGATGACATGGTTGGTATTTCTGATCATAGATTGAATATTCTATTGGATAATCCGTACTGGCATATAACTGACGATAGGATAAAAATTTGTCATTGCCCGGCTTGACCGGGCAATCCAGAAAGAACCATCTCATGCGTGAGTACTATGTATACATCCTCGCCAGTAATCGTAATGGAACACTGTATATCGGCATGACGAATAATCTGGTCAGGCGACTTGAAGAGCACAGGAACACCGACGATCACCGAGCGTTTACCTCACGATTCAAGGTCTATACTTTAGTCTATCTGGAGGTTTTCAATGACGTACGGCTTGCGATCCAACGAGAGAAGCGATTGAAGAAATGGAAGCGAGCATGGAAATTAGATCTGATAGAAAAAGAGAATCCTGACTGGCGAGATCTTACTGAGGATCTGTAGTTATGTGGAGAGGAGACAGAAAAGAATACTGGATTGCCCGGTCAAGCCGGGCAATGACAAAAATGTCTGTTCCCGGAAGGTTGCGATGTCGCATCATCATGAAATAGGACAATACCCACCAGTCTCCTTCTTCCACGAGGATGGCAAGCGAATCGTCTGTGATGTTTGCCCGGTACACTGCCGGTTGAGCGAAGGGCAAGTGGGGATTTGTCGTGGTAGAAGTGTGCGAGACGGCAAGCTCGTCGCGATCAATTACGGACAAGTTGTCAGTTTCCACGTCGATCCAATCGAAAAAAAACCGCTCTACCATTTTCTCCCGGGTTCCAGAATCGCCTCGGCGGGTACGAACGGCTGCAACCTCCGCTGCCGCTGGTGCCAGAACTGCGAAATCAGCCAATACGATGCTCCCACCAGATATGTTCCCCCGGAAAAATTGGCAAAGAGTGCGATGGAATCGGGTTCCATCGGGCTTGCCTATACATATTCCGAACCGTTGATCTGGTTTGAGACCATCCGTGATACTGCGCCCCACATTCGTGAAGCGGGTGGAGTTAACGTTCTCGTGACCAACGGATACATAGAATCCCGTCCTCTGGAGGAGTTGCTGCCTCTCGTAGACGCTGCCAACGTAGACCTGAAGTTTTCAGATCCTCAGCTCTACATGACGGGGAGTGGCGCGAGATTGGATGTTGTCCAGCGCACGATCGAGAGAATGGTCGAGGTTGGGATTCATGTAGAAATCACTCACCTGCTTGTCACAGGAATGGCGGATCGGGAGGCGGGGGTTCGCGAAATCGCCGAATGGGTCGCATCGGTGGACCCCAATATCCCGCTTCACCTGTCTCGTTATTTTCCACGCCATCTGACCACGGAGCCCCCGACAATTCTGGAATTCATGGAACGAGCAGGGGAGATCGCTCGTGAAAGCCTCAGCCACGTCTATCTCGGCAACATGGGTAGCGCTGGTCAATCGAACACCTATTGCCCACAATGCAGGCAGTTGGCAGTTGAGCGTTCCGGGGCAGGGGTTCGTATGGTCGGAGTTGGTGTGAAGGGGGAATGTGTATCCTGCGGTACAGACCTTCATATGACTGTGAAACAAGGTTAAATTGTTGTAAAATATAAAGATTTATGGAGTCGGAACAACACATGGCGGCTTGATTAAACCGCAGGTCCGACGTACATTGCCGTTTCGGAAATTGAGGGAGTACAACCATCTCATGAGAAGACTGGAGCGAACAACTTCGGCTGAGCGCTGGCCGTTCGTTGCGGTTGTTATTGCACTGCTGGTTACAGCGGCCATGCTGGGGTGTTCGCAGTATGACGGCCAGGCGGGGTCCTCTGTCGTTGGTGGAGAGGTCGAAGGAGTGATACGGGATACTGTCCTGTACCCTACAACGATTTCAACCTGGGTTCAGGGGGATATCGAAAAGCCCGTAAGCTCGAGCATCTTCCTCGGTGAACAGGATGGGATGCATTCGGACATCCTGATTCGTTTCTATGATGCCGAATACTGGGTTGATACGCTACTCTCAATTGACAGCGTTCAGATCGTGATGTACAACTACAGTTTTGTCGATTCCGAAAAGGTTACCGACTGGACCCCTTTCTCAGCGCGCGTTTATCGCATCGATGAGGAATATGAAGACGAAGAGATCAGATATGATTATCCTTTTATCACGACTGAGTTGGGCTCAGCGTTGATCGGTACGGCGGATTGGAACGATTCCGTATTGATTTCGCTGGATACCAACACCGTGCGCATGTGGGATGAGGATTCGCTTCGCTGGGGTGTGCTTCTTCGAGTCGATCCCGGTTCTGCGACATTCCTGAAAAGGTTCTACGGTAGTTATGTTTCTGCTGATTCTCTTGAGCCCATCCTGAAAATCTACGGTACCTACGAAGAGGATGGCGAGGTTTATTCCGATACGACTATTCGTGTAACTGCGGAACTCACGACGTATTTGACGGATGATATCGATCTCTCAGCAGACGAAGATTATGTATTCATGTCCAACGGATACATTCGGCGTGCTCTATTCCTGACAGACCTTTCAAGTCTTTCCCCAACTGCCGCCAGCATCAACCGAGCGGAGCTGTTTATCTATCCCGACACGATGCACGCGCATGACTTGGGCGATCCGGGAATATTCACTTTCTTTCAGGTGACTGAGGCGTGGGATACCTATGAGGATTCCCTCGGTCTCTATTCATGGAATGGTGGTAGTGATACAGTACCGATTGATACAAACGTTGTTCGGATTGATTTCACGCGGCTTGCCCGCTACTGGGAACGGAATTCGGAGTTGAACTTTGGACTTTCTGTTTCTCCCAGCAATGAAGGTACGCTGATGGGGCGGGTTGCGTTTTATAATTCGAACGCAGCAGATTCAACCCTTCGTCCATGGATACGGGTAGTCTACACGGATTACAGCGAATGAGCGACCTGAGAAAAAAGACGATTGCCGGCCTTCTTCTGCTCACGCTGGCAGTACCCGCGATGGGTTCTTCGATATTCTCCACCTTGGGAGCCGGGCTTTCTGTACAACCGGGGAGTGCACGCAGCACAGCTTTGGGCGGTGTGGATAACATGCTCGCCGACTCGGTCTACATTTCCATGAGCAATCCAGCGGGGTGGAGGAGCTGGGGGCGATCCCGTTTCCTGGTGACCTCGAATATTTACACCAGTTTTGCGAGTGATGCATCCGGGGCTTCGGACAGAAGCGATGATTTCGTCTTTCCCGGATTTGCGCTAGCCGTTCCGATATACAAGAGTTTCGGAATGGGTGTGGCGCTGAACACCATGACAGATTACGAATTCCTGACAATGCGACCCGCGACAACGCCTGCGATGCCGGAAGATACCGTGGATTATTACGATGTCACTGAGGTTTTCAGGGGTGTTGGTGGTGCGTCTGTGTTCTCCGTGAATATGGGTGGGAATGTCACAGACTGGTTGTCAATGGGTGTAGCATTGGATTATGTTTTTGGAAAGTTGGATCGTAGCTGGGAATTGGAGTTTGATTACGGGGCTTTCAATACTTCCGGCAAATCGATTCGGTATGTACTGTCGGGAATCGCCCTGCGAGTTGGTGGGGTGGCAAATCTCGATAATTATATTGTTGCTGGCACGGTTCAGCTACCCGCAAAAATAGATGTGGATCGTTCGATGGAGATCACCGGTGGTGATTCCGTCAGCATTGCGGGTGGAACCTTTGAAATGCCTTTGACCTTCACGCTTGGTGCGGCGACTTCTATTGACCGCTTCAAGGTATTTTGGGAAGGTGGAATGGCATTCTGGGGAAGCACCGTGCAGGATGTCATCGGAAGTGGGGATACCTGGACAGATACCTGGAACATCGCATCGGGTGTCGAACGGATGCCTTCCCATGCGGTCCTCGATCCCTGGTATGAGAAATGGACCTACCGAGCCGGCGCCCATTTGAGGCGTTATTATACCTACGCGGGTGAAGAGCCCCTTAACGAGTTTGGTTTGTCCGCAGGTGTGGGCATTCCCATGCGTACTCATATGGGGATGCTGGACCTCGCCTTGACCATGGATTGGCGGGGGAGCGAGAACCTGAACGGAGCCTCGGAAAAGATCGTAGGGATCAGGATCGGGATTACCAGCACGGAACGCTGGTTTGTGCGTCGCAACAAAAGATAAAACTAGTATTTACGTCACATACATTTTACCAAAAGGGGACAAGTCGGAGCCGTCGGCTTGGAGGGAAACGAGATGCGTAATCGAGTATTTGGTGTTGCTGCACTGCTTACGGCCCTGGTCGCGGCCATGGTTCTCGGGGGTTGTGCCGCTCAGAAGCAAGCGAACCAACCCAGTCCGGAGGAAATGGCCCGGATTCAGGATTCTATTGCACAGGCGAACGAGCGTGAACTGAAAATTGCCCGCATGTTTGCTTATGACAAGCTGAAGCAGAACCAGTGGATGGATGCACGCCGCTATCTGTGGAAAGTTGTTGACCTCGATGTGAAACATGAGTACAACGACTGGTCAAGGCTCTATCAGAGCTACATGAACACGAATCAGGCGGATAGCGCGCAGATTGTACTCGGCATGGGACTCCAGTACTACCCGGAGGATTCGTTCCTTGCCAGTACCATGGGATTCATGCTTAAAACTCAGGGCAGTCTGGATAGCTCACTCGGACTTTATAAAGTAGCTGCCAAGGTGGAGCCTGAAAACCTCGATTTCAAGCGCAAGATCGCTGAGCTGTTTGAAGCAATGCAGATGCCCGATTCAGCGATTGCAGCGTACGAGAGCGTTATTGCTGCCTCACCGGATGATCAGGCTGCCAAGGACAAACTCTCCTATCTGCTCCGCAAGCACCGTGATCCCGAGGAGTACATCGCCCACATGCAGCAGGAAGTTGCCAATTCGCCTGATGACGTCGAGAAGAGGATGGAGCTTCTGTACGCCTACGGCGATCAGAACCTGAACGACAAGCTCATCGAGCAGGCGAACGAGGTGATCAAGCGTGATGCCAATCGCCTCGAGGCCTACACTCGTAAGGCGCAGGCGCTTGAGAACATGGGTAAGTCCCGTGATGCCATTGCGGCATACGATGCGCTGCTGAAGAAAGATCCGTCCAACAACGTCGCGCGAATTCGTATCGCGGAAAATTACCGTCTGCTGGGCGAGTGGACCAAGTCCCGCGAATGGGCGCTGAAAGCTCGCAAAGAGGCCGGTGGCACATCGGCTGAAGCTGAATTCATGATCGGCCAGATTTATGAAGCGTGCAGCGATGAATGCTCCAAGGCGCGTGGACTTCAGTATGACGACAAGCTCGTCCTTGCGATCGCTTATGGCCAGTACAAAAAGGCAGCCGCAAGCGAAGACTACGTGGTCCAGGAAAAGGCAAACCGACGGATAAACTTCTTCGAAACGAACAAGTTCATCCCGCAGTATTCGGACTGGTTCATGGCACAGGATAAGGAAATGCCTGCCGAGAAGTGCTACAATTGGATCAAGACTGATTGGTCCGAGGTCGGCTTCCTCGCATCCTATCTGGACATGCTTTCGAAATCGAAGTAGGCCTGTTTTCCGACTTCTGATCGGGGGGAATCCTCGGGGACTTGCCCCACGGTTCTCCCCGTTTTTGTTTGGAGGAGTGAATGAGGATCATTGCTGCCGCAGACCATGGTGGTGTTGAGTTGAAGGACAAACTCGTAAAGTTGCTCAGAGAAAATGGCCACGAAGTTGAGGACATTGGAACGAACGGCACCGAGAGCGTTGACTACCCTGAGTATGCCGAGACGGCGGCACGTAAAGTCGCTTCCGGTGAATTCAAAAAAGGAATACTCGTCTGCGGGACCGGCATTGGAATGTCCATCGCCGCCAACAAGGTGAAGGGAGTCCGATGTGCTCGCGTTGTCAACGGGGAGGATGGGCGACTTGCGGCGGAACACAATGTTGCCAACATGATCGCTCTGGGTGGAAGAACGACCTCCTTTGAAGATGCCTGGGATGCGGTACAAGCGTGGCTTTCAACCCAACCCGGTGGAGAACGGCACCAGAGACGGGTGGGGATGATTGAAAAGATGGAGTCTTGATCGCCCCCTCGATAAACAGGTATTGCCTTCATAACCGGCGTTTGATTGCGTCGGTTTTTTCTTTCACATAACAGTTTGTGATTCAGCCTTTGAATCCAGCCGCAATTCAGAGCGGACTGCCTCCGCGGCGCCGCCACGCAGCTGAGGGTGCGTTGAGCCTGGAGCAGGAAACGCAAACTATTGTTATTCCGTTTACTAACTCCGAGTGCACCTTCGGCATTTCCTTCACAAAGATGTTATATTACGGCACTGTTACCCCGGGATTTTCGGGGTTCTTTGTGGGTGAACCATGTGACATGGGGACCATCATGACCTCGCCAAAACTCAAAGAATTCGATCCGCAAATCGCTGCTTCAATCGATAGCGAATACGCTCGCCAGACCGAAACCCTCGAGATGATCGCATCCGAAAACATCGTAAGTCCGGCGGTCATGGAGGCTGCAGGATCGGTGATGACCAATAAGTACGCTGAGGGATACCCGAATAAGCGGTACTACGGCGGCTGTACCTATGTGGATGAGGCGGAGGAATTGGCTCGTCAGCGCGCCTGTGAACTGTTCGGAGCGAAATGGGCGAATGTCCAGCCTCACAGCGGCTCTCAGGCCAATCAATCGGTCTATTTCTCGCTCCTCGATCCCTTTGGCGATGAGGGCAGGAAGATCCCGGTGATGGGCCTGCACCTGAACCACGGTGGGCACCTGACCCACGGCAGTCCTGTCAATGTTTCAGGCCGTTTTTACGATGTCCATGCCTATGAAGTCAACATGGAAACAGGCCGTCTCGATATGGATACGGTGGCAAAAATGGCCCGCGAAGTGAAGCCCCGCCTGATTATGACGGGCGCATCGGCCTATCCACGTTTCTGGGATTACGCCAAGTTCCGCGAGATCGCCGACGAGGTTGGTGCGTGGCTGGTTGCGGATATCGCCCATGTGGCGGGTCTTGTCGCCGCAAAGATGCATCCGGATCCCATGCCCTACTGCCACGCGGTAACGACAACCACCCACAAAACTCTGCGCGGACCTCGCGGTGGAATGGTCCTTTCCAGCTACGAGGGTGGCGAGATTATGCTTTCCGGCATGCCCAAACCGAAAACCGTGACCGAGGCGATTGATTCCGTCACGTTCCCCGGACTTCAGGGCGGGCCGTTGATGCACATCATCGCTGCAAAAGCCGTAGCATTCAAAGAGGCGCTCGATCCCAAGTTCAAGGAATACATCGCCAAGGTGATGGAAAATGCTAAAGTACTTGGTGAAGGATTGCTGAACAATGGATTTAATCTTGTCTCTGGTGGTACTGATAACCACCTGTTACTTCTTGATTTGCGCGAGAAGGATTTTACAGGCAAAGAGGCGGAGAGGGCGCTGGAAAACGCTGGTATTACGACGAACAAGAACATGGTTCCCGGCGACCAGCGTTCACCTTTCAAAACCAGTGGTATCCGGATCGGCACTCCAGCGTTGACGACGCGTGGCATGGGTGCTGACGAGATGAAACAGATTGCAGATTGGATGCACCGTGTGCTGTCGGACGTTGAGAACGAATCCGTTCAGCAGGAGGTGTTGGCGGAGGTGAAAGAGATGGCAACCTCGTTCCCGCATTTTGCGTGGTAGGGGTACCCTTCGCCTCGCCTAACCCTTGGAATTTGCATTATTCCCTTGAGTAGATTTCGTGATTGTGACTGCGCAGGGGAATTTTCCTGTGCATTGTGTACTTTTGCACTTTCTATGATGATGGCTTTCGCTATTTCTATCAGCTTCGAGCCCTCAACCACTAACCGCAGAGGTTGTATATGAGATGCCCATACTGCGGAAGTACAGAGGATCGGGTTATCGACAGCAGACCTTCGCGGGATGAAAGGTCTGTTCGACGGAGGCGGGAGTGCGTTGGATGCGGCAAGCGGTTTACCACGTACGAGTACGTTGAGGAAATCGCTCTGCAGGTGTTGAAGCGGGATGGCACCATATCCGAGTATGACCGGAATAAGCTGGTGATGGGGGTTCGCATCGCAGCCGCCAAGCGTCCAATCTCGATGGATGATATCGACAATCTCGTATCCGAAGTGGAACAGGAACTCTATTCCAAGGCGACCAAGGAGGTCTCCAGCCGTGAAATTGGCGAGCTGGTGATGAACCGCCTGCGTCAGCTTGATGAAGTTGCCTATATCCGTTATGCGTCCGTCTACCGGCGTTTCGATGATGCCGGAGCGTTCACGAAAGAAGTAAAGAGGTTAACGTGAAGAAGACCTTTCGTGGCGGGACACATCCGCCTGAGTTCAAACTGACGGCTGGCCATCTGGCTGTTCGAATGCCCGATCCGGAGATTGTCTACATCCCCGTGTCGCAGCACATTGGTGCTCCCGGCAAGGTGATTGTGAACAAAGGGGATGTGGTAAAAGTGGGTCAGCCGTTGACTGAGCCTTCAGGGTTCGTTTCTGTTCCTGCTCATGCTTCGGTGAGTGGTACGGTGAAATCCGTCGGCCCCTATGCAAATCCAGTGGGCAGGGAGATCGAAGCCGTCGTCATTGAGTCGGATGGAAAGAACGAGATGTTCGAAGGCATTGAGGAGGTGGCGGGCTGGCGTGAGGCGACTCCGGATCAAATCCGGGAGCGCGTCAAGAACGCGGGTCTCGCGGGAATGGGTGGAGCGGCGTTTCCGACGCATGTGAAACTCTCGCCGCCGAAAGACAAGCCCATCGACACCGTCATCATCAACGGCGCTGAATGCGAGCCTTTCCTCACTAGCGACCATCGGTTGATGCTCGAGCGGTCCGGGGAGATCATCCTCGGCGCAATGCTTGTCGCTCAGGCTGTCGGTGCAGGCCACATCTTCATCGGCATCGAAAACAACAAGCCGGATGCTTACGAAGCGTTGAAAAAAGCCGCCACGGAGTTCACCATCGTACAGGTGGAGATGCTCCCGGTCAAATATCCCCAGGGCGCAGAAAAACAGTTAATCAGCGCACTCACGGGCCGCGAGGTTCCGCCTCCTCCGGGATTGCCGATGGATGTCGGTTGTCTCGTGCAGAACGTCGGTTCTTGCGTTGCAATTTATGAAGCGGTGCGTTACCAGAAACCACTGACCGAGCGCTACGTCACCGTTACTGGAAATGGCGTGAAGAAACCGCAGAACCTGATCGCGAAGATCGGCACTCCTTTCAAGGAGTTAATCGACCAGGCTGGCGGATATACACCTAACGCATCCAAGCTCCTGATGGGTGGCCCGATGATGGGGCTCGCCCAATGGACGGATGCGGTACCTGTCGTCAAGGGAACGAGCGGCATCGTCGTGATCGCTGGACCGGATGCAAAACTTGACCGCGAGCAGCCGTGCATCGGTTGCGGACGTTGTGTTTCAGTCTGTCCGATCTTTTTATTGCCGACGAATATCGCCCGGTTCAGCCAGCTCGAGATGTTCGAGGAGGCGGACCAGTTGGGCGCTACGGAATGTATCGAATGCGGATCCTGCACCTACGTTTGCCCAGCGAAACGGAATCTCGTGCAGCACATCCGCTTTGGAAAGGCCGCCATTTTGGCGGAACGCCGTAAGCAGCAGAAGAAATCGGCCTGAACAGGGAAGGCGTGAGGGATGGAAACCTCCAAGGATAACAAACCGGATACTGCCCCAGGCGCGGAGAACACTCCGGCAACGCCTGCTGCGGCTCCGGCTAAACCTGAGATGCCACCGGTAGAAAAGCCGCGACGCTTCACCCTTTCATCGTCACCTCACCTCCGTGACAATGAATCGGTAACCCGGATCATGATCACCGTCACCCTCACACTAGTTCCGGCAGCGTTGGGAGCGACATGGGTGTTCGGCCTTCGTGCTCTCTGGATCATTCTGCTCGGAGCACTCGGCGCGGTGTTCACCGAATGGTTGGTGCAGAAGGTTCTCGGATTGAAGGTGACGATCAGCGATGGGTCAGCACTTCTGACCGGAATACTGGTAAGTTTCAACCTTCCACCGGGCGTTCCCTGGTGGATCCCCGTGGCAGGTTCTGTCTTTGCCATCGCCATCGCCAAGCTTCCCTTCGGCGGGTTAGGCTGGAATCCTCTGAACCCTGCATTGCTGGGCCGTGCATTTCTGCTCGCGAGCTGGCCAATGCATATGACCAAGGATTGGTTGCCCGCGTTCTGGTGGCAACGTCCAGGGTTTACGTTCTTCACCTGGAAAGTCGATCCGCAGTCGATCCTCGTCGACGGGGTCAGTTACGCGACTCCACTCGCAAAAAACAAAGAAGCACTGAAGAATATCTGGGATCAGGCGAACCTTCCGGTGAACCTCGTCTCGGAGGCGCTTGAGAGTGTCCACAACGCAGGTCAACAGGTGGTTGATCTGGCGGTTGGAACCGTCGGCGGCTGTATCGGCGAAACCTCGGCGCTGCTGCTCTTCGTTGGTGCTGCCTACCTGCTCTACAAGAACTACATAGACTGGCGCACACCGTTCTCTTTCATCGCTGTAGTTGCGCTGGGTGGCTGGATGTTTGGTGGTGGCGAGGAGCTGTTCAGCGGCGACATGCTGTTCCACATCTTCTCCGGCGGTCTGATCCTTGGCGCGTTTTACATGGCGACGGATATGGTGACCACTCCGATAACGAGAAGAGGTCGGCTGCTCTTTGGAGCGGGATGCGGTGTCCTGACGATCATGATCCGACTCATCGGTGGGTATCCGGAAGGTGTTTCCTACGCTATCCTGCTCATGAACCTGACGACGCCGCTTATCGACCGTTGGACTATTCCGCGCCGGTTTGGGCATGAACTCAAGAAAGCTACAGCCAATGCGGCGGGGGGGAACTGAGGTGATATTTCGTCTTGGAGTGATCTTGATGCTGATCGCCGCCCTCGCTTCTGGTGGATTGGCACTCTTGAATACACAGACCGCGCCGGTGATTGCCGAGAACAAGGCTCGTGAACAGGCCCTCGCGAGGACAGAGGTGATGCGTTCTCTCGGCGTAACGGATTTTGAGGAAGTCGTTGCCGATGATGGCACCATCTATTGGCGTGCGTTGGACGAGAGCGGTCAACTCGCCGGATATGTTGCGATGGCTTATGGCAAGGGCTACAGCAGCACCCTTGAAACGGTGGCAGGATTTGACACGGATCTGAAGGTTGCAGGCCTGAAAATCATTTTTCAGCAGGAAACTCCCGGCCTGGGTACGAAATCGGTTGAGGTGAAAAAAGGCGATACCTCCCCCTGGTTCCTGCAGCAGTTCGTGGGTAAGGATGCGCTGACGCTCGCGGTCACGAAAGACCGAGGTGAGATCGACGCGATCACCGGTGCGACAATCACTTCAAGGGCTGTGACGAATTCGGTTAAGGATGCCGCCCTTGAGCTGAAGGGTGTATTACCAGCGACGCCCACCGCGGGAAGTCAGAGTCTCGAAGGGGATACATCCATGACAGTTGATACCGCATCCGCTGAGGGTGGGGAGGTGACACAATGAGCATGCGCAGTGAGTTTACCAAGGGATTGATCAAGGAGAATCCGGTCCTGCGGTTGGCGCTGGGGTTGTGTCCCTCACTGGCAGTCTCCTCTTCGATGGAGAATGCAATTGGCATGGGCCTCTCTGCGACTTTTGTTCTGGTGATGAGCAACTTCATCATCAGTCTAGTCCGCAAAGGCGTACCGGATAAAATCCGTATTCCTATCTTCATCGTCATCATCGCAACCTTTGTAACTATCGTCGAAATGGTTATGGCCGCCTACAAGCCGGATCTCTTCCGGGCGTTGGGTATTTTCGTGCCGTTGATCGTAGTAAACTGCATCATTCTCGGCAGGGCGGAGGCTTTCGCAAGCAAGAACGCGCCCCTGCTCTCGATGATCGACGGCCTCGGAATGGGCGCCGGGTTCACCTTGGCGCTGATGATGATCGCCACGGTCCGCGAAATCCTCGGAAACGGTACATGGTTCGGAATTCAGGTTACTCCCAACGGGTTCGAGCCGGTGCTTCTCTTCATGCTCGCTCCGGGTGCATTTGTGACCATGGGATTGCTGCTCGGCCTGTTCAACTGGATTGATCAGCGCAAGGCGGACAAAGAGAAGTTGAACTCGATCGCGAACGCCGGATTCAGGAAATCTGGCGCAGGAAAGGAGGCCTGAGATGGATTTTTCCCAACTTCTGGCCATCGCCATCGGATCGATTCTGATCAACAACTTCGTGCTCGCGCGTTATCTCGGCATCTGCCCCTATATCGGGGTTTCTAAAAAGCTTTCGAGCGCGATAGGCATGGGCATGGCGGTGATCTTTGTCATGGCCCTCGCAAGCCTCGCTTCGTGGCTGATCTATTATTATTTGCTGGCAGAGGCGACGAGTTTCTGGGCGGTGGATCTGACGTTCCTGCGCACGATTGCCTTCATTCTCGTCATCGCGAGCCTGGTGCAGTTCGTGGAGATGGTGATTCAGAAAATTGCTCCGTCGCTCTACCAGGCGCTGGGCATCTACCTGCCGCTGATCACCACCAACTGCGCGGTGCTCGGCGTTGCGGTGCTGAACATCGATGAGAACTATACGCTGATCGAATCGCTGGTGAACGGCGTTTCCGCAGGCATCGGTTTTACACTGGCGTTGGTTTTGATGGCGGGCATCCGCGAACGGTTGGAAACTGCGGACGTTCCGAAACCGCTCCAGGGAATCCCGATTGCCTTTATCATGGCTGGTTTGATGGCGATTGCTTTCCTCGGTTTCAGCGGTCTCAGTGTAGGTTGAAAAGACTAGACAGGATACACAGGATGAAGTAACAATAGACAGGATTGTAAAGAAGAATAAAACAAGAAAAGAATCGTTCTTTTAATCTTGTTCATCGTCTTTTCATCCTGTTCATCCTGTATGAGGTTTTTCAGTTTGAGAAGTTGTTAACAACACGGACGGATCATGATCGACATTTCGGTTCTCAGTGCGATCGCCTCGGTGGGAGGCATGGGGCTGCTATTCGGTGGCGGGTTGGCTTACGCCTCGAAGAAATTCTACGTCTATGTCGATCCCCGAGTTGAGAGGGTGGACGAAGAACTGCCCGGCGCAAACTGCGGAGCCTGTGGACTCGCTGGATGTCGCCAGATGGCTATCAAAATCGTGAACGGTGAGATGACTGCCGCAGGTTGTCCGGTGGCCAGTTCTGAGGCTCGTGCGAGAATCGCCGAGATTATGGGTGATGAAGCCGCCACAGCTGAAGAGAAGGTTGCCATCGTCCGCTGCCAGGGAACACCTGAGCTCTGTCCCGACCGTTTTGAGTATCAGGGTTTCAAATCCTGCTCCGCCTCAGAGCTCGTGGGACACGGTCACAAGGCATGTGACTGGGGTTGCCTGGGGTTTGGAGACTGTGTCGCGGCCTGTCCGTTCGACGCCATGTATATGGGTGAGGATCGACTCCCGAAGGTTCTGGATGACAAGTGCACGGGTTGCGGCAAATGCGTTGAGGCCTGCCCGCGTGACATCATGGAGTTGATTCCCCGCCAAGCGAACATTTACATCGCCTGCAAGAACCCGAACCGCGCCAAGGAAGTCAAATCTGTCTGCAAAATCGGTTGCACCGGCTGCACGCTCTGCGCAAACCCGAAAACTACGCCTTCAGGACAGATCACCATGGCTGAGAACAACCTGCCGGTGTTCGATTACGGCGTTGAGGATGATCCTGTTGTTGCGGTGCACAAATGCCCGACGAATAGCCTTGTCGACAAGCAAGCTGGCAACCGTCCCGTCTTCTACATCGCGGAAGCCAAATGCGAAGGAACGGGCGAGTGTGCGAAGGTCTGTCCGGTAAAAGGGTGCATCGAACAGCAGGAGAACGGCAAATATACCATTCATGCCGGTAAATGCATCGGATGCGGCCTCTGTCTGCCGGTGTGTCCGACTGGCGCCGTCGATTTGATGAGCGGCTTGGGCCACGCAGTTGCAGTTTAGAAAAACCTGCTATCACCAGATAAATAACCCTGTCGGTATGTCCGACAGGGTTTTGTTTTTTGTATACCAGATTTCTTCTACTCTACAAACGGCATAAGCTGATCACCTATTCGTTTCGCAGCTCGCTGACAGGATTGTTGTTGGCTGCCCACAGGGCTTGGCTTCCCGTGGTAAGGAACGCGAGCAGAATCGCAGCCAGATAGGCAATGACAAAAGGTCCCAGGGTCATTTCTACCTTGTACGCAAACTGATCCAGCCAACTTCGCAATAAATAGAGCGCGACGGGTATCGTCACGATGAATGCGATGCTGGTAAGAATCAGGTATTCCCTTATAATCATTATAGCCAGTGTTTCGGAGGAAGCCCCGAGCACTTTTCGGATTGCAATTTCCTTGCGACGCTGTTCTACGGCAAACATCGCCAAAGCCAGCAGGCCCAGACAGGCGATGGAAATAGCGAGTATCGAGAAGAAGTCGAGCATTTTTGTTAGCCGCAATTCAGTACTGTACATACTATCGAATCCCTCGTCGACGAATTTGTAGTCGAGGGGCATATCGGAAGCAAAATCCTTCCAGACACTCTTCATCGTTGCAAGGACTTCCGGAATACGATCTGCCTGAAGCTTAAAGAACACGTAGACCGGTTGACCCCGCAGAGGCTCTATCGCGAGCGGTCTGATTTCGTTGTGTAGCGACTGGAAATGGAAGTCCTTCACAATTCCAACAATCTGCTTTCGCTGATATGCGAATGATTCGCCCATCGCAGGTCGTTCTATGAAGGTGCCAACAGGATTCTCGATGCCAAGCTGTTTTACGGCGGTTTCGTTGAGAATAATGGCTTCTACAGAATCCGTAGACATTCCGGACTGGAAGTTGCGGCCTTCAACGATCTTTATTTCGAAGGTCGGGATAAAATCAAAATCGACTGGGTATACGTTTAAGAGTACTTTCTGATCCTCGGGCATACCTGGAACATGGTGGAACAGATCCGAGCCTACGCTGTAGGGTGGGTAGTCGGCAGATGTTGATTCAAGGACGCCGCTAACCTTCATCATCTCATCTTGAAAAACCTGGTGCTTGCTCATCAGATCCCAGTTTGGTAACCTGACTTCAATCATCTGTTTTTTACAGAACCCAAGATCTGCTGTGAATAAGTAATGCACTTGTCGGATCACAACGACTGTACCAATAATCAGTAGAATTGAGATGCTGAACTGGAGTACAACTAGCAATGAGCGCAGTTTTGATCCTGCTCTGCCGCTCGCCTGACCCCTGTGAAGCATCGAAACTGGTTTGAAACGGGATAGCACAAATGCAGGATAGACACCTGCAATAGCGCCGATAACCAGGGAGAACAGTAGAATCAGGACTATCTGGTGCGTATTTGTGAGAAAGTAAACATCCAGATTCATCTTCATGATATTGCTGACATCTTTCAACAGCAACAAGACGATCAGGATGGCCAGGGTTGTTGAAATGAAAGAGACGATGATGGATTCGATCATGAATTTTGAGACTAAATGACCACGGCTTGCCCCTAGTGTTTTACTGATCCCTACGGATCTCGCACGAATTGTCGCTCTCGAAGTTGAGAGGTTGATATAATTCAGAATGGCAATGACAAGGACGAAGATTCCTACCAGTCCAAACAGGGATACCATCAATCGCGAATTATTTGTTTGGCCCATAATAGATGATTCAAAGGTTGGATCGAGGTGAATGCTTCGCAATGGTCGCAAGCCGATTTGGCAGGTCGATCCTGTCGCTGCGATGAAATCGCGTAGATGATCAAGCGTGTAAGTGTTCACAAGCGGAACAAGGTTTTGATAATCCACATTTTTGTCGAGCAAGAAATAAGTCGGGTAGAGGAAATTCCCGCCCCAATCGATGTCGTCCCTTCTTCCGAGAGATGTCCAGGAACCTAAAACGTGGATTTCCGGCAAATGAGTAGGATACTTGCTTTGTTTGAAAATTCCAGTCACGGTACCGGACAGGTTCCACGCTGGGAAGACAATCTCTCGCCCAACAACATTCACATCACCAAAGTATTTCTTAGCAGCCACATCCGAGAGGACGAATGAATTGGGTGCAGTCAACATTGTACGGGGATCGCCGGCCAGGAGGGGGTAGTCAAAGAAATGGAAAAAAGTTGAATCAAGAAAAGTAACGTTGAGTACTGAAAACGATTTATCTCCTGCTCGGAGGACTAGTTCATTTCTAATAGTGAACAACCGAAGAAACTTTTCAATTCCGCTGACTTCATTTGCGATACCGGGACCCATCGGAATGGATGCAGTATGCAACCGGATTTCAGGTTGATCTCCGGACTGTCCACGCAGCGTTGTTTGAACGATTCTATTTGCATTTGTGAATTCAGTATCGTAATCAGATTCATGGAGTACGAAAAGAGCAATCAGCAGAAAAGCTGCGATTCCGACAGCCAGTCCGCCGATGTTGATTAGACTATAAAAAAGGTATTTCCGCTGCTGACGAATGAATTGGAGCAGAATTTTGGCAAGCATGGCAGCCCTCTGGGTGTCCTGTCCGGCTCAGAGGAGGACGTTCTTGAGACAACATCTTGCATTGTCAGGTTACAAAGTCAGGTGAACTTCACGTTTAGTTATCATATGCATGTATCACTTTGCAACACTCGAATTCCTAAGTTCTTGACCGGAGATTGTGAGGTGTATTTCAGTGGAATCAGCAAATAACCGACTAAAAGGTGTAGAAGGCGAGAGGAGAAAGAGATTTGAAAGGGGTCCTGCGGAGGGCATGTGTGCTCTGGAGCCGTTTCGGGCTGTAATTGCATTTTGTTGAATTCAATAAACGTAACCCCATGTTTTCTTTTTGGAATGGCTTGTGCCAATACGACATTACGTTTTACTCTCATGTGAAAACTATCCCATTCTCAGGGACATCTACGTTTGACCGATGGGGTGCTAGGGACTATATTAGGCGCAACCTTTCAGCTCAACCCATTGTTGAATGGATAGTTAGACCAGGCTTACAAAGATTTTAGAAGTCTGTTGACTGCGGGCTTGAAGGTAACACAGATCTCGATACCGATACGTAGGGGGGGGATGAAATCCGTACGGGTTTCTCGTATCGAGCATCCCATGAAATCAAGTTAAACTGAACAGGTCAAGGCGGAGCGACCTCCGATGATGCCTCGTGATTTTGTTCCCGTTCTTTTCACCTTCATTCTGGTGGGTGGCGCGACATATATAATTCTCGCCCTAACTCACATCCTCGGACCGAAGGTGTACGATCCCGTCAAACAGGACACATACGAGTGCGGAGTGGACTATCGTGGAGACAGCCGTTCGCGGTTCTCCGTGAAATTCTATCTCGTAGCTGTGCTCTTTGTCATGTTTGACCTCGAAGTGGTGTTCATGTATCCCTGGGCTGTGAATTTCCGCAAGCTTGGGTGGTTTGGGCTGACAACGATGGGGATCTTCCTCGTCCTTCTTTTCGTTGGCCTTCTGTATGAGTGGAAGAAAGGAGCCCTGGAATGGGAGTGACGCAGTGGCCTGGTGGTGAGGCCATTACGACGAAACTTTCCGAATTCGTCGGGTGGGCACGCCAGTACAGTCAGTGGCCCATGCCTTTTGCGACAGCCTGTTGCGGAATCGAGTACATGTCCACCATGTCGTCTCGATACGATCAGGGTCGTTTTGGCTGGGAGCGCCCGAGCTTCAGCCCGCGTCAGGCAGACCTGCTGATCGTGATCGGCACAATCGGCGTAAAAATGGCCCCAGTGCTCAAGCGGATCTACGATCAAATGGCCGAGCCGAAGTCGGTCATTGCTATGGGTGCCTGCGCATCCTGCGGAGGAATGTTCGATACCTACAGCGTTATCCAGGGCGTCGACACTCTGTTCCCCGTGGATATATACGTGCCGGGTTGCCCCCCACGGCCTGAGACGCTGCTGACCGCCTACATAAAGCTGCAGGAGAAGGTTCGCAATCAGAGCCTGCTCGGGGAGGGGCGATGACACGCGAAGAGAAACAGGTCAAACTCCTCGACGATATCCAAAAGCAATTTGGTGATAAAATTGTCAGCGCGAAGATGGACTACGGCATGCCGGTGGTGGTGATCGACAATTCGATCCATCATGACATTTTCGCATGGCTCAAGGGTCACGACGAGTGGAAGTTCGACCATTTCATCGATATCACTGCGGTCGACTACAAAGATTCCCGTGACGCCCGCTTCGAAGTTGTTGTCCATCTGCGTACACATACCCACAACCTCAAAGTCCGGATCAAAACTCCCCTCGCTGACTCAAGCGATGAGAAGAGTATGCCCGAACTGCCGACGCTCTCGGATGTATTCCTCGGGGCGAGCTGGTCGGAGCGGGAGATCTTTGACCTGATGGGGATAAAATTCGCGAACCATCCCCGGATGACCCGCCTGCTGATGCCGGACAATTACGAGGGACACCCGTTGCGAAAGGATTTCCCGGTAAAAGGCCCGCATCGCGGCAGTTTCCCCCGCGGCACAGTGGTCAGCAACAAGCGCCGTGAACCGGCTGTTGCACCCACGACAAAAGCGAAACCGGCGGACCAGCTCCTTCCGAACACTCCGTGGGAGAAGCAGCGAAAGCCCCTGAGTGACAAGCCAGTCGAGGCGAAGGAGGGTGGAGATGCTTAAGCATGTTATCGACAAGGCTGTCACAGAGACGCACATCGCCGAAGAGGGCAAAGAGCGGCATGACTACTACGATCTGAACCTCGGACCGGCTCACCCGACGATGCACGGTATCCTCGAGAACCGGGTCAAGCTTGATGGCGAACGTATCATCGACGCCGAGTGCCATATCGGGTACTGCCACCGCAGCTTTGAGAAGCTTTCCGAGCACTACAGCTACAACCAGGTGCTGACCATCACCGACCGCATGAACTATGTCTCCAGCATGGCGAACAACGTTGGCTGGACGCAGGCTGCAGAAAAGTTACTCGGCATCGAAGTGCCAAAGCTGGTACAGTATGTGCGGGTAATTACGCTTGAGATGAACCGGATCATGGACCACTTGATTCGTGTCGGCATCCTCGGTGTGGACGCTGGCGCCTATACCGGTTTTCTCTATTTCATGGAGCAACGTGAGCGCGCTTACAAGATCATCGAGAAGATGACGGGTGGTCGCCTGACCACAACCTTTGGTCGCGTCGGAGGTCTCGACAAGCCGCTTTATCCAGAGTTCAAGGAAGATGTTCTCGAGTGGCTGCGTCCCATCCCGAAAGTGCTGAAGGAATTCCACACACTGGTTACGCGCAATAGAATCTTTATCGAGCGTTTCCGTGACATCAGCCCAATCAGCAAAGAGAGGGCGCTGTCATACGGGTTCACGGGTCCCAACCTTCGTGCGGCTGGTGTTGATTACGACCTGCGCAAGGCGGAACCGTACCTCTCTTACAGCGATTTTGATTTTGAAGTGCCGCTCGGTACCAATGGTGATGTGTATGACCGCTACATGGTCTGTATGCTCGAGATGGAGCAGAGTATCAAGATCATCGAGCAGGCGATCAACAATTTGCCGGAAGGTTCGTGGCACGCGGATATCCCTGAGATTTTCCTGCCTGAGAAAAAGGATGTCTATTCCAGCATGGAATCAATGATCTATCACTTCAAGATCATCATGCACGGCATTCGACCTCCGGTGGGCGAGGTGTACGAGGCGGTGGAATCGCCGAACGGGGAACTCGGATTCTATTGTGTAAGCGATGGCGGACCCAATCCCTATCGTCTCCACTTCCGTTCACCCTGTCTCTATTTCTATCAATCGATTGAAGAGTTGCTCAAAGGCGGAATGCTCGCGGATGCGGTTATCACGATCTCGAGTATCAACGTGATCGCCGGCGAGCTGGAACGATAAGGAGCGGACGTCCATGGCGTACCAGCTTTCCAAGGAAAACCAGGCGAAGGTGAAGGAAGTGATTACTCACTATCCTGAGCCAAGGTCCGCGATTCTGCCCGCGCTTCATATCGTCATGGCGGAGCGCGGCTGGGTCGATCAGGAGGCGTGCGACCACGTTGCCGAGTTGCTCGGGGTGCCGAACATCCACGTCTACGAGGCGCTGACCTTCTATACCTATTTCCCGCAGAAGCCGGTTGGGAAATACCACATCCAGGTCTGCCACAACATCTCATGCAACCTTCGCGGTTCAGAAGACATCCTCCGTTATCTGAAGGATGCTCATGGAATCGAGGAGGACAAGGTGACGGAAGATGGTCTCTTCTGTCTGCATCGTGTGGAATGTCTTGGCGCTTGTGGTAATTCACCGGTAATGCAGGTGAATGATGATTACTACGAGAACCTCACGTTCGACAAAATTGATGAACTGATCGAACAGTGGCGCGCTGAGGCGGGAAACGGCAAATCGAAGTAGTGATTCAAGGAGTGCCCTTATGGCCCTCACGAAACATGTGTTCGGAGGAATTGATATCCCCGGTATGACGGACCTCAAGGTCTATCAGCAGCATGGGGGATATAAGACCTGGCAGAAGGTGCTGGGTGACAAGATGACGCCTGAAGAGGTGACTGGAATCGTCAAGGATTCCGGCCTGCGAGGACGTGGTGGCGCGGGGTTTCCGACCGGCCTCAAATGGTCCTTTGTCCCGAAAGTGGACAAGCCGAAATACCTCTTCTGCAATGCGGACGAGTCCGAGCCGGGCACATTCAAGGACCGGGAGATTCTCGAGAAGAATCCACATCAGCTCCTCGAAGGTATGCTGATCGCGGCCTACGCGATAGGCGCCAAAACCGCCTATGTCTATCTCCGCGGCGAATTCGTAAAGGGATGGAAGACGATTGAGGATGCCCTTGAGCAGGCCCGCGCAGCAGGTTTTATCGGAAAGAACATCCTCGGCAGCGGTGTGGATATTGACATCTGGACCCACCGTGGTGCAGGTGCCTACATCTGTGGTGAAGAAACTGCCCTGATCGAGTCGGTTGAGGGGAAGAGGGGGCATCCCCGCATCAAACCTCCGTTCCCGGCTGTTGAGGGATTTTACCGCAACCCGACTGTTGTAAACAACGTAGAGACCCTCGCCGCTGTTCCGAAGATCCTCGAAAACGGCGGAGCCTGGTACCACCAATGGGGTACGGAGAAATCCGTTGGCACCAAACTCTGGTCGGTCTGTGGCCATGTTGAGCATCCCGGCGTCTATGAAGTACCCCTCGGCTACCCGATGAAGAAATTCTTCGAGGAGGAGCTGGGCGGCTGCTGGAAAGGCCACAAACTCAAAGCGGTGATCCCCGGCGGTTCCTCGGTACCTGCGATGACACCGGAAGAATTCTTCGCCTGCAACATGGACTACGAATCCATCGCAGAGCATGGCAGCATGCTGGGCAGCGGAGGCATGATCGTAATGGACGAAACCACTTGCCTCGTCGAACAGGCTACGGTGCTTGCGACCTTCTACCACCATGAATCCTGTGGACAGTGCACGCCCTGCCGTGAGGGTACGGGCTGGGTTCACAAGATGCTGATGGACATCGAAGCAGGCCAGCCGCAGCCGGGAGTAAAAGACCTGATGTTTGATGTATTCGACGAGATCTTCGGCAATACCATCTGCCCGCTTGGCGACAGCATTGTCATGCCGATCAAGTCGATGATGGAGAAGTGGCCGGAGGAATTCAATTACTACATCCGCGAAGGCAAATCGATGGTTACCGGCAAGACCCGTCTCGCTCACAAGGCGATTCCAGACAAGCCGGAGAATTGGCGTCGCGGTGAGCCGTTCCAGTATCCACGCCCGGAAGACTTCACGACGAAATTCCAGGGTCTTGCACGGACGCCCGGAACG
>Ga0272443_10000530_pt1 | contig 69243 bp, 40 predicted proteins | sample SSMAcet12_FD_193581 | JGI IMG/M metagenome (GOLD analysis project Ga0272443, IMG submission 193581) | Marine sediment archaeal communities from Little Sippewissett salt marsh, Falmouth, MA, United States - SSM-Acet-12 | ecosystem: Environmental > Aquatic > Marine > Wetlands > Sediment ...
CTTCGCCTGGCTGCAGAACTTCCGTCGCTTGGTCGTCCGCTGGGACCGAAAACTGACGAGCTATGAAGGCTTCTTTCATATGGCCTGTCTACTGATCACCCTGAGACAGTTTTGAAACCAGTTCTACAAAGTCCTGGCCGCCGGTGCGATTCACCCGCGCGAGGGGTTCAAGTACACCTTTGAAAACGGCGCGGATTTCGCATGCGTTGGGATGCTCGACTTCCAGGTCCGTGAAAACGCCATCATCGCCCAACATACGTTGGGGGGGGGTGAAACGTTCGCGACCCTGGTGCGCGTGACATCTGATGGCGGGGGGAAACCGCACGATAGTGAGCATTCGCTGTTATCCCAGCGCTAGCACAGACAGGAGATAATTGACTATGAGTAGGACGTCAAAAGATCACGCATCGCGTCGGGAGTTTCTCAAGACATCGGGGCGGATTGTCGCCGGTTCCGCGTTACTGGCTTCGGTGGCACCTCGCCTTCATGCGGGTGAAGACAACACGATCCGGGTAGCACTGGTTGGTTGTGGCGGACGTGGCTCCGGGGCGGCGGCCAACGCCATGGCCACCCAAAGCGGCCCGGTAAAACTGTTCGCCATGGCAGACATCTTCGCCGACCGCCTCCAGCGCAGTTACAAGGGATTGATCGAGGCTGCCAGCGATCCGCGCACCAGCGGTTCGGCCGACAGTTGGGTCATGGGCTTTCGCGCCGAGCAAGTTGATGTGCCGCCGGAGCGACAGTTCCTCGGCTTTGACGCGTATCAGAAGGCCATGGATTGCCTGCGACCGGGTGATGCGGTGATTTTGACCACGCCGGTGGCTTTTCGGTGGGTGCATTTCCGTTATGCCATCGACAAAGGCCTCAACGTGTTCATGGAAAAGCCCGTGACCGTAGACGGACCCAGTACACGTAAGATGCTCCAACTGGCTGAGGAATCAGAGAAGAAGAACCTGAAGGTAGGCGTTGGATTGATGTGCCGACACTGCGAGGCCCGCTGGGAACTGTACGACCGGATTCAGTCCGGCCAGATTGGTGATCTGTACATGCTTCGCACATACCGGCAGCAAGGGCCGGCGGGATTCACCGGACCGAACCGGAGCTATCTGAGCGAACTCCTGTGGCAGATTCGCAACTATCTGGGATTCATGTGGGCCAGTGGTGGCCTGGTCCAGGACTATGTTGCCCACAACGTGGACGAATGCTGCTGGATGAAAGGCGCCTGGCCGATCCGCGCCCAGGGCTCCGGTGGGCGGACTCATCGGGGCGGCAATGTGGATCAGAACTTTGATCACTACGACGTGGAATACACGTTTGACGACGGCGCCAAGCTTCTACTCTATGCGCGCAACATGTCGGGGTGCCGCTATGAGTTCGCCAGTTACGCGCACGGCACCAAGGGGTCAGCCGTGATCTCGACGAACATGCACACCCCCGCCAAGTGTCGCATCTACAAAGGGCAGGACTTTGCCAGAGACAAGCTCGCATGGGCCTTTCCGCAGCCGGAACCGAATCCCTATCAGCTCGAATGGGACGAGTTGATCGACGCCATCCGTCATGACAAACCCTATAACGAAGCCCGCCGAGGAACCGAGGCAGGTCTGGTGACGGCCATGGGCCGCCGCGCCGTTCATACCGGTCGGATTGTGACCTACGAGGAGATGCTCAACTGCAACGAGGAGTTCGCCCCGAACGTAGACAAACTGACGATGGACTCGCCCGCCCCCGTGCATGCCGGCCCTGACGGCATGTACCCAGCGCCCCAACCAGGCATTCTGAAGGATCGGGAGTATTGAATTGCAGCCGGACGTACGAAGGGTAATGATGAGCGTAACCGCTTTGATCGTGTGGGCCTTGGCTGGGATGTCGGCCATTGGGAGCGAGGAGAATGTGGCCTTTCCACCGGATGCGGGAGTCGTCAATGTCAAGGCCCCGCCATATAGCGCCAGAGGCGATGGCGTCGCCGACGACACGCAGGCTATCCAGGCCGCCATCAGCGACCACATGAAGGGCGGGACACTGTACTTCCCAAATGGAATCTACCTGGTGTCTTCGACGCTAACATGGTCGAAGAAGAACTCCCGGGGCGAGGACTGTTGGGGCAACTTCACGATCCAGGGCCAGAGCGCCGCGGGCACCGTGATTCGACTGAAGGACGGCACATTCCGCGATCCGCAGGCCCCCAAGGCGATCATGTGGTGCGGCGGCTTCGGCTCGGCCGACTGGTTCCACAACTATGTCAAGAATATGACGTTCGACGTCGGCAGGGACAACCCCGGCGCGGTGGGCCTGCAGTTTTACTCGAACAATACCGGCGCCGTGCGCGACGTTCGGATCATTTCGCAGGATGGGGACGGCGTCATCGGTCTGGACCTGGGGCATCGGGATATGAATGGTCCGTTGCTGGTCAAGAACCTGCTCGTGCAGGGATTTGCGATCGGCGTACAGACCGGCCACAGCGTCAACAGCCAGGTCTTCGAGCATCTCCGCCTCCAGGGCCAGACCGTGTGCGGATTCTCAAATGATGGCCAGTCCGTGAGTATTCGCGGGCTCACCGTCGCAGGCGCGCTGACCGCCGTCCGCAACACGGGGCCAGGCAGTTTCATGGTCCTGCTGGATTCCACGCTGGAAGGTCCCGCCGGTTCTGAGAACCCGGCGATCGAAAGTGAGGCTTCACTGTTTGCGCGGAACGTGCATACGAGCGGGTACCGCAAAGCCTTGGCAACATCGCGCGGGCAGCCGCCGGACGGCATGGACATCGGAGAGTTCGTTTCTGAGCCGGTACTCAGCCTCTTCCCCACGCCGGAGCGGTCGCTGAACCTCCCGATCAAGGAGACGCCGGAACTTCCACGGGATCCCGTGGAGCGGTGGGTCAGTGTGAAGCAGTTCCACCGGGGCGGCGTGGACTACTCACCTGCCATTCAGGCGGCCATCGACTCGGGCGCGACTACCGTTTATTTCCCGTTCGGCGACTACAAGATAGGGCAGACCGTTATCGTCCGCGGCAAGGTGCGGAGACTCGTCGGAATGAACTCCTGGTTCGCTGAGTCGGCGGGCGACATCGATGACGCGGTTACGCGGTTCCGCATCGAGGACGGCGAAGCGCCCGTAGTGGTGATAGAGAGCTTCCGTGGCGGTTTCGGCGGACGCGTGTTCATCGAGTATGCGACCAATCGCACGCTGGTGGTCAAGGAATGCGACGGGATCCCATCGGCGTTCCGCGGCAGCGGCGAGATCTACCTCGAAGACACCACCGCCAGCCCGCACGGCGGCTTCCTGTTCGCCGGTCGCCAGAAGGTGTGGGCCCGGCAGTTCAACGTGGAGAACTTCATCAACGAGGACATCGCCGCGACGCTGGACAATCGCGGCTCCGACATCTGGATCCTCGGGCTCAAAACCGAGCAGGGCAATCGCCTGGTCGCCACCCGGGACGCCGGCAGAACGGAAATCCTCGGCGGGCTCGTCTACACGATCAACAGCCACCAGGGCCGCCCGGCCTTCATCAATGAGGAGTCTTCGTTCTCGATGTCGATTCGCGAACGCTGCTTCATGGGCACGCCGATGGACCCCGTCGTGCGCGAGACGCGCGACGGAGTAACCAGGGATTTGGGTCAGACCAGCGTGATCGGTCTGTACGTCGGGTACGAGGGCACCGCGTCAGATGGTCCTTGGGAGAAATCGAGTTCCATCCCCATCGGGGCGACGATCGAACCGGCCGTATCCGACCAGACCGTTCCTCTCGATCCGGGTAAGGTCGAAGTCGCAGGCCTGGTCGGTGAGCGAATCCGCGCCCATGCCTCCAATCGCATCCTGCACATTGATGAGGATGTGTTGCTGGCGGGGTTTCGCTCCCGGCCCGGCTCTCATCCCTGGATCGGCGAACACGTGGGCAAATGGCTGCATGCGGCGTCTCTGCTGTGGCTTGGATCACAGGACGCGGTCTTACGGGAGAAGATCACCCGCATTGCCAAAGGACTGATCGCCACCCAGGGCGAGGACGGCTATCTCGGAACCTACGTTCCTGAGAAACGCCTGGGCCTCTATCCCGGCGCGGCATGGGACGGGGTCAACTGGAACGATTCCGACTGGGATGTGTGGGTTCACAAGTGCTGCCTGATCGGCCTGCTGTCTTACTACGGGATCTCCGGCGATGAAGAGGCCCTAAGAGCGTGCAAACGGGCCGGGGACCTCCTGGCGTCGACGTTCCCAGCCAAGCGGAGCATCCTCATCGCAGGAACCCATGCCGGCATGGCTCCCACGTCGGTTCTCGAACCGATTGTGCTGCTGTATCGGGCCACGGGCGAGAAGCGCTACCTCGATTTCGCCATGTATATTGTCCGTTCCTGGGATGAGCCCGATGGCCCAAGAATCCTCTCGGCCATGCTCAAGGAGAAGACCGTGTTGGCGGTCGGCAATCGCAAGGCCTACGAGATGCTCTCGAATTACGTCGGGCTGTGCGAACTCTATCGGGCCACCGCCAAAGCGGAATTCCTCCAGGCGGCCCAGTACGCCTGGGAGGACGTGAGTTCGAAGCGTCTGTACATCACCGGCGGCTCCAGCGTTGGCGAGCATTTCCAGCAGGACGGCTACCTACCGAACGATTCTGACGCGCATATCCAGGAGACCTGCGTCACCACGACCTGGATACAACTCTGTTGGCAACTCCTTCGCCTTACCGGTGAAGAAAAGTATGCGGCGTCCCTCGAACAAGCCCTCTTTAACCAGATCCTGGGTGCGCAGAAACCGGATGGGTCGGGTTTCGGCTATTACATCCCCCTGGAGGGCCAGAAACCATTCCGTCCGGACTCCCCGGGAACGCGCGGCATGGACTGCTGCAATTCATCAGGCCCGCGCGCTCTGGGCCTGGCGCCCACCTTTCTCGGCATGACAGATGCGAACGGCTTCCGTATCAACACGTTCGCACCTGCCAAGTGGCATCTGACCATCGACCGCATTCCGGTCACGATCACACTGAAGAGCCGGTTCCCGAGTGATGCCGCAGGTACGATTGAGATCGATCCGCAGAAGAAGGTCGACTTCCGCCTGGCTCTTCGGATTCCCCGCTGGGCGGATGTCCCGCGTGTGGCCGTCGGCGATGAGACCCTGCCCTGTGAGCCGGGGACATATCTCTCGGTCCGGCGTACATGGCGACGCGATGATGTCGTTCGGTTCTCATTCTCGTTCACTCCGCAGGTCCACCTCGGCGCCGGCTCCAACGAGGGTCGGGTGGCGGTGACCGCCGGACCTCTGGTCTTGACCCTCGACCGGGCGGACAACCCCGAAATCGACACCCCACAGGATATCGCACTGGCAAGTCTGATGGCTGAAGATCTGAGGTTCGAGAGTAGACCGGCCAAGGGCAGACAGTCCTGGCCGGATGAGACGCTGTGGACCTGCAACGTGCGCGATTTGGCGGCTGCCACGCGGGGAGAAGAACCGGTCCGACGCGGTGTACTGCGTCCCTTTTCCGACGCGGGCTCTTGGGACGCAACCCGCTATGCCGTCTGGCTGAAAACGCCCGGTGCTGCCGCCGGACGGTCACACGGCACCGCCCGGGCGCGAGCGACCGAAGATGTGGTGTTTCCTGCAGATGCGGGCGTGGTGGACGTGAGCCGGCCTCCCTATAGCGTCCCTGGAGACGGCAAGACCGATGTGACTGCGGCCCTTCAGAAGGCCCTGGACGATCATCCCAGCAGCAACCGGATCATCTACCTGCCGAATGGGACCTACATCATCGGCGACACGCTCCGCTGGCCCACAGGCTCACACGGTGGCGTGGAACAGAAGCGGGTCATTCTCCAGGGCCAGAGTCGCGACGGGACGGTGATTCGCTTGAAGGATAGGTGCCGGGGTTTCGGCGACGCGAACGCTCCCAAGGCGATGGTCTGGACCGGCAAGGCCCCGGCGCAACGGTTTCGCAACGGCATCCGCAACCTTACGTTCCACACAGGCCGCGGCAATCCCGGCGCCATTGGCGTGCAGTACATCGCCAACAACCAGGGCAGCCTCCGGCAAGTAAGGATCGTCGGCAACGAAACCGGCCCCATCGGGTTGGACCTGGGCTACACCGACGAACAGGGACCATGTCTCATTCAGGACGTAGAGGTCGATGGCTTCGATGTCGGTATCTCCATGCGGCACACGGTGGACTCGATTACGTTGGAACGGATCGTCGTTCGCAACCAGCGGGTAGTTGGCGTTCTCAATGGCGGGCAGTGCGTCAGCCTGCGCGGGCTGGAAAGCATCAATGATGTTCCGGCGGTGAAGAATGAGGGCATGTACAGCGTGATGACGCTGCTGGATTCGACGCTGAGTAGACGCGAGGGTGACTCAGACGTTGCCGCTGTCGAGAATTCAGGCGTCCTGTTCGCTCGGGGTCTGGAAACCGCTGGATACCGGACGGCCATTCGCAACGAGGTCGGCGAGAAGACAAGCGTCCCGGGAGGGCAGGTTGACGAGTTCGTCTCGCACCCGCCTTTTGCGCTGTTCGAGACGCCGAAGCAGTCGTTAGATCTGCCGGTCGAAGAGACGCCGCGGGTCACGTCGAGGACGTTGGTCGATTGGGTCAGTCCCCTGGAATTCGGTGGCACAGCCGACGGCAGAGACTGCACCGAAGTGGTCCAAAAGGCCGTGGACTCCGGCCGAAGGGTGTTGTATTTCCCGTACGGCAATTGGCGAATCGACGGAACCGTACAGATTCGCGGCGCCATTGAGATCGTCACGGCTCTGGAAGGCAGGCTCAGGGGCAACGGCAAACTGAAGGTCGTCGAAGGGACGGCGCCAGTTGTCACGATCGAACGGATGGACCTGCTGTATCAGCAACTGAGCATCGAACACGCCAGCTCACGGCCGGTCGTGATCAGTGGCGTCACCTTTGGTGGCAGCTTGGAGTACACCGGCTCGGGGCCGCTATTCCTGGAGGACGTGTGCGTCGGTACCGTCCGCCTGGGCCAGGGGCAGGAGGTCTGGGCACGCCAACTCAACTGCGAAGCTGGGGACCAGACCAAGGTCATCAACGACGGCGGCACGCTTTGGATCCAGGGCCTCAAGACGGAAAAGCGCGGGACCATCTGCCAGACCCTCCATGGCGGACGGACCGAGATCGTCGGTGGCCTCATCTACTCCAACCAGAGCATCCCCGAAGGCCAACCGATGTTCACCGTCGAGGACGCGGCGTTCAGCGCCACCGTGGGAGAGTCGAACTTCTCCGGCAAACCATACCCTGTCATAGCCCAAGAGACACAGGCAGGAGTCGAAAAGGCCTTGCCGCGAGAAAAAGCTCTTCGTCGCGGCGGGGCAAGCATGCTGCCTTTGTTCGTCGCCCACCTAACCGAGCAACACAAAAGTCCAGTGCAAAGATGAGCGTGAAAGACGGAGCGAAAACTGTAGCGCCTGACGAACCGGCGCAACAGAGTGACACTTTGTTGAGTCTTCTGCGAAGATGGTCACCCAAACGATGACATTGTCACAGGGGCATAGGACCACAAGTTCTGTGACCGGTTCACTGCGAGGACTGGTCCAATCAGTTTATTCAGATGCTTGCGCTCCGACAAACCAATCTACCCTTTGATAAGGACCTACCAGTCAACTAAGGTCAAAACGTTGCTGCCGCGAGTATTGATAGCCCATGCAGCCGAGGACAAAGAATCACTCGCTTTGCCGCGCGACCCACTCCCGCAATGTCCGGGCTTCCAGCTTCGAGATACGTCGGTCGGTCACGGCGCGGACGATCCAGGACTCGAAGGCCCCGAAGGCGTCGGCGGCGGCGTCGGTATTGGCGATGATGGTCTTAACCTTGGCCTGGATCTGGCTGATCACCTGGGTGCGGCGGTCCAGAAAAACGTCGCTGCTGATCTTGCCGCTCCTGAGCGCCCCGTTGATCTGGCCCAGGGCCTCGCTGCCCCATTCCAGCGAGCCGGGCGTAAACGGGTTTCGCTTCAAGATGTCGTCCAACTGGGCGGCCCCGATGCGACGGAACTGGCGGCCGACGTCCTTCTCGACGGCCTCGAAGAACCCGGTCATCTTGTTCAAGACGCTCTCCTTGGTCATGCCCAGCCTATTGAGCATCTCCTGGGCCTGGCGCGGCGTGACGTGCCCCTGCTCGACCTTGCGAAAGATCTCGAGCCCAACCTCCAGGTCAGGCGGGATGCGGATGCGAGAGGCCAGGGCCGCGTCACCGAGATACTGGCCCACACGCGGCTCGATGATGCGGTCCCATTGCTTGGTGGCCTGGCGCATGCCCTCGGCGATCTTCTGGGACCGCAGGATCGGATCGGCCTCATTGGCGGCCATGTGCCACCAGTGTTTGGACTTGACGTTCATCGTATCGACGATGTCCTCGACCCGCGATGCGGTCGCCGGGCGACCGGTATTGAGGAATTCCTTGAACGTTGAATCACCCGAGTTGTAGGCCTCGGGATGCCAGCGTGACGTCACCATCTGATCCAGATCCTCGGCGTGACGGGCGACCTCGCCCGGGCCCGGCACGTCGGTGCCCCGCAGACGGCGCCACAGGGAGTCTTCATAGATGTTCTTGGAGATGTCGTGGTGTACGTCAGAGAGATGCCTGCCCGTGGCATCGTCGACGAAGAACGTCACGTCACGGTCGCGACCGACCTTCGAGCCCGGATTGGCGCTGAAGTCGTCGCTGGAGATGCGCAAATCATCCAGTTCAACGCCATTGCGCTTCGCGACATCGTGAATCTGGTCACGGAAGCGTTTCAGGTCGTCCACGCTGCGTCCCGTCTGTCCGGCCAGCGTCGCCAGCTCGTCGTCGCTGGCCTTGATGATGCTCTGAATCGTGTCCATCGTGGCCTCGTCGGCCTTGTCATAGACCCGACGCAGCGCATCGTTGACGCGCCGGCGCAGCGCCTCGGGGGCCTCGCTGTTGATGATACGCTGGGCGGTCTTGTTCTTCTGGAACGTGTCGAACACCATCTTCTCGAAATCGGCGTCGCTGGCGGTTTCACCCAGTTCACTGATCACGCGCCGCGCCTCGGCCATCTCGTCGGCGTGCCGCGCCATATCCGCTATCCCCTCGGCCGATTCCACAAACACCTTGCGGGCATTGTCCGCCTGCCGGCCGAGTTTCCAGCGCGAGTAGGAGATCTCGGTGGTCAGCACCTTGCCCACGCGACTGAGGAAATCATCGATCTTGCTGGTCGGAATACCGGAAAGGGCCGACAGCGTCTCCTTGCCCCACTTCCCCATCAGGGAGAGTTTCTCGGTGGCGTAGAGGGCCCCGCGTTGGGCCAGGCGGGAGCGTTTGAAGAGCTGCTCGAGCGCAAAGGGCGCGACCAATCCGCCGGCGCGGATGGCCCGTTCCAGATCGCTGATCTCCTGACCATTGAGGATGCGTTCTCCCGTGATAACGGCGTAAAGGTCCATGCTCTCCCCAAGCACGGGCAGTCCCTCGGCCAGGTCTTCGATCAAGGTCTGGCGGGCCAGGATCATATCGCGAGCCGCCTGGGCTTCGCCCTGCAGACCCTCGTCGAACTTACGGAAGGCGTTGCCCCGGGCCCGCAGCCCTTCGGCAATCAGATCCGGGTCCCCGGAGGCCAACAGGCGCAGCCACCAAGCCTGGGTCCGTTCGAGCATCTGCTGGCGACGCGCGGCGATCTCCTCTTCGCTGGCGATGGAGTCCCCGCCGAGTCCCACCGATTCCAGCCAACCGGGCATCTCTTCAGTCGGCTCCAATTGCATGCAGGCCTTTTCGAGATAGCGTTGGAAGCGTTCCAGGCCCGCCGTATCGACCCCCTGCTTCTGCAACTGGGCCAGGAGGTCCTGCACCATCTTCTTGTAGGCCTCGGTCCCAGGCGCCGGCAGGTTCTTTCGCATCAGCCAGTCCGGCAGGCGGAAAGGCACTTTGATCTTCGGCCGGTTGGTGCAATACCAACTGGATTCCTGATGCCGTGCGACCACCATGCCCCCGGCCGGACGCGGAGGGGCCCCAACTCGCGAACCACCACGAACGCCACCGGCGCCGGTGCTCGCTGTCTCCGTGAAACGGGCTGGCGGAGGGCCAGGAGAAAGTAGAGCCGGATCGTCACCTTCGTAAGGCACGACCTCAGGGACATCGGTCGGCTCGGCTGTCTCGGGAGCGACGGAAACCGTGGGTGGTTCGTAGGACGAATCGAACAAGAAATCGGGGTCCTCCAGAACATCGATCGGCCCGAAGCCATCAATGTCCAGGATGTAGTCTCTGACGAAGTCCGGGCGGAAGCCGTCATCGTGTGCTGTGGGCTGGTAATTCCCCCGGACCGGACGTTTGGAGGAATGGCGTACGCCGCGATTGTCGATGGCCTGTGCCTCGATCTCGCCGGGTCCGAAGCCGACGGGCACCTGCGCCTCGGCTTCGCCGTTGGCGATGGGGCCCTCAATCCACGGGCCGCCATCGACACGCACCATGGCCTTAGCCACGTTGTCACCGACTTTCATGCGGACGGCCGTGCGGTCGCTATCGATGCTCGCATTGGCCTGGGGTTCGAGGATCTCGATCTCGGGGAGTGGCATCTCGACCTGCAGCGGCAGTTCCTGCTCAACGCGATTGCCGGAAGTGTCGGTCGCGCGGACACGCACCTTGTGTTTGCCCGGCTGGAGTAACCCTTTGACCGTTCGCCGGCCCTCTTGGCCGGGGACATCTTTCCACAATCCGTCATCGATGGCCGCTTCCACACGAGCGATGCCCGCATCGTCTTCGGCCGCCGTGCGGAATTCAAAGACGCTGTCGTTCAATACCGTCTCGGCCTCAAGTCCCTCAAGTGTCAACGTAGGCTGCGCATCGTCACCGGCGACCTTTATATTTGCCAGGGCCATATTGTTGTCCGAACTCCAATCGCCCAGTTCGTTGTCCGGATCCACGACGATGGAGAGTGTATGGTCGCCGGCCCCAGCGGTCCACGGGAAGCTCACCACCTTCTCGCCGACCAAGGGGACATCCGCCACCCACTGGCGGGCCAGTTCGACGGGCTTGCCCCCCGGGACACTACGCATCAGCGCCACAGGGACTTCGCGGGCGCCTACGGCCCCCAGGTTGCGGATCGGTGCACTGATGACAAGGGCATCGCCGATCTTGGGCTCGTCCGGCCCTTGGACGTGTAACGCGCCGGACGAGACGCTGAAGTCCGGTTGGTCCAGGGTCAGTTCCTCCCTGCCAAGGACATCCGCACGGGCCTCCTCGGGTGAAGCTCCAGCGGCCCAGACATTCGTACCGGTCATACGCATCTTCAGGTCGAACGCCGAGCCCACCACATAGTGACCGCCGCGGAGGTGTTCCGTACGCAGTTCAATCGCATTCTCCCCAGGTGTGCCCTCCGGCGTGAAGTTCAGGGCACCGGCAGGAAGCTTGAAGGAGTAGTTGCCCTCCGGGATCTGTTCTTTGAAACCACCGACCGACTGACCGTTGAGCACCATTTCCAGATCGTGCTTCTCATACGTACTCCGCGCCCACGGCAGGGAGAAATCCATTTCCATCCAGGCTTCGACGAGATTCGTTTGCTCCCATCCGTCATCGGTTCGGAAGGCGGAATAGTCGACCTGGCCGTCCCACCACACGTCACCCTGGACGAAGTCAACCTGCCCGTCGCCGGTCGTATCGTTGCCGATCCATAGAATGCCCTCCAGTTCGTCCTTCTGGCTCCAGCGATCGGATCGACCGTCGCCGTCGGTGTCTTCCGGATTCTCACGGCGCGACCAATCGACGTAGGAGGGATCGAGATAGTAGCCGCTCAACGCCCGGGCGGCCAGGAGCAGCCCCTCCGGGTCCTGGGCCATATTGCCGTCGGTATGGCCCGGAATCAAGGCCACCGAGTGCATGCTTTGTCCCTCTTCCAACGCCACCGCCACATCCTGCGAGGCGCTCTCGCTCAAGGCGCCGGCCATCGCCTGGCCGCTCATCTCCGTGAATCCTTCATGCAATCGCGGCCGCACCGTCACCTCTCTGGTCTCACCGGCCGCGAAGCTACCGTGTTCCACCGCCGGCGAGACCAGGACGTCCTCGTTACTGCCGCGCAGCCAGAAGTCGGTCAGGGCATCGCCGCGATTGACCAAGCGCAGACGCCGGCCGAGACCGCTGTCGCTGGGCCCCAGGTCCGTCCATTCAAACTCTACCTTGGGAAGACGCACGAACAACTCCACGATGGCCTCGTCAGAGTAGCCTTGCGCCGATGCAATACGGACCGGGAAACGATGGTGCTCGGTAATCACATCCTGAGCGCTGATGCCCAATCGAAACTCTCGTTCCTCGCCGGGGCCGAGTTCGAAAGGTGCCCCTTCAGAACCATCGCCGACAAACCCAACCAGCAAAAGTTCGCTTTCCGGTCGGCCGCATTCGAGTTGCACGGTTTGAGGTTCCTCGGCGTGGTTGCGCACCGAGATCGAAACACGTTGGTCGTAGTCACGCGCGATGGTGCCGCCATAGGTACTTCGGCCGAACGCCAGTCCTTTCACCAGGGTCACCGTTCGCTCCGGACCGGGCTCTGAACCGCCGACGGGACGCCATTCGTAGGTTTGGCCTGCTTCAAGATCACCCAGCCGCACTCGCCGCAGACGCGCGTTGGGCCCCTCCACCGCTGTCCATGTCTCCTGGCCTTGAAGGCGGTATTCAACTCCGGCCTTGCCGAAATCGCGACCCACCCAGCTAACGGTTAGGTCGTTGCCGGTCAGCGTCGCGTCGTCGGCCGGCAGCAGGTTGAAATACTCGGCGATTTCGACGTTACGCTTGACTTCACTAACATGCCCCAGGGCGTCGACAGCACGAAACGAAAGCTCATGTTCCCCGGCGCCGAGCGTATGCCATGGAACATCCAGTTCATACGGTGACGTGTACGCCACCGATGTCGGAACGCCGTCAACCGCGAGATCGATCCGCTTGACTCGAGCCCCGGTGTAGCTAATCGCACGCGCCAGGCAAGGGCCGTCGCGCTCAACGGTCTGGCCTTGAAGCGGATACTGCACCAACACGTGCACGCCGACGCGTTCGCGCGGGCCGATGGCATCGACCCAAAGATCCGAAACCGTGCGCTGCCCCTGGTCTCCGACCAGAATCACCTTGGCCGCGTAGGTGCCTTCAGTGGGGTAACGCACCGAGGCGCTGCCCTCTGCAGGCACTTCGGCGTCAACGTCGCCGTCCCCATCGGCGTCCACGGACACGGACGTTGCCGCAGTCCCCTGTTTCCACGGCTGACGTGAAAAGCTCACCCGGGTCGGGTCGGTGACATCGAAACTCGCTGCGATCTTCTCGGCCACCAAAGGTCGGTCCACCTGATCGACGAGGATATATCCCGGCGAATTCGTTCGCCTGTTGTCTCCCCATTCGTTTATCTCAAGGCGATAGCGGGTGGGGCCCTGCGCCTCGTGCACCCAATGCCCGGCGCTATTGGCGTATCGGTTCAAAGCGGCCAGCTTCTTCCCCGTCCGGTCATCGAAAACGGTGAGTGTCATCTCGCCGGGCGAAAGGAAACGGAAATGCACGGGCCCGGCCGAGGGTATATCACAGAGGAAGCGGTCACGATCTTTGATGTGGTCGATAGTGAAGGAATGCGCCTGGCCCAGGGTCAAGCGTCGTGGCGGATCCTGGGCGAGCGGTTGGCGCTCGGGCGGCTCGGCGCGATACAACTTCGTCTGGAGTTCATAAGCACCGACATGCTGCCCGTTGTCGCCCCAGTCCTGGACCTTAACGAATGTCGGTCCGGCTTGCACGTCGGCCCCTACGCGGAGCGTCTGTCTGGCGTAGGCATTGGCCGTCGCCAACGACTGCTGGGCCTGGTCGATAATCGTGAGCGTCAGCTCGCTCGGGCCGCGACCAGCAATCTCCAAGTAGCCTGGATGGCTCAGGTCCAGACGATAGTAGTCATGATCGCGGTACGGCGTCACGCTGCCGCGCAGGACTTCCCCGGGCTCGATGGGCGTGGCCAACGCAACGGAATCGTTGCGGCCCAGACGCTCCAACTCATCACACGGTTCCCACCACGCCCGCAGCGTGTAGGACCAGGGCGACCAGCCGTTATTGCCCCATTCCCGCACTTCGACCCAGGCAATGCAGGGTCCAGGTGCGCTCCAAAGGAGGTTCAATGGCTGGCGAGCATATGCCCGCGCATCGGCCAGCGAACGACCGTACTCGTCCAGTACCCGCACCTCCAGATCCGTCGAAGCCCGCGCCCGCAGCCGCAACAGGCCGGAACTATCCAGCGGGACCGCCCATAAGTCAGCGTCTTTCAGTGGGTTGATCGTCGCTCCGACCAAACTGCCCGGCTCCAATGTACGCGACGCCGTCAGGCGATTGCCAGGCTTCGGGTCCTGGACCCCGTCATCCGGCGCGAAGTCAAAGTGCAACTCGTAGGGTTCACTCGATTCGACGTTGTTGCCCCATTCGGTCAATTCGGCCGTGTAACGTCCGGAATACAGAGGTATCTGTAGCTCCAGGTTCTGCCTCGCATACGCTCGACTGCTTCCCAGAACCTCCCCCGCATCGTCCCGTATAGACAGCTCACGATCCAAACCATGGCTCGGAACAAAGAACCGCGCCGTGCCGGGGCGATCGATTTCGATACGGTAGAAATCGCTCGTACCCCTCGGCAGGATCGTGCCGCGTGCACGCTGGCCGGGACGCAGCAAGCGAGCGCTGACTTCGCGGTCGTTCGGCTCCAGCGGATCGACGGCAACGTCAGCGGTAATATGGAGGATCAAGTCCTCTTCAGAGAAACTGTTATTGCCCCACTCCGTGACTTTGACGTAATAGGTCCCGGCCAACACCCCACGAACGATCCGGGCGGTCTGATTTCGATAGCAATTGCTCGCCGCCACCGACTTGCCCGTGCCATCCAGCAGCTCCAATGTCGTATCGATGGCGCTCTTGGGCCCCACCTCGAGGCGAAGCATCGTCGGCTCGTCGAGTCGCAATACGAAAACGTCCTGATCGCCCTTCTGAGCAATACGTAGACGCACCGGAGCGCCGCTACGAATGGCTTGGGCCTGCGCCAAGTCGTTGTTGGGCTCGGCCTCCTGTTGTTCGGCCGTCGAATTCACCCGCACAACGCGATTGGCCCGACTCCGCAGAGAGACCAAAATACTGGTGGGTTCATACCCTTCGGCTTCGATATGAGCCGTAGCGCGATCGCGACAAACGACAAGGTGCCCGGTTTCGTCGGCCCAATTGAGTTGGCCCAGGGCCAGACCGTTAAATTGCACGCCCCCGTCATTGCCCGATTTGGCCCGGGCGATTTCACCGAGCGGTGCCGCCTCGGCCAACAGCACCTCGGCCCCGATGATCGGGGTGCCACTGACCGAGTCCACCAGGGTCAAAGACAGTGCCCCCGGTTCCGTCGTGCGCAGGATCGGAAGTGTCAAGGTCTCCTCGGCCGGTGGGATCGACACGGTTGATGTCACCTCCTTGCAGCCGGGCATCTGCACGCGTGCGCGATAGGTTCCCCCTGGCATATTAAGGACGCGAAACTGGCCATTCCAGTCGGCGGCCAGATTGAAGAGACCTCGTGAAGAAGCACGCACCTCAATCGGTTCAAAGGTCACGTGTGCCCCAGGCGCTGGCTGCGAGACGTCGCCCAGCACAACCGTCCCTTGCACATCGTACACGGGCGCCGGCATCAGTGCCACTTTGAGGACCTCACGCTGACCGGCGGGAAGCTGAATGGGCTGATCGTAACGCTCGAAGTCACAATGCTCGACAGACAGCTCGTACCGCCCGGGAGGCACGCCATCGAATACGACCCTGCCATCATGGGCACTGGCGGCAAACCGCCCTCCCAAATGAACCAAGGCACCGACAACGGGTTTGCCGTCAGTCCGAACGTGAACCGCAAAGGGCCCCGGTGAAAGGGACGGCCTCTGAGAAGCGGCTTGAAGTGGATTGACCAGTATCGCAGACAGCTGTACATAGAAGGAAAGGGAGAGCAGTACGCTGAAGCCGCACCGGGATCGCGTAGACGAAGATCTTGATCTGTCGACCATAACTCTTGTACCTCGTAGCAGTAGACAAAACAACTGACAACAACGGCCCAATATGTCACCTAATTATATTCTGAGTCTGATCTTTCGCCACCTGAGAAATTGCCCAAAAAGGGCAACGAGCCATTCGGGCAGACAGCGGTGGTACGTCATCCGATCGGCAGATACCGACCGACGCTGGCGAGTCGTCTAATCGGCATTTAGATTGCCGAGCCGGCGAAGAGATCGACTCGACTTCTGCGGCGTGATTGACAATGGCGTTGAACGAGCCTCATTGGGCCTGAACGGAATCCCCTTGTAGGATTGATGAATCTCATCTCAAGCCTCCTCCTCGGCAACTATCCTCGAAGGGTGACAGTTCAACAAGTACGATGACGGGTTCTGTAAGCCGTTGTGCAAGAACGATTAATGAAGGCCGAATAAGAACCTATGAAGCTGGCCGTGAGGCAACCGAGACGGCACCGTAGGCCAGCCGTACCTCGTTGGTGCAAGTTTTGGTGCAACTCACCGGCTCATGTAATCCACATTTTTATAGCGCCTTGACGATCATGAGTGCAACGCCAAGTACAATTGGCGCTGATCAGTTTTCGGTAAACAGTTCCCACCATAGACGCGGATAGTCCTGGCCTTCATCGATCCACCAGATATCCTCGGTACCATTCTCGGTTTCGTCGACGAAGTCCCAGCCGGCGTCGATGAGAATACTGCTGCTTACGACTCAGCGGTCGTCGTCGGGAAGCACAGGAACCTCGATGAGTCCCATTATGCGTGTATCAGCAAGTGCGTCGTTCCACCCTTCCTCCACGCCCCATAGCATGGCAGCGTGGTTCTCCCCGAGATGCCCATTAGGTTCGAATGAATTCCATCGCTCGTAGCTGCTCTCTTCTCCTGAGATCCAAGCCCAATGCCCCTCACGCCCCCAGTCCGTATATCCGATCCAGCAGGGTCGATGGATGGAGAACCGACTCACGACCCACTGATCTTCCTCCAGGGATCGAATCGTGGCGAGGTGACCGCCCAGTCGCTTCGCCTCACGTTCCGCTTGGTGCCAGGTCATCGGCCACGATGTGTAGCGATAGTAGTGCCCATTGAGCGGACTGCGTTTCCAACCGCAGTAGTCCTCATCGGGCAGATTCGCCATTGTCTCTGCCACCGTCGATTCAATGGCCTCCCAGAAGGGCTGGTCCACATCGAAACCCCATTGGTCGAAGTAGTCCCGCAGATCGGCACCGGCGGCCTCCGATATGATGCGGAACATGATGGTGTTGACCTTCAGATCGGTGTCGGCCATATCGTAGAGGCTAATGGGCAGTCCATCCGTTCTCACAGCACGAATCACTCGTTGTAGTACGTCAACGCCATAGTTGTCCGCCAGCTCTCGGCAGATGATCCCCCAGGCATGGTAGCCTCCTGCATAGTCCTCGGCCCGCCCCCCCTGACCGAGCCACCTGCGATAATCCTCGGTAACTCTCTCGTAGTCGGCCCTGAGCCACTGTTCCCATCGGCAGAAGTCCCGGTAGGCCTCTCGGTCTATGAAGACTTCCGGCCTTTGCTTGAGCGCGAGCGCAACAAATGTCTGCATGAACTCCGTGCCGTGGTGGAAAAACTTGTCCGCCCACGTCGTCACGACCCTGCCCATGTTCGTCAGGCCGTGGAAGTTGTGGCCCACTTCATGAACGTAGGCCCCCAATGTCCAGCCCGGTTCGAATTCATTGTGCCAGAAGTGGCTCCCTCCAGCAGCTGGATTGCCGTTGCCTGCCGCCATCGGAATATCCGGGGCATAGCGCAGTACCTGTCGTCCCCATGGAGGGACATGCCCTACGGTATCCCGCATCAGTTCCCAGCAGGCATCGGCATAGGAGGTTGCCCCATATTCTTCCATCCACTCAGCAATGTGTGGAGGTACTACGAAATCCACGTACTTCGACGAAATGATGACCGGGTCGCTAAACTCGTTTTGGACGACGACAAGCCCCCACGCAACGTAATCCGAACCTTCCGTGTTGGTGGCGGAGAGTGTGATCTCGTAGTTGCCCTGGACGGGCTCCTCCCACAGGACGATCCCGGTCAGCGGGTTGACAGTCATCCCCGTCGGGGCATGGAATATCGACCAGTAGACGGGCAGACTGCCTGCTCTCAACTGGGGCGGAGGTCCGACGAAGGCAATGCCAGCGACGGCGGTCTGGGTGGGGAAAGCGTCCATGACGGGTGCGCCGGCCAGCGCCGAGCACGGGGATGCACACATGACCAGGACAAAGACAACCAGGCAATACGGTTCTTTTCTCATATGCACGCCCTTTCTGCAGTCAACTCCATGCGTCATGTCGGGTAGTTGCGACCGTGTCGACGCGAATCAGACACGAATCCACATTGGCGTATTCGCTGTGACATCGAAGATCCTTAGCGTTCATCTCTTCCCATCAGCTCCCACCACAATCTCGGATAGTCTTGGTTTTCGTCAATCCACCAGATGTCTTCCGTGCCGTTTTCAGTCTCGCCGATGAAGTCCCAACCGGCTTCAAGGAAGGTAGTGGCGGTTTGCATCCCCGATGTGGGTAGACCGGTGCCAACCGCACTCGTTGTCTGGTCGCTGCTTTCGATATCCCAGAAACTCGCGGTTATGTCGCCCCCGGTGCTGTAGCCCACGAGACCGCCGACATTACTGAACCCGCTGACTCTCCCTGTACTGTAACTACTGATGATGTGGCCGTTATTATTCCGTCCCACCAGACCGCCAACATAGCCACGATCTCCCCCGACCCTGCCCGCGCTGCTTCCACCCGTGCTGTAGCAGAAGGCAACCGTCCCCGTATTATAGCCCACAAGGCCACCGACATGGTCGGCTCTCGCCTCAACCTCAGTGCTACTGTAGCTAGTGACGATCGAACCCGCGTTGATGCCCACGAGGCCGCCGACACTGACCTGACTATAGGCTGTACCGGATGCATAACTCGAGGTAATGCTACCGCGATTGTAACCCACCAAGCCACCAACGTCTTGAACTCCATCTGCGGAGCCGCCACTGTAGCATGCGGCGATCATAGCGTCGTCTTCTAGGTAGCCTACCAAAGCACCGACATAGGCGGAGCCATCAACCACACTTGTACTTCCGCATTTTACAATGGCCCCTCCCTCGTGTTCTCCTATAAGACCGCCGACTCTGTTTTTTCCCCAGACCTTGCCGCTGCTGTGACACGCACGTATGTTGCCATTCAGGCTACCTGCGAGGCCGCCGACATAATCCCCCAACCCACTTATGTCGACATCGACGACCTCAAGATTGTCAATCCTGCCGGACAGCTGACCGAACAGGCCCAGGTAGTTGGTGCCCGTCATCGTCATGTGTGAAATCGTATGCCCACCCCCTTCAAGGACTCCGCTGAACTTTGGAATCACCGCTTGCGCAAACAGCTTACGGTCCGGCAGATTCGGACCGAGGTCGATATCCGCGCCCAGCACATAGTGCCTGTCCCAGAGGACACTGGCCTTGCCCAACAGAATCAGTTGGGTGGCCGTGTCAATGTAGTACGGCTCAGCCGGCGTGCCTTTTCCCTCCATCCAATCGATATCCGGCATAGGGATGACCTGGCCCGGCGTGCCCTCCCAGGCCAGGCGAGGATAGTCATGGCCAGCATCCAAGACCCAGTTCGGGTCGTTGGCGAATCCATTCAGACCGAAGATGAAAGGATCCTTCATCTCAGCTGTGGTCAAATCCGTACCGCCGTCGCTGGTGATCTGACCTGAAGTCTGAACGTTCCAGAAACACTGGTTCACGGAGCCTCGAAGATTACGTCCAACCAAGCCGCCGGTCTGTTCATCTCCCGTTACCAAGCCGATGCTGTAGCTCCTGTCGATGTGACCGTTGTAGGTGTATCCTACGAGGCCCCCAACATCTTCTTCGCCATCGACCGCCCCGGTACTGTAGCAGTCAGTCACCTCCCCCCCATTGAGTTCCCCCACCAAGCCGCCGACACCTCCCTTACCCGTCACTGTGGCGGTGCCGAAGCTCGCGAGAAGTTCGCCTGTGCTTCTGCCTGCGATTCCGCCGACATCATAACTGCCCTGGACCGTACCCATGCTGCGGCTCATCACAATGGTACCACCGTTGCTACCCACGAGGCCGCCGAGATAGCCACCTCCAGTTACCTCCACATCACTGGCGCAGAGCCTCATTTCACCTTCACCGTAGTGAGAGCCGGCGATCCCACCGACGTAGGATTCCCCGCGCACCCTGCCACTACTGGAGCAGCCGGTCAGACGGGCTGCGTTGTTGCCCACCAGAGCACCCACATAGCTACCTGAGCCGACGACATTGACATCCACCAAGTCCAAATCTCTAACCTCAGCGCCTTCCGCCAGGTGTGCGAAGAGCCCCAGAGCACCAAGCCCTTCAATCGTCAGGTGAGAGATCGCATATCCGTTGCCGTCAAAGAGGCCCGTGAACCTCGCTAATTGAAAGTCTGGGCCAATGGTCGGTGGGCGCGACGCAATTACCGCGGCGGTGTACGAATGGTCGGAGAGGTCTATGTCGGCCACAAGCTCGAAGTGTTTGTCCCAATCACAAATACCCAGGTCGATCAGATTCAGTTCCTCCGCTGTGTGGATAAGAAAGGGATCCTCTTCCGTTCCGTCACCCACTAGAAAATCCACGAGGCAGATTGGCCGGATGACCGTGCCCGGTCTGTTCTCCCAGTACAGCCTTGGATAGTCATCACCCTCGTTGATCGTCCATATCGGTTCGTCCCCACAACCTCCCCACCTGTAAAAGACCTCGGCGCTCTGCATCTCCGCGGTCGTCTTTGCGGTGCCCCCTTCACTGCTGTCAGCAACGCCAGTGACTTCGGCATCCCAGAAACAGTTCAAGACTCGCTCCCAGATATTCACTCCCACCAATCCCGAGGCTATCACACCCGCATCGCTGTCGCAGGTAGCATAGCAATTCGTGATGAGACTCGGGTAGAAGGAATAGTCATCCATCAGCCAACCACCGTTCTGACCGATCAACAGCCCGGCGATCTGACAGTTGCTATTTACGATACTGTAGCAGTCAGAGACCACGGCCTCCCTATAGCCTCCTCCCCAACCGTGATTCCCCAAGCCAGCATTCTTGCCGACCAGTCCACCTCCCTGCTCATCTGCCTGCACTGTAGCGCAAGAATAGCACTGCGTGATCGTGCGACTGTTCGCTCCCACCAGGCCGCCAACGGCGCTGTTGCCGGTGACTCGAGCCGTACTGTAACACCGTGTGATGTAACTCTTGTTGAAGCCGGCCAACCCACCCACACGGTAGTTGCCATTCACGGTGCTCGTGCTGTGACTTGTTGTGATCCGGCCTATGAGGACATCGTCCCGACGTCCCGTGGATAGATTGGTGCCCACCAACCCTCCAACGCACTCTGTACCACTGACCGTGCCGCTGCTGTGGCAACCGGACAACTCGCCACCGTTAGCACCCGCTAAGGCGCCCACTTTGGCATCGGAGCCGTCGATCATACAATCTACTATGCTGAGGTTCTTGACCACAGCCTCTGGTTCGAGCATGCCGAACAGGCCCAGGTGGCCTGAACCCACGATCGTCAGGTTAGAGATTACGTGTCCGTTTCCATCGAAGGTCCCATGGAACGGTATCCCCTGGAACTCCTCGTCCGCGTCGTTCACATCCGGCGCGATCGCGGCCCTCTCAAAGACCCTACGCCCGGGCAGATTCGGGTCCAGGTCGATATCGGCCGTCAGCGCGAAATGCTTCTGATATACATCAGGGCTATCGGCCAGCAAGAACAGGTCCTCGGCCGTGGCGATAAAATACGGATCGTCTGGTTGCCCCGTCCCGCCGGAAAAGAGGAAGATCCTGAGCGCATAGGGCAACACATGTTCGCTGCCATCGTCGTACAAAGAGGAGACGGAATAGGAAAAGACGCCGCTGGTGAGTCCCTTGTCCTCATAGGTGGTGTCTTGAACAGCATGCGTGCTGATGCGCTGCCCATCGCGATATACTTGGTAACCTACAAGCCCTTCACCTTGGGAAGGCTGTAGCCAACTGAGGGATACGGCATCTCCCCGGCCGACAGCTTGCAGACCTCGGGGAAGGTATTCATCTAGGACATAAATGACGTGATTGTCGCTCCTCTCATGATTCAGCCCATCATACGAATTGCCCAACATATAGGTCAGGCTGAATGGGCCAATTCCATCCCCTGTCTGAATATGAATCTCGCCGAGGACCGTGCCGCTGTCTGTCTGTACACTATTACCATCCGCCACCCACCAGGTGTAGCCCTCCGGCGCAGGACTCAGGGCCTCTTGTTCAACTGAGAGATCCACGTTATATACGAGGTTCTCATGGTAGACGCCGGTGCAGGTCACCGTATTGTCAGCGACCTGCCATCCTGCAGGAAGACAGACTCCCAAATAAGGGGCTCCAGGTCCTCCCTCAGTCCAAACCTTGGCGCGTACCATGAACGTTTCGCCAGGGAGAACGGACATGGGTTGGTCAACTGTTTTGAACTCCAGGCAACTGGGTACGAAAGCAAGTGAGCCTACCAAGATGACAACAATGACATGCCTCCTCGATTGTCTCATCTCCTGCACCTTTCAGAAACGGCGGGTGATCGCCTTATCTATGAGGTTCCCACCACAGACGCGGATAGTCCTGGCCTTCGAGAATCCACCAGATGTCGTCGGTGCCGTTCTCGGTCTCATCCACGAAGTCCCAGCCGGCGTCGAGGAAGGTGGCGGAACCATGGATCGCCAGCATGGTCTTGTTTGAGCCATCGCCCACGTTGTCTGTCCTCAGAGTTGAATATGCTCACAACGTAATGAACTGCCGTTATGAGGCCCGTGCCTGCCAGGTCCAATATCCTCATTATCACCCACGTCCCATTCCTCAACAACGGAGACGGATAAGCACCACGTTGCTGCAGTGCCCAGAGATCAACAACGTGGCGCATGGCCATGATTCTCTTTGCGGTTAGGGAAACAGTAACTCATCGAGCGCAGTGGTGAGCTCGGTCTTGTCAGTCACGCCGACCCATCGCCTCTCCACTTGCCCATCCTCAAACAGAAGAAGCGTCGGTACCGTGCCTACCGCCAACTGCGTCGCCCTATTGGACGCGGCATCAACATTGAGCCGGCAGATTCGGGCCTGACTCGAATACTCGTTCGCGATTTGCTGGACCACTCGGTCCATGACGTGGCAATCCTCGTCCGAAGGCGCAAAGCACAACACCAACACCCGAACATTGGAAGCGCTGACAATCAGGTCAAAGACGTCCTCCGTCAAATCGATTGCACCTGATCCCATGGTACTGGCGAAAAGAGGAAATCCTATGTCGTCAAGCCAAGCCGTGTCGTCGCCCTCGGACACCGAGCCGTCCTTTGAATAGGTCCAGGCAAAGGTCCTTGTGCCTGCGGTCACTGGAAATGAAGTTTGCTCCCAGTCCGTCCTGCCCGACCACTCACCTCGCTTCACGTCATCAATATAGAACCTCAGAAAGTCGAAGCTTGATTCCGAAGAGACCTTGTGACTGAATGCGATATCACCGGATACACAATCAAGTTGCACCCGCAAGGTCGACTGTCCATCGTGGTCAACGGACCCTGCTTGAGCGCTGTAGGTGCCGGCATACCGCTCTGTGGACGTTATGGTCCACGCGTTATCTCCGCGATGTTCCCAGGGAAACGTTTGAAAATCGCCCCGTTCAAAGTCCTCTTGCGGGGATGAAACCGTGAAACTCCAAACCTCACCGTGGCGTACTATACTGCCGTTGGCTGCGAGCGCATCGATCCTCCAATAGTAGGCGGTATCGAGAGTGAGACCATCCGGATACGGCGATCCGGCCATACCAACGACAAACGTCCTCGCCGTCTGGGTACCTAGAAACGTATCGGGTGTGCCGTCAACAACATCGTCAAAATCATTTCCAAAATACACATCATACGAGACCGCGCCGGGTTCGGGCATCCAGGCAAGATTCACCCATCTTTGGGGGTGGGTTGCTCCATCAGCGGGCTCAGGCCCCAGCCCGTATTGCGCCACACGCTGCATGTCCTGCTGATTAGGCTTGCTCCAGGGAGAGTCATCCCAGTCAAAGAGACGGACGAAGCCTCTGGTGGTGTCTCCCTCAACATAGTGAGCAGCCCATCCGGCGGCGTTTCCAGCACCGTCTACGGCCAGCACCGTCAAGTGGGGCCAGGCGTAGGGTCTCATCGGTCGCTGCGATGCCCACGGTTCCGTCAGCCCCCACGTCTGCCCTGCCGCTGTGATCTGGACGATGTCGCCGCTATCCCAGGTTGTCTCCCATTCCACACAGGCCGCATCGAATCCGAGGACACAGTAGGATCCCCATACGCCCCATTCGGTTTCGCCGCCCCCGCGGTTTCCCTGGTTGTAAAAAGGGATGTCCCCATGAAATACGATCTTACCGCCGGCATCCAGGTATCTGCGCAACATACAGCCAGCGGTGTTCGTCTCTACCACTGTGTCCGGCGCCACATCGCGGCAGAAGATGACTGCACTGGGCGCACCGTCGGCGATACGCCTGTCCATCCAGGTTTTCAATTCGTCTGCATCGAGGATTTCGTAGCCGGCGGCCGCGAAGTAGTTTCGTATCTCAACCGTAATGGCCCAATCAGACCAGTGTGTAGGGTAGTTCTCATCCCAATAAGCAGCGAGATACGTTGCTCGCGCCGGCCCGCCGAAGAGCAGCAGTATCAAAACAAGGATCCCAGAATGAACGAGTTTCCTGCTCACGGTTGTCCTCCTCATCCAAATCTCTATTTCTGTAAAAATGATCAAGGACCGAGACAACGTTGCCAGCCGCCTCGGCGTTGAAATCACTCGCTACGAGGCGCTCATCAAGGCGTTTGCCAAGTGCATATTGCCCATCTGTCCTTACTCCACCAGTCAGTCTTACCTATATCGAAAGTCATGCTTCATCCTTCTTCGATCAATTCCCAACACAGTCGCGGATAATCCTGGCGTTCGAGAATCCACCAGATGTACCGCGGGGCCCTATCATCGCGCAGAGTTTCTCAGTCTGCCACCGCATCCATCGCCGGAATCTCAACTTCCCAGTAGCGCATGAGAAGTTCGAGATCCTGGTCGTCGACGATGCCATCGCGCTTCGCGCCAGGAGCGATGTCGGCCAGCACATCGTCGGTCTCCCAGGATTCGATCAATATCACCAAGTCGTCTAGATCCACTCTCCAGTCGTCGTTCAGGTCAGCCCGCCTAGCCAGAACCATGTCGAGCGCCGCACGCGCATCGACCCGGCCCCAGCCGTAGTAATCATCCGGCCCGGGATCGCCGAGATCCTTGGCGGACTGCTCCAGGAAATGTCTGACCTCCTCGCTGGTCAGGTTGGGTTCAATCGAGAGAATCAGGGCCGCTACGCCGGCAGCGATGGGACAGGCACTCGACGTACCCCCGTTAGCTGAGTAGTCCTGTATCTCAGTGTAGACCCCGTAGACACCATGGAGTTCGCTGAGTCCTGCGACCCCACTGATATCTGTGGTCCACGCATAGTCCTCTCCCATGTGCGCCAGCACATCTTCTTCTGAATTGCCACCACTCGGTGCTACAACATCCAGTTCGGGGCCGTAGTTGCTGTAATACCAGCGTACATCATCATGATTGGTGGCACCCACGGCAATGACCTCTGGATAACACCGGGGGTAGTAATCCCCCATCGGTTCGCCCTGATTGCCTCCGCAGAAGAGAACAACGCATCCTTTTCCATCGCGACCGATGCCACCTGCCTCTGTGATGTCCATTATGGCAGAGTGGACATTTGGAGTAGGTGTCTTGTACCAGCCCCAGCTATTGCTGAGAATATCAGCACCGTGACTGGCAGCCCAGCGAAGGGCTAACGCTATATCGGCTTCAGTTATGAAATGCTCCTCTCCTGAATCGTCCGAACGAAAGATCCGGATAGGCATCACTTTGCAGTGCCAGGCAACACCGGTGACCCCTATGCCATTGTCTCCTTCGGCTACAACGAGACCGGCGCACGCTGTGCCATGCGCGTTACCCCAGTAATCGAGCGCCGGATCAGGGAGATCGTCGCCTTCCAAGAAGTCATATCCAGGCACGAGGTTGTTCATTAGATCCGAGTGGTTCGTGTCCACACCGCTGTCAAGGACGGCAACTACAATGTTCGGGTCTCCCGTCGTGATCTCCCAGGCCTCCGGTGCGTCGATATCTGCATCCGGTGTACCACCGGATTGACCGGTGTTGTGCAGGTGCCACTGGTGGGGAAAGTACTCGTCATCGGGAAAGACGCCTAGCTCGTTGGGATCGCCTGCCGAAAATGCCATTGGGACGCGCGGAGTCGTGCTATGCCCCAGGTCGGCCTGGCCTGCAAGTTTTGGTTGAAAAGCTGTATTGGGGCAGGCCCATTCCACTTCAAAATGGGAGTTCAGCGTCTCCACGGCGACAAACACGGCCTCAGCATCCGGCCCAAGGACATCCCACAGGTATTCCTGCTCCGTGAACTCCATCCGCTTCTTGATCATGCAGCCGGCTGCTTCGCAAAGCCTTCCCATTTCATCCATCTCAACGCCAGGTTTTACATGAACTACAATCTCCGGGATGATGCCGACCGTCTCGCCATTGGAAGCGAACAGCGGGGCCGCGTATGTCACTTGACCACCGACATTCAGTGATTGCATTCTGGCCTTGTTCTGCCTGCTCGAACCGTCATTCTCGACAATCCAGACGCCGCGACGATCCAGGCCGCCAACCGGTGTGGCGTTCTTCATGTCAGACGTTGAAACACTACTCAATGTCGTGACACTGCCTGTTCGCTCGGCAAGCTTGATGACGTACCCCCGGTCCGCCGCTGCTACGAACTCCAGTTTCTCGCCGTTCACAACAAGTCGATATGTCTGTGCCTGAACAGCTACCGACACAATCAAAGCAAAAAGAAGGAAAGCCGCGACAAGTCTTCTAATGTCCATCCTCAGTTCTCCACATTCGAAGTCAGTCTTCAATGTCTTCTGCCCTTTCTTCAATCCCCACTGCAGCTTCGAGTCATCTTGACCTCAACAATCCTTAGTCCACTGCCGTATGCATCGCCGGAATCTCAACCTGCCAGTACTGCATGAGAAGCTCCAGATCCTGGTCGTCCACGATGCCATCACGCTTCGTGGCAGGAGCGATGTCAGCCAACACGTCTTCAATCTCCCAGGACTCGATTAGAAGCACCAAGTCGTCGAGGTCCACTGTCCAGTCATCGTTCAGGTCCGCCCGCTTGGCCAGGACCATGTCCAATGCCGCCCGGGCATCCACGCGCCCCCACCCGTAGTACTGATCCCAACCTGGATCACCCAAGTCCTTGGCCGAGCGACAGAGAAAGTGTCGCACCTCCTCACCGGTCAATTCAGGTTCAACTGAGAGAATCAGCGCAACTACACCGGCGACAACTGAAGTCGCTCCGGACGTGCCTGTGAACAATGTGTAGTCCAGCGTGTTAGGCACTACGCCGACTATGCCATGCCATTGGTTACAACCCATTATCCCACTTATGTCTGTAGTCCACAGCGCCCCCGTTCCATTTGACTGCTCAAACTCTTGATTTGTACTTTGCCAGGCACTTGGTCCCATGATGTCCAATTCCGGCCCAAAGTCGCTGTCTGAACATCTTAGGTCGTCATGATCTGTGGCACCTACCGTAATGGCTTCGGGATAGCGTGCCGTCCATGGCAAAGAGGAACCATCGTTCATTGCGGCAAAGAGCACCACACAACCCTTACCGTCACGACCTATTCCACCCGGCTTGGTGATGTCTACGATAGCTGACCTTATTATTGGGTCTTCCGGCACACTCCCAAATCCCCAGCTATTGTTGAGGACCGAAGCGCCATGGGCAGCACTCCAGCGGAGGGCTTCTGCGTGGTCTGCCATCGTCACCCAAGCCTCCTGTCCATCCGGTGCAGCCCAACTCTTACGGACAGGCATGATCGCGCAGTTCCACGTCACACCGGCAACACCGATGCTGTTGTCTCCCTGAGCAGCTATTAAACCGGCACAGTTGGTGCCGTGCGCATTCAGCCAATGCTCGCCCGCTGGATCTGGTGACTCGTCACCATCCCAGAAGTCCATACCGACCACTAGGTTATCAACAAGATCAGGATGAGTGGTGTCCACTCCTGTGTCGATCACGGCGACTACAATGTTTGGATCTCCCGTCGTAATCTCCCACGCCTCCGGCGCTCGAATGTCCGCACCCGGTGTACCACCCGACTGGCCGACATTGTGCAAGTGCCACTGCAAGGGAAAGTACTCGTCGTCGGGGAACACACCTGGACTGTTGACACCTGCGCTCATGGAGTTGCGTTGCCTCTGTCCACCAAAGGCGATATCGGTCCGCAAGGCGTGGCCACTGAGCTGCGGCCGAACAGCCGTATTGGGGCATGCCCACTCCACTTCAAGACGACTGTTCAGTGCCTCCACGGCGGTAAAGACGGCTTCGGCATCCTGCCCCCGTACCTCGATCAGATACTCGTGTATTGTGGACTCCATTCGCTTGCGGATCGTGCATCCGATCGTTTTAAAGAGGGTGTGCACGTCCTTGATCTCGACGCCAGGTCTCATGCGAACCACAATTTCTGGGATGATAGCGACGGTCGCGCCATTGGACGAGAACAGCGGGGCCGTGTACGCCACCTGTCCCTCGACACTGAGTGATTGAATGCTAACCTTGTTCCGGCCGTTCGGGCCGTCATTTTCGACAATCCAGACGCCGTGACGATCCACACCGCCGACCGCTGTGGCGTTCTTTGTATCAAGCGTGGAAATGTTACTCAATGCCGTGACGCCGTCTTTTCGCTCGGCAAGCTTCACCACATACCCCCGCTCCGGCGCTGAAATAAACTCCAGTTCATCTCCGTTCACAGCGAGGCGGTGCATCTCTGCCGGGATTGCCACCGACACAAATAGTACCAGTGGAGCGATAACCACAAAACGTCTTCTCCTGTCCATCCTCAATCCTCCAGATGCGAAGTCAGTTCTGGATAGTCTCTGTCTCATCTTCTTCGACCAGCTCCCACCACAAGCACAGATAGTCCTGGCCTTCAAGAATCCACCCTCTGAGATTCAGTCTTCCCATGCCCTGTTGGCCGTTCTAAAGACAACGTTGATGAACAGCGTTTTCCCGACCTCAGTCATCTCCTGTGGCGATTCAGTGAAGCCCCAGAGCAGATAACGATCGTGCTCCATAATCAAGGGAAAGTAACCGATGTCATCTGCTTCACTGCCGAACACCGTAACGGTCTCGGGTATGGTCGGCCACAGGTAGATTCCTATGCTATTGGTGTCAGTGTACAGCCGAAGTGCCAAGTCTTGCGGAATTTCGATTGAATACGGCCTGCTAACAAGCGGACAATTTGGATCGACGACCTTGATACTGTTCTGACTGCCGTGCCCTCCCATAGGATTACCGATCGACAAGCCGAGCAGCCCAAAGAAATCGTAGCCTCCATCTCCCAATCCCACAATCGGCTTGCCGGAGTCTTCGATTGCAGCGACCGCATTGGGATCGCTCCAGGTGATTTCGTGCTGTGTATCGCTCGCTACGATGATCAGATCATAAGAATCCAACGCTGCCGTTGTCGCATCATCGACTCCGACTAGCATCGTCGGACAGCCATAGCTCATAAGCACAGACCGATAGCTTTCCGCCGCTTCGGCGTCCGAGCCATAGACATAGGCGACACGAGGCAGCAACATTGACTCCGGCCTAGTAGACATGCTGGCTTCTCGCGTGCCGCCGTAGGCTCCCATGTTGATCCGTTCCCCGTGCGGCCATATTTCCCCTGTCCAAACCGAATTGGGGTCACCCGCATCAATGCACGGGCTGGTAACATTATCCATAACCCAACTTTCGCTATTCGGATCCCAGCGGCCTGCCTCAGATTTCAGGTGATAATCTCCATTGTTAGGATCTGCAAATTGTGGATCAACATCGATATTCCCCTGCCCCCAATTCAATGATGTACCTGGTCCGGTGTGGGCTCCAGAACGCCCTCCTTCGATATTGCTGAAGACAATGTTCATTGTTGTAAGAGCATCGTCTAATCCGATTGCCGGGCCGTAGGAGGCGGTGTTCCCATAGATAATGCAGTTCTCAACTGCGACAGAGGATTTGTCGTATGACAACAGACCTCCACTGTTAATGCCTGCGGTATTTTGGGTTACAGTACAATTGATCAAGGAGACTTCGGCGTTGTGCCCGCATCCCACACCACCACCGTTTCTCAGGGCAGAATTGCCGAAGATTAGACAATTCGTCACAGTGGTCCTTGATGAGAAGGAGCAGAGAAGACCTGCCATACTACCCTGAGTAGTATTATATGAGACTAGGCAGTCCTTGAAACTCGGCTGGGCCTCGGTACTGACTTGAATCCCGGCACCGGCGTGCATGGCAGAATTTGCTGAAACTGTGCATCGCAATAGTTGAGCCCGACAGGATGCTCCTATGAGAAACACACCACCGGCCTGACTGTCTTCATGATTAACTGTATTTTCTGAGATGACACAGTCCGTGATGTGCGGTGATTCCTGTGAGACGAATACACCTCCTCCAAAGTGAGTGGCACGATTTTGATGGATCGTGCAATGGGTCGTGACAGCTGAACTTCTTGCCAGGACTACGCCGCCCCCGACACCCTGGGTATCTTGTCGGGCCACTGCATTGTTTTCTGATATAATGCATCTAGTTATTGTCGGTGAGGAGTCAATACAAAATATCCCGCCCCCAGCTTGGTAAGAATAGTCTGGTGTTGGTTTCCATAGACACCCCTGACCAGCACTAACTGCAAAACCATCTAGTACTGAGAACTCCGTTTCGCCACTCTCGAAAACAACTACGCTGGCTCTGTCCGGATCGGCCGGAGAATCCGACATGCGTATCGTTGTTACGTCCGGACCATCCTGAGATTGGACCGTGATCGCTTTGCCTCGAAATGTGATGGGTATCCTACTGACATACTCACCAGGGGCCACGAGCACCGTGTCTCCATTCTCGGCCGCATCAATCCCAGCCTGAATGTTGTCGAAATCCGCCGGGCCATCGTCGTCTACCGTAATCTCCCGGCCCTTGGCCGCGGTGTTAAGAAACGTCACGAGGAGGGCCAAATAGATGGTCCATTGCACATGGGATAGTCTCGTCATTCTCATCTTGTCTTTTACTCCTCTCTGCACTCAGTTCTCGGCGGTCTCCGTCACCTCCTCAACCAACTCCCACCACAAACGTGGATAGTCCTGGCCTTCGAGAATCCACCAGATATCGTCGGTGCCGTTCTCGGTCTCGCCGATGAAGTCCCAGCCGACGTCGAGGAAGGTGCTAGCGGTCTGCATCTCGGCGGTGGTCAGGCCGGTGCCGCCTCCACTTGCAGCTTGTCGGGAGGTCTCCGTGTCCCAGAAACTTGAGGTGATGCTGCTGGAGTTTACGCCCACCAACCCACCTACTCCCGCCTCTCCGCGCACCGTTCCCGTGCTGTAACAGGCTATGATGCTGTCAGGTATTTCCGAAGAAGAGAAGGAGTAACCTCCCGCGCTCCCTACAAGACCTCCCACACCGTATGTCCCGGTGGTTGCACCCGCGCTATAACTTTTGTTGATGCTGGCTAGGTTGATCCCTGCGAGGCCTCCAATATGCTCTTCTCCAGAAACCTCGCAAGAACTGGAGCTTGTGATCACACGGCCAACGTTCACTCCAACAAGGCCGCCTACCATATTCTGACCACTCACCGTTCCAGTACTGTCGCAGTTGGCGAGGACCCCGCCGTCTTCAGTGAGCCACCCTACTGGCCATCCCCCGTTAATAGCTTCACCATTACATCCCGCAAGGGCACCGACGTAATCACCTGAACCGGCTATGTTGGCATCGACCACCCTCAGATTTCGGACTACTCCTCCAGCCTCCAACTTTCCGAATAGTCCCAGATAGCCGTCACCGATAACTGTCAGAGACGAAATGTCATGGCCGCTGCCATCAAAGACCCCTGTGAAAGCAATCTTCCAGAATCCCGGTTGGGCATCGTATGTGTACGGGGCAATCGGGGCACGATCGAACGAATAGGCTGATAGATCGATATCCGTTGTGAGCTTAAAATGCTTGTCCCAATCACAGGGTGCCATGCTGACAAAGTAGAGTTCCTCAGCCGTAGATATACAGTAAGGATCATCCTCCGCTCCCGTGCCCAACAAGAGATCGCATAGCACATATGGGGACATGATTGTGTCCCCTGACCGATTCTCCCAGGCCAATCGTGGATAGTCTCTCCCCTCGTCAATTGTCCAAATGCGTTCATTGCCACATCCCCAGCCGACGAAGGTATCCGCTGCCTGCATCTCAGCAGTGGTCTTACCCACGCCGCCAGCGCTCGTGTCCCAGCCACTGGTTTCCACATCCCAGAAGCAACTGACAACTCTGCCATGGCTTGTCCCGATGAACCCGCCAACTGCTCCCCCGAAACCACTCACAGCCCCGGTGCTAAAGCTGGTTGTGATGCCCATGTCGTAGATACAGTCGAATTGACACCAAGCACTCCAGCCTGCAAACCCGCCAACGTCGTCGCCCCCAGTTACTCTGCCTGTGCAGTAGCAGTTCGTGATGAGCCCATCTTCGGTGTTATAGCCCACGAAGCCTCCGACGTGGCCACCACCATCGACCCTGGAAGTGCTAAATGCCTTGTCGATGCTGCCACGATTAGAGCCTATGACGCCACCAACCCCGCCGACATTCCCTAGGACTGATCCGGAAGAACTGCATTCATATATGTGGCCGTCGTTTGCACCTACTACCCCACCAACCTGTCTTTCGCCAACGACCACCCCGACGCTGTGGCAGCCGACCAGTTGACCGCGGCTATACCCCGCGAGCCCACCGACCCGTTCACTTTCTTGGTAGCACTTCGTATGCTCCGATGTCTTAATCCATCCCGTCGCGGCAGTGATATCGACCTGTTCCAGGCCGAGGTCCAAAACGGTGCCAGCACCGCCCACGGAACCGAACAGTCCAAGGTATCTGACGCCTTCAATGGTCAGATTCCTGATTCGATGGTTCATACCATTAAAGACACCGCTGAAGGGAGTACCGCTGTACTCTTGGCTGAGACCAGCATCCGGAGCAATGACGGCCCTGCCATACGTATATCCTGACAGGTCAATATCCGCCATGAGCTTGAAGTGTTTGTCGTAGTCGTTCGGCTCGGCCCCCAGGGCGTTCAAATGCTCGGCGGTGTAGATCAGGTACGGGGCGTTGGGCTCGCCCGTACCGCCCCCGTACTTCTGCCATGATAGAAGTGGGTAGGTCTGTCCCTCCACAATCTCCCAGACGTCATTGGGGCCATTCTCCGTTTCGCCCACGAAATCCCAGCCGGCTTCGAGGAAGGTGCGGGTAGTTTGCATCTCGGCTGTGGTCAGGCCAGTGCCGCCCGCACTGGTTGATTGCCCAGAGGTTTCCATATCCCAGAGGCTCGAGTGGACGCCGTTGTAGAAATCCAATCCAACGAGACCGCCTACTTCTCCTTCTCCACTTACTGTACCAGTGCTGTAACATGCAAGGACAGTTCCCGGATGATGATCTCCGATACCATAGTAGTTCCTTCCTATAAGGCCGCCTACAAACTCATTGCCAATTATGGCGGTATCACTATAGCTATTGCTAACAATGCCTCCATTTTGACCGACAAGGCCGCCAACGTCACTTGAGCCGTCCACACCTCCGGCGCTGTAGCTTGACTCGATCTTCCCCGTGCGGAAGTTCGTACCTACAAGGCATCCCGATGCGTGGCCTCCACTTACAATACTAGTACTATGACACCTCGTAATAGCACCGCTGTTTGCGCCTACAAGACCTCCAATTGTTCTTCCACCACGCACGATACCAGCGCTATAGCTAGCAGAAACCGTCCCTGCGTTAGATCCAACAAGACCTCCAGCCGAAACACCAAATTCGGGTTGACTTACTAGCGTACTACTGCGGCATCTCTTCAAAATACCTGTTTCGGCGTTTTGACCCACCAGTCCTCCAACAAATCCGAGATAGTCCAACCAATCAATGAAAGTTGAATTGACATGGCCGGTGCTGTAGCAATTGCTAATTACACCATCATTCACACCAGCCAGAGCTCCCACCCTTATACCGATCCCATCAATGTCAACTATCTCCAAACCAAGGTTAGATATTGATGCCTCCGCACCTAGCCGACCAAATAAGCCTATACAATGCATTCCTTGGATGTGTAGATTGCTTATTACAAATCCCTTTCCATCCAAAACTCCCTGGAAGGGGATTCCCTCATATTCCCAGTTCCACGGATCATGACATGTTTCCGGTGCAATCACGGCCCTATCGAACACCATCCCTCCCGGTAGATTCGGGTCGAGGTCGAGGTCGGCGGTGAGGATGAAGTGCTTGTCGTAGTCGTCGGGAGTCTCGCCCAGGGCAATGAGGTCGGCGGCTGTGGCAATCTGGTACGGGTCGCCGGGAGTGCCGGACCCACCGGCGTACTTGCAGGGGACGGTGTCCCAGAGCCAGGCGTTCATGCCGCCGGCCATGTCGTAGACCTCCGAGAGACCCTGAGAATCCAGGGAGTTGGCCGCCACGTTGCTGCGGCCTCCACTACGGCAGACCACGAGGATGGGAACGTCCATGGGCAGTTCCTCGTAACGGGCCTGGAGCACGCCGGAACTGAGAGGGTAGTTCAACGCTCCCGAGATGCGCCCCACGGCGTCACAGTACTCATAGGGCTCCCGAACGTCCACCACGACCAGATCCTCCACGGTATCGATGAGGTCACGCGCTTGTGTTGCTGTCACGTCGGTGTGGGCCCAGGCGCAGGGTTGAGCCGTGATTAGGAACAGTAGAACTGTGATGTTTCTACGCATGACTCCCACTCCTCAAGAAGCGACTGTGTGGTCGCGTCAGCAGTTAGCAAGGATGGCCAATATACTAACCGCCAACATCTCCTCCATTTTAGCAAATTGGAGTTTATGACCCCTATTACGGGAAATACGTATTTTCGAAGTCACCCGGGCTCATGGCCAGTCTTTCAGGAGCCCCAGTTGAGCACACTTGCGAACCAGATCGACCATCCCGTCAACCTGGAGCTTTCGCATGATATGGCTGCGATGCACCTCGATTGTTCTGCGGGAGCGACACAGCGTGCGGGCGGTCTCGGCGGTGGTCTGGCCCCGCAGGATGAATTGGAGTACTTGCTTCTCGGTTGGTGATAGAGAAGCCGTCTTGGGCCGAGCACTCTGCCCTGACTCATGGAGAGCCATACTCAGCACCGAGAGCAAATGCTCCTGCTCGGGGGGCCTTTCCATACAATCGACGGCCCCGCCTTTCATCGCTCGCACTGCCGTTTCGATATCCGCGTGGTCGACCATCATCACAACAGGGACCGATGGTACAATGCGTTTGGCGTCCCGCAGGAGCTTCACACCTTCAACGGCGGGCCGCGGAGCGTTGCTGATAAGCAGATGGCATTCGCAAGTCCTCAACGAATCGAGGCAGTCCTGCACATTGTCGAAATGTACAATCTTGGCACCGCAATGGTGCAGTACGGCTCTAATCACTGCTGTACCCATCTTCTCGCCGTCAGCATAGAACACTTGCGTCACTGAATGCCCCCAGGTGGCTCCCTGCCTTCGGCCTCCATCCTCAGCGATTCGCATGTTGACATCTCCTATACGGCCCGCTTGACGAAGCTGTCTTTCGCACATGCCCTGCGTGGGGGCAGCAGTGCTGCCGGTCATTTCGCCGACCCCTAACGCATCCAGAACCGCATCGTGCGTAACGGCATGCGCAAGATTCGATGTTCGTGGATTCCGTGTGCCTGATGGTCTAAACCCACAGTCGCCTAACAAAACTAGAGCGAAACTGAACGGATGGAGACACCCTCTATCATTCCATATCATTAAGGGTATCAGCATCCGCTGCCATGTGCTCAGCCAAGACGATTAGATCCCGAACATCGACGACGCCATCGCCAAACGGAGTGGGCCCGATGTCATACAGAGAATTGTCTGTGCCCCAGTGGTCCACCAGATCGCAGACGTCGATACAATCGACAGCCCCATCGCCGTTGAAGTCAACGATCGGAATCACAGAGGCCTGCCAAACATCGCATCTGCCATAGCCGCCGGGACGTTCACTTCCCCAGTACAAAGTCGAGCCGTCTGCTGAGACCTGGGGACTCTCGTCGTAGGCCGACGTGCAGACCACCGGCCCTAGATTCACGGCTTCCTGCCAGGGATCAGAAAGGGTGGCTCGCCTGCTTAAGTACAGATCAAAACTCCCGTAGCCTCCGGAACGCCGTGAGTCAAAGAAGAGCAACAGGCCGTCGCGCGAGAGATACGGCGCACTGTCCCAGCCGGCGCTGTTGACATTCGGTCCAAGATTGGTGGGCTCTCCCCACGACGCCCCGAGCGACTCCCGCCTTGCCACCCAGATATCCACGCTGCCAGAACCGCCGGGGCGCGGCACGTCGCCGTCGTCGCAGAAATACAGCTCTAATCCGTCCGGTGAAAGCACAAACTGCCAGTCGTCCCGAGTCGTGTTTACAGGGGGGCCGAGATTCACGGCCAAGCCCCAGTCAGACTCATTCGTTTCCCGCGTCATCATCCAGATGTCGTAGCCGCCCAGTCCGCCCGGTCGTATGTCCGTGAAGTACGCCTCCAGACCGTCTGGACTCATGAACTCAGTGAAGCACGCTGCAACGTCGGGGTCCCTCATACCTGTCTCAAAGTCTGCATCCCCCTCCGTGACCGCCGTTTCCCAGGGAGCATCTGCCGACGGACGCGTCGCCAGCCAGCCTTCAGCATGGTTGGTACCAGGTGGGACGCGGGCGAAGGCGAGCGACAAGCCATCATCGGAGAATCCGCGGCCAGCCCCTTCGTACCAAGCCGTATTGATCACCGGTCCCAGGTTTTCCGGCTCGCCGAAGACGAAATCGGCGTGCGCACTCGGAGACGCACCTAAAAAGAGAACAAACAGAATGCCCAGATTCGTTGCTCTTGCTTTCACCTCGGAGTGTTTCACGGTACACCTTCCCTTCTGCCTTATGGCTTAGTGGTTCGGTTGCAGATACATGCATTCTCGATCACTCAACATCATTGGAATCGTCAGCATCAGTCGTCATGTGTTCGGCCAGGATGATCAAGTCCTGAGCATCCACGACACCGTCGCCAAACGGAGTGGGACCGACGTCATACAGGGAGTTGTCCGTGCCCCAGTAGTCCACCAAATCGCAGATGTCGAGGCAGTCGACGGTACCATCGGCGTTGAAGTCGACAACCGGCTCGATGGATACCTGCCAAATGTCCTCCCCACCGAGACCACCAGCTCTCTCGGATAAGAAGAAAAGGGTAGAGCCGTCAGGTGAAATGTTCGGCCACAGATCGTTGAGAGAATCGTTGACTGCCGAGCCGAGATTCATCGCTGTGGCCCACTCGGCGTCTGTTGTCGGCCGTGTGGCCATCCACAAGTCCCAACTATCCCCGATGCTACCGGGCCGATTCGAGGTGAAGAACAACACTCGCCCATCGGCTGATATGCTGGGATGGTCGCTGTCATACTCCAATCCGGGATTGACCGTCGATCCCAGTTTGACCGGTGGTCCCCAGGGATCATCCCTCGTCGGCCGGGTGGTCACATAAATGTAACACAGGTGCGAGTAAGCCGTCCCAGCCTTGTCTCGATTGGACCCGAAGTAGAGCGACAAACCATCGAAGGAAAGGGTCGGTGTCGCGTCGAAACGGCTGCTGTTGACGGTCTGACCAAGATTAACCGGCTCCCCCCAAGGGTCCAAGACCGACGGCCGTGTCGTCACCCATATGTCGTAACTCCCATGTCCACCCGACCGATCAGACGTAAAGTAGAGCTCCAGACCATCAGCCGAGACACTCGGGCATCCGTCGTCTGCCGAAGCGTTAACGGCTGCCCCGAGATTCACAGGCGTGCCCCACGCATCACTTGTTGTCGGTCGTGTCGCCACCCACATGTCATACATGCCGTATCCCCCGGGGCGATCGGAGCCAAAGTAAAACGAAAGGCCGTCGGGGGCCAGGCACGTCGTACCGTCGGCGTGTGGACTGTTCAGTGGTGCCCCAGGATTCTCCGGCTCACCAAAGATGAACTCCGCTTTCGCAAACTGAGTCACACCGAACAGAAGAAGAAACGCAATCCCGAGACATGCTGTTATTACGTTCAGCTTGGAGCGTTTCATGGTACACCTTCCTTTCTGATTTGCGGATTTCTGACTCGGCCATAGACACGGAAATCCTCGATCACTCAACATCATCGGAATCACCAGTATCTGACGAGATGTGTTCGGCCAGAACGATCAGGTCCTGGACATCCACAACACCATCCCCGAAGGGCGTAGGCCCGATGTCGTACAGGGAATCATCAGTGCCCCAGTGTTCCACCAGAGCGCAGATGTCGATGCAATCGACGGCACCGTCGCTGTTGAAGTCAACGATTGGATCAACGGACACTTGTACCACGTCGACATCACCGTAGCCGCCGTATGATCGAGAAACGAATGTCATGATCGATCCATCAGCAGAGAACCAAGGGCTTGCACCACGTAAGCCGAGATCAACCACGCGATTCCACGGTTCCGTTACCGATGTCCGTGTGGCGACCCATTGTCCTCTTGCGTCTGACAGCATACGCCAGAAATACAGGGATAGACCGTCGGCCGAGATCCGAGGCCACGCGCTGCTGTAAGCTAATGCTGGATTGACTGTTGCCCCCAATCTGACTGGCGCGCTCCAGGGATCATCTGTCGTTGGTCGGGTCGTCACATATATGTAGTGCAACTTCGAGTAGTCTGTCCCGATCTTCTCTCGGTTCGAGCAGAAGTAAAGCAACAGACCATCCGCCGAGATGCTTGGGCCTGCATCCCAGGCAGAGCTATTAACGATTGGGCCCAGGTTAACGGGTTCGTCCCACGCATCCAGGATCGTGGCTCGTGTCGATATGTAGAGGTCAGAACCGCCCAAACTACCTGGCCGCGTTGATTGGAAATAGAGCGACAGCCCGTCGCCGGAAATACACGGTTCAGCATCTTGATATGGGCTATTCACCGGGCCCCCGAGGTTGACCGCTGTGCCCCAATCCTTATTCGCCGTCAGTCGCTTTGACACCCAGAGGTCGGTATCGCCCAAGCCGCCAGGCCGATCGGACGCAATATACAGTTCCAAACCATTGGACCGCGCGTCGCAACTGTTGTCGCCATAGGCTGAATTGACCGCAGGCCCTAGATTCTCCGGCTCGCCGAAGACGAAATCCGCCCGCACTGAACCGGTGGCGACCAGCAGAAGACAAGGCGACAACAGCAAGAAAACAACCTGGTGCTGCAAGACATGCGGTGTTGACTTCTTGTTTCCAGACATGGTGTTTCCTCCATTCTTGCTCTTCGCTGTGGTTTGCGTTATCGTGGGGGTTCCTGTATCCCGGGTGCGCAGACCAATCGCCCGGGTCAGGCCAGGCCGGTGAGTGTTCTGCTTGGCGGCGAAGGACTCACCGGCTCCTTTTCTATCCTACGAACTGTTTGTCGGGGCTCGTCATCGGCACTCAGCTGTTGCTACCCTGTGTAGAGCCTTTCCTCGTGTCGAGCCTCCGGTCACACTGTTAGCCCCTGTTCCGTACTCAATGTCGCGAACGTATCTCTGTGTCTCACTGCAGTATCGCTACTACTTTTCTGCCGATACCTCACGGCCTAAGGAAATGACCGAAACTTGCCAGAGGTCAGTATTGCCTTGGCCACTAAAGCGCCGGCTCACGAAGTAGAGAGTTGCCCCGTCAGCCGAAAGATGCGGATAGTATTCGGCGGAAGGAGAGTTTACGTGGGGGCCCAAGTTGATAGGAGCCCCCCATGGCTCATCGATGGAAGAGCGACGCAACATCCAGATATCAAAGTCACCCAAACCGCCCGGACGGGCTGAATCAAAGAAGAGTAATAAGCCGTTCGTAGACAAACTCGGTCGACAGTCATTTCTGTAGCTGTTGATCTCGGGACCGAGGTTGACCGGCTCGCCCCACGCCGCACGACGGTTCGGTCGTCTGGTTACCCATAGATCAGATTCGCCCTGCCCGTTCGGCCGCATTCTTTCGTGATTGTAACCTGAGAAGTACAGTTCGAGACCGTCAGCGGTAACGGCGGGACTCATTTCTGTTGCGTCGGTATTCACGATGGGCCCAAGGTTAACAGGCTCACCCCAGGGCTGATCCTTGGAGGCCCGCGTCATCACGCAGATGTCACTTGAAGTCTCTTCGGACCACTGGCGTACATAGCATTCGCGGCCATCTGAAGTCACAAGACCAGGAATGACCCACAAATTCGCCATCGACGTGAGAATGGTGGGATCTCCCCACCGACCCGAGCCAGCCTCTCGTGTTGACAGCCAGTAGTCAATAGTGCCTTCCGCGTTCCGCCGATAGAATATGAGCGATCGCCCATCCGCAGTCGGTAGCGGATGCCCCTCTTCGACAATGGAATTGACGGGCGACCCTAAATTCATCGGCACTCCGAATTGCATGTTACCCGTCCCAGTCATATTCTCGATGCATTCTGTATATCGGGCCAGATCGGAAAGCACTTTTTCTGACTCATTGAGCCATTCGTATCGCTTAGCTCGCGCGTAGTATAGATTGGCATTACTGGGGTCAGATTGGATACGCTGGGTATAGTAATCGAGGATTTCTTCATGGTGCTCTGTCAGGCTCTTGCCAGGTCCCAGAGTCTCCGATGCAGGTGAGTTGGGCTCTAGCGTAGCGACCCATACCTCGAACAAGGGCTCGCCCACATTGAAAAAGAGCTTTTTCTTATCTTGAGACACCGAAACCGGCAAGATCGGCCCCGGCAGGACCTTGCGAAGCCGTTCTTCATTGAGGCTATATACCCATAGGCCTGACCCCACGGTCTTATAGTCGTTAAGGCCCAAAAACAGTTCGTGTGTATCAGGACACCACGTTATTGCCCTGATGAGGAAGGGTGACAACCACTCTTCCCCGACCGCCTTTGAGTCGAGTTCTACTATCGTGAGAGTCTTGTATTCCGTAATGTAGGCGACTTGTCGCTCATCCGCGGATAGAGCCGGACGCTTTTCACAATCAGTCAGTAAGAGTTGCGGCACCGGATGGTCATCCAACGTCGAGATGGTGTATAAGGCATTTTCGCGTCGTGATTGGTAGATTATCCTCTCTGAATCATGGCTCCAGTGCGGCCAACTGCCCCAGCACAAGCGACGCGGTTCTGTGCCATCGGCTTTCATCACCCATATTTCTTCGTTCTCGACGGGACGATGTTGATGTTCACGTTCAGCACCGACAAGTTCGGAAAGCGGGAGGATCGAGCAATCGCGCACGAAGGCTAGATAGCGTCCGTCGGGAGACCACGCCGGGTCCTTGCCCGGCGCGATCAATAGCTCGGTTTCATGCGTCGCCAAATCGAGAAGCGCAACCCCACTGAAACCATGATACCCCGTGCTGAAAGCCACGGTTTTCCCATCCGGGGAACTTCGGGCCGTGAAGGCATCCACGATGAGTCGTCTAGCCTTTTCCGTTAGACCCTGATGAATCCTCTCTGCGTGGAGGAGGTCGAAGAAAGCACTCCCATGCGGTTCTCGATCCGGCGGATGCCATGTTCGGCCCGCCTCCAGGACGTCAAACACATATTTCGCAGACCAATGAGTGATTTGCTGGCAAAACTTGGGATTGGTTTTCGTAACGCCTTCGTACAAAATCTGGGCTTCTGGATAGCGTCCCATTGCGATCAACGCGCAGAACTTACGGAACTGGAGTCTGGCCCCGTCCCCCAATATTGGCAATACGCTGTCGACATCGATGACGACCTGCTCATGTTCCTCCATATCCATGAGCACCTCACAACGTCTCGCCCATAGATCTTCATGTTCAGCACGGGAGTCTTCTGTGAGTTGGAGAGCGGTAGTATAATAATCGAGTGCCTTCTTAAGACGGCCAAGTCGATTCCAGGCAAAGCCGCTCATGCGGTAGCCCAGGAAATCCTGGGGCCGCAGAGCAGTCATGACGAGCGCATCACGCTCCAAATCGCGGTATCTTCTCGATGCCTGGTAAATATAGGCCCTCAGCCTGCGGGCTTCGTAATGGCCCCGATCGAGACGTAGAGCCTCGTCAAGTAATCCGAGCTTTTCTCTTATCGTCAGTGCCGTCATTGCGCGTAAGAAGTGTGCCTCGGCGGTCGCTGGAAGCATCGTCTCGGCCTGCCGCTGATGTTCTCTTGCTTTCTCAAACCTCTCTCTGTCGCCGGATGGAGCTTCCCAGTAGACACGTGCCAATAGAGCATGCGCCGCACCAGCAATCTCTGGGGGAGCATGCAGCAGGTTCTCAAGCGTCGTCACTGCCTTATCGGGGTGCTGTCCTTCGACGCAAATGCCGGCATAGAGGAGTTGGGCCTCCGCTCCCACATATCGGCTTCCCAAGATCGACTGTACCTTATGCATGGCTCCGGCGTAGTCTGTGCGTGCCAACGACTCGCGTGCCTGGGCCAAGATATTCCGATGACGCAGAGCTTCTGTCTCGGCCAAGTAGGTCCGATTCTGATGCCAAGATATGTAGGCCAGCATCAAGCTGCCGATCAAGATCGTCAGCCCTATCCCGGCCGCCAGAAAGCCGCGATTTCGTAAGAGCCACTTCTGTAAACGATAGAGTGAACCGGGGGGGCCGGCCAGAACGGTCTCATGCCGGAGATGACGCTGGATATCGGTGCACAGTTGATTTGCCGTCTCATACCGTCGCGTCCGATCTTTTTCCAGAGACTTCATGACGATCCAGTCTATGTCACCGCGAATTGCCTTCTTCAACAAAGCGGGTGTAGAGTTACGACACTCCGCAATCCTGGTTAGAGTGCGGCCCAGTGTGGTCAGCCTTGTGGAAGGCTTCGGGGGATCTTCCTCGCGGATCACCCGCTGCATCTCAAGGTAACCGATCTTGCGAAGCCCCTCCTCACCGAAGGGTGTTGCCCCGGTTAGTAACTCATATAGCAGCACACCAAGAGAATAGATATCACTCCGCGTATCGATGTCCAAGTCGCTCAGTTCCGCCTGCTCGGGACTCATGTAGGCAGGCGTGCCAATGACATGGGCGTAGCGGGTGAACAAGGTCTTTTCAGTCAATCGCTGGTTCGTGGCCTTAGCAATCCCAAAGTCAATGACCTTCGGAACCGACTTGCCGCCATGCATCGTGACCATCACATTGGAGGGTTTGATGTCGCGATGGATAATGCCCTTCTGGTGGGCGTGTTGCACGGCATGACAAACCTGGATAAACAAATCCAGGCGGTCTCTAGTGCTGAGCTGATTCTGATCACAGTATGCCGTGATGGAGACGCCTGTGACCAATTCCATGACAAAGTAAGGCCGGCCGGTCTCCGTGGCCCCCGCGTCCAAGACTTTGGCGATATTGGGATGGTCCATCATGGCCAGAGCCTGGCGCTCGGCCTCGAAACGGGCGATCACCTGCTTGGTGTCCATCCCCAGCTTGATAATCTTCAGCGCCACCTTGCGGTGAATAGGTCGCTCCTGCTGGGCCATGTACACGACCGCCATGCCCCCCTCACCGATCTTCTCCAAGAGCTTGTACCGCCCGATAGTCGCCCCTGGACCTTCCGTCGGAGCAGGTTCGTCGATGCTAACTTCGGTTTCCAAGGCCGGAGCGTCCAGGAAACTACCCGAATCATGGTAGCGCAGCAGGGTCAGAACGCTGGTTCGCAGCCCCTCATCGCCCGCACACACCTCTGCCACATAGGCCTCGCGTTCGGCACGGTCCTCGATCTGAATGGCCGCGTCGAAGATTGCCTCCTCGTTTTGGGTCGACTCTTCTCCCATCAGGCCACACTCCAGTTCGTCCCCCATGTACTATGCGGATTCCAGGGCTGAATTGGACCACTGATTCTGAGAAAATCGCTCCTTTTTTCCGTAGCAGGCTTAAGAGGGCCTATCCGATCGCGCGAAGCAGCCAAGCACGGGCGTACGCCCAGTAGCGTTTGGCCGTCGTCGGGGAGATTTCGAGAACTTCGGCTGCCTGCTCGATCGTCAAACCCGCGAAATGACGCAATTTGACCAGATCCGCTTTGACCTTGTCCTGCTCCGCAAGCTTTTCCAGAGCTTCGTCCAATGCCAGAAGGTTTTCTGTCAGTTCGGGCCTCAAAGAGGCCGTTGCAGCTTCGTCGAGGTCAATTCGCTGCCGGTCCCCACCGTGTTTGCGGCTTTGCTTCCGTCTGGCATTGTCTACGAGGGTCCGCCGCATCGCCTCAGCCGCTGCCGCGAAGAAATGTCGCTGTCCATCCCAGCCTTGAGGCTCGCTACCAACCAACCGGATATAGGCCTCGTGTACGAGCGCCGTGGCCTGAAGGGTTTGCCCGGGAGCTTCATGCGAGAGCTTCTGGGCCGCAAGAATACGTAGTTCCCCGTAGACCAGTGGCAACAGTTCATCCGTAGCCTTGGCGTCCCCCCGTTCGATGGCACTCAAGATGCGCGTCACGTCGCTCATGCGTACTCCCCACCGTTCCATCCCCCCGACGTGACTATTCTCGGAAAAATGAGACAGAATTGCAAGAGTCCTCCCGGGGGACATCCATGAACGGAGGAACACACAGATGACATTCTCCTTGGGCCCTCGCCATTTTCGACCGATGCCCCGAAGAAAACACAAGGAGCTCGCATGCCTTCCGTCCTACAGCAATGTGCTTTGCCCGTTACTCTACCAAGCCCAGATGATGGAGTTCAGTCCTGGCCCACTGTCATGACAGAAGGGGAACTGATTGAGTTCCTCCGTATCCCCACCATCAGCAAGGCGACGAACCACCACAATGTCATCGAGAATCTCAAGAGGCTCCGAAACCTGCCGAGGATTCACATCTGCAATAAGGCCCTGTATCCCAAGGAAGCCATCCTTAAATGGATCGAACAAGAAACCACCACTGGAAAATGACCTTTGATCCGCCGAGAAGCTGGGCTACAATGCGTTCGGATTACATGAGCCAGGCCAGCTTCGAAAGGAGGTGACACATGAAACAGTTGGTCAGGCTCAACCGAAGGGCATCCAGTGGCTCCCGATTCACCTATGTCCTACGCTACACTGATAACACTGGAAAGAGGCGTTGGGAAACTCTTGGCCACAGCGACAAGCGCAAGGCCGAGAAGCAGCGGGCTCAGAAAGAAAGAGATTTGCGAATTGGCTACGTCGACCCAGCATCCATGACACTGAGCGACTTTATGGAAGACAGTTTGTCCAAAACAGGCGACCAGATTCGAGAAAGCACGCAGAACGGGTATCGCGCAACCATGAACGAGTTCATTACCACGATCGGCAACAAGGACTATCAAGCTGTTACGGTCAATGATGCCGAACGCTATCGGCAGGAGTGTTTTGATCGAGGTAATAAGCCGATGACGGTGACCAAGAAGCTCAAACAGCTCAAAGCCGTCTTCCAAACCGCTGTTAGACGGCGCCAGTTGGATGAGAATCCACTCACGTTTATCGCGATGCCAAAGTGTCCAAAAAGTGAGATCCGTATCTACAACGAAGCGGAATGCGCACGTCTGGTCAAAGCGGCTCGCGATTTCACTTCGGCACACGACGGGCGCCGTTGCGTTCGCTGGGATCTGCTGATCCTTGTGGCCCTGGCCACTGGGTTACGCCGGAGCGAATTGCTCAACGCCACCTGGGCGGACGTCGACTTTGAGGAACAGACGCTCTGCATCGCGCCCAAGGATGACACAGCCGAGACATGGCTCTGGCTAATCAAGGATGTGGACCGTCGTACGTTGCCACTGAGTAACGACCTGACCCAGATACTGGTCGACCACCAGAACAGACAGCCCGAAGGTCATCCGTATGTTTTCGTACCTCCTGCCCGCTACGATCACATCCAAGGAGATCTGCGGGCCAAGGGCAACTGGACCTACACGGATTCGACGCGGAAGGTGGTTCCTCTATTCAACCGGCACTTCAACAAGATCCTCGCCCGCGCCGGCATTGATCACGGTGAGTTCCATGATCTGCGGCGAACGGCGATCTGTAACTGGTTTGCCGAGGGGCTCAGCGAGCTGGAAGTTATGCAACTGGCCGGCCATGCCAACTTCGTAACCACGCACCACTACTACCTGAAGGTCAGAGACGATCTGGTCCACCGTGCAAGGCAGGCAACGGCCCGCGGGCTGTGTCAGAAACTGGTGCAAATTGGTGCAGCGAGTGACATCAGAGACTGCGGCAAAGAAGAGGCAGATGTAACCAGTTTAGATGACAAGGGTTTAGGAGCAGCCCCCATTGAGGGTAAGTAGTTTGCAATAGGCCAACAAGTTCTCTGCCCACGTTTGTAAGTGGTTTCACTGAAACGACTAACAACTGACATTACAGGACTTATGATGCTAGCCGAAGCGGAGCCGAAGCCGCGCCGAAGGCGAAACGAATCCGCTTGTGGCGCGCCTGTTGCGCGCTTCGGAGCTTGGGTTGGTCCATTGGTGACATGAGAATATGGACAGCAAAAGGGCCGACACCTTCCTCGACCGTCGGCCCTTGTGCGTTCACCAAGTGAGTGACATCTCTTACGGCCGCACCGCCCGGTTGTAGATGCGGACATCGTCGATCAGGCCGGAGAAGAAGCTGCTCGGTTCCAGGTTGGCGCCGCAGCCGATGTTCAGGCCTTCAGAGCCATCCGGCATGTTGCCCGGTTCATCCTCGGCGACCATCACGTCGTCGACGTAAAGACTCCGCCTGGCACCGTCCCACGTCAGGCCTACTCGATGCCAACTACCATCGATGATGATCACCGGCGAGTAAAGGGGACGTGCCCGGCTCTCGCCCTTTAGATCCGTCATCAAGACACCGGCAGCATTGATCGACATCCACTCCTTTCCATTGAATTGAGAGACGACGACTTGGCCCGGTCCCCCGCCATTTATCCAGGCGAAAACACTGAACGGCCCATCGCCCGGGTTCCGCACGAAAGGCGTGCCAACGTAATCGTCGACGCCATCCAACTGGAGCGCGCCGCCGAGTTGGCCACCGTCCGGCAGCCAGAGAGGATTGCCGACGAGATAGCCGTCGTTGGTCCCGAAGCTGTCGTAGGCCGTGGGGCCTTCCGCCTCATCCAGCATCCAGTGCGCGACGTTGCGGAAGTCTTCAAACAAATGCTCAGAGAGGGCGACCAAGTCCTGGACATCGACGATGCCATCCCCCGCGGGTGAGGGAGCCAGGTCGTAACGCGGAGTGTCTGCCTGCCAATGGCCCACCATTATGGACACATCCTGGGCGTCCACGACCCCGTCTTTGTTGAAATCGAAATCGGGAGACGGAATATATTCCCACACGGTTGAGATCACCGCGCTGGGAGGCCATTGTGACGAGCCACCAATAAGATAGATGCGCCCATCCACGGCCTTAGCGGGCGCGGTGGCGACTTCATAGGGCATGTCTGGCCTGACTGTCCAGGTGTCTACCGCAGGGTCGTACTGGAACAAGGTGGACTGGGGCCAGCCCCCTATAACGTCTCTTCCACCAAAGACATAGATAGTGTCATTTAACACGCAGGCGGAATGGACCTTTCTGGGCAGTGGCGCATCGGCCTTCCTGGTCCAGGTGTCTGTGGCGGGATCGTACATGTCTACGGTGGCATAAACTTCTCGATGCGTTCCGTCTTCTCGTTGCCCGCAGATGGCGTATATCTTTCCACCCACGACGCTGGTAGCCAGCAATTCTCTCGGGTACGGCATGTCGGCTTTCCGGGTCCAGGTGTCTGTGGCCGGATCATACGCTTCCACGGTGGCCATCTCGGGGTACCCGCTTCCCCCTCCGCTTGCCCCTCCGAAAACGTAGATCTTCCCATCCACCACGCTGGCGGCTGCACGCGTCCTCGGGGTAGGCATATCCGCCCGCTGCGTCCAGGTGTCGGTTCCCGGATCATACGCTTCTACGGTGGCACGGGCACTGGCTCCCAATGAACTCTCACCGCCGATGACGTAGATCTTCCCGTTCACCGCACCGGTGACGGGCATGGATCTGCTAGTTGGCATGTCCGCTTTCGCTGCCCAGGTGTCGGTCGCCGGATCGTATGCTTCTATTCTCCGCAGGTTTGCATATACACCGCTGATGACATAGATTTTCCCATTCACGACTTCGGCTTTGGGTGTCAATCTTGCCGTCGGCATGTCAGCCTTCTGTGTCCAGGTGTCGGCTTGGGCCGTCTGGATGCTGGTGAGTGCCATGGCGGCCACCCATCCGACCAAGAGGGAGGTGCGCTTGACGCACTTCGAAGGACTGTTCGTCTTCATTTTTCTTACTCCTTAGAATCGGGTATTTGTTTCGGTGGTTGCAATGGGTTTCCAACAATCAAGAGATGGGCCGTGAATCAGGCCTCACGGCCCATCGTACTGCCAGCATCATGTAGCGCCTCCTTCGTCGCCGCGTCCCGGGTCGTCCTCACACGGAAGATCCACGGCCAGGCGTTGCCGCTAGAAACAGGGATCTGCCGCGTTATCGACCAAATCCACGTGACCCAAAGCCTGGTTGTTGATGCCGCAGACCTTGACCTTCAAGCCGGTGTACTTGAGGCCCTGCATGACGGTGTTGCCGGAAGTCGTGGGGGTCAGGATCCCAAAACGCATGGACTCGCCGCCCAGTTCAATGTCATAGTTGGTATTGAATGCCGCGGCATTGTTCATCAGCAGGTTGTCAAAGGCTCCATCAAAGACCAGATAGCCCCAGCCATTGTCAAAGGCATAGTTTTGATAGACCATGCAACCGGTGGCGGGCGTATCGGTCAAGCGGAGTTCTCCAGAGATAACAAAGTTCCTGGGTGAACAGAGGAGCAGGCCAATCATATTGCCCTGCATCGTGTTGCCGGTAATATCCGCTCGTTCGCTTCCGATCCATATTCCGAAGCGGACGCACGAGACCCAATTGTCTTGAATGCTGACATCTCTGCCGTTGATGAGCACGATGCCGTCCTTCGTCGTTTGGACCGCGTTGCCCTTGAGCAGCGCTCGGTCGCCGTGTTCAATTAGGATGCCGTTGGTGTGACCCCTGATCTGGTCATAGACAATCTGAACGTCCGAAGCGTTCTCGATCACGATCCCCGCATTGGCAGCCGGGACATTGGCGTCCGCCGGCGTCTGAATGATCAGGTTCTCGATGCGCGCGCCGTCAGCGCCGCGGATGTGGAGCGCTGCATTCACGACGTCGTCAGGCCCTGAGTTGGCACTCTCCAGGACGGCACCATCCTCGCCGACAATTGAAACTGGGATCTCGACCATGACCGTGCCGGAAATCTGGTGCAGACCGGCGGCCAGGACCACTTCACCGCCGGGGCCTGCTTCGGCAATGGCGGCTGCCAATGCGTCGACGGATCCCGCGGGGACGACAACGGCCAGTGCCGGGGCACTGAAGACTGAGAGGGTGCACAACACGATCATTATCAGGTTTTTTTGAGCTGTATGGTTCATTTCATGTTCCTTTCGATGGAATGCCGCCCGTGGCGGCTCTGGGGTACGGTTTGTTTGTGCGGTTAACCCATGCCTGGTTGTTGGTGTAACTCATTCACCAGAACGGTGGATTTGTGATGGTGTCTTTCATGGTTCAATGCTCCTGTGTTGATCCGTTTCTCGGTTTGCGGTATCATGAAATGAGCCTCGACACGGGCGCGCAAACCATGCGCCTGGGTTGGGCCGGGCCGGTGAGTCTTGTGCATGGCAGTGCTACACTCACCGGCTGCTTTTTGCTTGTCACGGCGTAGCTCTAAAGCGAAGCCGGATCCTTCACAACTTGCATCTCACTCTTCACTCTTCAAATTTCACACGTCTATTAATGCCTCCGTTCCGTCGGTGATTGTGGTTTTGCATTCATGATCTTATTCTCCTGTCAAGTTCTTGTTAAAGGACTGATTTAATCCTACTTCTGTGCGTCACAAAAACGATGGCGTCATCTCCTGAGTTTATTCCCTGTCCGTTTGGCCTTGCTGAGCCTCTAGCTGGTTGATTTCTTCAAATGAGGGCGCGCGCCAAGCCTGACGCACGCCAATAAGAAATGCCTGCCCATCCGTGGTCCAACGGCAGGGATCCACGGCGCCCCTGGCGCCCCTCAGGGTCAACAGCTCTTGATGTGTGCGGACATCCCAGAGTCTGAACAGTCCTGCGGAGCCGATCGAAATCAACCGCCGTCCATCCGGGGAGAAGATGGCGTTGTTAACCGCGTTCATGTGACCATGCAGGGATGCGACCAACTCGCCTTTGACAGGATCAAACAACCTTACCGTCCCACCGGCAGTCGGGCCAGCCACCAAACCACCATCAGGTGAAACCGCTAAGCGAGCACAGCCAAATTTCCCGGGGATACTCTGCACTGTCGCCCCAGGGCTGATCAAATCGTGGAAAGATACTTCATGCCAATCTGAATAATCGCCGAGCGTGACCAGTACACGGCCTTTGGCGGCAAATGCTGCGTGGGCCACCCCCTCGTCGATAGACACCACGATCCTCCCGGTTTCGACATTCCAGACGCGCCAGATGTCTTCCTTTCCGACGCGACCCAGGAGGTGATTCCCATCTTTGCTGAAACCGACGGGGATCAGCCCGGGGACATCCCCCCTGAGTTCAACGCGGCGGTCAGGTGTCGCAAGTTCCGCGAGATAAACCGAGTTTGAAGAGGCAGTTTCGGCCCATGCCAAGGCCGCGCGTCTGACGTTGTAGGCCAATCCGATGGGGCGCGTACCGTTGTCCAACATGACGGCTCCGTGTGGAACGAATACCTCCCCGCGCCATTCGTGGATGAGGATCTGGTTGGTTCCGTTCCAACGGCAGAGAATACTGCCGCCAAAACAGTCCAAGACATGGGAAGACAATCCGAGGTCAGGCAGCGCTACCGGGGCGCCATTACGCTTGAGATCGAGCCATTCGGGTGACCGGCCCGGGGTCAACAGCAACACGTGCGAGTGGTCCAGCAGCTTGACCTGATCTGGGGACAGGTCCAGCGACAGACGCATGGTTCCGTCGCTGGCGCCGTCTTCCCCTGTGTGCCATACTATGAGGCAGCCATCCTTGCTGGCACTGGCAACAACATGGCCTGACTTCGAGGTCGCAACGGCATGGACCTCATCCCTATGCCCACGCAGCACACGCGTTTCGGTCCAGGTTCTGGTATCCCAGAGGCGGATGGTTTGATCGGTCGCGGCGGAGAGCAATTCGCGTCCGTCCTGCGAAAATGCCAGATCGCAAACCCAATGCGTGTGTCCGAGGAGTGACCGCAGATGTTGGCCGGTGGCCGCGTCCCAGATACGGATGGTAGAATCATTAAATCCCGAGCCCGAGGCCAGCAAGCGCCCGTCGGGCGAAAGGGCGAGGGTACTCAATCCTCCATCCTTTAACCATTCGGTCTGCCAGAGTTCACGGTTCGTCACTAAATCGAGGCACTGGATGCGGTATCTGGGCCGGGGGTAGTCGATGCACGCCTGATAGAGACGCCGGCCGTCTGGTGATAACTGGACGCCACCATAGTGACCCAACGCGACTTGATAGCCGGTTGCGTATGGGCCGGCGACCCTGGCGGGGGACATATCGACCACCCAAACGGCATCGCTCAAGTCGGCCAACCTTGATGCGGCATATATGACCAGTTTGGTCCCATCCTGCGAAAATGCCAAACGACTGACTGCCCAATTGCCGTGCTCCGGCGCGCGCCAGAGGCTCGATTGCCTGCCAACATCGAGGTCATGGAGGGTAACCTCCCTCGGTCCAGACGTGATGACCAAGAGATTGCGAACGGGCGAAAAGGCCACGTGTCCCCCTACGAGGCTGTCGCCATCTGTCAGAGATCGAACCAATCTTCCGGCCGGAACATCCCACAGGTCCACCTGGCCGTCGGCCCAGCCCACGGCCAGGTGGCTGCCATCCGGGGACACGCTGATGTCCCAGCCACGCACCGGACGGTTGGCCAGGGTAACGTGGGGGCTGCCACGCGTCAGTTGCCACAGATAACGCCATTCCCAGCCGCGCAAATCTTCCTCATCAGACTGCGGCCGGTGCCGGTCGAGCAGCCGCCGGGCCCGACCGAGATTACCCTGATTGAGTGAGTGCTGGGCGAGGACCATGTCCGCCGCATAGAGCAAACCCCGCGAGTGACGTTGACTTGCCGTGGCCTTCCGTGCCGCGGCATCGGCTCGCTGCTGCTCGGTCTCAGCCCTTTGCCGTTCCGTTTCAGCTTCAACCTGTTTCTGCTGAGCTTCACGACGCTGGATTGCCTCTCCTTTTTCCGCTTTTCGAGCTACCAGGGTCTGCCTAGTACTGATGCCAATCCCAGTGACAAGTGCAAGCATTACCAACACCTCCGCTGAATACACCACCTTATTTCGCCGCCATGCCTTTTGGAATCGATAAGCCGTACTCGGTGGCCGGGCGACAATGGGCTCGTCTGTTAGATGGCGGTGAATATCCATCGCAATGTCGTTGGCCGTGTCGTAGCGGCGCGTCCGATCCTTCTCCAGGCACTTCATCACAATCCAGTCTAGATCAGTGGCGAGCGGCGAGTGACTAGTGCTAAGTCTAAGGGGACCCTCCGGTTGGGCTAGCATTTGAGAAAGTCGTGTGCTGGGGCGGGGTGGTTCCTGTTCGCGGATGATACGGGTCATCTCTGCGTAACCCGCCCTGCGCAGCTCTTCTTCGCTGAAAGGTGTAGTCCCCGTCAGTAATTCGTAGAGGAGGACACCGAGACTATAAATATCCGAACGTGTGTCGATGTCCAGACCACTCATCTCGGCCTGTTCCGGACTCATGTACGCCGGCGTGCCAATGAACTGATGATGCTGGGTATAGATGGTTTTCTCAGTGAGTTCCTGCTGGGTGGCCTTGGCAATGCCGAAATCAATAACCCGGGGCACGGGCACGCCGTCATGCAGGGTGATCAGGATGTTGGAGGGTTTGATATCCCGGTGGATGATCCCTTTCTGATGGGCATGCTGGAGGGCATGACACACCTTGATGAACAGTTCAAGGCGATCCTCTGTGGCGAGTTTCTGCTGATCGCAGTACTCGATGATGGGAATCCCCCGCACCAGTTCCATAACGAAATAGGGCCGGCCGGTCTCTGTCGATCCACCATCCAGCACCTTGGCAATGTTGGGATGGTCCATCAGGGCCAGGGCCTGCCGCTCCGCTTCGAAACGGGTAACAACCTGCTTGGTATCCATGCCCTGCTTGATGATCTTGAGTGCTACCCGCCTTTTGATGGGTTGCTTCTGCTCGGCCGCCCAGACCACGCCGAAACCGCCTTCGCCGATCTTTTCGAGCAGTTTGTAGCGACCAACAGTTGCACCGGGGCCTTCGGAGATGGGAAAGCTGTCCAGAGTAACATCAGCGATAATGGGCAGACTCTCGAGAAGACTACCCGATTTGTCATGGGCCTCGAGAAGTGATTCAAGTTCCCCCCTCAGCCCTGAGTCCGATCCGCACACTTCGTCAAGATATTGAGATCGCGCTTGAGGGGTCTTCTTCCTGTAGACTTCAAAGAAGATCTCTCTGATTCGTTCTCTGCTATTATCCGTTGCATTTTCTGACATCTGCAATTCTCCACTCCAAAGTGCGACAAACAGGGCAAAACAGGGCAGAAAAAGACTTGGAAAAAGCCCAGAAAATCATAATCAGGCGAGACTTCAGGGTCCATTTCAGATCAGAGACCATCCAGGAGCCTTGCCAATTCCACTTGAAACCCTTATTCGGCAGATAGGAGGCCAATCCGAGATTCAGACTGACTTTGCTTCGCCGTCCTTGATTATTTCTCTGGTGAGCCAAGAGCGGGCATACGCCCAGTGGTCTATTGCTGAACGCCGCGAAATTCCCTGGATTTGTGCAACTTGATCGATAGTCAGCCCTGCGAAGTAGCGAAGTCTAACGAGGTCGGCCACGGAAGGCTCTTCCGTAGAGAGTTTGTCCAGAGCTTCATTCACGGCAAGGAGATCATCTGAGGCACTCTCCATGCCAAGATCTACCTCTTTAAGTTCGATCCGCTGCCGATCCCCGCCACGCTTCAACCGTTTCTTCCGCCTCGCATTCTCAACGAGGATCCTCCGCATCGCCTCAGCAGCAGCCTTGAAGAAATGTCCCCTGCTGTTCCAATCCTGATCCTCCCCTTTTACCAGCCTGAGATATGCCTCATGAACCAAAGCTGTCGCCTGGAGGGTCTGGCCCGGCTTCTCCTGCGATAGCTTCTGTGCAGCCAGAAGCCGCAGTTCCTCATAGACCAGTGGCAACAGTTCATCCGTAGCCTTCGCCTCCCCCCGCTCGATGGCATTCAAAATGCGAGTAACATCGCTCATTGCTGCCTCCAACGAGTCGGCCCTCCCGACACACCAGCCATTCTCCCGAAAAGGTACGGGATTCTAAGAGCCATCGTTCACTGACTATGCTGGCCATTTTGGCGAAAATGCGAAGTGACTGCCTGAAAGGGTGTCACACAGAGAAGCCTGGCACAAATGGCTGATTAGGCACGTTGCAGCGGCCGAAGGACCATAAGTTCCGTCCCCGGGCCTGTAAGCGCTTACCGCGAAATGACTAACAACTGGCCTCACGGGACTTGTGATCCAGCCAAAGCGAGGCCAAAGCCGCGTCGTAGGCCAGAAGAATGTGCTTGTGGCGCACCTGCTGCGCGCTGCGCGGCTTGGGTTGGTCCAGTGCCGACGTCAGGACATAAACAAGAAAAGGGCTGACAGTCTTCTCAACCGCCAGCCCCTGTGTGTTTGCCATGTCGATAGGATCTGTCACGGCCGCACCGCCCTGTTGTAGACGCGGACGTCGTCGATCAGGCCAGAGAAGAAGCTGCCAGGGTCGAGGTTCGCACCACAGCCAAGGTTCAGGCCTTCCGTGACGTCCGGCATCAGTAGAGGCTCATCCTCCGCAACCATGACGTCGTTGACGTAGAGACGGCGTGTGGTACCATCCCACGTCAGGCCCACGTGGTGCCAATCACCGTCTGTGATGACAGCCTGTGACGCCAGAGACCGTGCCACCCGACTGTTTCCACGCAAGTCGGTCATCAGGGCGACGGCAGCATCAATGAGCAGCCAGTCTTTTCCGCCAAATTGAGAAACGACCACTTGTCCGGGCCCACCGCCTTGAACCCAGGCGAACACACTGAACGATCCAGCGCCAGGATTGAGCACGAAGGGCGTACCGATGTAGTCGTCAACACCATCCAACTGGATGGCTCCGCCGACCTGACCACCGTCGGGTAACCAGACGGGATCGCCGGCAACGTAGGCGTCGTTGTCCCCGAAGCTGTCGTACGCCGTGAGGCCTTCCGTCTCATCCAGCATCCAGTGGGCGACGCCGCTGTAGTCTTCAAAGAGGTGCTCGGAGAGTAGAACCAGATCCTGGACATCGACGATGCCGTCGCCGGCGGGCGAGGGAGCAAGGTCAAAACGGGACTCATCTGTGTGCCAGTGGTTCACCAACATGGACGCGTCTTTGGCATCGACCACTCCGTCCTCGTTGAAGTCAAATTCCGGCGCAGGAATGAACTCCCACACGGTGGAGAGAACCGAGCTAAATGGATAGGTCGCCGACGAACCGCCCATGATATAGATCCTCCTGCCCACGGTGCTGACACCCATGCCGCCGTTGTTGACGGGCAAGCGGCCTATTTCTGTCCAGGTATCCGTGACTGTATCATATTCGAATACCTGAGAGAGAGGCGCACCGCCACGTGTGGCTCTTCCACCGAAGCAGTAGATCTTGTTATCCAGCACACTGGTGCTGGTGGGGAAAATCCTCGGCACGGGCATGTCCCCTTTTCTCGTCCATGTGTCCGTTTCAGGGTCATAGACCTCCACGATGGCAAAGGCGTCGAAGGCGCTCATGGTCTGCCCGCCCATGACGTAGATCTTTCCGTCAACGCTCTGGGTGGCATGTAGCGTTCGCGCAGTTGGCATATCCGCCTTCTTTGTCCAGGTGTCTGTCACCGGGTCATAGGCCTCGACCGTTGATATGGCGGCTCCGTTCCGGTACCCTCCGATGGCATAGATGATGCCATTCACGACACTGGTCTCTGTGTCTCTCGCTGTTGGCATATCCGCTTTCCTGGTCCAGGTGTCGCTCATTGGGTCATACACTTCTACGGTGGCAAGCTCTGTTCCTCCCCAGGAGGTTGACCCACCAATGGCGTAAATCTTGCCGTTCACGACGCTGGTGGCGAGAAAGGCCCGGGTGGTTGGCATATCCGCTTTCTCTGTCCAGGTGTCCGTGGCCGGGTCATAGGCTTCTACCTTGGTCAGCCTGTTCGTCCCTCCCTGCAGCGCACTGATGGCGTAGATCTTCCCGTCCACCACGTTGGTGCAAAAGGCCATTCTTGCCGTCGGCATATCGGCCTTTGGCGTCCAGATGAGATCTGCCTTGGCACTCTGGGCGCCCGGCAGCATCGGAGCGACCATCATCCCAACTACGATCAATGTAAATGTGACTGTCGTGGGACTGTTGCTTGTCTTCATGTCTCTTCCTCCCTAAAATCCGGAATTCCCTCCGGTGGTTATCATTGGTTTCCAGTTTCGTTCGTCTGACCGATGGCGGGTGTCCAGAGCAACCCTTCACTTGCCCTTTCCCGTCCCGACAGCCACCTGCCGGGACGGGATGAAGGGTCGCGACGCATGAGTCTTCTTTACTTGAACACCTTCACTACTTCGGATTGGACCACAGCGGGGTCAGCACCTTCGGCAATGAACTCCAAGAAGTGCGTGTTGATAGCATAGATGCAGTTGCCGTATCCTGTGATTGTGGTCGGGATCGAGAAATCATCACTCACAATATTCTTGACAAACGTGCCCTGTGTAAGATCATCCGATAGTTCGACTACCGCGATCTTCTGCGAGAAGTTTTGCATGATATAGAGCGTCCGCCCATCCATGTAGAGTCCATCGCCATCTGCGAACAGTTGTTCTTCGCCATGGACGTCGACCGGAGAGGCGGCGCCAGTTTCGGTGTCCACCAGGTAGAGCACGCCGCTGGTGATGTTGATGATCACCAGTTCTCTCCCATCGAAGTCCCCCACCAGGCCATTGGCATTCAATCCCTCGACCATCTCGAAGCCTGTCATTTCAATTTTCTCTGGAGCAGACGCAAAGACCTTCCCATCGTCTTCAAGGGGAAGTTTGTACAGAGTCGTACTCGCGGAATCAGTACAATACACGGCCGTGTCCGTAACCAGCACGTCGTTGATGACCATGTCGTCGCCAAAGATAATCTCCCCCAACAACCGCCCACTGGTGCCGGCGTAGACTTTCACTCCCTGTTCCCAGCGAGGACCAGCGAAGCCCCCTGAATGCCCGGTAGCGGCATAGAGGTAATCTGTACGTGCATCGTATGACAGGCCCGATATCTTCTTTCCCGTAGGCTTTACGAGAACCTGCCCCTCCCCCGTCATCAGGTTCCCTTTATATATAGCTCCGGCGTTGGTGTGATCGCCGGACCACGCCAGGGTGCCAACAAAGAACTCCTGATCCTTGCCCAGTTCTATTCCCTCGGGTTCAAATCCAACAGGAATGGGAATCACATCCGGCCAGATGATTCGGCTGGTCTGGTCGATCTCGTGGGCCGAGACGATCATGCTCAGGGTGACTGTCAATGCAATCGCCAGGGCCAACAGGCCGGTACTTCGTTGGGGATGATTTGTCTGTGTCTTTTTCATGGTTTGGGTCTCCTTTTGAGCACAAGAGTGTTTCATGATCGTCTCACCTGTCTGATTGCCGCTTACCAGGACTGCTTTAGTCCTATTCGCAGACACACCAAATGCCGCATGTTTCGATGTCATTGGCCTCCTTTCTGCTCGCTGCCCAAGGTTCTGGATAGCACACTCTATTGAGATTACACTTCTTCATCCGACAAGAAATGAATCCGCTGCGCAGAACAGAGATATTTTGCGGAAGATATCCGCCGCGCTGACGATTTGCCGGGCCACCAATTCCGCGCTTCTTACGGGGGATTTGCCCGGACAAAAACAGAGTGACCGGAAACCGAATATCGAAGAACTGCCCAGCCCTCACCGCGTACATCAGACGTGCAGAAGCGTGATCAAAAGCTTATCAAGAGCGTGGGACAGGCCTTCCTCACGACGCATTGGTCGCTCATTGGGGAGATCCAGTCCGACCAGGACGGCGATCGAGCGCTTATCGGCTTGCTGCTGGAGCGCTACTGGAAGCCGGTCTATTTCTACTTGCGACGGAGAGGGCACACCCATGAAGAGGCTGAGGACCTGACGCAAGGATTCTTTCATGAGGTCGTACTCAATCGTGACCTCGTGCTGCGCGCCGACCAAGCCAAAGGCCGTTTCCGCACGTTCCTTCTGCACGCCCTGAAGCAATACCTGATTGACGAATACCACAAGGGTACGGCCCGCAAGCGCATACCCAACGACAAACTCGTGCCGCTCGATCGGGCACCGCTGCCCGCCCTGCCGGCCGCGGTCGAAGCGTCGGATCCGCAGGATTCCTACGACTACGGATGGATGGCCTCCCTCCTGGATCAGGTGTTGTCCCAAGTCGAGAGGCGCTGCGCCGAGGAGCATCTGGACCTGCACTGGAAACTCTTTGATGAGCGTATCGTACGTCCCATCCTGGATAATATCGATCCGCCTTCCCTGGACGAGCTGTGCCACAAGTATCACATTGGGGACAAGAAGAAGGCCTCCAACATGGTGATCACCGCGAAGCGCTGTTTCAAGACGATACTGTGGGAGCACGTACGTAACACCGTCACGACCCAGGAAGAGACGGACGAGGAACTGGCCGAGATCATGCGATTTTTCGGCCAAGGCGCGCAGCATCTGGGAATAGCCTCGGATTATGAAGTATGACCATCGACTACACATCCGGGGCCGGGCCCGAGCAACTCAAGCGTCTCTTTGCAGAGGCCCTGGATGAATCAGATCAAGGCGAGGACCTCTCGGCATCAAGCCCTCTGGATCTGTTCCTGGAAAAGCCCGGCAGCCAAGTCGGGCGCTACAAGCTTCTCAGCATCCTGGGTGAGGGCGGGATGGGGGTGGTATTCCTGGCTCAGCAGGAGCGACCCATCCAACGTCAGGTGGCCCTCAAGGTCATCAAGCCCGGCATGGATTCCAAGCGCGTCATCGCTCGTTTCCGGACGGAACGCCAGACCCTGGCACTTTTGGATCACCCCAACATCGCCCGGGTCATAGACGCCGGCGCTACGGCCACCGGCCGGCCCTATTTCGTGATGGAGTATGTCCGGGGTCTGCCCATCACGCAATACTGTGACGACCAGCAACTCACGATCGAAGATCGCCTGAGTCTTTTTCTCAAAGTCTGTCAAGCCGTACAGCATGCTCACCAAAAAGGTATCATCCATCGTGATCTCAAGCCGTCCAACATCCTGGTCGGCGTGCAGGATGGTCTTGCCCTACCCAAGGTCATCGATTTCGGTGTGGCTCGTGCCATGGGCTCGTCGCTTGCCGAGCACACGCTTTCCACCGAGCAGGGCCAGTTGGTCGGCACGCCCGTGTACATGAGCCCGGAGCAGGCCAAGCTCATCGACCTTGATGTCGATACGCGTACGGACATTTATTCCCTGGGCGTGTTGCTCTATGAACTGTTGACGGGAACACCGCCCTTCAGTGAGGAACAGTTGCGGGAAGCAGGCTATCTCGAACTCCAGCGGATCATTCGGGACCAGGAGCCTGCCAAACCCTCGGCCAAATTGAGCGTCTTGGAAACCTCCCTGGTCAACATTGCTGCCCAGCGGCAGACGTCTCCGGACGCCTTGCGAAAGTCTGTGAGCGGCGATCTAGACTGGATCGTGATGAAGTGTCTGGAGAAGGATCGAACGCGACGCTATGAGACCGCCCACGAACTGGCGGCCGATCTCCGACGCCATCTCGACCACGAACCCGTTGTCGCCCGCCCCCCCAGCACGGCCTACCGGCTGCAGCAAGCCTGGCGTCGCAACAAGGTTGTCTTCAGCGCGGCAGCCGTGGTGGCCATCACCCTATTGTTGGGCACGGTGATCAGTGTGTGGCAGGCGCATGTGGCCAATGCCGCCCGCGCCAGGGCGGAGGTGGAGGAACGCCGGGCCAAAGAAGGGGAGCGCAGACAGCGACTGATAGCCTATGCCTCAGATATGAAGGCTGCCCAAATAGATTTAGGAGAGAATAACCTCACCAGGGTGGTCGGACTATTGAACCGCTACGTGCCCAAACCGGGTGAAGAGGACCTCCGGGGCATCGCGTGGCGCTATCTTTGGCAAGCCTGCCAAGGGGACGAGATTTATAAATTTCAGCATGAATCAATGGTGACCAGCATTTCGCTGTCCAACGACGGCGCGCGCCTGGCTTCGGCCTCCATGAATGGCAAGGTTTGGTTGTTTGATGTCCCATCTCGAAGACGGCTCCAGGAATACAAAGGAGGACTCATATCAGGTGGGGCTCAGAATGGACGGGTGGCGCTCTCGCCCGACGGTCATCTTCTCGCCGCCGACCAGCAAGGGACGCTCAGGGTGTGGAATGCCGACAGCAACGCGTTGATCTTCGAGCAGAAACACGTGGTATCTCCTGTGTGTTTCTCTCCTGATTCACGATTTCTCGCTGCGGTCACAGCGGGGGGACTGTGCGTATGGAGCATTGCCGACTGGACGAGCAGATTGCTGGGACCGTCTTTGGCCATTGAAACACATTACCAGAGGTCGCTGACATTCACGCCAGACGGCCGTCGAGTGGTTTTCTGCCCAGATCGACACGGAAACAAGTTGACGGTCTGGAACCTTACAGACGACACCCTGGAGGGGGAGTTGACCGGACTGGACATGCCGGTGGCTATTTCCACCAACGGATCCATGGTGGCAGTCGGCGGCTGGGGGGGGGAGGTGTGCCTATGGGATTTGGCAAGCAGAATGGTCATCAAGAAATTCCGCGCTCACAACGGTCTCGTTCTGGGTGTCGCCTTATCGCCTGACGGCAAGACATTGGCTACGGGAGGCAACGATCAAGTGATCCGCTTGTGGGACACGCAGACGTTTGAGAATACCCGCTCGCTCAAGGGGCATCATAGCGAGATATGGGATCTGGATTTCTCTCACAATGGCCGAGTTCTGGCCTCCGCCAGCAAGGACCGTTCGGTGCGACTGTGGGACTGGACGGCACAACCAGACACCGAGTCGGAATACTCAGTGCCTAAGAACCTCTATTGTCGAGGCTTTTCCAAATCGGCAGATGTATTGCGTTTTTACGACCCAATAGAGTGGCCGGAATTCTCCGAATCGGGAGATATCCTGCCTCCGGAAAGAAGGGGCCCGGGCGCCGCGACACCGCACGCCAAGACGGAGCATTTACTCAACATCGCCACGGGTCAGTGGACCCACGTCGTTCGAGCAGACAGCGAAATGATCGCTCACACCACGTCGATGACGTGGGAATCGGGCCAAGACACAGAAGTCTTCGGCCGAGAGGATGGAACGGTGGTTCTCTCGAACGGAACGACCACTCGGTCGATCCAGGTGGCAAACCACCCCGTCCAGCCGCTACTGTTGAGCCCCCAGGAGCGATACCTCTTGTTGAATGTGCTACCGACGAAGGCTGAGTCTTATGCTATCCTCTGGAATATCGAGGCCGAAGAAGTCGTAGGAACGTTCCCGCAGATCTTGAAGGGCCGCTTCCCCATGAAGCAGGCGATCTCCCCCGACGAACGTTTCCTGGCCTATAACGGTGATGAGTATACCATCAAGCTGTGGTGTATCCCGGAAGCGCGGGAGTGGGCAACCTTACGCGGTCACACCTGGCATCTCTTCGGGGCAGAATTCTCCCCCGATAGCCGCCTGCTCGCCTCCTTCGGTTGGGATGCCGATTGCCGGCTCTGGGATGTGGAGCAAGGCATTCCAGCAAGTCCCCATCTCCTGCGTGGGCATCGCTCGGGAGTCGACCAGGCGATCTTCTCTCCCGACGCACGGACGCTGGTGACTTCCAGTGACGACTCCACATGCAAACTGTGGAGCGTGGCAACCGGGCAGGAGTTACTCTCCTTTCCGTCCCCGCGCGTATTCCCCCTGGTTCAGCGTCTTCCCATGATGGCGAGGAAAGCTGACCGCCTGGTGTGGGGAGGAGATTCAAACAAATCTTGGGACACGACGGCGGAGGTCCCCTTGCGAGTCACAACGCTACCGTCCCTGGCCGAAATCGATCAGGAAATCGAACGGCGAGCACAGGCCGAATCGCAGCTTTGATCCGCGCGACCGGGATCAGGGGAGACTCTTTAGGCGTGAGAGTGAGACCATGGCTCCGCAGGTCGACCTTCCCCCGAAGCACCTGCCAGCCGGCGCGGAGCGGAGCGTACGAGCGGAAGTCGCAGCTCGATCGAACCTTCAGTCCAACTACACGGCGACTCTGACTGTCCTCATTGTCGGGCTGGCCCCAATCTTGCCAGCGTTTAGCCCGCTCGATGCCACGCAGGTCATGCTCTGACATTTGATCGAGACAACCACCACCACCCTTAAGGCCGTGGGTCCTTCCCGAAGGCATCTGTCTTCGCGGTGGCGGGATCGCGGGTTTCGCCTACTGCCAAAAGCGCTTTTTTCATTTAACATCCCTACGTGCGATGCGCGATTTTTGGCCCCCGCCGATGAGATCCAAAACGGCCTCAAAAGCCCGCCAAAAGACCCAAAACCCGACGCCCCCACTCAAGGGCACAATGACCGTACAGCCTTGTCACAAAAGGAGATCTGAACTCGCCGCTGGCTCACCAAAGCCGAGGCCTCCGCTCAGCGCCGGTGCCGTCACGGACAACCCGTTTGGCGCCTAATGCGCCCGTCGCTGAAGAAAAGTTGTTAGGTAGTTACAGCCATAAGAGGATTTCGCGGCGAATGAGATAGCGTTTTCATCGATTGTCCCACCAATGCCCGAAAGACGCTAGGAAACAGCATGGCAACGATGAACCACCTTTTCCGTAACGATCACGTGCATGCTAACGTCATAAATCAATACTGGGAGTCTCGGTTCCATCTGACACGCAAAAGCCAGCCCTATGCGAGGTGATTCAGACGGCGCCGATCGCAGCAAGTTGTCATAGTAGCGTTTGCCGTATCCGAGTCGTGCACCGGTCGGGTCGAAGGCGAGTCCAGGAACCACAAACAACTCCACTTCGGCGGGTTGTACGCGTCTATCAGATTGGCCACGCAGTTCTGGGCAAGGCTCCAACAGAGCAAAGGGAGCTGGTGCCAGTTCCGCCAAGTCATACAGATGAAATAAGAGCAATCGACTACCATCGACATAGGGCACAATCACCTGCTTGCCTCCGGCAATGGCGGCTCGCAGCAGATTCCATGTCAGCACTTCGCTGCCGACGCCGACATAGGAGCAAATGGTCCTGGCTTGCCGGTATTCGGGAAGTCTTTCGAGCGTAGCACAGATACTCCCGCTCACCACCGCCTTGTTGGGCTGCATCTCGCGTCGTCGCAGCACTGTTCGACGCAATGTCGCCTTCTGAGCCCGTTGTTGTTCTCTTTCCACGGTGTTCATCTACAGGGCATTCTACGTCCTTGAGAGATCTCGAACAATGGGAGAAAAATTCCACGTGTTTGACAAGAACTCCAGAACCCAGCACGAGAAAAGACGTAAGACCTCATGAAGTTAGTGAATACTAACTAACACCCCACTTTGGCTATTGAAAGGTTCTGTCGGTGAAAGACGAGCATTGCATTGCCGTGTTTTGCGAAGGAAAGAAGTTGAGTCCCAGGTGCGGGCAGATTGTGGCTGCTGCGATCGAACTACTCTCGGCAGGCGGTATCGCCGCCTTGACCATCAAGAATCTCGCCAAGGCTGTAGGGGTATCGGAGCCGGCCTTGTACCGGCATTTCGAGAACAAACAGGGTATCTTAGTGGCCATTCTCGACCGATTCGAAGCACATATGGGCGATCTATTCGAAGAAGCCGTGAGCCAAGAGGCCGGCGTCCTCGATCGAATTCAGGTCGTCTACGCACGTGTCTTTCGAAGCTTCGCGGCCCAACCGGCGATGGCTTCCGTCGTCTTTGCCGAAGAGATCTTCCGCCACGATAAGCGTCTATCCGAAAGGGTCGCCCGTATCATGGATATGGTTGAAGGCCGGATTCTGGGCCTGATACGATCCCGGCAGGGGCGAATTGAATGCCGCAATGATGTGCCAGCCAAAGACCTGGCACGCATAGTCATGGGCTCGTTGCGTTTCCTCGTGACCCGATGGCGATTGAGCGGCTATGCCTTCGATTTGGAGAAAGAAGGGATGGCCTTCTGGCGATCATTGCGATTGATGATCGCCGGTCCTACAAAGTGAACGAACTTATTGAGGTAAAGAAGGAGAATAACCATGAAAGCACAGGTAGACGAAAACGCCTGCATCGGTTGCGGATTGTGTGAGAGCACATGTCCCGAAGTGTTTAAGATGAAGGACGACAATATCGCTGAAGTTATCGTGGATCAAGTTCCTGCTGAGGCTCAAGCAAGCTGTCGTGAGGCGGCAGAGAACTGTCCGACTGACGCCATCTCTCTGGAAGAATGACCGTCCTGGAAAGCCAATCGCGTTTTACATCTTTGATTGGGAGAGTCAAGGAATCGCCGTCAGTCGCTTTATGCGATTGACGATCCGAGGCCCGACAAGATGTACCAACGTAAGCGAAAGGAGAATGCCATGAACCGCCGACCAATATTGGGGCTTCTACTCATCATAGGTCTTTCTCTATTCATAGCCAGGCCAATCCAGGCCCATTGTGACACGATGGATGGTCCAGTTGTCAAAGATGCCATAGCAGCCTTGGAGACGGGCGATGTTACAGCGGTTCTCAAGTGGATTCGGCCTGAGGATGAGCGCGAGATTCGCACGCTATTTGACCAGGTAAAAGCGGTCCGCGCCCAGGGCGAATCCGCCCGAGCGTTAGCCGACCGCTACTTCTTCGAGTCGCTCGTCCGTATCCACCGGGCCGGTGAGGGCGCTCCCTATACGGGACTGAAACCTGCTGGGGCCGTGGAGCCGGTCATTGCCGCCTCCGATCGGGCCCTGGATCGGGGAAAGATCGACACGCTCGTTGACAAAATCACCAGTCATATCGCCGAAGGCATTCGACAGCGTTTTCGGAAGACTCTGGCTGCCAAGCGACATGTCGAGGACAGTGTGCCGGCCGGCCGTGTCTACGTGGCTGCATATGTCGAATTCACTCATTATGTTGAGGGTTTGCACCAGGCTGCCGCCAACACGGCCCACGCTCACGGCGAACCGAACGAAGACACGTCGGCACATCAGAGACAGGAGGATTCCCATGAGCACTAATATTGCCGGCCATACCACGGTCAAGGATATTGTCGTCCAGCATCCGGAGACGCGCGTCGTGCTGGAGGAATTGGGCATCGACTATTGTTGCGGGGGCAAGGCGTCCCTGGCCCAGGCCGCGCAGCAGGCTGGGGTTTCGGTCGATCGAGTCCTGGCCAATCTAGATGAGGCCTTGCACGCCGAAGAAGGTGGCGTTGCAGTCGAGGACTGGAACACCGCCTCAGCCACTCAACTGGCCGATCATATCGAGCGGACCCATCATGTCTTCATGAAAGAGCAACTGCCCCGCCTGGCTGGTCTGTTGGACAAGACTCTCCAGGCCCACGGGCAACGCCATGGCGAGATGCTCAAGCCACTTAAACACACCTTTGTCTCTCTCAAGACTGACATTGAGATGCACCTGGGTAAAGAGGAACAGATCCTGTTTCCCCTGATCCGTCAAATGGACGCCTACCAGCAAGGGCAAGGCCCGGTCCCAGAGGTACATTGCGGCACGGTCACCAATCCTATCGGTCAGATGGAGTTCGAGCACGACCAAGCGGGCCAGTTTCTTGCACAGATACGCACAATCACCTCGGACTTCCAGCTACCCGAGGACGCCTGCGAAACGTTCCGCGCCCTTTATGACGGCCTACGGGACGTGGAGGCGGATCTACATGAACACATCCACCTGGAGAACAACATCCTGTTCCCGAAGGCTGTTGAAGTGGAAGCACACACGCAGCAATAAGGAGGTAATTCAACATGCACCCACGAGAAATGCGAAATGGTATTCAGTGCATTGCCATGGTGCACTGGGAGCGACGGTTGTTCGACTCCTTGATCCCGCTGCCCGACGGCACAAGCTATAACGCCTACCTTGTGAAGGGCCAAGACTCGACGGCCCTGATCGACGGCGCGGACCCCGACCTACAGGAAGAGTTGCTGGAGCAACTCCAGGACGTCAGTCAAATCGACTATGTCGTATCCCAACATTCGGAACAAGATCACTCCGGCGCTATTCCGTTGGTGCTGGACCGATTCCCAGACGCCAAACTGGTCTGTAGCAACAAAGCCAAAGACCTTCTCATGACGCACTTGAAGGTACCAGAAGATCGACTGGTCCCTGTCGAGGACGGTCAGACCTTCTCCCTTGGCGATAAGACACTCCAGTTCGTCTATACGCCCTGGGTGCACTGGCCAGAGACTATGTGCACGTATGTCCCCGAAGACAGGTGCCTGTTCTCCTGTGACTTCTTCGGCTCCCACCTGGCGACAACCGACCTGTACGTGACCGATCCGGCTCGTGTCTATGAAGCGGCCAAACGCTACTACGCCGAGATTATGATGCCGTTCCGCAGCGTCATTACCAAGAATCTGGAGAAGATCGACACACTGGAATTCGACATCATCGCCCCCAGCCACGGTCCGGTATACGACCAGCCGGCCTTCATCCTCGATGCTTACCGCGATTGGGTGTCTCCGGCCATGAAGAATGAAGTGGTCCTGCCGTATGTGAGCATGCACGGCAGCACGGAAGCCATGGTCAAACACCTCATTGATGCCCTGGCCCGGCATGGCGTCACCGTTCATGCATTTGATCTGTCGGTTACGGACATCGGCAAGCTGGCGATGGCGCTGGTGGATGCCGCCACGCTGATTGTCGGTACACCGACGGTCCACGTGGGACCCCATCCGGCTGTTTTCTACGCGTCGCATCTGGCGAACCTGTTGCGACCCAAGCTCAAGTACGCCGCGATTGTGGGCTCCTACGGCTGGAGCAGCAAAGCGATTGAACAAATCACCGAGCTCATCCCTGCACTCAAGGTGGAAGTCCTCGGCACAGTATTGGAAAAGGGATGCCCGACGGCTGAGACATTTGGAAAACTGGATGGGCTGGCCGCCGCCGTGGCCAAGGCGCATCGTGAGGACGAACTGGTGGGTACATAGACGAGACAAAATGTCTCGCGAACCATTGAGGAATCCTGAGACCAATATGGTCAAGACGAAATCTATCTACGAGCCGCCCGCTACATCCGACGGCTATCGGGTGTTGGTCATGCACTACTGGCCGCGCGGCGTGGCCAAGGACAAGATCGCTGTCTGGGAAAAGCAACTGGGCACACCGCCAGAACTGATCAAGCAGTGGAAGGCCAAAGAGATCGGATGGCCCCAGTTCCGGCAGGCCTACCTGCAGGCGATGAGGAATCAACAGGAGAAGATCGCGACACTTGCCGCACGGGCCCGAAGGCAAACCGTCACTCTTTTGTGTAGCTGTAAGGACGCCAGCCACTGTCATCGCACGATCTTGGCGCATCTTATCAAGGCGAATGCCGCGTCAGAGCAGGCATGACCGTAGGGCGAGATGTACGCTCCCCCATTGGACCAACCTGCTACGTTTCCTCCGCTCGATATCCACGGATTGGCTGTCGAACCGGAGTTTACAAAAGCTTGATGGACTCCTTGGGACGCGGCACTTTCACAACGAGGAATGCGAGGTTAGCCTCTCCTTCGTTGTACCAGCAGTGGGGAATCCTCGCGGGGCTATCGATCAGTGTGTCGGCCCCGACCTCTCGCTTCTCGTCGCCGATTTCCACCACCCCCGTTCCTCACAGGACGTAAAAGAAGACATCCACAGGAGTCCTGCAGGGGCACCGCAACGAAGACACCTATCAGCAAGACCAGCACACGGGAGTCCCCGGGGCATCCGATTACGGGCAGTCGCGTTCATGTGATGTCTGATTCTTATCATCTCGCATTACCTCCTGTAAAGATCTGGGTTGGTCAGGACGCGGAAGAATTCCTCGCGGTTCGCCTTCATATCCGTGGCCGCCTTCGGAATGACCAGCAGGTCACCTGTCCCGCCCGCCGGCACCAGCGCGAACTGAACTTCCCGGCCATGAAACTCGGTCTGACGGATTTCGACGCCCGTCCAGCACTTGGGCTGATGCAGCCACAGCAAGGGCGCGCCATCGCCCAGTTGATTTACCTGGCCCAGATTCCTGCGGATTACCCGCTTCGTGTCCGCGTTGAACGGATTGTCCGGCAACGCGTCGAAGTGCTCCGCCACGAACACGGAGTTGCGGTCCCAAAATTGGCCTCCGCCCCAATCGATATAGCGGGTCATGTTCGCCACGATGTAAGCGGCCCAGCCGTCCTTGCCGTTGTAGCCGTAGTTGTTGACAAGGATATTGAAGACGGCGAGGCGCGCCCCGATGTCGGGATTCGTGCGAAGCGCATTGGCAACGGTGGTGAGCGGCCCGCCGACGACGGCGCGCAACGGTTTCTCCGGCGACGCCTCTTTCGCCTCGGTCACGATCAGGCGGTTACCCGGCGTGGGGTGGGGCACGGTATCCGCAATCAGGCCACTGGCGGGCCGCTCCAGCACGCGGTCGGATTTAAGAGTAAGGGCGGCAATGTTCTTGAGGCCGGATTCGCGTGCCAGGCGCAGGGCCTTTTGGGCGTCCTCGACACATCTCTGCATTGGATAGAGATACCCCTTGTCCCACTCTCACATGTCACGCGAGACGATATTGCCGCGGAGATTGGCTTTGCCGAGACTGGCTTGCGCCCACAGGTAGTTGTTGTCGAACACATCGAACCACCAGTCGTTGTCGTAGAGGATCGGATTATCCGGCCCGATTCCTTTGAGATGGACGCCCTTTTCATCGACCGTGTACTCAGGGCCGATGGCAAGGGCCGGGCCGCCCGCAGTGGAAAGGATGGCGCCGGCGAGAAATGCCAGAAGGTTGACTCGATTTATGATGGGTACCTCTCAGGTCCGAATGGTTACTGATAGGAAGTTGCTTTCTTGACGCTGCGCGGTTCAATCATTTAATGTCGCCGGGCCGGGGATAGTCGCGGGCCGCGTCATCCAGGACCAACACCCAGTCGGTATCCGTGTAATTGTCGCCGATGTCGCCGGGAGGATCGAATGTGGTCACGGCGCCGGTGTTGTCCGAAACGCCAAGGTCGGT
>Ga0272443_10000531_pt1 | contig 69234 bp, 60 predicted proteins | sample SSMAcet12_FD_193581 | JGI IMG/M metagenome (GOLD analysis project Ga0272443, IMG submission 193581) | Marine sediment archaeal communities from Little Sippewissett salt marsh, Falmouth, MA, United States - SSM-Acet-12 | ecosystem: Environmental > Aquatic > Marine > Wetlands > Sediment ...
GCGGCGATCCTGGGTGTCATCCTGAAGCTTCCCCCCGTCAAGCAGGTAATGGCCAGTTCTCAGATGCGGTCTCGATATCTCACGACCCTTATTGAACAGTACGAGAAGCGACAGCAGAAGCAGCAGGAATGAGATGGCGCCGTGACTGCTCCGTCTGCGGTGCGCCGGCATGTACCGCCGCCGGCTTTCCGTGGGGTCTGGACGAGCTTTCCGGCGGTATCCACTTTCCCGAACCTTCGAATGCTAGTATACTTACTAAAGGAAACCAAGACAAAACACACGAGGTGAGTATGATACTGAGTCATGGCAAATTGCAGGAAGAACAGGAAAAGAATGAGAAAAAACAGGGTCAGGACATGCTGATCGAAAAGATGATGGAGACCCGGACCATTCTGCTGTCCGGTGAAGTCAATAAAGAACTGGCGGAGAGGGTGGTACGGCAGTTAATCCTGCTGGAAGCTCAGGGCGACGGACCCGTGAAGGTCTTTATCGATTCACCGGGAGGCGACGCCGATGCCGGATACGCAATCTACGATATGCTGCGGTTCATAAAGCCGGAGGTGTATACCATCGGAATGGGCCTCGTCGCAAGCGCCGCCGCAATTATTCTCCTCGCGGCGCCGGTGGAGAGACGGATAGCCCTGCCGAACTCCCACTACCTGATTCATCAACCGTTGAGCGGAATCAGGGGCGTGGCTACTGAAATCGAGATTCATGCCAGGGAACTGGAAAAGCTGCGCACAAAGATCAATAAACTGATCAGCGAAGAGACCGGCCGGAACCTGAAGAAGGTGGAAAAAGAGACCGACCGTGATTTCTGGATGAACGCGGAAGAGGCGAAGGACTACGGTCTCATATCGAAGATCGTGAAGCACAGGGATGAACTCAAAATAGATTAAACCGGCTGCGTCTGAAGCATGAGAAGCACAGGCCTCCTCTATAAGTAGAGGAGGCTTTTTTATGATAATTGAAAAAAGACGGTGCAGGCAGATCTTCGGAATAAGCCTGGCAGTTGGGGTCCTGCTGTCCATGTACTCCTGCAGCGGATGTTCATTCCTGCCTGAGAGAAGCGCGGAGCCGGAGAATTGCACCATTCTCACCTACAATGTGCAGAACCTCTTCGATGATGTGAATGACGGGACCGAATACGATGAGTTCATTCCCGCAACAGGTGGCTGGAACAGCGGTCTGTTTCACCTGAAGCTCCAGCGCGTCTCGGAGGTCCTGACGAGATTTCCCGGGGGAGGGGCTGATATCATCCTTCTCCAGGAGGTGGAGAACGAAAATGTTTTGGAGATGCTTCGTACTCACTATCTCAAAGGGGGTGGGTATCGGTACAGCGCAGTGAGCGATGCACCCGATACAGCTGTGCAGACGGCGGTGTTGAGCAGATTCCCGATAACCCAGGTCAAAGCGCACACGGTTACACTCAACGGACAGGCAGTCGGCCGGCCGATCCTCGAATGCAGTTTTGAGGCCGGAGGCAGGAAGCTTGTCCTTTTCTGCTGTCACTGGAAATCCAAAAGCGGCGGCGCGGAGAATACCGAACCGGACCGGATTGCCGCGGCCGGTGTGCTGGCTGATATCCTGCAGACAAAATCCGCTGATGAGGCTTCGGTCCCGGTCCTTGTGGCGGGGGATCTGAACGAATGCATAGACGAATGGGAACTGCATTCGGGAACATATCGGACGGCCCTTATGCCGGCGTCCCGGATCGGGGCGGATGTCGGCGAAGGGAACGGCGGCGGGAACACCGGCGGCAGCGGAGAATCAGGAAAGTCGCTCTTCGTAAGCGGAGAATTCGATGATGCCGGTATCCATGATGGTCATACGGTGCTGTTTTCCCCCTGGCTCGCGGGGGGTAACTATCAGGGCAGCTATGCGTACCGGGGCACCTGGGAGAAGATCGATCACTTTCTTCTGAACGGATGCTTCAAGGACAGTATGGGAATCGAGTATGATTCGTTCCGGGTAATCGATGATACACTTCTGCTCGATGATGAGGGCTACCCCGCACGCTGGATTCCGGATCTGGAGAGGGGGTATTCGGACCATCTGCCGCTGATGTTGAGCTGTACGTTTTTGTACTGAAGCGGGATTACTCTTTATCGATCTCCTGCATGAGGGTGTCTACCCTCCGGTAATTGGTGGAGAGGGAATCGAAGGAGTTGGTGAGGTTCTTCAGATGGGTCGCGGTAGTCCCGAGGTTCTTCTCGAAGGACCGCATCTCGGTCTGCAGCTCGAAGAGCCTTGCGATCATCTGTTCTGCCTTCCTGGAGAAGCGGAAACCCCGCAGTCCGTAGGCAACTGTCTGAATATAGAGAAACAGGGTGGAAGGGCTGGCGGGGATGATCTTCTGCTCGAGCACTGCTGCCGACAGCCGGCTGTCCTCGACGAAGCAGCGGTAGTACAGATTCTCTGACGGGATGTACATGAGGGCGAACTGCAGGGTCCCCTCATCCGGGCGGATGTATTTGGAGGCGATGTCCCTGGCATACTGGATGAAGGTCCGTTTGATCTGGGCGGGTATTTCCGGTACAGCCTCCTGCGCTTCGTTGGAGACGAGGGCGTCTCTGACGCTCTGCAGCGGAAACTTGGCATCTACGGCTACCATGTAGTTGCCGAGGTGGATGACGGCATCAGCACGGCCTCCGGTTGAGAATCCGTACTGCAGGGAATAGTTTTCCCGGGGCAGCCAGTTCTTCAATAATTCCGCAAGAAGGGTCTCCCCGATATCCCCCCGTGTACGGGGCAGGATGAACAGGGTACGCAGTTCCTCGAGATGACGTGAGATCCTCTCAAGTTCATTGAGCCGCACCTGGAGCTCACCCGACGGGATGGAATCGGAAGACTTCCGGGAACTCCGTGAGTAGAGAAGGATGACCAGGAGTGTCAGGAGGACGGCTGTCACACCTGCCGCCGCGGCAAACAGAACCATCTCCGCCGGCGAGAGTGAGTACGCCTGCATGTGCTCAGTTCTCCTGCTTCTGTTTTTCCTCTTCCGCTTCCGCTTCCGCTTCCTGCGAGTTTACCTGGTAGAAGAGATGTTCGAGTTCGAGAGCGATGTTCACATTGTGAATGGCTGTGCTTACGGGGCAATCGGCGCGTGTGCATTTCAGCTCTACAGGGGCGAAATTGAGGATTCCCCTGATCCCGGCATCTATCAACCGGTCCATCGATTTGGAAGCCTCAGTGTCCGGTACGGCAATTATCGCTACGAGGATATCTTTTTCCCTGATGTAATCTTCCAGCTTTTCCATCGGATATATCGGAACTCCGCTGGTGCTGTGAACATTTTCCGGATGAATGTCGAATCCGGCAATAATTTCGATACCGTCGGCATTGAAGCCGCTGTACTCCATCAGGGCCGTCCCTATGCGTCCGCAGCCGATGACGACAACCTGCTGAGGACGGTCGCGGCCGAGGATTTTGTCGAGCTTCTCGATGAGGGTGTCGATGTTGTACCCGCCTCTTTTATTCCCGGGAAGGTTGAGGATGGAAAAATCCTTCCGTACGAGTGCAGGAGTGACGCCGATGGCATCTCCGAGGTTGTTGGAAAAGACGCGCTCGAAGCCGAGTGCTTTCAGTTTGTACAGCAGCCTTTTGTACTTGGTCAGTCTCAGAATAAAATCTTTGTTCATAAATTTCCTCACTCCATGCAATTTAGGTATTATAGAATAAATCTTTGGTTAACAAAATATACTTATAGCTTTCACGACAAAATCTGTTATAATATACTCCGTGAATTTTTCACTGCCCTATCACAATATTATAACATATTCCAAAACAAATGAAGTGAAATTATTCTATAATAAAAAAAATATATGTGCTTTTCTTCACATTAACAAATTCAATGATACTATTGCTTCCCTAAAAAATCAATTAAAACCTAAAAAAATCACAATATTATCTTTTAATAGTGCATTTTTTATTGATTTTTTTTTAATTATTTATTATCATCAATTGAAAAAATTACAATACATTTCCCTTGGCAGTGCGGGGGATAAATTGGAGGTTCCATGTCTATAGATGTCAAAAGCGAAAGCGAGGTAACCTTCTCTCAGGAACTGTTGGATCATATTGAAGCCTGGAAAGAAAAGCCGGGAAATCTCATTATGATTCTTCACAAAGTCCAGGAAGAGTTCGGTTATATCTCAAAAGAGGCCGCAAAGAAGGTAGCAAAGCTCATCAATGTACCTCTGGCCAAGATTTATGGTGTTGTCACCTTCTATCATTACTTCAAGCTCACCAAGCCGGGTAAACACAATATCCAGGTTTGTATGGGTACAGCGTGTTATCTGAAGGGCAACGAGGATATTCTCAATGAGCTCGAAACCATGCTCGGTATCGGAGTGAACCAGGTTACTCCCGACGGACTTTTCTCCATCGAAGCTGTCCGGTGTGTCGGAGCCTGTGGACTAGCGCCGGTTATGATCGTAGATGACGAGGTGTACGGTAAGCTCACCAAGGATAGACTTCCGGAGATTCTCTCTAAATATCAGGAAAAGTAGATGCACAGGTCCATCTGTGATTTTGCACTTGATGTAATCCAGAACTCTATTGAAGCTCATTCGCAGCTGATCGTCATAGATTTCAATGAGAGTGATGAGGACGTGGTGGTGTTTGTTGCCGATAACGGCCCGGGCATGAGTGCGGAACAACTGGAAAGGGTGCGGGATCCCTTCTTTACGAACGGTAAAAAGCATGCTGAACGTAAAGCTGGCCTGGGATTGCCGTTTCTGGCGCAGGCAATCGAACTTTCCGGAGGATCCTTTGAGATCGATTCCCGGGAAGGTATGGGTACCTCTGTCAAATTCAGATTCAGCAAAGCGGACATCGATTCGCCCCCGGTCGGCAATATTGAGTCAACATTCTTCGCGGCATTAACCTTTCCCGGCGATCACGAGATGGTTATCAATCGAACAGATTCTACTGAAGTTCCCCCGGATTCCTATTCCCTCACCAGGTCTGAACTTTCCGAAGCCTGCGGTGATCTGGAAACCAGCGGGGCGCTGATCCTGCTAAAGAAATATGTGCATTCCTTGGAAGCACATTCCGAGAAATGGCCGGAAGAGAAGGCGAACAGCCTCAAGAATTGAGAAAGGAGTAAGAAGTATGGCTAAAATGACCCTTGAAGAGCTTCGAAAGCTCAGAGAAGAACAGAAAAAAGGTCTTTCCCGCAGAGATGTGGAAAACAAAGATACACAGATTATTGTCGGGATGGGTACCTGCGGAATTGCCGCCGGTGCAAAGGAGACGCTGAATGCCTTCATTCAGGAACTCGAAGACAGTGAGCTGAACAATGTGCGGGTAACCCAGACCGGATGTATGGGACTCTGCTACGTTGAACCGACAGTGGAAGTCATCGTTCCCGGTATGCCGGATGTAATCTACGGTAAAGTAGATGCGGATGTAGCGCGCAAGATAGTCCGCAAACACATCATCAACAAGGCTCTGGTGAACGATCATGTTTATGACAAGCCTGCAGCCGACATTGTCGAAGAAGGAGGCGCTAAATAATGGGAACCTACAATCATTATATACTCGTCTGCGGCGGTACCGGCTGTGAATCGGCCAAATCCGACCAGTTATACAAGAACCTGATCCACGAATGTGAAAAGGTCAACTGTAAAGGGAGTACTCAGATCGTAAAGACCGGATGTTTCGGTTTCTGCGAGCAGGGCCCGATCGTCAAGGTACTCCCTGAGGAATCCTTCTATGTACACGTTACCCCTGAGGATGCCAAAGAAATCATCGAAGAGCACATCGTCAAGGGACGTGAAGTTACCCGGCTGCTCTACGATAAGTCAGAAAGTAAGAAACGGGCGGCAATCGATGAGATCGATTTCTATCAGAAACAGTTCCGGATTGTCCTGCGCAACTGCGGTGTGATCGATCCTGAAAACATCAACGAATACATAGCCCGTGACGGGTACGTCGCTCTCGAAAAGGCTGTATTCGAGATGTCTCCGGAGGACATTATCGAAGAGGTCAAGAAATCGGGGCTCCGCGGCCGGGGCGGGGCAGGCTTCCCCACCTGGATGAAGTGGAACTTCACCAAGCATGCGGAGGATCCCGTGAAATACATCGTCTGTAACGCCGATGAGGGGGATCCGGGTGCATACATGGACCGCAGTACCCTCGAAGGCGATCCGCACAGTATTCTCGAGGCTATGACTATCGGAGGTAAGGCTGTAGGAGCCAATTACGGATATATCTACATCCGTGCAGAGTATCCGCTGGCTATCAAGCGGCTCAAGATCGCTATGGAACAGGCCCGCGAAATGGGACTTCTCGGCGACAACATCCTTGGCAGTGATTTCAGCTTTGATATCGAGATCAGACTCGGCGCCGGCGCCTTCGTGTGCGGTGAAGAGACTGCACTGCTGCGGTCAATCGAAGGGGAACGCGGTATGCCGACCCCCAGGCCCCCCTTTCCCGCCACCCACGGCGCCTTCGGCAAACCTTCAGTCATTAATAATGTAGAGACCTGGACCAACATCCCGGTTATCATCCATAAGGGCGGAGACTGGTTCGCCAAAATCGGTACGGAAGATTCCAAGGGCACCAAGGTATTTGCTCTGACAGGTAAGATCCGTAACTCCGGTCTGGTTGAAGTCCCCATGGGAACCACACTTCGGGAGATCGTCTTCGACATCGGCGGCGGTATCGCCGACGGTAAGGAATTCAAAGCAGTTCAGACCGGCGGACCCTCAGGCGGCGTAATTACCAAGGACTACCTCGATACTCCTATTGATTACGTGCATCTCAAGGAACTCGGTTCTATTATGGGTTCCGGCGGTATGATCGTTATGGACGAAGACGACTGTATGGTGGATATCGCCAAATTCTATCTTGGTTTCTGTGTCGACGAAAGCTGCGGTAAGTGTGCCCCCTGTCGAATCGGCGGACGTACTTTGTACAACATTCTTGACCGGATTACCAAGGGAGAAGGCGAGCTGGATGACTTGCATAAGATCAAGGAAGTCGGACATGCAATGCAGAAGGCATCTCTGTGCGGACTTGGACAGACAGCTCCTAACCCGGTACTGTCGACGCTCCACTATTTCGAAGACGAATACAAAGCACATATCAAGGATCATCGCTGCCCGGCCGGAAAGTGTAAGAAGCTCATCTCTTACCATATCCTGGCTGACAAGTGTATCGGATGCGGTCTCTGTGCACGTCGCTGTCCGGTAAATGCAATCAGCGGGGAGATTCGTCAGCTGCATGGAATCGATCAGGATACATGTATCAAGTGCGGTGAATGTTACCATGTATGTAAGTTCGATGCTGTCTACGTACGGTAGTACCAGAACGTAAGGAGGAACGAGGTGAAAATGATAAATTTGAAGATCAACGGCCATCCGATCGAAGTGGAAGAAGGAACGACGATCCTGGAGGCCGCCAAAAGCATAAATGTAAAGATTCCTACCCTGTGCAAGCACGCGGACTTACCGGCCTGGGCTGCATGCGGTATATGTGTCTGTAAAATGGAGAACTCTCCCAAGATGGTGCGGGCCTGCGCGACGCCTGTCAGTGAAGGCATGAGCGTCATAACCCATGATCCCGAACTGCACCAGATCAGGAAGACGGTCATCGAACTGATACTGTCGACCCATCCAAACGACTGTCTCAAGTGCGGGCGGAACCAGAACTGCGAGCTCCAGACCCTGGCAGCTTCCTTCGGTATCCGCGAACAACCGTACCAACAGCGTCTGCGGGATCTTCCGCTGGACGATTCGACCGGGTCGATCATCGTCGAACCTGAAAAATGCATCAACTGCGGCCGGTGTGCGAATGTGTGTCAGATGCTGCAGGGCGTGTGGGCCCTCGAGTTCGTAGGACGCGGTGAAAATGTACGTATTGCTCCCGCAGGGGATGCCGTACTTGCAGACAGCCCCTGTATAAAGTGCGGACAATGTTCAGCTCACTGTCCGGTGGGTGCTATTTATGAGCGTGATGATACCCGCAAGCTTCTCGATGCAATCCGCGATGAGAACAAGATCGTGGCAGTGCAGATCGCTCCAGCCGTTCGTGTCGCTCTGGGCGAGGCCTTCGGCTACGAACCCGGAGAGGTGGAGACCGGCAAGATCTACACGGCACTGCGTCAGCTCGGCGTTGATGCGGTGTTCGACACGAACTTCGGCGCCGACCTCACCATCATGGAAGAGGCGACCGAATTCGTTCAGAGACTCACCAAGGGGACCGGCGCGATACCGCAGCTCACCAGCTGCTGTCCTGCATGGACCGACTACATGGAGAAATACTTTCCCGACATGATTCCCCATTTTTCCACAGCTAAATCACCGATGATGATGCAGGGTGCAATGACCAAGACCTTCTATGCACAGAAGATTGGCAAGACGGCCAAGGACATCTACTCCTGTGCGATCATGCCCTGTACCGCGAAGAAGTACGAAATCACACGCTGTGAGAATATGTATTCATCGGGTGAACAGGATGTCGATGTAGTGCTCACCACCCGTGAGCTTGCCCGTCTCATCCGGGCGGCCGGTATAGATTTCAATAATCTGAAGGAGAGCGAGGCCGACAGTCCGATCGGCAAGTACTCCGGTGCAGCCACCATTTTCGGAAACACCGGCGGTGTTATGGAAGCGGCTATTCGAAGTGCTTACTACTTCGTGACAGGCAAGGAGCTCGACAACGTTGAAGTCGAAGCGGTCCGCGGTACGGAAGGCGTACGCTCCGGCGAAATAGATATTGCGGGAACAAAGGTCCGCGTCGCCATCGCACACGGTATGGCAAATATCGCCAAGGTTCTCAAAGAAGTTCAGAAAGCCCGTGATGCCGGCGAAGAGCCTCCCTACCACTTCATAGAAGTCATGGCCTGCCGCGGAGGATGTATCGCCGGCGGCGGTCAGCCGTACGGAACAACGGATGAGGTGCGCTTGAAGAGGATTGCCGGTCTGTACAAGGATGATGAGAAATCCGATATCCGGGTATCCCATCAAAATCCGGAGATCAAGAAGCTCTACGATGATTTCCTCGGAGAACCACTCAGCGAGAAGTCTCACAAGTACCTGCATACCAAGTACGTCGCCCGGCCGATCTATCAGATATAGGTATAACCATCGACCGCCCTCCTCAACGGAGGGCGGTTTTTTCCGTACTGCCACGAAGATTGTGTAATACACTCTGACAGCGAGTGATCGCCTGTAAAACAGTATTCGACAACCGTTAATTACGGCTCAGAGCCAGATACAGGCTGCCAGTACACAAGCTTCGTGGCACTAAAGGAATTCACCTCCTTTTCACACTTCGATTGTAGAAATATCCTCGGCGAAAAGTTACATTTGAAGTGTACTGTCAGTCATATGAAGCTGCTGGAGGAAAGAATGAAAAACGACAATCGTATTAAAACGTTCGTGATCGACACCAATGTTTTTATCCACAGACCGGATGCAATTCTCTCGTTCAAGGATAATGAAGTGGTGGTTCCGCTGTGGGTGCTGGAAGAACTCGATAATCTGAAAACCTACAGCGATGAACGGGGAAGAAACGCCCGTCATGCCATCCGTTTCCTGGATGGACTGGCAAAGCAGGGGGATATCCACCAGGGCGTGAAGATGGAGAACGGATCGATACTCAAGGTACTGCTCGATTACGATCACGATCTGCATGTCGATCTCATTACCGATAAACCGGACAACAAGATCCTGCTGACGGCGCTCACTCTCCAGAAGAGGGGCAGAAGGGTCTTCTTCGTGTCGAAGGACATCAATGCCAGGGTCAAGGCAACTGCACTGGGATTGAAAGCTGTGGATTATGAAAAACAGAAGGTCAACATCAAAGAAATCTACAGAGGCTATCGCAGCATGGATGCTTCGGCTGAAACGTACCAGGAGCTTCAGGACAAGGAAAGTATAAAGTGGAACGAAGAGCTGCATCCCAATGAATTCGTGGTTGTGAATGACACGGTACACACCGAACCGGCCCTGGCAAGGTACAATCCGGAGAGCAGCAGGCTGAACGCAGTCTATCCGATGCCGAACAGTGTCAGCGGCATAAGGCCCCTCAATATGCAGCAGCGGATGGCGTTCGATCTCCTTCTGGACGACTCGGTGTCACTTGTGACTCTGATGGGGAAGGCGGGCACCGGCAAGACCCTTCTCGCCCTTGCGGCGGGACTGAAAAAAGTGACCGACGACGGCGCCTACAATCGGATGCTGGTTTCCCGGCCGGTCATACCCCTGGGAAAGGATATCGGTTATCTGCCGGGAGCGAAGGAGGAGAAGCTGTCCCACTGGATGCAGCCGCTGTTCGACAACTTGGAATATATTCTCTCGGTACACAAGCGGCCGAATCTGAAGTCCATCGACTCGATTATCAACAACAGCATGGTAGAGATCGAAGCCATCACCTACATCAGGGGAAGGTCTCTTCCGAATATGTACATTATTATCGACGAAGCCCAGAATCTCTCGCCTCATGAAATCAAGACGATCGTAAGCCGGGCGGGAGAAAAAACGAAGGTAGTCCTTACCGGCGATCCGTACCAGATCGACAGTCCTTACCTGGACAGTAATTCGAACGGACTCAGCTATCTCGTGGAAGCTTTCAAGGGTCAGAGGATCTACGGTCATGTAGTGCTGGAGCATTCGGAGCGCAGCATGCTCGCCGAGCTTGCTGCGGAGCTTCTTTAAAATATAAACACCGGCAGCTTCCCGCCGGCCGGACCGATCACGTCAAGTCTGGCAGCCGGTCGGCTTTTCTGCTATCATGACGGTATGTCCCTGTACGAAGCGATATTCTTCTCCCTTCGCGATGATATTGAAGCAGGTGTGTTTCCGCCTGGAAGCCGCCTTCCTTCAATCCGCGAAACGGCGGAGCGATTCAACTGCAACAAGATAACAGTCAAGAAGGCCTTCGACCGCCTCAAAGCCGAAGGGCTGATCGAAAATCAGGTTGGCCGGGGTTCTTTCGTCTCTTATCCGCGTCACTCGGCTTCACAGCAGTACAGTGTCTATCCTTTTCACTCCGCCTACATAAACGGAGATTTTTTTCCGGTAGAAGAGGCTGGAAGGCTCTTCACGGATATGTTCCGCGAGGAGCAGAGTATCTTCGACGCCGGACCTATGGGAGGTGATCCGGACCTCATTCAGCTTCTGGCGGGACGGTACGGAGTTGATCCGGAGGCCACAATCGTTATCTCAGGGGCTCAGCAGGGTTTGAATCTCTGCAGCACCCTGTACGATCTGGATATATCAAGGCATATTGTATTCGAGGATCCGACCTACTCCGGAGCGATCTCGGTCTTCAGGCCGAAGCATTTCGTCCCGCTGCTGGAGGACGGGCCGGACCTTCACATCCTGAAGCAGCTGGTGCATGAAAAGGTTCGATTTTTCTACGTGATCCCCCAGGTCCACAATCCTACCGGCCTCAGCTACTCGGAAGAGAAGATGCAGGCCGTCGCCGAGTATGCGGAGGAACACAATTTTTTCATTATCGAGGATGATTATCTCTCCGAGTTCACCAGCGAACGAATTCCGAGATTCGTGGACCGGATACCCCACAAAACAATATATATAAAGTCCTTGTCCAAGCTGACGGCGCCGGGAATCCGGTTGGGATTCATGACGGTTCCGCCGAGGTTCTACCGTGACTTCATCTATGGAAAATATTCGGCCGATATCGGCACACCCCTCCTCATGCAGAGATTTCTCACGCGGTTTATTTCTTCCGGCATGATGGACACCCATCTCGAGAAGTGCCGTCGGAAGCTTGCCGGACGCAGGAGTCTCGTAGAAGAGGTGCTCGGCAGGTACAGCTTCCTCAGCTTCGATCCGCGGCAGGCTGGGTACAACCTCTGGGTGCAGTCGGAGATTCCCCTCTCGGTTCCCAATCCCCCCTGGGCATTGGGAGAAAATTTTTCCTTCTCTTCGAAATGGAAGAACTCGTTCCGTCTCTCGCTGCTCAGTCTGAATGACGGTGATTTCAGGAACGGAGTGAAATATCTGGATTCCCTGTTTCAGGGGCTCGAGCAATCCGTCTCAAGGCCGGTTCTTTAGGAAGAAGGCGATGAAGGTACGCGTGCTGGGTTCCGGAACATCGAATGGAGTCCCTGTGGTAGGCTGCACCTGCAGGGTGTGCAGCTCCCCGGACCCTCTCAACAGCAGAACGCGGGCATCGGTGCTGGTCTCGGAGGGTGATACGAATATTCTCATCGACACGGCGACCGAGTTCCGGCTGCAGGCACGGCAGGCCGGAATACACAGCCTTAGTGCAGTTTTTTTCACCCATGCCCATGCGGACCACATCCACGGGCTGGATGACATCAGGCCTCTGACCTATAAGAAACCTCTCCCGCTCTACGCCGCCCCGGCAACACTGGAAGAGATACGTGACCGTTTCAAGTACGTCTTCAGAGCCCATAAGGTCGGAGGCGGGATCCCGAAGGTCGATCTCCAGGTGCTCAATAGCGAGCCCGTCCGCTGCGGCAGACTCGAGGTGCTTCCGGTTCCGCTTCTGCACGGGATGATGCCGATCAACGGCTACCGGATCGGTGCTTTTGCCTATCTGACCGACTGCAGCAGTATTCCCGCCCGCAGCTATCGGCTCCTGGAGGGTATTGACCTGCTGATTATCGATGCGCTTCGCTACAGAAGCCATCCCACTCACTTCAATGTAGACCAGGCTTTGGAGGAGATCGAACGGATCGGCCCGAAGCAGGCTTATCTGACCCACATGTGTCATGACCTGGAGTACCACGAGCTGGCTGCCGTTCTGCCGGACAGTGTAGCTCCGGCTTACGATGGTCTCGAGGTCGAAGTCCCCCTGAACAATTGACATATGCAAAGTGCTTGATTGCGGCAGTGTGAACGCATATACTGATGCTATGGAATCGGCGGACGCCTTTGTAGTAATGGTGGAGGACTCTTTTGAGAAGATAGAAGAGGTCGTTCATGACTATGCGATGCGGCGAATCCGGCAGATGGAGAAGCAGCTGGAATCCCTCGATCAGGATCTGACTGACTTTATTGAATCGGCGAGGGAAGCGGATGCTGCAAGCGACTCCGGTTCACGAATGTAAAGAGTTTTTATTGAACTTCAACCAATTTTTTGCCGAAATAGATAGAAGTATGAGACGTATTTTCACTCTCCTTATTGTCCTATTGACTGTGGTTCCTCTGTCAGCGGAAGTGGTCTTCAGCGGGCTGCATCTCAATGACGATGACCAGCTTCTCTACACTGCCGAGGCGGAAAATCCGTCCCACGGCCCCTTCAAGACCCTGTTCACTGCGGATCTCGCCTCCAGTCAGCTGCGGCAGCTGACCTTTTTCCCCGAGAAGATGATGTACCTTCAACAATCCGGTCAACTGCAGATACAGAACAGGTTCGGGATTTTCCGGATCAACTCCGCTTTTCAGCATCCCGCGCCTGTGAAGGAATTTCCCTCCTATATCAATGGAGCGGAGATCGGAAGCGGGAAAATCCAGCAGGTGGGCAGTTCTCCGGACGGACGCTACGTTCTATACCTCGAACCGGTCAGTGCGGCCTATGCCGACCTGATGCTGCTGAACGTTTCGGAAGGGGAGGTGAAAAAAATCACCGGCGGGATCACCCTTTCATTCGATACCGCCAGAGTGAAGTGGTCTCCCGATTCGAACTACTTCGTCTACGAGAAGGGTTCCTATCTCTACTATTTCTCCCTGGACCAGCTGCGGCGCAGCGAGGTGATCAACGAAGACCTGCGGCTCCTGGGCAAGGGGTCTTTGCGGAACGTGCGGTGGAGCCAGCGGAACCAGCTCTACTACATCGCGGAGTCGGTACTGTTCCGGATCCACAGTGCCGAGTTTTTTACCCGCTCCTTCTACAGCGATTTGCTCGACGCCGGTCAGGTGGTCGGGAAGATCCCGTTCAGGTTCGATTCCAACTTCGACAGTTTTTATATTTCCCCCGACGGTGAGAAGATGCTGTTCAACAAAGGGGGGCGCAATCTTATTCTCTACTTCCTCAAGAGCGATGATTACACGAGTACGGGAATCACCGTGTCGCTGCCTTACCTGTATCTTCCCCGGAATACGCGCATAAGGCAGCTGCTCTGGTCCGATGACGACGTTGTGACGGTCCTCACCGGCAGCATTCGGGGCGGACAGAGCAACAGCACGATCTTCCGGCTGAATATCTACGATTCCGCCGGCCGATTGAACACGCCTCTGGTCTTCAATCAGATGACGGATCAGGATGTCTCCGACATCGTTCTTTCACCGGACAAAGAGCTGGTGGCGCTGCTTGAACCGGGCCGGGTGGCCATCAGAGACTACGCCGACTGGACCGTGCGGAAGAGTTTTGAACATCCCGGACCGCTGCAGCTGGTGTGGACCGCCGACGATGAGATGGTGGTGGCCGGGCTTCATCTGATCGAGCGCTACCGGATAAACGAAACGGACCCGCAGCTGGTCTCCCTCAGCCAGGCGGACAGCTACGGGTACGGCCCGGACAGCCGGATCTATGCGCTGGTAAACGGCAAACAGTACCGGTATGAAGGAACGAACGGCTGGAAAGCGGAATCGGGCTCCCAGGTGGAGCTCTCGCCGGTGCAGATCGCCACGGACAATTACCGGGTGTATCTCCGTGAGAATCCCGCCGGCAGCAGCTACCGCAACATGGTGATGGTCCGCAGGATGAAGGAGTACCGTACGACGCCCCTGACCGAGCAGACCGGCCACTCGTACGAAGCTTTTCCGAAGGAGGAAGAGCAGGTCGACTTCGTGAATTTCACCCACGGCAGCCGCATACGGCGCCGGGAGGTGTCCCTCGTCTTCAATGCGATCGATTCCGTCGAGGGCTTGACGGAGATCCTCACCACCCTGCATGAATACGGGTTGAAAGCCACATTTTTCATCAACGGCGAGTTCATGCGGCGCAATCCCGAGGCGGTGCAGGAACTGGCCAGCTCGGGGCACGAGATCGGTTCGCTGTTCTACACCTACTTCAACATGACCGACGACCGTTACCGGATCAGTACGGAATTCATCAAACAGGGTCTGGCCAGGAACGAGGACGAGTATTTCAATCTCACCGCGGAAGATGAAGGCCGCGGCAGCGAGCTGGCGCTCCTGTGGCACGCGCCGTACTATTTCATCAACAGCGACATTATTGCCGCTTCCCGGGAGATGAATTATACTTATGTCGGATACGATGTAGACCCTCTGGACTGGGTCCCGAAGACGGAAAGCCGGGAAAGCATGTATAAATCGGCGCCGGAGCTGGTCGAAAGGGTCCTGGAGAAGAAGCGGCCGGGTTCCATCATTCCCGTACGAATTGGTACGATAAACGGAACGAGGGATGATTATCTGTTCCAGCATCTTGATCTGCTTATAAATGGTTTGATCGACAGGGGATACAGTATCGTGCCGGTGTCGACACTGATCGAGCATGCCCGCTGACGATTTTAAAATAAAAAGAACTGACTGTCGGGAGACTTTATGATAGTCTGTTTTTTAACAAGGAAAAGGCTTAAGTGTAATGATATACAGGTCGAAAATTCATAAAAGAAGCTATGTTACCGGGAGGGGAGGAAAGCGTGAGCATGCAGAATAAACTGAATGCATACCGGGAAACCCACATAAAAACCGCCAGTCAGGGCCAGATAATCATAATGTTGTATGACGAAGCTATCCGTCAGTTGGACAAGGCTGTCGAACTGCTGAAGGAAGGGAGCAAGCGGTACGACCAGGTCAACAACGCCGTAATTCGCGCTCAGGACATGGTCACGGAGCTCATGGTCTCCCTCGATTTTGATAAAGGCGGAGATATTGCCCAGGGGCTTTTCAGCCTCTACATGTTCTTCAATCAACACATGATGGAAGCCAATCTCAAGAAGGACGCTCAAATGCTCAGGACCGTACGCGGTCATCTCAACGAACTGCGCGGAGCCTGGAACCAGATCGTCAACAAGCCGGGCAGCGGTCGTCAGAGCTCCGGGGGTATCAACGTCGCCGGTTGACGAAGGTGTCGCACAAGACGAATTCACAATCAATAAACGAACAGCTCCTCTCCTATGTCCGTGAACGCGAGGATACTATCCGTACGTACATCAAATTGATGGGACTGGTTCTCGAAGATATTGAAAAAAATGATACCGCGGCCCTTGAATCCCATTCGAGGACCGAGGAAGGGATCGTGGGCCGTCTGGAGAGCCTGCAGCGGACGATCCTCGCACTGCGGAAGGGAAGGGGGTCCCTGGAGATCGAAGGGGCCGAGGCTGAAGCCGAGGAAAGGTTCCGCAGTCTCTGCCGGACAGCTCTTCAGAAGAACAGCGGGAATCGGGAGAAGATGCGCCGGGAAATGGGAAACATTCAAGACCGGATTGGCCGGCTCCGGAGCCTGAAGGCCCGTACGGGCACCTACCAGCCCCGGCCCCGGTCGAGGTACATAGATATTCAAGGATGAAAAAAGAAGCGCTTTATCTGCTGGACGGGTACAGTCTCATCTACCGGTCCTATTTTGCCTTTATCAACCGGCCTCTCCTGAATCCTCAGGGGCAGAATGTATCCGCCTACTTCGGTTTTTTCCGGAGTCTGTTGAATCTCTTCGACGCATACAATCCCGGCTACTTCGCCGTGGTCATGGACTCCCGGGTGCCTACCTTCAGACATGAGATGTATCCGGACTACAAAGCCACCAGGGACAAGGCCCCGGAAGATCTTCACGCTCAGGTGCCGCTGATCGAGGAGACCCTCGAGGCTATGAATATCAGGACGGTGCAGCAGGACAGATACGAAGCGGACGACATAATCGCCACACTGGCCCGCCGGTGCTCACGGGACGGGCGGCCCTGTTTTATCGTGTCCGGGGACAAGGACCTCCTGCAGCTCCTCGATGAACATGTGCATATGCTGCGGCCCGACAAGGGGAGCTATCGCCGTATCGGTCTCACCGAAGTGCAGGAAGAGCTGGGAATATCAGCCGATCAGGTGATCGACTATCTCGCGCTGATCGGCGACAGCGCCGACAACATCCCGGGGGTCAGGGGTATCGGACCGAAGACCGCCGCAAAGCTGCTGAACAAGTACGGCAGTCTGGACGGTGTCTACGAACATTTGGAAGAGTGCAGTTCCGGCGAGCAGTCCAAGCTGAAGGACGGACGCGATTCGGCCTACATGAGCAGAGATCTGGTTGTGCTGCATACGGTCAAAGAGACTTCCTGCGACCCTGATGAGTACTCCCTCGAGACACTCGACCAGAAAGCGGCGATTCCCTTCTTCCTCAGGGAAGGGGCGAAGGGGCTTGCCGAGCAGGCCAAGGGAAGCGGCCTGAACGAGAAGCAGATGCAGGAGCTTCTGGAGAACAAGAGCGGTCAATCAGTCACGGTAGAAGAGGAGAAGCACGCCGATGTATCCGTCCCCGCGGCACAGCCCGGGAATGCCAGGGGAAACTACACCACCGTTATGAGCATCGATGAACTGGACCGATGGATCGAGCGGGCCGAGAAATCCGGCTGGTTCGCCTTCGACTGCGAGACCACCAGTCTCGACGAGATGAAGGCCAGGCCTGTGGGCTTCAGTATAGCGGTCGTCTCCGGGGAAGCCTGTTACATACCCATCGAAGCGGGAGGCCGGATCCAGCTGCCGGAAGACGAGGTACGGCCCCGCCTGAAGAAGCTCCTGACTAATCCGGATTTGAAGCTCATCGGGCACAATTTCAAATACGACTACAAAGTGCTGACCTGCTGGGGAATTCGCACCTCCAATCTCAGGTTCGATACCATGATCGCCGCCTGGCTGCTGGACAGCACCGCCTCGACATACGGAATGGACGGACTTGCGGAAACCTATCTCGGTTATCGGACAATCCACTACAACGAAGTGGTGCCGAAGGGCGAGCTCTTCTCCGCAGTGGACCTTCACGCCGCGACGGAGTACGCCGCCGAAGATGCGGATATTACCTTCCGGCTGTTCGAATCTTTTAAGGACAGGATCGAATCGGAAGGACTCTCCGAGCTGTTCTATAAGACGGAAATGCCCCTCGTCAGGGTCCTGGCGGAGATGGAACTGCGCGGGATCAGGCTCCTGAGCGAACGCCTGGATAGTTATTCCCGGGAGCTGGACAGTGAGCTCTCGCAGATCGAACGCTCCATCTACGATGAGGTAGGCTACGAGTTCAACATCAGCTCCACCAAACAGCTGCAGGAGGTCCTCTTCGTCGAACGCAAGCTGAAACCAATCAAGAAGACGAAGACAGGCTACTCCACCGACATCAATGTGCTCGAACAGCTCTCTGAAGAGGACATTGTTCCTCAGATGGTGGTTAAGCATAGAGGTCTGTCCAAGCTGAAATCGACCTATGTAGATACACTGCCGAAACTGGTGAATGAGGATACTGGCCGTATCCATACCCGATTCCTGCAGACCGGCACCGCTACCGGCAGGCTGTCGAGCAGGGATCCCAACCTGCAGAATATTCCCATCAGGGATGAAGCCGGCCGGAGGATCCGCAAGGCATTCGTGCCCCGTGAGGGCTGGACCCTCATAAGCGCCGATTACAGCCAGATCGAACTGGTGGTTCTCGCCCACCTCTCCGGGGATCCGGTGCTGTCGGAAACCTTTCGAAGGGGCGGAGATGTACACAGCCACACTGCGGCCCTGATTTTCGACACATCGCCTGACCAGATCAGTCCCGAACAGCGCCGGATCGCCAAGACCATCAACTTCGGCGTAATGTATGGAATGTCGGGATTCCGTCTTTCCAACGAGCTCAAGATCCCCCGCGCGAGGGCGGACCAGTTCATCGGGGCCTACTTTCAGCGCTACGCGGGTATCAGCCGGTTTATTGAGAAAACCATCGCGGAGACGGAGCAGAAGGGATACGTAACTACGATGCTCGGACACCGCCGTACCATCCCGGGCATTACCAGCCGGAACCGCACGGAAAAGAGCGGAGCTGAACGGATAGCGGTCAACACCCCTATACAGGGTACCGCCGCCGACATCGTCAAACTCGCCATGCTGAAGCTCGATTCCCTCATCACCGGGAAGGGACTTCCCCTCAACATGCTCCTCCAGATCCACGATGAGCTGATCTTCGAAGCCCCTGTTGATAAGGCCGAGGAACTCTCGCAGTTCATCACACACACAATGGAATCCGCCGTAGAGCTTTCCGTTCCGCTCAAGGTGAGCGTTGAGAACGGACAGAGCTGGGGCGAACTGCACTGAATTCATGGCAGCAACAATAATCGGGATTACCGGAAAGTGCTGCACGGGAAAAAACGAAGCAGCCGAATATCTTCAACGCAGCGGATGGCACGTCATCGACGTTGACAGGACCGGGCATCATGCACTGGCGATCGAGAAGGATCGTCTTGTCGAACGATTCGGTCCGAAGATCGTCGCCCCGGACGGGTCGGTTGACCGTCGGGTCCTCGGCGGGATCGTTTTCAACAGCAGGAAGGAGCTTCAGGCCCTGGAATCGATAGTCCATCCGCGGATGCGCGGGATGGTCAGAAGCGAAGCGGAGCAGTATCGCGGAAACGGCCGGAACGTCTGTATCAACGCCGCTCTGCTGTTCCCCATGCAGCTGCACACGATCTGCGAACATGTAGTGCGGGTCCGGGCGCCGCTGTGCGTGCGTATCTGCAGGGCCCGGCGAAGAGACGGCTTGAAGCTGAATCAGATTGTGCGCCGATTTGCCGCTCAGAGAAGACTCTTTTCTAAAAAGTTGACCAGGAATGTCGATATGTATAATGTATGGAACTCTGCGGACCGTGAAGCACTGTATTCTGAGATCAGGGAGTTCCTGAAATCGATTGAACGGCAAGGTTGAAGATGGAACAGAAAAAGCTTCTATGGATAATATTTTCAATGACCCTGTTTCTGCTGGTAGTGGTGGGAATAGGAATTATCTGGCTCTATCCGGGGCAGCAGCCGCCGCTGACGGTGGAAACACCTGCCTCCAGCCGGGAAGCCGGAGCGGAGTTCGATCCCGTGGAATGGGTCCGTTCCGAGCAGGAATCCCCCGGACTGGATGAGGTCTCTCCGGAGGAAGGCGATGATGAGAATTTCGTCGTCGTGTACGGCGAGTCCGATGATGAGCCTGAAACGGTAAAGCCCGAGGTCCAGGAAGAGGCCGCGGAAGATGACTCCCGGAAAGCTGAGGCCCCTCCGGAAACCTCTGCTGAAGAGATGAAGGTCAGTCCTCCGGCAGTAGAATCGCAGCCCGCCAGGGAGCAGGAACCCCCAGCCCCGGTCACACGGACTGTCACCGTGAAGGAGTACTGGATACAGGCAGGTTCCTACACCAGCCGCACCCGCGCCGACCGGATTAAAGACGAGCTCGATGAGCTCGGTCTGAGCGGCAGAATACTCTCGAAGGACGTCGACGGGACGCAGTACTACCGGGTACGCATAGGACCGTATTCACAGAAAGCCGAGGCCGATAAATTCCTTACCTGGGTCAAAGAAAGGGATAACTTCGAGAACAGCTATATCTCGGAAGTGTACCGGAAGAAGACGATTGTGCAGTAAAAAAAAGGCAGCAAGCGCGGGAGAACTTGAATGGCACCGTCAGCGGAAGAGAACGGTTCGTTCTCCCGAAGACCTTCCGGAGTACTTCAGGCTCAGGCCGGAGGAACGGCAGTTCTTCGACCACACATCATCACTTAAGAATGAACGTGCCCTCGATTTTGCAGTGACTCCCTATTACCTTTCGTTGGTGGAAAATGCCGCCGGCGCCCAAACAGCTCTAGATCCCATCCGCCTCCAGTGCATACCGACGATACATGAATACTCGGTTCTTCCCTACGAAAGTCGTGATCCCATCAGCGATCTGAAGTTTTCTCCCGTGGAACGTCTCGTTCACCGCTATCGGGACAGGGCCCTGATCCTGGTCACCGATGAATGCGCCGTCTACTGCCGTCACTGTTTCCGCAGACACTTTGCTTCATCCCGGCAGGGGGTGCTCACCCCGGATCAGCTTCGGAGCTGCATAGAATACCTGAATTCCATGCCGGAGATCCACGAGGTGATTCTCTCGGGCGGGGACCCCCTGACTCTGGAAGATGAAAAGATCCTGCGTATTGTAGGGGAGATCAGGAGAGGGGTGAACAGGCCGCTTGTTCTCCGGCTGGCGACTCGGACACCGGTCGTACTTCCCCAGCGGATTACTTCTGAACTGGCGGAGGCCCTTGCCGCAGAAGGAGCACTGTATGTCATTACCCAGTTCAACCACCTCAGGGAGATCACTCCTGCAAGCACCCGGGCTGCGGCAATTCTGAACCGGGCGGGCATACCGGTCCTGAACCAGGCTGTTCTGCTGCGGGGGGTGAACGACAGCGTGTCAGCCCTGGCAGCTCTGTTCCAGACCCTGCTGGAGATCAGGGTAAAGCCCTACTACCTGTTTCAGGGTGATCTGGCTGCGGGTACCTCCCACTTCCGAGTGCCTCTGGAGACGGGGATCGACCTGGTACGCCGGCTGCGGCGTCATATTTCAGGCCTGGCGATGCCGGTATACGCAGTGGACCTGCCGGAAGGCGGCGGGAAAATACCGATCACCGAGAACTATCTGTATGGTCTGGTTGATGACGGGGAAGGAAAAAAATACCGCTTCACTGGTCCTGAAGGGCGTTCGTACTACTATCCCCTCGAACGGCAATAATCTCGACACGGCGGTTCCTGTACTGTTCATCCTTGACGCGGGTTACAGGTTCCCGGGCGCCTCTGCCTGATACTGCGGGAAGGGAGTCGGGATTCCAGCCCTGTGAGCGGAGATACGCTTCTGTGTTTATAGCCCGGAGCCGGGAAATCTCGGCCCGTCCCTCTTCAGTTCCGTACAGTGCACAGTGACCGATGATCTCGACCTGGATGCCGTCCCTTTCTTCGAGGATCCGGGCTGTCTCCTGCAGTTCGCTTCGGGCCCTCTGGGTGAGAACTGTGCTGTCGGGATCGAAATAGATAGTTTTCGAGAGCCGGAAGGGTGCTTCGGCTTCAGTTCCGGCGGCTGATGAAGCTGGTTCGGCTGCTTCATCCGATACTGCCGCAGAACCGGCTGCAGTATCGGCTTCCGCCCGTGTTTCCTCTGCAGCGGTACTGGACGGTTCATCCTGCGGTGCTTCCGTTCGGCTGGTCTCTCTCCGGGTTACCGTCGTGGTCGTCTCCCGCCCATCTGTACAGGTACGGGGCAGCAGCAGGACGGCCCCGGCAATCACCAGAACTGCGGGAATGAGGAGCAGCCAGGGAGACAGTTGGACCTTGCGTTTCAGGTACCTGCGCAGAGAGATCTTCTCCCTGCCGAGCTGCCGTCCGTCAAGGGAGAAATCGAGGACAAGTGAGTATTTTCCGTTGAAGTCAGCCTTCAGGAGGATTTGCGGTTCTCCCGCCTTGGCCCGGGGAAGGGGATCGACAAGGTAGGTGTACACCAGCTCCTTCCGCTGATCATCTACAAAGTAGATCTTGATCTCGGCCTTCTTCTGGTAATCCACCAGGGTTGTAAGCGAAAGCATGATGCTGTTGGCCTGGTCCAGGTCAAAGATGCGTGTGTAATGGCTGTGTTCCACTTCAACAGTTAAAAATGCGCTCACACTTGTATTGTAATGCTTTCTTACCTGTGGTCAAGCGAAAAAAAAATGAGTGTCCCCGAATAGTGTCCCCGAAACGGTACCTGAATTCATAATCCCGGTACCGTTCGAATATTACAGAACTGTAATCCACTTGAAATAGTAATACCATAATATTCTGCTATGTTTCTGTTTAGAGAGTTGTACGTATGGGGATCTCCGGCAGAATTGACTGGATACGGCGTTTACTGTTTCTCCTGATTATACTTGCCTTCATCGGACGCACGTACGGTGAGCATATTCAGACTCCTCCGCTTCTCGGAATCGAGATAGGCACAATACCTCTCGCCGTGCATGAACGGTTTGATTTGCCTCAGTTCCCAGGCGCTTATGTGTACAATGTGATGATAGGCTCAACCGCACAGAGCAATGGATTACTGCCGGGGGATGTACTTCTGAGAAAGGACGGGCGGTGGATCCACGATCCGCTGGAATTACAGGCAATGATGAGATCGACGCCTGTACAGGTGCGAAGCTCATTTACCCTTCTTCGGCCGGGTTCAGATGGATCTTCCATTCGGAATATCAGCTTGCACATCGATAATTCGGGACCGGCACTTGAAGGTTCACCCTACTGGCCGGGCTTCATCCCGGTCTCTCTACCCCCGGAGATCAGGGGGCAGCTCGGAATAGAAGCATCCATCGGCACGATGATTGTCGGCTCAACGGATCCAGGCAGTCCGGCTGCAGCTTCAGGAATTCGCACAGGTGATATCATTCAGAGTATTGAAGGCGAAAAAGTCTCGGACACCATAGATTTGTATAGAATTCTCAATAATGCAGGGGATTCCTTCGTATTGCGCGTGTATCGACAGAGCCGATATTATAATATAAAGATAGAGAGACCAGACACGGAGTGATTCATGCGCCTATTGATTGTGGAAGATGACGATATGATCGGGTCGTTCATCGAAAAAGGTTTTCTCCAGGCAGGCTATGCCGTCGACCGAGTTGCGGATGCGGAGAACGCTCTCAATTTGCTCGGTCTCGGCATGTATGATCTCGCCGTAGTGGACATCATGCTTCCGAAGATGGACGGCCTCACCCTTATAGAAGAAGTCCGCAGAAAGGGGGATATAACCCCCGTATTGATTCTGAGCGCCAGGCAGAGTATCGACGACAGGGTTGTCGGTCTTCAGAAGGGCGGCGATGATTACCTCACGAAGCCTTTCTCATTCGCGGAGCTTCTTGCCCGGGTGCAGGCCCTCATGAGACGCAGCGGTATGAAGAAAGAGATACTTTCGGAACTCAGGGTACATGACCTGAGTCTAAATATCCTCACCAGGGAAATCACGAGGGCGGGCAGACGTATCGAACTCAATATGCGCGAATTCTCTCTTCTCGAATACATGATGCGTAATGAAGGGATGGTCCTTTCAAAGACGATGATCCTGGAGCGGGTATGGGATTATCATTTCGATCCGCAGACAAACGTTGTCGATGTGCTCATTCATCGACTCAGAAATAAAATCGACCGCGATTTCGATAAGAAGCTCATACACACCGTTCGGGGAATCGGCTATGTTCTCAGAGAATAATCAGAAATCATCAGTATCTTTGCATTTCAAACTTGTACTGCTTTCCTCGGTGACAATCGCTCTGGGGTTTATTCTTCTCACCGCCTTTACCTACTTTTTCCTTTATACCTCCCTGCGAAATGAGACCGAAGACGAATTACAGTTCAGGCTGCTCGAGAGCTGGGCTGCGTATGAAGCCGGCGGGCTCGAATTCCTCGATAAGGAGGAGCTGCTGGAAAGCAGTTCTCCCGGAGTAAAACCGTTTTTGATTCGGATCATAGATCCTGAAGCGGGTCTTCTATACAGCAAGATCCCTGCTGAGTGGGAACCTTTCGCCTTTGAAACACTTGCCATGGAGCAGAGCTCAGGCGGAAAAAGTGTATACCTCTCCAGTAACCAGAGACAGTACGAGCTTGTTATCAGATCTATAAAGATGGATGAAGGCCTCATCCTGCAGGTGGGCGTGAGCAATGAAGAACACTACGTATCTCTCAGAAGATTTTCCCGGGTACTCATATTTACATTGATACCTCTATCAATCATTGCTATCCTGGCTGGAATATTTATCTCCAGCAGAATGCTGAAGCCGATCAAGCAGCTTATCGTTACGGTCCGGACGATCGGCCGTACGGGAGAGATGAATATAAGAGTGCCTACAACGGACTCCGGCGATGAACTTGATACGCTTGGACATCTGTTTAACGAAATGCTCGAGAGGATCGAGATGCTGATCACCAATACACGGAACACCCTCGATAATGTTGCCCACGATCTCAGAACACCGGTGACCAGGTTGAGGCTTTCCGCCGAGACGATGCTTCATGCTTCGGATGATGCCACTGACAGAACTAAGGAGCTGAACGATGTGGTGAACCAGTCCGCGGAGCTTCAGGAGATGCTGAACGCGATACTCGATATCCGCGAAGCCGAATCCGGTATTATCCGGCTGAATAAGGAGCCCCTGTTTCTGAACAGACTGATTGAGGACCTGGTCGAATTCTATACATATGTAGCCGAAGAGAAAGACATCAGCATATCCCGGGATCTGCGGAAGGATATCAAGATCGCCGTCGACAGGAATCGCTTCAGACAGGTTATATCCAACCTCCTCGATAATGCAATAAAATACACGCCTTCGGGAGGTCGAATCGAGATACATATCGAGGAATATAAAGACCATGTAGAACTGAAGATTGCCGACACAGGAATTGGAATCGATACTTCGGAGATCGAGTATATCTGGAACAGACTCTACAGGAGTACGAAGGTGCATAACCGGAAAGGCTTCGGTCTGGGACTCACCCTTGTGAAGGCGATTGTCGAAGCTCACGGCGGACATATCTCCGTGAAGAGTTCTCTCGACGAGGGATCTGAATTCACCCTTACGCTGTATCGCGCTTCTTCCTGAATCTGCTGTAATCACTGCTGGACGAACAAGCCATAATCGACAAAAACGGCCCCGGGAGTATGTATGACACCGCGCTCTGGAGGGGGCTGTGAAGCATACGCTCTCACTCATTCCAATAAGGAGTTTTTTCCCGGGGTCGCATGTTTTCATTTTTCTACCTGTGGATCCCGATTGAGTATCGGCTTCCCTGCCTTGTGAACACGATTTCGAGCTTTCGCTGTGACTGATCGTTCACGGCCTGGTAGAAGTCCTTGAGCCCATTTATTCTTCGTCCGTTTATTTCCGTGATTATGTCGTATTGCCGTAAGCCTCCAATGTAAGGTTTTGAATTCTGTTCCAGATTGACGATGATAATTCCGCTGCTGGACTGCGGAAGCTGGAGCTCTTCCTTGATGTCCTCATTCAGAGAGGCGACGATCATACCCGGCCAGAGCTTGTCCTGCCGGGAGAGGATTTTCTCCTGGTCATCCCGTTCTCCGATTCTTAAGGTAGTCGTCATGGAATCCCCGTTGCGGATAAGGGTGAATACCGATTTATCGCCGGCCCGTTTACTGCCTATAATTCGGACCAGATCATTTCCGTCGTTTACCGGAGTGCCGTCTATTTCGGTGATGAAGTCTCCGGGAAGAATTCCTCCCTTTTCCGCTGGTGAACCCAGATAGACGTCGTGAATAAATGCACCGCGGGTTGTACCGAGGTCCATCTCCTCCGCTATGCTTTCCGATACGTTCGTTACCGTCGCGCCGAGCCATCCGTAATCAACCCGTCCCTTTTGAATGAAGTCATCGATAGCCTGCTTTGCATCGTTGATGGGAATGGCAAAGCCAAGGCCCACATTTCCACCTGTGGGCGCTGCAATCCAGGTGTTTATTCCGATGACCTCTCCGTCCAGATTCACCAATGCTCCCCCCGAGTTTCCTTTGTTTATTGCTGCATCCGTCTGAATGAACTCGCTGATGTTGTTCTCCGGACCCTGCCGGCCTGTTGCGCTGACTATGCCGGCGGTCACGCTGGATACGAAACCGAACGGGCTGCCCACGGCCAGGACCCAGTCGCCTACGTATAGTTGATCGCTGTCCCCCATTTCCGCTACCGGGATCGATTCCCGGCTGGTGAACTTAACTAGTGCAAGATCACGCCGTTCGTCCTTTCCAACCAGAGTTGCGGGGTATTCAGTCTCATCGTTCAGGACGACCATTATTTCATCCGCCTCTCCGGCCACATGTGCATTGGTCAGGATGTAGTATGTGTTTCCATCTCTGCGGACTATAACACCTGATCCGAGTCCGCTGCTTTTAAACTCACGCTCCTGCCCCTTGCCTTCGTTCTGATACGGATAGATAAAGCCCCAGGGCCATCCCTGCTGAGGGATCTGCTGCTTAATTATTTCCACAACCTTCAGTTCTACCACCGCGGGCAGGACTTTGCCTGCTACGCTCCGGAATGAATACTGCATCTGACGGAGGTCTTCCACCCCTCTGTATTCAGTCTCCGTATACTGCCGGACCTGTTCACCTGTACCACTGACCTCTACCGGCGAATATCCGAAGGTGGTGGCGGGTATAAAGATACCGAGCAGCACCGTCCCCAGAATTATGAGCGCCGGGATTATTCGCACCACGTTCTTTTTTGTTGTCTCTTCCATATAGCACTCCTTTCGTTTCATTGGATCGATCACACTACTATATATACAGCCTGCATGTTTCAGCATTCTTGCATCTGCATTACAGTAGTGTAATACTGACTTGTTCTTTGTACCTGTATGAAAGAACTTCAGAATTTAAATGGCGGCTGACGGAATTTATGAAATAAAAAAAACCGGCCATTCTTCACTTTGAAGATGACCGGTTTGATGTTATTGCCCCGCAGGAGCGGCGCCGTTAACTGTCTTCTTCGTCCTGAAGTCCGTGCTCGCTGGAAAAGGACAACGCTGCGGGGATGAGAGTGAGGTTGATGATATTCCGGGAATCGATATCGACTCCGCCCTCTTTCAGATTTGACAGGAACTCGCTGATCTTATCTTTGCTGGATACCTGGGCCAGAATCAGCAACACGCTGCCGGACTCAATCTTGTCTGCCTTGAAGAAGCCCGTAAAGAAGGTCCTTTCATCCGACAGGGCCGCGGCGAGATTCTGGGCGTCCAGATTGATAGCCCGCTGAATACCGATGCTCTGCAGGGCAAGGTAGATGTCCTCCCTGTACGCAGGGTCGTATACTTCAAGAAAAAGATAGTACATAACTCCTCCTACGAATTCTCCGTTCGGTCCCCGATCTCCCCCGCCTTTTTGAGCGCCGTCCGGGTCAGAAGCGGCCCGATGAGTTCGGTAATGATAGTGGTGAACAGCAGAATATTGATGATGTAATTGGCCATCTCCGCTCCCTGCGCCCCGTAGAGCGGCTGACTGAACTCCTTGTTAATCGACAGAGCGAGTGCGAGAGCTACCCCGACCTGAGGCAGCAGGGTCAGACCTATGAACTTTCGTACTTTTTTCGGCGCTCTTCCGATGAGCGCGCCCAAAGATGCCCCGCCAATCTTGCCTGTACTCCGAGCGGCAAAATATACTAAGCCCATTATCCCGATCTGTCCGAGCACTCTCACATCGAGGTGCGCGCCGCCCAGCAGGAAGAAGGCCGCCAGAAAAAGGTGGGAAAAATTATCGACCACGGACGCTCCTTTTCTCGCCAGGGACGGAGCAGTGTTCACGAGGAGAGATCCGAAGGTCATTATTGCAAGGAGCTCCGATACTCCGAGCAGTTCGCTGAGTCCTAGAAGTGCCATGATAGCCGCGGCAAGCAGGAGCTGGATTGCTTCAGTATTCCTGCTGCTCCGCAGAAAGCGGCGGAAAAGCCACGCGGCGGCCCATCCGAGCAGTAAGGATTCGCCGATTGAAAGCACGGTCCTGCCGATGATCAGCGCAATATGCGCATCACTTCCGGTCAGGCCTGCTTTCACTACACCGGAGGCGAATACGTAGATAATGAGCGCCATAGCGTCGTCAATACCTACTACCGCCATTATGGTAGAGGTGAGTTCTCCCTTCGCCCGGTACTGTTTGATGACCGCTACGGTTGCAGCGGGTGCTGTAGCGGAGGCGACGGATCCCAGCAGGAGTGCCATATACGGGTTTTCAGGAAAAAACCTGAGTAGAAGAAGGTAGACGACCAGGAACGCTGCGAAGCATTCGAAAAATACGATGGTAAGAATCGATTTTCCCAGCTTTCTGATCACATCGAGACGCAGTTCAACACCGATGATAAAGGCAATGATTCCTAAAGCGACTGTACTGATCACCGATAAATGATCAAGTACGGACGGACCTAGTATGTGAAGAAGGGATACACCCATAATCACACCAATCAGCACGTAGCCGGTCACTTCGGGAATGCGGATCCTGCCGGATATTCCTTTCGTCAGAAACGCCGCAAAAAATATTATTGACAGGTAGATCAGAGGGCTGAGTTCCATACCGGTCAGTTGTTCGGTCTGAAATGGGTGATGATATCCTGAGGGCTGGTGGCGTGCATGAGAGCCGTGCGCCGCGATTCGTTTTTCGTGAACAGCACGAGTTTGGAGAGTATCCTCAGGTAGTCCTTCTGTCTGTTGTCCGGACCTCCGATCAGAAACACGATAGAAACCGGCTGGTCGTCGATAGCCTGCCAGTCGACAGGGTTCTCCAGGATCCCGACCGTGATGAAAAACTCTTCGATCCCCGCGATCTTCGCGTGAGGGACGGCCACGCCGAGTCCGATTCCGGTGCTCATTATCGCCTCCCTTTCAAAAATTGCTTCCTTGAATGTATCGAGGTCCCGGATCTTCCCGGCGGAATAACAGAGATCCACCATATCCGTCAGGATTGTGTCCTTCTCACGGCAATTTGAAAAATACATGTTCTTTGGATCCATGTACTCATGAAGCTGTTTCATACTGTCTCCCTCGTTCGGCATAGCCAGGAGCTGAATCCATTTCATAAACGAACCGGCAGTCCCGCCCGCCTGGTAACATAAAATCATAGTATGAAGAAGCAGAACCGCTGTCAAGCATACACATATCGATGAATCCCGGAGTAGTATAGTGTCCCCGAAACGGTACCTGCGGTCCTCAGAACAGCACGTTCAACAGAGCATCGCAGGCTTCCACCGCCCTGGTCTGAATAAAAATATCGGTGATTTCGTGGGTGTAGAGGGAAGGAGAGGGATTGATCTCGATGATGGTGGCGCCGTTTCTCGCCGCTTCTCTGGGAATGAGCGCCGCCGGATACACCTCTCCGGTGGTACCGATCAGCAGCATGCAGTCGGTCCGTTCGGCGGCCTCCTCCGCGCGCTGCAGTGCGTCGAAGGGAATCGATTCGCCGAAGAAGACGAAGTCCGGCTTCCACACCCCTCCGCAGCTGCATCTTGGCGGAAGTTCCTCGAAGATGTCCGCCGCCGCGTCCCTTCGGGCCCCGCAGCGCGGGCACACGAGGGTCCGCGAATTGCCGTGATATTCAACCACCGCCCGGCTCCCGGCTTCATAGTGCAGATTGTCGATATTCTGGGTTATAAGCATTTTCAGCATACCGTGCTTCTCCAGCTCTGCTAGCAGGACATGAGCGGCGTTTGGACTCGCAGCTCCGAAGAACTCGTAGAAGATCTCCCTGATCGCCTTCCAACTCTCTTTCGGGTTCTGATAGAAGTAACCGAGGTCGAGGACGATCGGATTGTAGGTATTCCAGATCCCGTTTTCTCCGCGAAAGGGGGGTATTCCGCTCTCGACGCTGATTCCCGCACCGGTGAAGGCGGTACAGTATTGGGCGTTTCGTATGGCTTTGGCGGCCTTTTCGATCTGTTCTTCAAGCCGGACCGGTTCAGTTGTGTCATTCATACGGGCATTCTATCATCCGCCGCACTTCCTGGACAAGCGAGCTTTTTTTACTTGATATATTCATCCAATAATGGTAGACATGTAACATAATGGATACCGCGGCGCTGATCGATGCCATTTTTTTATCACCGCTGAAGATAGGGACACTCGAACTCCCCTTCGATCTTTCTGCCATGCTTATCGAGTTCCTCCTGCCCCTGGTTCTTTTCACCCTGGCATACCGCATAATCGTAGTCGCACTGCGGCGCGTTCTGAAGCGGAGTTCCCTGTCCGAAGCGACCGGAACCCGGATCCTCCGCTGGGTGCGGCTTGTTCTGCGCCTGATCTACATCACGGCAGCCGGAATGCTGATCGGCCGTCTCTTTGGAGCGCGGATCTTCGAGTACATCAGCAGGTTCTATGCGATTCTCAATCAGCCTCTGATTACTTCGGGGAACACCCGGGTGACCTTCGTCACCCTCATCCTCACCATTCCGGTATTCTATCTGGCCGCCTGGGCCGGCCGGGCCTCCCGCAGCATGATGCGCAAGTCTCTGCTCGGGCGGATGGGACTGGACGAGGCCCAGCAGTTCTCCGTAGTGAACCTGACCCGCTACGCGGTGATGGTCATAGTCCTTCTCATCGGATTGTCGATCATCGGAATCGACCTCTCGGCGCTAACCGTAATCTTCGGGGTACTGGGAATCGGACTCGGTTTCGGGCTTCAGCACGTGGTGTCAAACTTTTTTTCCGGACTGGTCATCATTATTACCCGGCCGGTGAAAGAGGGGGACCGGGTGCTGGTGCAGGGAACTGAAGGGACCATCCTGCAGATTCGGGTCCTCTCCACGGTGATCAACACCCTCACGAACGAGAGCATTATCGTACCGAACTCCCATCTCGTGCAGGAGACGGTGCACAATTTTTCCTTCTACGACCCGTCTGTTATTATAAAAAACGAGATTGGCGTCGCATATGCCAGCGATCTGGATCTGGTGATGAAGGTCCTGCTGGATATCGCCGAGCGGAATCCGTACCGAATGGATAAAAACAGGTGCTGGGTATACCTCAAGGAATTCGGCAATTCGAGCATCAATTTCACGATGTATACCTGGATCAGGTCAACCAACGACAAATTCGAGGCCCATCACTGGAACAATATGGAAATCTGGCGCCAGTTCAAGCTGAACGGTATAGAAATACCCTTTCCCCAACTGGATCTTCATCAGCGTCCCTGACGAACAGGAACGCACAAGTGCGGACCGTTACTTACTTACATTCTCGATCGGTGCTAGAATCTGCTCCGGATAGCGCTTCTTGACAATATCATCCAGTGTGATCTGCTGAAAATAGACCCTGAACATAGCATAGGTGTGTTCCCAGAAACTATGGGCGGGACAAAACGGCTCGCGGTTGCAGGGATTCCCGTCATCGAGAGTACATGGAGAAAAGTGAAGCTCCTCGCCGACAGCCTCGAAAATTTCAGCCACGGTGATCTGGTCGAGGGATCTTACCAACTGGAATCCTCCTCCCGGTCCTCTGGTTGAACTGATGAGCCCCGCTTTGCGCAGGCGGAAGAAGATCTGTTCCAGGAATTCTGCGGAAATCTCTTCCAGTTCTGAAAGAGTCCGAATAGATACCGGTTTATTCTCTTCCTGCATGGAGAGCTGCAGGACAGCCCGCAATGCATATCTTCCTTTGGTTGTTATTCGCATCTTTCCATCCTGTGAGTTGTTTTTTGAATCTCAATTTACTATATCGTATTAGTCAATAATTGTAAAATGGGTTAGAGGCGTTTAAGTGCAACTACCCGGTACCCGTGCTGTTTTTTTTCGCCGTGGCGGGAAAAAGAACTTTTGCCGGAGAAAAAACGGTGAATGTGGGCGCTTTTTCCTGACAGCAGCAGGAAACCTCCGGGCCGCAGTAATCTTTCCGCTGCCGATAGGGCTGTCGCCGGATCCGGTACTCCGGCGAGGTTCTCGCACTCTACCACCATGAGGTCACGGAGTCCGGCGGAAGACAGTTCAGGGGCGGATTGAACACCGGAAATAAACCCCGGATCGGCGGCGTGCTGAATTTCAAGCATGTCATCGGAGATTCCGGTATTACGGCGGAGATTGTGTGCGGTGATCTGAAGGGCGAGCATGTCCCGGCCTGCGCAGTACACATGGAGCGGTTGAGCTCCCTTTTGCAGCATCAGGAGAGCTGCTGTCACCGGTATATGTCCCTGGCCGGGATTCCAGACCGTGATCTTTCTCTGAGGCGGAATGGTCTTCAGCATTCTGGCGACGAGGGCGGCGGTGTAAGGCGGGGTGTCGAAGTCAGCCTCCCCCCAGACCGTATCGAGAGTGTATTCGACGCCCCCTGCGGCGCATTCTATGCGGGACCGGGCATAGGGCTTCAGATAGTGCGGGAATTTGCCGTCCCGCTGGCCGGTTGCGTTCTCTTCGGCGGCCGGGGTAACTTTGGCCGATGCGCCCGCAGGCGCCGCCTTTTTCCCCCCATGAGTGAAGTGAACCACCGTATGACCCGAAGCCGGCTCCCGGAGGGTGACATCTGCCCCTGCCTCCAGCAGCGAATCCAGAGTGAGATCGGCGATCGGATTGACTACGACGATCGCCGCCGTACCGTGAGTGGCGAGATGTTCCAGCGTCTGCCGGTAGAAATGCAGCAGGACCGGAGTTCCGACTTTGGCGGGAACGTTCGAGACGATCAGGTCGAAGAGACGGCCGTCCAGTCCCTCAAAAGCCAGACCGCCGAGGATGGTAATGTCAGAGATCCCGTTCTTCTCGGCATTGATGCGGGAAAACGCGGCGGCCAGGGCGTCCCGGTCCTGCAGGACCATTTCCATGCGGGGGTATTTTTTCTTCAGGGTCAGACCCAGGGTTCCCACTCCGCAGCCGATATCCAGAACCCGGTGTGTACCGCTGAAGTCGATTGATCCGGAGATGCTCTTCAGCAGGAGGCGGCTGCCCTGATCGATGTCGTAACTGCTGAACAGCGCCTGGGAGAGAAAAAAGGAGATCCGCTGCCCTTCGTACTGCAGCGAGACCTCCTTGTTCGCGTAACTGGTCAGTGTCTGACTCATCGCTCCGTAAGGGCAGTCCGGATGACTCAGCTGTTCACCCGTTCCACGTACTCCTTGGTTTCCGTGTTCACGAGGATTTTTTCCCCTTCCTTGATGAAAATCGGGACCTTTACCTTCAGCCCGGTCTCGACTTCCACCAGCTTGGTGGCGCCGGTGACTGTATCGCCCTTGACGGCGTCCTCGGCCTTGGTAACGGTGTAGACCACCTTGTAGGGCAACTCGATGTCCAGCGGGCGGTGTTCCCACATAACCAGGGTGTAGGTTTCCCCTTCCTTCATCAGGAACCGGTAATCCTCGAAGGTTTTGACGGGAATTTCGAACTGTTCGTAGGTTTCCAGGTCCATGAAGTGATAATTCTCGTCATCGGCGTAGAGATACTGACAATCCTTGTCCTCAACGACGATTTCCTCAACCTGGTCCTGACTCTTCATGGTCTCCCGCAGCACCTGTCCGGTGCTGGGATTCTTCAGCTTGGTCCTGACGAAGGCCGAGCCCTTCCCGGGGTTGACGAATTCCCGCTCGACAATGACATAGGGCTCTCCCTTGATGAGGATGGCCATGCCCTTTTCCAACGATCCGGCTTTAATCATATCGATAATACCTCTCTGTTTGCTTGGTGTCCCCGAAACGGTACTTTTTTGGATAGACATCCTTCAACTGCCCGGCATTTCTGTATGGGATATGCCGTGAATGATTCCGGGAAAGGTAACCCCATTCCCATCTGTACGCTTGATATTGAATTATACAGGTACAGGTACCGTTTCGGGGACACGATAAAGAATTCAACGCTATAACTTATCAGAAATCGGAAAAAAGATCACCCCCTCGATGGAATCCCGGCGCGTGAGAGACATTATCAGCCGGTCGATGCCAAGGGCGACGCCGGACGATTCCGGGTATCCGCGGTGAAAAATTTCGAGGAACTCCCGGTCGATATCGGGAACCGTCATGGAAGCGAGGCTCTTCTTCGCGTATTCGTCGGAAAAGAACTGTTCCACTTTGGCGGGATCGGTCTCTTCGCTGTAGCAGTTGGCCACCTCGATGCCGTCCACGTAGAGTTCCCAGCGCTCCTTCCAGGGGGTTCCCGGAATGTCTTTCGCCAGGCAGGGAATCTGCCGGGGGTAGTCGGTGAGCAGAAGGGGCTTGTCCGTCGGCAGACGGGGTTCGACAAAGGTGAGAAATATCCGGTGGTACAGTTCCTCCCAGCTCGGGGGGGCATGGGGGACGCCGGAGCTCCCTGGCGGATGCCCGCCTTCATCGCTGAGGATCAGCATGCCCAGGCGGCGGCACTCGCTTCGCAGCTGCGGCAGAGACCGGGTCTCCAGCAGGTCTATACCGGCGTACTCCATGAAGGCTTCCCTGATGCTCATCCGCCGGAAGGGGGGCGCCAGTTCGGGTCGTCCCGCCGTTTCGGCCAGACCGGCGAAGAGCTCTTCGGTCAGCGCCGCCGACTGCCCGTAGCCGGCTTCAAGAGTGTACCACTCCAGCATGGTGAATTCGGGATTATGATGCCGGCCGGTCTGCTCGAGGTTGCGGAAACTCCTGCATATCTGGAAGATGTTCCCGCTGCCTGCGGCAAGCAGTTTTTTCATGTGCACCTCCGGGGAGGGTATCAGGTAGAGCGGCCGGGAACCACGGACGGAACGGAGGGTCGTTTCGAAGATCTCGATAGGTGCTTCCGGTATCAGCGCAGGCGAGAGCAACGGCGTGTCGACTTCGAGATAACCGCGTTCGATGAAGAATCGGCGGATGCAGTCAATGAAGTAACTGCGCTGTCTGGCGAGTTCGAAATCCATGAGCTGAGTGTAGCAGAAAAGATATGCTCCCGCTATAGCCGGTTATATTTTGCCGATTCGACTTGATAATTGGCATTTTTACTGCCATGTTATGATTATGAAGTATGAAGGAGCAATTGTCAGATGGATGAAGCATATATGGAATTGAAAAAAGATGATGTCCTGCACGGATATACTGTTACAGCGATAGACGACCTTGAAGAGTACCACGGCAAAGGAATCCGGCTCTCCCACAACGTGACTGGGATGGATGTGTACCATGTATTCAACGACGACCCGGAGAACCTGTTTGCATTCGGATTCAAGACTCCTCCCACCGATGATACCGGGGTAGCCCACATCCTGGAACACACAGTGCTCTCGGGTTCGAAAAACTATCCCGTGAAGGATCCCTTTCTCGCCCTTATGAGGGGAAGCGTGAATACCTTTCTCAACGCGATGACCTATCCCGACAAGACGGTCTATCCGGCGGCCACCACGGTGAAGCGGGACTACTTCAATCTCATGTCGGTATACGGGGATGCGGTTTTTTTCCCCCTCCTCAAGCGGGAGCTCTTCCTGCAGGAAGGTCGCCGCTTCGTTCCCCGTCCGGATGGCGGTCTGGCGGTGGAGGGGATCGTATTCAACGAGATGAAGGGGAACTACTCGAGCTTTGATTCCATTGTAGGCGACTGGTCCTACCGCAGTCTTTTCGAACAGTCGGAGTACCGTCACGATTCCGGCGGCGATCCGGTACACATTCCAGGCCTTACATACGAAGACTTCGTCGCGTTTCATAAGAAGTACTATCATCCGACCAACTGCCTGCTCTTTCTCTACGGAGATATACCCACGGAGGAGCAGCTCCGGTTCATTCAGGAGAGGTTCTTACGGGAATTCGACAAAGGTGAGAAAGCGGATGAGATCTATGAGGAACCCCGGTGGCAGGAGCCGCGGATTTTTTCAGTGAAGGGACCTTCCGCCGATTCGGAGGAGGAGGTCGCCAAGCCCACGGTAACCGTCAACTGGCTGACCGGACGTACCACCGACCCCCTCACGCTCCTCTCCCTGCAGGTGCTCAACGGCATCCTTCTGGGACATCCCGGTACCCCAATCCAGAAACTGATTGACGACACGGATATCGGCGAGGACATGTCCCCTGCCAGTGGTCTCGAGAGCGACATACGGGACGTCACCTTCACCATCGGAATCCGCGGAATCAAACCGGAGAAGGCCGGTGAGTTCGAAGGTATGATCCTGAAGGAGCTCAACAGGCTCGCCGTACAGGGACTGCCTGCCGACGTGGTGGAAGGGACCCTCAGACGGGTGGAGTTCCGCAACCGGGAGATCAAGGGGGGCGACCCCTTCGGGCTCAGATTGATGAACAAGGCCCTGAAGGGCTGGCTCCACGGGAGCTCTCCGCTCACGACTCTCGAATTTTCCCCTCACATGGAGGAGCTGAAGAGGCGGTACAGAGAGGAGCCCCGATATTTCGAGAAGCTGATCGAGACCTATTTACTGGAAAACAGTCACCGGACAACGGTCACGATAGTGCCAGACGGAGAATACATAAAACAGCTCGACGAATCCATCGCCTCCCGGGTGGAGGAGATCCACAGGGGATTTTCCCGCTATGAGCTTGAAATAATCGAGGGGGATCTGGAGGCCTTTCAGAAGTTTCAGGACACCCCCGACACCGAGGAGGCCCTGGCGACCATACCGGTGCTTTCGAGGGAGGATCTTCCGGAGGACATCTCGATAATCGAAAGCGTTGAGACAGCCATCGACGGCACGAAGGCGTACAACCGGGAGCTGTTCACCAATGGGATCATCTACATCGACTACGTGTTCAACCTGAGCGGGCTCGATGCGGAAGAGCGGCAGCTGATGACTTTGCTGAGCCGTATGCTCAGCTCTCCCGGCATTCCGGGGATGACCTATGACGAGGTGTCCCGGCAGCTGAATCTGAAGACCGGCGGCGTGTATCCTCACCTCGAGGTCAGCCCCGTGATAGGCAATCCTGATCGCTACATGTGTTTGTTCATCCTTCGTATGAAGTGCCTGCCGGACTCCCTGCAGGAAGCCCTCGATCTGACCTCGATGATCCTGCAGGAAGCTATGGTGGGGGATGAGAAGCGGCTGTGGGACATACTGACGGAATTCAGGAACGATATGAAGTCGGCGGTGATTCCCGCCGGCCACTCCTTCTCCGTTCTCCGGGCGGGGGCCCATCTAAATCCCGCTCTCCGGCTGGAAGACGACTGGCGGGGCATATCTCAGCTGCTTTTCCTGAACACCCTGCCGGGGAAAAAGGGAGCTGAACTGCGGGATCTGGGGGACAGGCTGAAGCGGTTGAGGGAAAAGATCATCGACCCATCGCGGCTGCTCCTCAACGTAAGCGCAGAGTGTGAAGATCTGCAGAAGGTGAAGAACGCACTGGCTGCGCAGATAGCCGGGTTCCGTTCCGGGGATCCGGAGAGTTCCGGCGGAGCCGGCAGCTCCCATACTGCCACCGAATGGTGCGGCGCTGCAGAGGGAGAGGCGATCACCTCCCTCGAGGGGATCTGGGAGAGCATGCAGATCCCTGCGGCGGTCGGGTATTCCGGGATGGCCCTGCCGGGACGGCTTTACGGAAGCGAAGGCTATGCGGCCCAGATCCTGGTGGCACACCTGCTTAAGACGGACTATCTCTGGCAGAAGATCCGGATGCAGGGGGGAGCATATGGAGCGGCGGCCTCCACCCACGGGCTGGAAGGGGTCTTTTCCTTCCTTTCATACCGGGACCCCCACGTCGACAACTCACTGCAGGTCTATCTCGATTCCCTGCAGTACATTGCGGAGCAGGGTGTGTCGTCGGATGAACTGGAGAAGGCGATTATCGCCGTAGTGGGCAAAGATGCCAGGCCGAAGTCTCCTTCGGAGAAGAGCGTCATAGGTCTGAAACGAAGTCTGTACGGTATTACGGATGAGCTTCGGCGGCAGACCCGCCGGGAGATCCTTGAAACCACGCAGGAAGATCTGAAACGGGCTGCGGCGGACTTGCTGGAGACAGCCGAAAGCGCATCGAGGGTGGTGCTGGCGGATGCGGAGAGGCTGACACTGGCCGAAGAGAAGATGAAGGTAGAGAACCCGAACCGGCTGGTCATCCCTCTGTGAGGCGATTCTCTCCTGCGGGCTTATAAGAACCGGTGTGCGTATGAGAACCTGTGTGCTTATGAGAACCGGCGGCCTTATTTCAGTTTGTCCCGGCCCCAGATTTTTATCATCCGCTCCAGATTGGCCCGGACATTTTCTGAATTGAGCAGCTCCTGTCTTCTCTGATAGAAAATACAGCGGCTCATTTCAGCCTTTCCCTGAACGATGTCGTGGGCAAGGGCTTCACAGGTGGGGGAGCCGCAGACGCCGCAGTCTACCTGCGGCAGTTCCGACTGGATCTCCTGAATGCGTTCCATCTTTTTCATGGCCTTCTGCAGATCGTCGTCCAGTTTGACGATCGATCGCGGTTCTATACGATTCAGCTTGATGTGCTCCCGCAGGTAATCCGCCCGTACATCGATGCGTGCCAGGATGTCATCCTCCAGAGGGGGGATGAGTCCCGAGCGGTGTCGGAGCCGTTCGGCCGTAAGGAAACGGTTGCCTGATCCGAGAATTCCTCCCGCACATCCTTCGTCACAGGCCCGGAGTTCGAGGAAGTCGACTCCGGTGACCTCTTCATTCTCGAGCTTCTCGAGGAATTCAATTACATTGTGGATCCCGTCGACTGCCAGACTTCTGCCTTGCATATGCGGAGCTTCTCCCATAGTGAGACTCCAGAGGACCGAATCCGACGAGATATGCTGCCGGGGAGGTACGGTATCCTTCTGCATATGCTTCTGCTGAATAATCGATTTGTGCACCAGGTTGAAGAGGAAGTTCATGTTGATGACACCGGTGAAGGGGTTGTTCTGTTCGCCCTGAGGGCTCTTGATGGCCGCTATTTTGGCGGCGCAGGGGGTGACGTAGAACATACCGATCTGACGCGGATCCGCCCCCTCATCGGTGAGCAGTTTCTGTGCGTAAAGGGCGGTGATATCGAGGGGCGGTTTGATGAGGTTGAGATGCTTCACCAGGGAAGGAAACCGCACCTGCACGAGCCGGACGATAGCCGGGCAGAAGGAGGAGATTACCGGATACTGGTCCGCGTAGGTGACGTACCGCCCGCTGATGCGCTGTAGAATGTCGCAGCCGAATTCCGCCTCGAAGACGTGGGTGAATCCGAGTTCGATAAGGGTGCTGAGAATCAGCTGTTCACTGATTTCATCGCTGAACTGGCCGATCATCACGGACGGGACTATGGCTACACGGTACTGGTAACGGTATATCTTCTGGAAGTCGTCCTGTTCGACGACGATGGCATTGACCGGACAGGCTTCCATGCAGTTCCCGCAGTCGACGCATTTGGCAGGATCCACCTTCGCCTTGCCGCGGACAATCCGGATAGCCCCGGTCGGACACACCGACATACACCGGGTACAGCCGAAGCAGATGTCCTCCTTCACGGTCAGAGCATGGTGAAAAGGATAGGTCTGCATCAGTTTCCTTTCTCCTGTGAATGTTGATCCAGATAGATCACCATCTCCACCCGTGTCCCCTCTTTTCCGCTCTGAATTTCGAGTTTATCGACGCTCTTCTTGATGTTGGGAAGTCCCATTCCGGCCCCGAAGCCCATCTCGCGGATCTGTTCAGTGGCAGTGGAATAACCCTCGGACATGGCCAGACCGATATCGGGTATTCCGGGACCGGTGTCGGCGACCATCACCCTGATCTTCTCACTGTCGATATCAACCGTGAGAGTGCCCCCAAAGGAGTGCCCCACAACATTCACCTCCGCTTCAAACATTGCAACCACCGCCTTCTTTACCACGTCGCCGGGAAGGTTGAGCTGTTTAAGTCTCTTCTTGATCTGGCTTGATGCGGACCCAGCATTGGAGAAATCACCGGCTTCTATCGGAAATTCGAAATGCACGGTACTACTCTCTCAAAATACCGCTTCGAGACCGTCGGTGTACAGTATTCCGGAGGCCTTGAACATCGAAAACCGGGTGGAGAGAAGCACGATACCGAGTTCGTCCGCGAGTTCGATCATCTTCAGATTCGGTTTTTTCCCTCGCACGATCAGTACATGGCCAATATCGGACATCTCTGCCGTTCTGACTGTCTGTATGTTGTTCAATCCCGTAATCAGCAGAAGATGATCGGTCATCAGGGTCAGGACGTCGCTCATCAGGTCGGATGCGAAGGCCCGTTCTATCTCGAAATCCGGGTCCGGCACTTCGTTGTGTATCTCTGCGGATAAAAGGCTGCAAATCTCGTCTATCTTCATTTTGTTAATTCCTGTCGGATATCATATCAGAAAGAGACGGAATAATAAAGAAAAACATTCGTTTCTACCTACCCGCAGCCCTGCAGGGGTACTTAATTTTACAGAATAAGCAATTTTTTCTTGACACCGATTCTAGTGGGCATTAGAATTGAATTATCAATGCAACCGTGTGCACAAAGAACGGGAGAATCCGCGTATGCAGCTCTTCTGCCGGCTTGAAGCTGTGCACAGAAAAAGTATTTACAAGCAGATGTATCAACATCTGTAAAAAACAGGAGGTGTTTTTATGAAAAAACTACTATTCGTCCTTTTAGGACTCACATTAGTAGTTGGATTCGTTTTCGCAGGCGCCCAGCAGGAACAGGCTGCCGAGAAAGCAGAGGAAGAGGGAGAGATCGTAATCCGTTTTGCGGCAGATCCGAATGGTGCTTCATTTGACATCAACAAAATGCAGGCCGAGAAATACATGGCCGAGCATCCCAATGTGAAGATAGAGCTCTACGATACATCCAGAAGTACCACCGACCTGCTCGGTCAGTACAAGCAGTTCTGGGAAGCTCAGAGCGGTGAGCTCGACATCTACCGCATCGACGTCATCTGGCCCGGCGATATCGCCACCCATCTGATCGACCTGAACCAGTTCCCCGAGATCAAGGCAGCTGCTGCAGATCACTTCCCCGCTATTGTCAAAAACAACACGGTGGACGGCAAGCTGGTCGGTCTACCCTGGTTCACCGATGCCGGCCTGCTCTACTACCGGACAGACCTGCTCGAGAAGTACGGCTACGACGGCCCTCCGGAGACCTGGATGGAGCTGGAAGAGATGGCTCAGAAGATACAGGCCGGCGAGAGAGCCGGCGGCAACCAGGACTTCTGGGGTTTCGTATGGCAGGGTGATGCATATGAGGGACTTACCTGTGACGCCCTCGAATGGGTATACTCCAACGGCGGCGGGACCATCGTCAGCGCCGATAAGAAGATCACCATCAACAACGACAACGCAGTGGAAGCCCTCGAGATGGCAGCCGGCTGGATCGACAACATATCTCCCAAGGGAGTAACAGCCTTCAAGGAAGAGGAAGCCCGCCGTGTATGGCAGAACGGCAATGCCGCCTTTATGAGGAACTGGCCGTACGCCTTCTCACTCGGTAATGCCGACGACAGCCCCATCAAGGGCAAGTTCGATGCAGCGCCTCTCCCGAAGGGACGCAAGGGCGGAGCCGCCACCCTCGGCGGATGGCAGCTGGCTATCAGTAAGTACAGCGAGCATCCCGAAGTAGCCGCCGACGTGCTGGCCTTCCTCTGCTCATATGAATCACAGAAAGAGATGGCCACCATGGGAAGCTATAACCCGACCATCATGGACCTCTATCAGGACAAGGACGTTCTCGAAGCCACTCCGATTTTCGGCAGCCTCTACGACGTATTCATCAATGCAGTGGCACGGCCCTCGACTGCCACGGCGCCCAACTACGCCGAGACTTCGCGGCTCTTCTTCTCCAAGGTACACGATGTGCTCCTGGGGAACCTCGACGCCGACGATGCGATGGAAGAGCTTGAGCTGGATCTCGAGGACCTGCTCGGTTATCCGACGGGGCCTGTAAAGTAAAAGCAATTATACCAAGTCCGGGGGAACTGGTTTCCCCTGGACTTTTTCTCTAGTTAAAAAAGTCCGTTCCGCAAGTGCATAGTGTGTGCGTAGTACAGTGAAGGAGTACTAGTATGGGAAAGAAGAAGAGTCTTGAGGGGAATGAAGCGCAAACTGCCTGGACCTTGTTGATACCCACCATGGTCGTTATCTTCGCTATTGCCTTTTTCCCTCTGGTAAGTGTTTTCAGAGACAGTATGACCGATCGGGAGATTGCGAGCGAGAAGGAGATTAACTTCGTAGGATTCGAGAACTATATAAACCTTCTGAGCATGACGATCCGTGAACTGCCTCCGAAAGTCGACGAGGATACCGGGGAGATAGTCATCGACGAGGAGACAGGTGAGATCGAATACACCTCTCCCGTGCGGGTGCTGCCGAGAGAGCCGCGGAGATACAAGGATCTGGCGGTTTTCGACATGTTCGGCAAAAAATATGTTCTGGGGGCCACCGATCCCGAGTTCCTTGCCTCGGTACGGGACACGATCTTCTTCGTGGTCGTGTCGGTATTCTTTGAGACTATCATCGGTCTCGCGGTGGCCCTGGTTCTGAACGCCAACTTCAAGGGACGCGGTCCCATGCGGGCGGTGATGCTCATTCCCTGGGCCATCCCTACCGCCGTGTCGTCACGGATGTGGGAGTACATGTTCTACTCCACCCGGGCGGGGTTCTTCAACACCCTGGGCGAATTCCTGGGTTTGTCCGGCGGGCAATTCGCGTTTATCGCCGAACCGTCCGCCCAGCTGTGGGTAATGATTGCGATTGATACATGGAAAACAATCCCCTTTATGGCATTGCTGTTGCTGGCGGGTCTGCAGCTGATCGACAAGGGGCTCTATGAGGCTGCCGTCGTGGACGGTGCCAACGTCATACGGAGATTCTGGCACATCACCCTGCCGCTGCTCAAGCCGACCATTACGGTAGCTCTGGTCTTCAGGACCATGGATTCCCTGCGGGTCTTCGACCTTTTTCAGATCGTATTCGGAGAGAAGCGGTTCTCGATGGCCAGCTTCACCTATTACGAGCTGATCAGCAACAACCAGATGGGGTACTCTGCTGCCTCGAGTGTTATTATCTTTTTCATTCTGCTGATATTTGTACTGCTCTACGTGAAGACTGTAGGGGTAGGAGGCGAAAATGCATAAATCACAAACCGCCAAAATAGTATCCAGGGTCCTGTTCTGGATCCTCGTAGCATTTATTTTCATCGAGATGGTGTTCCCCTTTTACTGGGCCATCAACTCCTCCTTCAAATCGGACTCTCAGCTGTCCATGACTCCCGCCACTATGGTACCGCGGTCGACCACCGAGCCGCACCGCTTCGCACCGACACTGGAAAACTACTCTACGGTGTTGAGGGATCCCACCTTCTGGCTCGGTATCAGCAACAGTGCGATCGTGGCTATCAGCGTCACCATCCTCTCACTGGCTATCGGCTCTTTCGCTGCCTTCGCGCTGGGGAAGCTGCGGTTCAAGGGGAAGGGGGCTGTAAAATACCTCGTCCTGTCCATGACGATGTTCCCGCAGATTGCCGTTCTGACCGGTCTCTACGCGGTGAAGAGAAGCCTGGGTATACCGGCCATTCCGGGCATGATCCTCTCTTATCTGCTTTTCACCTTGCCGTTCACCACCTGGATTATGACATCATTCTTCGAAGGTCTGCCGACATCGCTGCTCGAATCAGCCCGGGTTGACGGAGCCAACGTGTTCCAGAGTTTCTACCGGATACTGCTGCCCCTGACGGCACCCGCCGCGGTGACTACCGGACTTCTGGCCTTCATTCTCTCGTGGAATGAGTACCTCTTCGCCCTGACATTTACCACCATCGAACGGGAGGCGCGTACCGTTCCGGTCGTGATTGCCCTGTTCAGCGGATCGGTGGCCCACCAGGACCCGTTCGGCCAGATCATGGCTGCTGCGGTACTTGTGACGATTCCGCTGATAGTGCTGGTGCTTATTTTCCAGAGGAAGATCGTACAGGGTCTTACCGCCGGCGCAGTAAAAGGATAGTTACGAAAGGTCAAAAGAAGAGACCCCTGCAGAGGTATCTTCTTTCACCAATACTCCTTCACATACGGCCGTCTCCCGCGGGGGACGGCCGTTCTTTTCATGTACAGACACGCGCGTTTGGAATAACCGGTATTGACGCATCAGGCCCGTTCAAGAGTTTTCGAAGTAAAAATAAAAGCCCCCGACACTCCCGCCATCAATACCGAAGGGATGAGCAAGGCCCAGGTAATGCTGCTGTATTCGGCAGTGATCCCTATCAGCCACTGGAAGAGAATCGCGCCGCAGCTGGCTCCTATCGCCAGAGTAGCAGTAACTGTGCCGGTTGATTCAGGATAGCGGTGATTTATCTCCGCCATCACGTTGGGGAAAACCCCCGACATGCACAGGCCTACCATTGTCAGCAGGATATAGACAGGGATGGTCCGGCTGACCAGTAAAAAAGCCGCAGCGGCGATACATCCTATCGCTCCAGAGGCAGTCACGAGGGTCCGGCTCGTAAAGTGCTTAGAAAGGTATGTATTGGCGAACCTGCCGATCATCAGCCCCATCCACAGAATTGATAAACCGGATGCTGCCCAGAAGGGCGGGAAAGCGAGACTGGTCCTGAGATAGTAGACCACCCAGGAAGAGAGTCCCACCTCGCTTCCAACGTAGAGAAAGAGAGTCAGTGCTCCTCCGACGACGGATCTGTTTCTGAGGGTTCTCAAAAAAAGTAGTGGACTCACCAATGACCTGCCCGGCTGCGCGGAAGTACTGCCTTCTGTAGAAACCGTCGGGGCAGGGTCCCGGCGATGATGTCCATCAACCCGGGTCCAGACCGTTAATAGTCCGAGAAGCAGAGCAGGTACGGCAATCAGACAGGGAACCGGGCGCCAGAGACCCGTGGAATCGATGAACCAGCCAACCAGAAATGGAGCGATAAATGCCCCCAGGCTGAAGGCGAAGTGTACAAGGCTCATGAAGCTTCCGATGTTGGAGAGGTTGACCCTGTTGGGCAGCACGTTGCCTGCGGTTTCTATGAAACCGGAACAGATGTGAACGATGAAACTGGCGAGTACCAGCATCCAGAACCACTGTGCCGCGCCGAACATCAGCAGGAAGAACACTTCACCGGCGAATCCCAGCAGCATGACCAGTTTAAGTCCCACCCGGTCGATGGAGGGGCCGGCCAGCAAGGGCCCGAAGAAGGCTCCCGCGGTCCCCAGCCCGAGAAGAATACCGGCAGAAGCTTCGCTGAGCGAGAAGGCTTCGATCACCTCCGGAATGACCGATCCCCAGAGGATCATGATCGTTCCATGCTGAAGCATCAGCAGGAAGTTGAGCACTTTGATTTTGCCGGTTTCCGTTCTCATATAGCTCTGTATATCCGGGCCTCCCATGGACGTAACGGTCTTTGTATATCACATTTTTCCCCATCGGGATAGTTACAGAGCACGAGCTTCCAGTCTGCACTTGTTTTATCGCTCAGCGAGTCTGCCGGCAGCGCCGTCTCTTCACTGGAAAAATTGAGCGCTATCAGGAAGGCTTCCGTATCCTGACGGCGCAGATAGCAGAATACGCGGGGATTGTCTCTGTCGAGGAGAGTGAACTCACCGTAAATAAGAATGTCGTTGTCTTTTCTCAGTTCGATGAGATCGTGAATGTATCCATAGATCGAATCCGCCCTGGCGAGTTCAGCCTGTACATTTATCTCCTTGTAGTCTGGATTCACGTTCATCCAGGGGATCCCGGTGGTAAACCCCGCGTGCGGTGAGCTGTCCCACTGCATGGGAGTACGGGCATTGTCTCTGGCGAAGCGATGGTAGCCCGGCAGGAGTTCTTCCAAACTGATGCCTCCTGCCTGCTGTTCACGGTAGTGGTTCAGCAGCTCCACGTCCCGGTATTCATCGATCGACTCGAACAGCGGGTTGGTCATGCCGATCTCTTCACCCTGGTAGATGTAAGGGGTGCCTTCGAGGGTAAGGGTGAGCGTAGCCAGGAGTTTGGCCGACTCGCGGCGGTAGGTCCCGTCGTCGCCGAAGCGGGAAAGTGCACGGGGCTGGTCGTGGTTCATCAGGAAGTTGCTGTTCCAGCCGCAGCCATGCAGGGCGTGCTGCCATTTTTCAATGATCTCCTTCATCTCCTTCAATTCCCAGCTGTTGTACCTGAAGCGGTCGCTCGTCTTGCGATCTACCGTCATCAGTTCGAAGTGAAAGAGCATGCTCATTTCCGGCGCTTCGCCGCAGGTGTATTGCCTGGCGAGTTCGGGACCCACCCCGAAGGCCTCGCCGACGGTCATCGCATCGTAGCCGCTGAGGGCCTTCGCCTGCATCTCCTGCAGGAACTCGTGAATCCGCGGTCCGTTCATGTAGTACCGCATCCCGCTGCGGTCGGTCCCGGCTTCATCGGACTCCACTGAAGGAAGACCGGGGACTTTGGAGATGAAGTTGATGACATCCATCCGGAACCCGTCGATCCCCTTGTCCAGCCACCACCGCATCATGGCGTAAATGTCCTCCCGCATGCGGGAATTCTCCCAGTTGAGGTCAGGCTGCTTTTTATCGAAGAGGTGGAGGTAGTATTCGCCGGTAGCGGGGTCATACTCCCAGGCTGGACCCGAGAAGAGGGAGCGCCAGTTGTTGGGAGGTTCCAATCCGCCGCCTTGACTGCCGTCAAAATTGCCGGAGACTGCTTTTCCCCGGGGCGGCTGACCGGTTTCCAGAGGCGGCCGCCAGATGTAGTAATCCCGATATGGATTGTCCCGGCCTGATCTCGATTCGATGAACCACGCGTGCTCATCGGAAGTATGGTTGACCACAAGGTCCATGATGAGTCTGATTCCCCGGGAGTGGAGGCCCTCAAGAAGCTCCTCCCAGTCCTGCATGGTACCGAATTCATCCATGATGTCGTAGTAGTCGCTTATGTCGTAGCCGTTATCCGCATTCGGCGATTTATAGACCGGATTGAGCCAGATAATGTCGACCCCCAGACCCGCTATGTAATCGAGCTTGCGGATGATTCCCCGGAGGTCGCCGATTCCGTCGCCGTTGCTGTCATAAAAGCTGCGGGGGTAGATCTGATAGACTACGCCCTCTTTCCACCATGTTTTTTTCAATGCCGTGCCTCCTGTTTTTGTAATCCTGTAACCTAACGCACACGTGTGCAGTGAATTTACTCTATCGCATGCTCCGGCAAACTGTCAAATGGATAGTGCCACGAAGATTGTTGAAAGGGTGCTCATTGCGAGTGCATTTAGACTTGTCTATAGTGATTGCAGGCCTGTATCCAGGCGGATAGCGTGCGGGAATTTTTTTTACACAAGCTTCGTGGCACTACGGGAATTGCATCCCTTCCAATGACCGATTATCATGAAGATTAATAAGATAAAGGAGGACAGTATGAAATTTCAGACCCTGGGACAAAGCGGACTGGTTATATCGCGGCTCTGCCTTGGAACCATGATATTCGGAGAACAGAATGCACGGGGAGCGGACGAGAAAACTTCAGCCGCGATGATAGATGCGTATATCGAAGCCGGCGGTAATTTTATCGATACCGCAGATGTTTATGTGGGGGGAGTGTCGGAGGAGATTGTCGGCCGGGCCCTGAAAAAACACAAACGCAGCCAGATCGTTCTGGCGACAAAAGTGAGAATGCCGATGGGAAACGGTCCCAACGATCTCGGACTGTCCAGGAAGCACATCATCGAGGGATGTGAAGCCAGTCTCAAACGTCTGGACGTTGAAACCATCGATCTCTACTACGTCCATCTGTGGGATCCCCTGACTCCCCTCGAGGAGACACTCCGGGCCCTGGATGATCTGGTGGCAGCCGGGAAAGTCCGCTACATCGGAGTGAGCAACTTCAAGGCCTGGCAGCTCATGAAAGCCCTCTCTCTCAGCGACTGCATGGGGTACTCCCGCTTCATTGCGGCCCAGTATCAGCACAGCCTCGTAACCCGGGACATCGAGCGTGAGTTCAGTGAACTCTTTATCGAGGAAAACGTCGGTGAAGTTGTGTGGGGTCCGCTGGGGGGCGGATTTCTTTCTGGAAAATACAAGAAAGGAGATAAGCCCAAGGAAGGCAGGATCTCCATCACGCCGAACCACGCCGAAGAAGCCTGGCAGAGGCGTTCGATAGAACACAACTGGAAGATCCTAGATGCATTAGGAGAAATAGCCGAAGCCCGGGGCGCCAGCTATTCTCAGATAGCTCTGGCCTGGCTGCTGGCAAAGTCCGAAGTAGCCTCCATCATCATCGGCGCCCGTACCATGGCACAGCTGCATGACAATCTCGGCGCCGCTGATTTGGAGCTGACGGAGGAGGAAATGACTCAGCTCGACACGGTCAGCCAGATCGAACAGGGTTATCCGTACAGAATGATCGAAGCCTACGGCGCCCGCAATCTGGATTGAGGAGCGGGGCGAGTGAAAAGCTATCTGAAGCTTGACCCGTGGAAGATCATCGAAGAAGGATTTCATCCGGAATTGAACCGGGTTTCGGAAAGTATCTTCAGTATCGGCAACGGCCGTATCGGACAGCGGGCCAATTTCGAGGAGAGGTATACCGGTCAAACCCTGCAGGGCAATTATGTCGGCGGTATTTACTATCCCGACAGAACCCGCGTCGGCTGGTGGAAGAACGGCTATCCCGAATATTTCGCCAAAGTGCTGAACGCTCCGAACTGGATCGGCATTGACATCGATATCGATGGAGTTCAGCTCGACCTGGCTGAATGGAAAGTCGAGAAGTTCAGAAGGGTTCTCCACATGCGGGAAGGATATCTCGAACGCTCCTTTACCGTCTCGAAAGAGACGGGCTTGAAGCTCAATGTCAATGTGCAGCGTATTATCAGCCTGAAGCGGCACGAGACGGGTGCCGTCAGGTACTCTGTTCTCGTTGAGAAGGGGAGCGGCCGTTTCACCTTCGCGCCCTATATAGATGCCGATGTACTCAATGAGGATGCGAACTACGGGGAAAAATTCTGGCGGGAAGTCGTCAGAAAGAAGGACGAGTCACATCCGGCGGGGGGATACATCGTTGCCGCTACGAAGAAGACGGATTTTCATGTAGGGACCGCCTATGTCTTCCAGGTCAGCAAAAACGGGGTTCCGGTCGGCGAGCATGCTGCATTTATAGAGCGTGAACAATATGTCGGCCACCGCGTCGCAGTCAAGGCCGATGCCGGTGACCGTCTGGAGCTCTGCAAGTATGCCGGTATTGCATCATCGCTGAATCACGAAAAAAAAGATGTCGGTCCGGCAGCCGCCGCGGCCGCGGAAGCAGCCGCGGCGGCAGGTTTTCCCGGCCTTCTCGAAGAGCAGGCGGAGTCCTGGCGGAAGCGCTGGCAGCAGGCGGACATCGTCATCGAGGGTGACGAAGCCGCCCAGCAGGGAATCCGCTTCAATATCTTCCAGCTCTACCAGACCTACACCGGCGACGACGAACGGCTGAACATCGGGCCGAAGGGATTCACAGGGGAGAAGTACGGCGGCAGTACCTACTGGGACACGGAGGCGTATTGCCTGCCGTTTTATCTCGCCACTGCGCCGGCGGAGGCGGGACGCAAGCTTCTCCTTTACCGGTACCGGCATCTGCCGAAGGCCATCGAGAACGCGGCCCGTCTGGGCTTTACCGGAGGAGCAGCTCTCTATCCCATGGTCACCATGAACGGTGAAGAGTGTCACAACGAGTGGGAGATCACCTTCGAGGAGATCCACCGCAACGGAGCCATCGCTTTTGCCATTTATTACTACTGCCTCTACACCGGTGATTACCGGTATCTTGCGGACTACGGGCTGGAGGTCCTGATCGGCATCTCCCGTTTCTGGGTACAGAGAGTCCACTGGTCCGAACCCCGGGGACGTTACGTCATGCACGGAGTGACCGGGCCGAATGAATACGAGAACAACGTCAACAACAACTGGTACACCAACACCCTCGCCGTCTGGTGCCTGAAGTACAGCCGGGAAGTTCTTTCATATGTAAAAAAGGAGGCTCCCGAAGATTTCCACAAGATTCGCACCAGAATCGGCTTCGACGAGACGGTAGAAACGAAAAAGTGGCAGCACGTTATCGACAACATGTACCTGCCGTTCGATGAGGAGCGGCGGATTTTCCTGCAGCAGGACGGCTACCTCGAGAAGGAACAGAAGACCGTCGCTGAACTCGATCCCTCCGAACGGCCCCTCAACCAGCACTGGTCCTGGGACCGTATCCTCCGTTCGGTTTTCATCAAGCAGGCGGACGTGCTGCAGGGTATTTTTCTTTTCGAATCGCAATACGACACCGACACTATCCGGCGGAACTTCGATTTCTACGAAGCCCGAACGGTCCACGAGTCATCCCTCTCCCCCTGTATCCACTCGATTCTGGCTTCCCGGATTGGCGACATTCCCAGGGCTTACGAGCTCTACCTGCGTACCTCGAGGCTGGATCTGGATGATTACAACAACGAAGCTGCGGAAGGCTGTCACATCACCAGTATGGCAGGTACCTGGATGTCGGTAGTGATGGGCTTCGGGGGCATGCGGGTCCGGGATGATATGCAGTTTCGAGGCGGCACCCTCCATCTGAATCCCATCCTGCCTGCTGCCTGGACTTCCTTTTCCTTCCGTATCCGGTTCAGGAACAACACGATAAGGGTGACCGTCGATACCGAATCGGTCATGCTTGAGAATGAGAGCGGACCGGTATTACCCCTCATGGTCTATGGAAAAAAAGAATCGCTGCCGGAGAATGGACATCTTGAGCTGTCAAGGGAACACTGAAGCACGAAGAATTGCCGCCGGCGGATGGACGGGCATTCTGTTGATGCCACTCCTCCTGGCTGGATTTCTCGTCTGCTGTGGAAGATACAGCAGCCTTGGAGGAGAGCCGGCCGGCACGGCTTACTCTCCGGCGGATAGCGGGACCGCTGATATCGTCGTTTTTTCCAATCCGGATCTGGCGAAAAAAGGACTCCAGCATGGGCTGCTGGTATCTCCTGACCGGTGGATCGAGCAGAATTATCTGAAGGAGCCGTATCACGAATCTCTGCTTGATATGCTGATGGTAGAAGGACGTTCGGCGGCGCTATGGTACCGGGCGAACATCAGGAGTCTCGTGTGGTATTCGGTCCCGGTCTTCGAGCGGCAGGGCTTCCGGCTGGGTTGCAGCGGACTGGATCGAAGAGATCGTACTGAGGAATGCCGGAACGGTTGTATACGACGCCTGGGTTTCCGGGGAACTTACCTTCGCATCCGAAGAGGTAAAAACCGCCTTCCGCCTTCTAAGTGATATATGGTTCGATCCTGAGCAGGTTCTCGGCGGACGGGAAAGAATCCTGCGCACCTCATTTCCCGAAGCGGCGCTGCCTCTGCTCGGGCCGGAGCCTGAAGCCCTCATGCATCTGCAGGGTGATTTTCTGCCGGCCTTTCTTCCAAACGGAACCAGGATCGGCGGAGATATCGACTGAACCGTGGATTCAGCAGGGGGGCTGTCTCTCTCCCCACAATGATGCGCAGCATCGGTGGTACGAGGGAATGATCGAGGCGGGATACGAACGGATACTCCGTTCCGCCGATGTGTACCGCTTCGACGCTTCGCAGCTCATGCCCCCGTATGTTGGCGCGGGCAGTTTTCCGGAAGAGATGAGGTCTTACGTGAAAGGGAAAAATCGGGATGCTGTTCTAGTAAGTATCGACCGCAGCCGGCGGAGGTGATGCGGTGCAGGTGTAATGCCGGCTCCGCGGGCACCCGCGGTGTCCTTGCAGGACCGGAACGAAGCGCCGCACCCTAAGGTTCATTCCATCGAGAAGCTGTCGCCGACTTCACCGAGGGCTTCCATGAGGACCGGAAAAAGCTTCTCATTCGCACACACTATGTTGTAGCTGGTTCCGCCGATGTGCCGGTACGCGTATCTGGCACCCGCCTCGGAAGCGATCAGGACACCAGCCGCGAAGTCCCATAATTTGACTTTCAATTCCCAGTAGCCGTCGAAGACGCCTTCAGCAACGAGAGATGTGTCCAGCGCCACCGAGCCGGCCCGCCGGAGTCCCTGGACCCGCGGAATTATGTGGGAGATGTAATTGATATTATTTTCACTGGAGGTCGCCCGGTCGTAAGGTACACCAGTTGCTACCAGGGCGCCTGAGAGCGTACTGGTAGACGATGCCTGGAGCCTCCTTCCGTTGAGGCAGCTTCCGTGACCGGCAATCGCCGTGTACGTACGCTGGAAGGGCGCCCAGTGCACAACACCGATGAAGGGCTCATCATGTTTGAAAAGGGCAATCGACACCGAGTATACCGGGAAGTTGTGCACGTAATTGGTAGTCCCGTCGAGAGGATCTATGATCCATCGATAGGGAGAGTCTGCATGGCCGATGCGGTCTGTTCCTTCCTCTCCGAGGATACTGAAGTCCGGGAACTCCCGTTCGAGACTCGAGACGATCAGGTCCTCACACCTCTTGTCCACATCGGTGACCATATCGACCTGGCTTGTTTTGGATTCTTGAGCGAATCCTTCGGCCTGCGCTTTCAGCTGGATTTCTCCGGCCTTCCTGGCAAGATCTTCGGCAAATGCGAGTGTTTCCCGCGCTTCAGTGTGTTCCATGGCTCCAGTTAAACACGGAAAACCGCTCTCCTTCAACCGAGTGGTGCGAACCTTGGGGATGAAATAGGTTTACAAGCCGGCTGCGAAAAATTCAGAGTTCCTTCACGATACCCACATTCAGACGGAAGTAAAAGATGAACTCCTTGCTGTCGTAGTCGGAAGGGTCGTAAGCGGGATTCCCGGCGAAGTCGATACCGATGAAGATACGCATCAGCAGGTTCGGATTGACATTGAACCTGGGAGCTAAACCTAGTGTACCGATGAAGCCGGCGCCACCGTCCGCGGCAATAAAGCCAAGTCCGGTCTCAGCGTCCACTGCGAAGGTGGGACTTGCCGTAAAGCGGCCTTCGAACAGAGCCTTTGCCGAGATATACAACCGGCTCTCACTGAAGCAGTAGTAGGCTCCGGCATTTCCTCCAAATCCGAGATAGTTCGATTGACCGCCCCCGATTGGAATAGCCCAGGGAAACTTCATGTACTGGAAAAATCCCCCCAGTGCCCATGCCGGGGTAATCTCGGCAAGCCCGAAGACGATTTCTCCAGGGTCGGAGAAGTCGGTGTTAACCTCCTGGGCGGGAACGAACAGAACAACAATCGAAAAGAGAATGAATATCAATACACATTTCTTCATGACGGTTCCTCCTGCAGGAATTGTACTCCCGGACGGGCGGAGGCACAACTTTTTTTTAGCTCCTCCAAAGCTTATGGTTTTGAGGAGACGGCGGCGGCACTATTTTTTTTACCGTGGCGGTGACTGGAAGAAACGTGCTCAATCTGAAAGAGTTCCATAAAGCGGCAGGTCCCTCTCATTCCGGATGGATGTATGCTATAGTGGGAGTATATGGATTATAGAGAAATACATGATGAAGAGGAACTTCGGGAGTATATCGGCGGTCTTAAATCCGATGGACGGACGACTGTAGCCCTGGACCTTGAAGGAGAGTTCAACCTTCATGTGTACGGCGAGCGGCTCTGTCTGGTTCAGGTGTACGACGGACGGGAAGCGGTTATCATCGATCCCCTGAAGATCGAGACAGAAGCGCTCAAAGACCTTTTTGAGGCAGAGGAGCTGCTCAAGGTAATGTGGGACGCGAGCAGCGACATCGCGCTTCTGGTGAACGGCTATGACACGACTATCAGGAATATCCTGGATCTGCGGCCTGCGGCGGATCTGCTTGAACTACCTAAAAAAGACTATGCAAGCGTTATCGAAAACGTACTCGGAATACAGGCGAAAAAAAAGAAAAAATTCCAGCGGTACAACTGGCTGCGCAGACCGATAGACCCCGAAGCTTTGGAGTACGCCGTTGGCGACGTGCTGCACATCCCCGCCCTTCAGCAGGAGCTGCTGCGCCGGCTGCAAGCAGCCGGACAGCTGGAGGAGTTCTACAGCCGTAGCGAGATTGTACAGAATCGGGATTATAAACGAACACCCGGCCGGAGGCACACGAAGATGAAGGGGTACAAGTACTTGAAAAAACATGAGAAAGAGCTGCTGCGCAGACTCTTCAATCTTCGCGATAAGCACGCCAGACGGCTCAACATGCCGCCCCACAACGTGATCGCCAATCCGGATCTCATGGATCTCAGCAGGAGCAATCTGCATGCCGGCAAGCTTAGCTTTTCCCGCAGGATACGCGAGCGCGACCAGCGGCAGATCCTGCAGGAGCTGCAGCGGGAACTGGAACAGTAGCTGAGGGCCGGCGGAAGAAGGACACGGCCGGGGCGGATTCGTCGTTATAAAGGCGGTCAAATAGACGGCCTGAGGAAGCATTTTTTTATATGAAGCTTCTTATGACATGTTATACTGACGTATTAAGTACGGATAAGAGGTACTCATGGGAACAATAGAAGTAGTACTTATCGACGATCACCCTCCCGTACGGGACGGAGTGAAGGCGGCACTGCAGAAGGATTCGGAGATCGCGATAGCCGGAGAGGGAGAGACGGGGGAGGAGCTCTTCGATATCCTGGAGAACCGGAATGTTGATGTGATCCTGCTGGACATCTCCCTTCCCGACAGCTCGGGAATTGATCTCATTTCCACTATTCGGAGTAAATACCCGCTGGTGAAGATCATTATTCTCAGCATGTACAGCCGCAGCGACTACGTTCTTGAAGCGATCAGCAACGGTGTGAACGGCTATGTTACCAAGGAGACATCGCCTGTTCGGCTCATCAACGGGATCAAACAGGTGATGAACGACGAGCACTACTTCGACCAGGTGACACTGGAGGTCATTATCCACAAAGCTTTGGAGCACCCCCAGCGGTATTACGATGTGAAGGACGAAGCCTATGAGTCGCTCACGGCAAGGGAGCAGGAGATCATGCGGCTTCTGGCCGAGGGATTTTCAGTGAAAAAGATCGCCCAGTCGCTGTTTATCAGTTTTCGTACGGTAGAGAACCACAGAACGAGTATTTTCCGTAAACTTAATGTGAAGAATGCAGCTGAACTGGTCCATTACGCTACTCGTTTAGGCATAATCGATCTTGATTAGCGTCCTATGCACGCGTTTCCATGAAAAAGTCACAGAAGATTGTGAATTTCCCTTATTTCCATATAGTGGAACGGAAGGTATACTGAACACGAATTAAAGATGTTTTCTTAATAAAATGTAAGCTTATGTAATAAAAAAGTATAAAGTAATTGCAAAAAGTGGGGTTATAGGGTTATGGAGGGGCTGATAAACTGCCGCATCAGCTCCTCCTCTTTTTTTGTGCAGTGTCCCCGAAACGGTACCTGTTTCTCAATTCCCCTCCGCCAGACGGGCAGTGCTGACTGATAATCGGCGGCCCCACAGTTCGAACAGGTAGTCGGCCAGGAAAGCGAGCCCCGCCGCGGCGATTGCCCCCTGAAGAACGAAGGATACATTGTCCCTGACGAGCCCCGCCACTATTACCACACCGAGGCCGCCGGCACCGATCACGCCGCCGATTGTAGATGTCCCGATGTTTACAATAACAGCTATACGGGTGCCTGCCAGGATGGTCGGAAATGCCTGGGGTAGTTCGACTTTCATCAGTACCTGGAAGGGGGTCATTCCCATCCCGACGGCTGCGCTCTTCAGAGCGGGCGAGACGGAGAGCAGACCGGTGATGGTATTCCTGACAATCGGCAGGATACTGTAGAGGTAGAGAGCGATGTAGGCCGGTAAAAAGCCGAAACCGACGGCGGGGACTGCCAAAGTCAGGACCGCCACGGGAGGAAAGGTCTGGATGAGGGCGGTGAGATCCTGTATCGGTTGGAGGAAATCCCGTCCCCAGGAGCGGGTAACGGTTATGCCCAGTACGAGTCCGGTAATGAAGGCGCTGGAGGCTGATAGAACCACCAGGAAGAGGTGCTCGCCGAACAGTACCAGGAGATTGGCCCGGGGATAGACATGCTCCTCGAGTGTTGGGAACAGGAATCCCAGCACTCCCTGCTGGAACCGGGGCATTGTGAGAAAGAGTACATAGAGAACGATGAACACAGCAGGCAGGGTTCTCTTTATCAGCTTTGCCATGCTGCACGCACTCCTTTCGGGGTTGCTATGAGCTCACCGGCGTAGAAGAGGCGGTCCATCAGCACCGAAAGCAGAATGACCGGTATAACCCCCAGCAGGATCAGGTCCGGAACTGATTGACCGAGTCCCTGGAAAATAAAAGTCCCCAGCCCGCCGGCGCCGATGAGGGCCGCTACGGCGGTGTTCCCGATGGACTGAACGAGAGAGATGCGGATTCCCGTGAGAACGAGGGGCGCGGCAAGCGGCAGTTCGATGTAGCGGAATATCTGCCGTCGATTCATGCCCATCCCGAGTGCGGCGGAACGCACTTGAGATTCGATCTCCATGATACCGGTGAAGGTGTTCCGGATCACAGGCAGGAGAGCATAGAGGCCCAGGGCGATCAGGGCCGGGGCCGTGCCAATCCCTGCTATTCCCATTGTTCGAAGTACCGGAAAGGCGGAGGAGAGGGCCGCCAGCGGGGCGATCATCAGACCGAACAGAGCCAGACTGGGAACAGTCTGGATCCCGCTCACTATTTTGAAAATCGGATCGCGCCAGCGTTCGGATCTGGCGGCCTTGATTCCCGCGGGGATTCCGATGATGGCAGCAGTGCCGACGGCGGTCAGGCTGAGATAGAGATGCTGGAGCAGTTCCCGCAGGAATTTTTTCTGATGATTAACGAACTCCATCGCAATGGCGGTGTTCTCGAACAATCCGATGATTGAGAAAAAAAAGAAAATCAGCAGGGGAACCGCAATGGAGAGCTGCCGGACCCGGGCCGACCCGCTCTCCCGGTGACTGTAGCTGAGAAAAAGGTAGAGAGTCAGGAGGAAAAACCAGAAGCCGCCGGCAAAACTGATGCGCCCGTAGCCGGTGCTGTCCCACTCAGCGAGGCTTGTGTGGACACTCCATACAGCTCCCAGGATGAGCACCATAAAAATGCATGCCGCTGCCAGAAAGTTGACGGCATTCGCCCTGCGGCGCAGCACGATATAGAAGAGCACTCCGAGATATATGACTGCCGCAACACCAAACAGGGGATGCAGTTCGAAGATCCGGAGGTCCTCTCCGGAAACGATCCGGTTCTGCTTGATCGTTACCAGCGGCAGGGAGAGGGTAGCGAGGGCGCATATGCCGGTGAAAAATGTGAACCGCATCTACTCGATGAAATTATTGTCTTCCAGGTACTTCCTGGCGACATCACCCGCCGCTTCACCCATAACCGCTATTTTCGAGTTGAGGGTCTGCAGCTCGGTCAGTCCCAGGGTCTTCATGACAGGATCGAGTATCTCACGGATCTCGGGATATTCCTCGAGGACTTCTCCCCGCACGAGGGGGGCCGGTTCATACACATGCTGAACGTTCCGGTTATCTTCGAGGACTATGAGGCCCAGGGCCGCAAGAGCGCCGTCGGTACCATAGGCCATGGCTGCATTGACGCCGTCGGTCTGTTCGGCGGCGGCCTTCTCGGTCGTGGCGGTGTTGCCGCCGGACAGGATGAGGAGCTGGTTTTTTTCCAGCTTGAAGCCGTACGCTTCTTCGAAGCTGGGCAGGGCGCCTTGACGGCTGGCGAACTCTTCCGAGCAGGCGAGTTTGATGGTCCCGCCGCCGTTCACGAATGCACTGAAGTCATCGAGGGTCACTATGTTTTCCTTCTCGGACAGGTCCTTCCGCAGCGCGATGGCCCAGGTGTTGTTGGCCGGAGCGGAAGCGAGCCAGATAAGATTATCGGCTTCCTTGTCGAGCTGAGAAGCCCGCTGCCACGCTTCTTCGGGATTTTTCCAGACCGGATTGTCCGCGTCGTTGTGAAAAAAGGCGGCGTTCCCGGTATACTCCGGATAGATATCGATCTCGCCGGCTTTGATGGCCTTGCGGATAACGTCGGTAGTCCCGAACTGGACCTGGTCGACGGTTTCGAATCCGTGGTGCTCGAGGAGCTGCAGTATCATGTTCCCGAGCAGGGCCCCCTCGGTATCGATCTTGGAAGCAACTACGATGGGTCCCTTCTTCGGCTGTTCGGCTGTATCAGCTTCCTTTTCCCCTTTGCAGCCGATTATAACGGTAACCAGGAACAGGACAGTCAGGATGAGAACCAGATGTGACTTTATTTTTCTTTTCATAGTGCCCCCTCTGCACGGCATACTGAACCGCGTGTGGAAGAATCGTATCCATGTCACTAGACGTATAGCCGCACGAATGCGGCTATAGTGACCCAAACTATTCTTAAGTGTAGTGGCTGTACAGGGGCTGGTCAAATAGTGTGGCGCTTTTTTACAGTGGTGCGAAGCTTGTGGATACCCAGGAAGGATTCTTCACATTCGAAAAGCCGGCCCGGCACCGGGAGTTAGATCCTCACGACATTGAGGAGGAGGCGGGGGTCGTCGGTCATGATTCCGTCCACCCCCATGTCGAGAAGACGCCTTATATCGGCTTCATCATTCACGGTCCACACCTGAACGGCAATACCATGGGAGTGAAGCCTTCTGATCAGGCCGGGAGTGACGATCCGGGTCCTGCCGGAGACTTCGGGTACCTGCAGGATGCGGCCGGAGAATGGGAACGATAAGGTCATGAGACCGCTCAGGTGCCAGTACATGAGCAGACGCACCTCGTTCTCCGAGAAGCTCGTAATCAGATCGGGAGCCATGTGACGGAGCCGCTTTATCTGACGGTGGTGAAAGCTTGCGCCGAGCACCCGCTCCTGGGCATTGTATGCATACACCGTGTCGATGAAGCGTTCGGCGAGGCGGAATGAGCTCCCCTTCAGGTCAAGATTGAAGCGCATCTCCGGCAGTGCTTCCAGCGCTTCCGCCAGAGTGGGAATCTCTATCCCTGTACCGCGGAAGGGGTATCTGCCGTCCGCACCCTGGTAGCCGTAGCCTGCGTCGAGTTTTTTCAGCTGTGAGATGGAGAACGAAGAGATCGGTCCTGTACCGTCGGTCATCCGGTCAACGGTCTCATCGTGCCAGAGAACGCATTCACCGTCGGATGTCAAATGTACATCCGATTCGATACAATCCACCTGCAGTTCGGCGGCGGAGATGAAGGCTGGGAGTGTGTTTTCGGGAAAGTGGGCTGAATCACCGCGGTGGGCGCACACTACCGGAAATGGAGATAAAAAAGGGTGGTCGGAATGTCTTTTTTTTCTCATCTCTCTTTTCCCAAATCGGGATTGCTGATAGCCTATACTCTTGAAAAGGCCAGGTCAAGATGAAAAATTACCAAGCCCTGAGCAGGGCTGCGCTGCCGGTGGCGGTACTGTTCGCGTCGCTCTCATCCATTCTGATTCGACTCTCTTCGGCGCCTTCTCTGGTAATTGCGTTTTACCGGATGGGCTTCGCTTTCCTCATGATGACCCCGTACACGGTCTGGCTGCGCAGCACAGGACGCCTTCAGATACGGAATCGCCGTCCGGGGACTCCTGCCGGTCCGCTTTCCGCCCGGCCGAAGAGTACTGAAGGTATTGATGCCGAGCAGCCGCCCCAGGCATTGCCCCGGCAAGGGACGGGTAAAAGGGAAGCGGCTTATTCTCTGTTGAGCGGATTTTTCCTGGCGCTTCACTTCGCCACATGGATCAGCTCGCTGAACTACACCAGCGTCGCCAGTTCGGTGGTACTCGTCAATACCCATCCGATTATGGTTTTCATCATCAGCAGCATCATTCTCAAGGAACGCCACAGTGCGCGGGAGCTGTTGTTCGTTGTATTGACGGTAGCCGGCAGTGCGGTGCTCTCCTGGGGTGATATGGGAAAAGGTGAAGGGGTTCTCCTCGGAGACCTTCTCGCGATCGCCGGAGCCCTCTCGGTCGGGGTATATCTGGTGCTCGGACGGTTCGTCAGGCAGACTATGTCCCTGGGCAGGTATACTCTCCTGGTCTACGGGAGCAGCGCATTCTGCCTGCTGATCATGGCCGTGGCAGCGGATGTCCCGCTCTGGCCCTACTCATTGAGAAATTTTGCCATCTTCTTCGGCCTGGCTTTTTTCTGCACCATCCTGGGGCACAGCGTGTACAACTGGGCCCTGAAGTACGTAGGTTCCACCTACCTTTCGATGAATATTCTGATCGAGCCGGTCGCCGCAGGCGTGATGGCTTTCTTTTTCTTCCAGGAAATTCCAACGCTGTTGAACGGTGTCGGCGCGGTGATTGTTCTGCTCGGTATATACGGTTATTCGAAGACCAGCGCAGCAGGGTAGCGAGCTGAAGGCAGACTTCGGCGGCAGGCCGGTTCGCTACGTACCAGCGTATTTTCATGCAGACGGTTTTTCTTGACAACGTGATGTGACCTATTTTAGACTGTATATTATGCAACCGTGTGCATTTTACCGGTTTGCCCGTTGGAGCTGTGAATGAGTGAATATGCGACCGATTCCTGGAAGATCATTGAAGACAGACTTGTTCCCGAGAAGATGGCTGATGGAGAATCACTGTTCACCATGGCGAACGGATATCTCGGCATACGGGGCACGTTCGAGGAGATGGGATATGCATGGTGCCGCGGGACCTACCTGAACGGATTCTATGAATCCCGCCCCATTACCTACGGCGAGAAGGCCTACGGATATCCGGAACACAGTCAGACGATATTGAATGTTGCCGATGGGCGTAAGGTACAGATCTGGATCGATGACGAGCTCTTTGATCTCACTGCCGGTAAAATACTGAAGTACCGGCGCGAACTCGATCTGAGGGAGGGAATTCTTCGGCGCTTCCTGGAGTGGGAATCGCCGAAGGAGGGCAGGATCCGCATCAGGAGCGAACGCATCGTGCCGCTGACCCGGCGTCATGTAGCGGCGATCAGGTATTCGGTGACATCTCTCGACAGCGATACCGATATCTGCATTCTCAGCACCCTGGACGGGAATGTATCCAATATGCGCAGCGAAGATGATCCGCGGACCGGATCGGGTTTCGGAGGGGCTGCTCTGAGCTACAATGAAGGGTCGGCTACGATTGAGCGGGGAGAACTCACTGCGCGTACGCAGCAGTCCAAACTGACTCTGGCCTGCGGAGTCTCCCACAGTCTTCCCGGGAGTGAGAAGGGCGAACTGAAGGTCTTCCAAGAGTCGGGTGAAGTCGGTCTCAAATTTTGCATGACGGGGAAAAAAGGGGAGGAGGTCACTTTCGACAAGTTCCTCTCCTATTCGTACCGCGCTATTTCCGAGGAAGCGCGGAATATAGAGATCATGCGGGAAGAGCTCGACAGAGCCGTTACGGACGGCTTCGACCGCTTGAAAAAGGAACAGTTCATCTATCTGAATGACTTCTGGGAACACGGGGATGTGCAGATAGACGGGGATCAGGAGATGCAGCAGGGGCTGCGTTTCAATCTCTTTCACCTGCTGCAGTCCGCCGGACGGCGGGGAATAACCAGCATTCCCGCAAAGGGGCTCAGCGGAGAGGGATACGAAGGGCACTACTTCTGGGACACCGAGATCTATGTGCTCCCCATGTTCATTTACACCCAGCCGGAGATCGCCCAGTCAATTCTCGAGTACCGCTACAGTATCCTGGAACAGGCCAGGCAAAGGGCCCGGGAGCTGAGCCAGGAGGGAGCGCTGTTTCCGTGGCGGACCATCAACGGCGAAGAGGCTTCGGCCTACTATCCGGCAGGTACGGCGCAATATCACATCGATGCCGATATCGCCTACGGAATCAAGAGGTTCCTGGAGATAACGGGTCGTACCGAATTCCTGCCGAGAGGCGCGGAGATCGCCATAGAGACGGCGCGGCTGTGGAACGATCTTGGTGAATATATCCCGCACAAGTCAGGCCGCTTCTGTATAAACGGAGTGACCGGTCCCGATGAGTACACCGCTCTGGTCAACAACAATTACTACACCAACATTATGGCCCGGGAGAATCTCCTGTTCGCCGCGGACATACTTGAACAGCTTGAGGAGCAGGACCCGGCTGCTTACAGTGAACTGGTTTCCCGGGTGGAACTCAATGAAAGAGAGCCGATACGATGGCGCCGTGCCGCCGAAGCGATGTATCTCCCCTGCGACGAGGAACTCGGTATTCATCCCCAGGACGACAGTTTTCTCAATAAAAAAATCTGGCCTATTTCAGAAATTCCCCTCGAAAAGCGGCCCCTTCTCCTCCACTATCATCCCCTAGTCATCTATCGCCATCAGATCCTGAAACAGGCCGACCTGGTGCTTGCCCTGTTTCTCCAGGGGAACTGTTTCACCCTGGCGGAGAAGAGGAGGGATTTCGATTACTACGACAATCTGACCACCGGGGATTCATCTCTATCCCCCTGCGTTCAGAGTGTCGTGGCTGCCGAAGTCGGACGCGAGGAGCTGGCCTATGAATACTTTTCCCGCACCGCCCGCATCGATCTGGACAATGTAAACGGGAATGTCAGGGACGGCCTTCACACCGCCGCCATGGCCGGAACGTGGACCAGCGTCGTGCACGGCTTTGCAGGTATGCGGGACTACGGCGGTATTCTTTCGTTTCAGCCCCACCTGCCGAAGCAGTGGGAGCGGCTCACCTTCAATCTGAATGTCCGGCGCAACCTCCTCGAGGTAGCTATCACCCACAACGAGGTAGCCTATACTCTCAAAGAGGGGGAGTCACTGGAGATGCTGCATGAAGGGAAGCAGCACACGGTGTACAGAGGATCGCCTCTGGTCTTTTCCAATCGTCCCGAACTCGAGGCAGTGATATTCGATCTCGACGGGGTAATCACCGATTCAGCGGAGTATCATTATCAGGGATGGAAAAAATTGTGCGAAGAGCTGGATATCCCCTTCGACCGGGATTTCAACCACAACCTGCGCGGGGTTGGCAGAATGCAGAGTCTCGAACTTCTCCTTGGCCGGGTTCCGAACAGGGGCTACACCGAAGAGCAGAAGCACGAATTCGCGGCCCGCAAGAACGATTACTACCGGCAGCTCATCACCCAGATTACTCCGGATGACCTGCTTCCGGGGATACAGAAGCTCCTCGATGAACTCAGGGCGGCCGGAATCATGATGGCCCTCGCTTCTGCAAGCCGCAATGCCGGAACGATCATTTCCCGGCTCGGGATCGAGGGCTATTTCGACGTTATCACCGATCCTGACAAGGTGGCCAAGGGGAAGCCCGATCCGGAGCAGTTTTTCCTTGCCGCTGAGATGCTCGGGGTGCCGCGGCGGAACTGCATCGGAGTGGAGGATGCCCAGGCGGGAGTGGACGCTATCAATGCGGCGGGAATCTTCTCCGTGGGCATTGGGGAATACCTGGTCCAGGCGGACTGGAAATGCGCCGCTACGGACAAGCTGACCCTGAAACAGCTGCGGGAAGTCTTCTACGGACGTGATTGAATATTTCTCCTAATCATGGGCGACCGTCCGGCTTGAGCCGGGCTTTATGCTGTAAACCTCATCTCTTATCCGAATCTGAATCGTCTTCGTATTGGAGTATATACTCTCGATCCTGATAGAATCATGGGTGAGGGTGAACAGGAATTCCTGTCCCAGGTAGACGAAGGGGAACTGCACGCGGCTCCACTGTGCCGGCAGCCGGGGATCACAGGAAAAACCTTCCCCGGTTACCGATACTCCCGCAAAGCCCAGGACCACCATCTGCCAGGCGATTCCGCAGGCGGCGGTGTGGATGCCGCCGATGAAGGTGCCTCCGCTGGCGGGTGGATTGGTGTTGTACAGATCGATGGTCAGAGACTGCAGGAAGTAGCTGTACGCCTGCTCGGCGAGGCCGATACGTGCGGCGACCATCGAATGGACAGCGGGGCTGAGGGACGAACGGTGATGGGCCCGGGGTTCGTAATACTCGTAGTTCACCTTCATGATGTCGCTGTCATACAAGTCCGGATGCAGACAGAAGAGCTGCAGGAGATCGGCCTGCTTGGTTACCTGGGTTTCAAAAGCGATTCCGTTCGGCCAGCCCCAGTACTCGTCGGGATCTATGAGCCGCTTCTCCAGTTGTTCCGGGAGGATGTCTTCGAGAGAGAAATAACCGACGAACTGTTCGATCAGCCCGGTCTTCGGATCAGGAGCAGGTATGAACATCAGTTCCGACATCTCTTTCCAGAGAGCGATACGTTCATCCGTAAGGTCCATATCCTCGGCGAGAGCCGCAATTCGTTCCGGCTCCCCGTTTTTCAATCTTTTAAAGACTTCGAGGGCGGAGCAGAGACTCCATTTGGCCTGATAATTGGTGAATACGTTGTTATCGGCATTTTCGTGGTATTCATCGGGGCCCAGGACACGGATTATCTCGTAACGGTTTTTATCTTTCTTGAAGTGCGCTCTTGAAACGATAAAATTGGCGATCTCGAAGAGCATTTCCGCTCCGTGCTTACGGATAAATTCCCAGTCTCCGGTAGCAAGGAAGTATTGACGAATCGTATAAGCTATATCCATTGATATGTGGATCTGCCAGTCGTTGAAATGGTTGCGTATTTTCCGGCCGGTGAGGACGTCCTTGAAAAAATAGTCCGGACAGAGTTCATCGCCGGTGTCGCCGCTGATCCAGGCGTAGAACGCGCCCTCGAAACCGAGCCGGTGCGCTTTTCGTCTGGCTCCGGGCAGGGTTTTGTGACGGTACGTGAGGATCCTGCCTGCGATCTCCGGATTGGTGTACAGGTACATCGGGAGATTGAAGATCTCCTGGTCCCAGAACGCGGCGCCCTGGTAGGCTTGACAGGAGAGTCCGCGCGCACCGATCGGCAGATGATCGGTGTGAGCCGGAGTGGCGATGATATTGTGATAGAGATTGTAATGAAGCAGCGCCTGGGTATCGTCGCTGCTGTCGATCTGGATATCATACCGGTTCCACATGGAATCCCACATACGGGCGCTGCGTTCGGCTTCGCGGTCGTATCCCGATTCAACAGTCCCCCGGGCAAGCCGGACTGCAGCTTGCTGCGGATCCTGAAGGTCGTTCCCGGAGAAGACGGTCATCATCTGTTCGATGACAAGTTCTTCACCGGCCTGTATGTCGAGTTCGATGGTTTTACATATCTGCCGCGTCCCGGAGTCATCGATGATAGTGTCCTCTTCAGTCCGGCAGCTGCTCTCTGTCCTCAAGACATCACGTTCCGAACCGTTAGATATCTGAAGAGCCTGTGCAACGGCGATAGGGGTCCCTTTTTCGCTGGTTGTGGCCAGCAGTCCGATAATTGACTCTTCCGCGAATGGGACGGCTTCGCTGAAATGGTCGCCATTCAGATTCCAGACCTGTCCGTCTATACCCGTGGTAATGCTGAGAGGCCCGGACATATCGCTGATAATGCGTACGCGCTGTGCCACCAGGTGGAGGTTGTGATAGCTGGCGAAGCGTTCGAAAGACAGGTGGAAATTCCTTCCGTCGTCAGCCGTCCAGCGGTAGCTCCCGGAGCTTCGGCCGTACCGGAAATTGAGGGAGAGGCTGTAGTTCGATACACGGGGGGGATCGTCGATACCTGCCGGCACGAAGAGGCTCAGAGGGATCCCCTGGTAGGAACAGCGGGTGTAGAGGCCGTTGGGAGCATTGCACAGTTCGGTCCATCTCCCGTCGGCATTATCATAGGTGTCGCTTACGATACAAGCTGCTGCGTGTTCTGCGGTCCAGTCGGGAAATGTTCCCCGGTATCCGAGATATCCGTTTCCGGTCATGAAGTTGCTGCCGCTGGTAACAATCTGGGAGGGATCGAAAATGGTCTCTCGAATAGTCCACTCGTTGTCGATAAAAATCGGACTGTCACTGGCGCTCATACAGTATCCTCCCAAATATTCCGCAGTTTCCTTACAAAAGGTGAGTATTGTGGTATCCTCACAATAGGATTATATGATTTTATGCAACCGTGTGCAAGAAAAAAATTGTCTTGACAGCCTCCCCATGAGGACTATACTGGAATAAGGAAATGCAACCGTGTGCACTAACGATACCGGCAAGGATGAGAAGGAAACGAACAAAACCACCGTCACAATCAAGGATATTGCCAGGATAGCCGGCGTAAGTCATTCCACCGTTTCCCGCAGTCTCAACGACAGTCCTCTCATTTCGGAAAAGACAAAGCAGAGGATTAAGCAAATTGCCGGCGAACTGAATTTCGCCTTCAACGCGAGCGCCCAGAGTCTTTCCACCCGCCGGACCGGTACGATAGGAATCATCTATCCCGAGCTCTTCGACACGTTCGGGAATTCTCTCTATCTGGGGCTCCTGGTCCAGGGCTTGAGGCACGGACTGGAACAGGCCAGCCTGGACAGTATCGGGAGTTTTCCCACCAATCACTACACCGGGGACAGTAATATCTACAAACTGATAAGCCGGAAGAAAATCGACGGACTGCTGCTGATCCATCCGGAGATACCGGTGAAGGACTGGGAATTTATAAGTTCCTCCGGTATTCCTTTCGTCGTGCTTCACTTCAAGCCCAGGAGCTTCGATTACAGTAGTATGAACTACCTGTTCACCGATCACGTATACGGCGGATACATGGCAACCAAATTGCTCACCGACGCGGGCTGCAGGAAGATCCTCTGTCTGCGGGAGGATTCACGGGAGATCCAGTTCATCGAGCGGACAGAAGGCTATATGCAGGCCCTTCAGGAGACGGGGATCAGCTTCGAACCAGGACTGATAAGAGGCGGAGATTGTTCCTTCGAGTTCGGCTACAAAACAATCATGAACAGTAAGGAAGAGCTGAAATCCATCGAAGGCATTTTTGCGGAAGCGGACCTGGTAGCCATCGGCGCCATCGAAGCGTTGAAGGAACTGGGAATCAGAATACCCGAGGACATTAAAGTCGTGGGGTACGACGATACCGAGCTCGGAAAGTATTTTCGCCCCAAACTTACTACCATTCACCAGCCGCGGGAGGAGCATGCCCGGCTTGCATGTGAACGGCTGATACAGATGCTGGACGAGAAGGATACGAGCCCGACCATGCAGAAGATCCTGAAGCCTCTGGTGATCTACCGGGAGACCTGCTGAGTGATTATTCCTGGAATGGACTCCATTTAGATTTTTAGATACATTGAATGATATGAACGAAGGAATTATCGCCGTTGGAATGAGCGGGGGAGTGGATTCGAGCGTCGCAGCATTTTTATTGAAGAAAGAATGGTCAAGGGTAGTTGGGGTCAGTCATTATATATGGAAGGACTCCGCATGCTGCAACACGGAAACCCTCGATCGGGCCCGGGATATATGCAGGCGCCTGGACATCCCTTTTATCATAATCAACCTGATGGAGGAGTTTACCCGTTACGTTGTGGATGATTTCGTTGAGTCCTACCAGCAGGGCGAGACTCCCAATCCCTGTGTCCGCTGCAACGAGTTCGTGCGGTTCGGTATATTTCCCGGGGAGATAAAGAAGAGGCTGATCGAAAAGGGACTCATGGAAGATGGAGAAGTTCTCCACATGGCTACCGGCCATTATGTACGAACAGCTGAGAGGGACGGATCTACCTGTCTGCGGAAGGGAGCCGATTCATACAAGGATCAGTCCTATATGCTCTACCGGATCAATCCGGACATCCTGCCCCGGTGCCGATTTCCCCTGGGAGATATGCGCAAGCGGGAGGTCATATCGATTGCCGAAGAGAAGGGCTTCCCGACTTCGAGCATCAAGGAGAGCCAGGATGTCTGTTTCGTGGAGGGGAAATACACCGATTTCATTGCCGAGCATGTCGGCGAGAGCGGTATTCACTTTCCCGGGCCCATCGTGAACCTCTACGGCATGCCGTTAGGTACCCACCGCGGCTACATGAATTACACCATCGGGCAGCGTCAGGGGCTGGGATTGTCTGACGGTCCCTGGTACGTGGCCGAACTGAGGTCAGCCACGAATACCGTTGTAGTGGCCCGTAAAGAGGAACTGGGCCGAAGAGAGTTCCGCATTCGCCGTCCCCATTGGTTCACCGCTGTTCCGGAGAATCTCGAGGCGAAGGTCAGGGTTCGGTATAATTCGAAGGAGGTCCCCTGCCGGATCTCGCGCAATCCGGATTCTGCCGGCGAGACAATTATTACTCTCGAGGAAGAACATGTCATTACGCCCGGACAGTCGGCAGTCGTATATGACGGGGAAGTAGTGCTGGGCGGCGGTATAATCCGGCTCTAGACGCTTTCACTTTTTTTTCAAATAGATAGACGGGCCCCTTTACAGAACTTTCACTATTTGTATAGTAAGGTGTTATTATGAAGCAAACTGCACTGGTAATTGTCGAGTCACCCACAAAAGCGCGCACCATCAAGCGATTTCTGCCCAAGGACTACGTGGTGGAAGCAAGCATCGGACATATACGTGATCTTCCGCAGTCTGCCTCGGATGTGCCCAAGGACCTGAAGAAAGAGAGCTGGGCCAGGCTGGGCATTGACGTAGAGAATGATTTCAAACCTTTGTACATCATCCCGCACGGGAAGAGCAAGATAATTCGCGAGTTGAAAAAAAAGATCAAGGACGTCGACATGGTCCTGCTGGCGACGGATGAGGACCGGGAGGGAGAGAGTATTTCCTGGCATCTCGTACAGGTCCTTCAGCCGAAGGTCCCGGTGAAGAGGATGGTCTTTCACGAAATCACCAAAACAGCCATACAGAACGCATTGAAGAATGAACGCGATATCGACCTGGACGTAGTGAACGCCCAGGAGACCCGTCGAATACTGGACCGGCTCTACGGGTACACCCTTTCGCCCCTGATCTGGAAGAAGGTCGCCTATGGTCTATCCGCCGGCCGGGTGCAGTCGCCCGGACTTCGTCTGATCATTGAGCGGGAACGGGAGCGTATCCGCTTCAGGAAATCGATCTACTGGGACATGAAGGCCTCCCTCAGGAAGCAGTCCGACAGTGAAGAGCGGCTGTTCGAAGCCATGCTGGAGACGGTCGACGGTGTGAAGGTTGCCGACGGCAAGGATTTCAATCCCGATACCGGCGAGCTGAAGGGTAAGAAGAAGGTGCTTGTGCTCGACGAGCAGCAGGCTCGTCAACTGGCCGACGAGATCTGTGATGCCGAATGGA
>Ga0272443_10000532_pt1 | contig 68866 bp, 58 predicted proteins | sample SSMAcet12_FD_193581 | JGI IMG/M metagenome (GOLD analysis project Ga0272443, IMG submission 193581) | Marine sediment archaeal communities from Little Sippewissett salt marsh, Falmouth, MA, United States - SSM-Acet-12 | ecosystem: Environmental > Aquatic > Marine > Wetlands > Sediment ...
AATCGAATCAATCCGAAATTAAGGGCTTATTTGGTTGCGGCTTTGCCGCGCTGTGTCCTCCTTTGTCATTTTTTCCGGAACACAGGATCATCTTTTGTCTGTTCGGAAACCTCAATTCTAATTGTCGTTGTACCTCAAATATAATTGTCGTTCATCATTTATTTCATAAACTTAAAAAATAGTAGTCAAAATCAGAACCTTTATGGGTGTTTTTCCTATTTTGATGAATGAATAACCTCACATTAAGGAAAAATTCCTGATTAAATAAATATTTTACCCTATTGACATATGTAAAAGAAACTGATTCATGAATTTTTATGGGGAGGAAAAAATCCATCTACAATTCAATTACACCTGATATAAAATCGGCGTTGGTTGCGCTGTCTCCTGTATTCCATCTAAACGTTGGGCGTAATTATCTTAAGAATCACCCTCCAAAACAACAAATTATCTCTTTCTTTTACCTTCTGATAAATTATTCTTTCGATAATTACCAAGGCGATTATTAGATGTCGGGACGAATAATAAGTTGCGATTTCCAAATTTTCTAATTTTAAATGTCTATTGTTTTTTTAAAAAGAATTGTCAGGCAGTTCACAAGGGCAAGAAACAATACCCTGCAATTCAGGGATAGGAGGTGTGCGATGATAAGGAAGCTTTTGTTTTTATTATTACTCCCTTCAATCTTGTTCACGACGGCTCCGTTGTTTGCCGCTGGTTTTAGCACCAGCGATATGGGTGGATACTGGTACATTTACAGCATAGAAATCGACCCAGCTCTCCCCGCCGTCTATTGGATAAGAGGTTACATTGAAGTTGACGATGCGGGAAATGTATCCAACGGAGCCTATTATGGTCCAGACAATTCGACAGTGGCTTTAACCGGAGGTAGTTTAGAGGTCAATCCGCAAGGAATCATTAGTGGTAGTTTTACGGCTCAAGGGCAGACAGGAACTGTTGTTCACGGAAAATTGGATCAGAGCAAGAGTATCGGATCCGCGGTTCTGATCGGTATCGATAATACTCTAGATATGCTTACCTTCATCAAGAGTGGTGGTACATTCAATACCAGCGACCTTGGAGGCAAATGGTATGGATATCAAATCATTATTGATCCTTCAACGGGTGCTGTGTTCTGGATTTACGGGGCATACATTTCCGATGACTCAGGAAGAATCGTTTCCGGTTCATACACGGGACCGGATGGCTCGACTTTGTCAGTTACCAGTGGACTACTGTCCGTGAACAGTTCGGGTATTATTTCCGGTAATATAACCCTCTCCAATGGCCAAAATTTAACGATCGTTCATGCAAAAATCGATCAAAGCAAAACAAGAGCGACTGGTGTGAGTATCGAGCCCAACGGCGGCATGGGGGTCGCATACTTGGTTAAAGCCGGCGGTACATTTAAGCAAACAGATATAATCGCTAAGTCGTACGCGTATGGTGTAATAATTGATCCGTCAATCCCAGCCGTTTATTGGGTTTATGGTAATCTCAGAACAGTTTTTTCAGGTAATTTTAGCGGAACTTACACGGCACCGACAGGCGACGTAGTGGCAGGGTCGGGATTAGCCACAATTGATGCACTTGGTGTCGTAACCGCCAATGTTTCATTCAGTACAGGAGATACGGGTGTAACTTATATCAAGCAAGATCAAGGCAAAACATCCCTTGTAGGTGTCTCAGTGACTAATAGCGGTGTTATGGGTATTTGGCAATTTTTTGATGCCTTTCAAACGACCTTGCCGGGGCTACCGCTCTTGCTGCGTGATCAATAATCTTTTAAAAAGCAAAAGGTAAAGACTTTTAACCGGACAAAATGAATTACCGGAAAACAGTATATAAAAGATGTCGAAGGCATGGACTTTATACTAAATGATTTTAGAATAGCTAGGAAAGCAAACTCAAGAAAGGAGGGTTTAATTATGAAAAAGGTTATTATTATCTTGGCGGCTATAATTACAATCACTTTTGCAGTAAAATCAGTTCAAGCAGAAATGGGATGGTATGAAGCTACAATTAACTATGCTGGAACAAATTCTAATGTGCCAGATAGAGTGTACATTAATGCTACTTCAACTAATAATAGCTGGCCCGGTGCATATTGGTTTGTGACGGATGGAGAAGCAGCTAATTCTGCTTTGGCTATCGCCCTTACTGCATGGAGCATTGGAGGACCAGTAATGATTATTTTGGATGACACAAAGCTCAATAACTATGCAGAGTTCTATGGTATCTTTGCTGCACCGATGCAATAAATACAGTAGAAGATAAAGTGTAATGATATCAATGTAGCTTTTTTTAGGCTATGCGTCTACGAATGATAAAAAATAAAGCGGGGTCGTAAACGAAGGCTTTGATTTATTTTTTGCATGCCGCGAGGTGCAAACTTAAAACATCTAAATAATATAAGTCCACAATATATGAGTGCGCCTTCGTGGTGCACCCAGATATTGTGGTTGGCCTTTTTCAATTTTTATTAAGATAAGATCAATCTATTTGTACTGGAATTGTGGCGAATAAAAATCAAGATTACTCCAACATACCACCAGAAATTGTCCCGATTGAATAGCGGTGATTATTAATCGTCAATTCCGAACCCGCCGCTAAAAATACGCAGGAAACTGCGTTTTTTCTTTCAACGCGCAAAAATTGACTAATCCGGATCGCAGACTAAAATTCAAAATCAAAAACGGATAATGAGTTGAAAACGGTTCTGTAGATCTGGCAAATCTAAACCGTGTCAATTTATCTGCAACGGTCCTCTAAACTCATCCGGCAGATTCCCGATCCTTGCTGGAACCAATTCCGAACCCAACCTGTCATTTTGAAAATTAACACCAGACCTCGTTTTTCCGCTTAACACATTATCAGCTCCGTCTGCATCCAACGTCACCGAATTTTCCTCGATGAAATCCTTGGTCTCAATCTCAGGTAACACCTCCGAGCCATCCTCATATTGGTCATCCTCTTCAATTCCCAGATCATACAATTCCCTATATTTTCCGCCCTTGCCCCATCTGGTATCCCCTGTCAACTGATACACAGTCGGCAAACAGCATCTTTCAGATACCCTGATATACGCCCTACCGGATCGTTTCGCTTTTTCAAGCAGCTTTTCGTCTTCAAATCCGGCACATTTCTCATCGCACCAAGTCAAAACGCTGCTTTCGATCAACGGTTTCAACCATTGGGATATCGCTGCGGTCGAAACACCTGATTTTTCAGATAGTGCCCGGGGCCCATCTGACCTATACTGCGAACGGGTATAAAATGCGAATTTATTGGCCTATGCTAAATTAGTTCTGGACAAACCAAGATAATTTTTCCATACTATCCTGGAATCATTAAACCTTCAATTGCCAGGGAGTAGGAAATGATAAAAATTGACTTCTCGGATCAGGATCTGAAAATCATAGAATACGAACGTTTCAACCATCCAATGTGATCGATCTTATTAATAAGGCCCGACGGGAAGGGTTGAAGATCACAGCAAACATGTACCTTTACACGGCCAGTTCGACAGGGTTGAGCTCGCTTATCCCTGCGTGGGCGCACAATGGCGGAGAATCGGAACTTTATAAAAGACTGGAGGCCCCTAATACCCGAAAACGCATCGCCAAAGATATACGCGGGCAGGGCAAAATGCCTCGCACCCTGCTTGTCGGATTAAAATCTGAAGCACTGCGGCCGTTGATCGGTAAAACGCCGAATGAAGCCGCCGCGATGCGTGGCGAAGACAAGGTCGAAACGATTATGAATCTGGTGTTGGAAGACCATTCGTCTGTTTCGGCGGTCTTCTTTAATATGAGTGAAGAAAATATTAAAAAGCAGCTTGGTCAACCCTGGGTATCGATTTGCTCTGATGGTGCTTCAATTGCCCCTGAAGGGGTTTTCTTAATATCGTCAACGCATCCGCGCGCCTATGGAAACTTCGCACGCCTTCTCGGTAAATATGTACGAGAGGAAAAAGTGATATCTCTTCAGGAAGCAGTACGTCGTATGACTGGTTTACCCGCAACCAATTTAGGTCTGGATCATCGTGGCTTTTTAAAACAGGGCATGTTTGCAGATATCGCAGTATTTGATCCTGACAAAATTCGGGACCAGGCGAGTTATGAAGATCCTCATCAGTACGCAGTTGGTATGATGCATGTCTTTGTCAATTTAATACAAAATAACCAGAATCTGTATATTTCATCAGTACATCCAAATTGATTTGTCTGTTGAAAAGTGTAGTCTGCAATGTTTATTGATGTGGTGCTCTATTTCACGAGTTACTGTCACTTTCAACAGGAATGATTTCAATCCTGTCTGCCTTTCGATAGCCTCTTGGAAGTTTTTTACCACGACGCCCACGCTCTCCGACAAATGAAGAAATGTGTTCCGGTGTGAACCGAACAGATTGTTTGCCGGCTTGAATCTTAATGGTCGCATCTGCAGGTATAATTTCCAGCAATTTTACATATTCTTCGCGCTTTTTGAACCTTGCCGGTGGGATGTGAATGATTTTGTTGCCTTTTCCTCTGGGAAGCTCCGGCAGTATCTTGACGGGAATCACCAGCATACGCCCCTCTGTGGTGATTGCAGCTAAATAGTCGGTTTCATAATTGTTAACATATATGGGTGGCAGCGGCTCGCAATCCTTGGGAACTGTGAGCATGGCTTTGCCCTTGGTGTTTTTTGTCACCATATTGGCGATATTCGTAATAAATCCATACCCCGCATCGCTCGCAAGAAGCACCTTTTGATCTGACGAACCCATTACAACAGAGAAAAACCTCGCTCCGTTAGAGGGTGTCAGCTTACCGGTTAGCGGTTCCCCATGCCCCCGTGCCGATGCCAGTGTATGGGCCGGTAGCGAATAGGACCTTCCTTTTGTATCAAGAAAGATTGCCGGGTGAGTCGTTTTTCCTCGGGCGGCACTTAAGAATCCATCGCCTGCCTTATAACTAAGATTGACGGGCTCCAATTCGTGCCCCTTGGCCGCACGCACCAATCCACCGGTGGAAATTACCACGGTAACTGGTTCTGCAGTCGTGAGCTCAACCGCCTTGATTGCTCGGGCTTCCTCGCGTTCAACGATCAAGGTTCTGCGCTCGTCTCCGTATTTTTGAGCATCTTCCCTGAGTTCGTTTTTCGTCAGAGTTTTCAGACGCTGTTTTGAGGCAAGCGTTTTTTCAATCCAATTTTTCTCTTTTCCAAGTTCCTGTCTTTCATTTTTGATTTTAATCTCTTCAAGCTTTGCCAGTTGACGGAGCCGTATCTGCAAAATTGCCTCAGCCTGCAAATCGGTCAAATTAAATTTTTGCATTAAAATCGGCTTGGGCGCGTCATTTTCTCGAATAATCCTTATCACCTCATCGAGGTTGAGGTAGGCGACTAAAAGTCCATCGAGTATATGAAGACGCTCTTTGATTATATTTAAACGAAATTCCAGCCTTCGGATCACTGTTTGTTCGCGAAACTGAAGCCATTGCGTAATAATCTCCAAAAGCCCAAGTGTTTGTGGCTTGCGGTTTAGGCCGATAACGGTCATGTTGATTTTGTAACTTTTTTCAAGCTCTGTAGTTGCAAATAGATGACTGATCAGGGCTTCTTTGTCCACTCGGTTAGAACGTGGCATGATCATAAGGCGTGTCGGCTCGTCCTGGTCTGACAAATCACGAATGTCAGAAACCATGGAAAGCTTCTTTTCTCTCATCTGAAGCGCCACCTGTTCGATCACCTTGGCAGGCGAGACCTGATAGGGGAGGGAGGTGATAACGATGTCCCCATTTTCGTATTCATAAGTTGCCCTCATCCGAATCATACCCTGCCCGGACCTATAAATGTTTGTAATCTCTTTTTTTGAGGTAATGATTTCCGCACCGGTCGGAAAATCGGGGCCTTTTATGATTTGACAGATATCCTCGATTGTAGATTTAGGCTTGTCGATCAGGTGGATACAGGCATTAATAATTTCATTCAGGTTGTGGGGAGGGATGTCGGTTGCCATACCAACCGCGATACCGGTGGCGCCATTTAAAATAATATTCGGCAGTCTGGCAGGTAGCATACGTGGCTCGCTGAGGGTTCCATCAAAATTAGGGACCCAATCGACTGTGCCCATTGAAAGCTCGGAGAGAAAAATGTCGGCATATGCTGAAAGACGTGCCTCCGTATATCGCATGGCGGCAAATTCTTTCGGGGACGCGTTTGACCCCCAGTTGCCCTGACCGTCGATGAGTGGGTAACGATAAGAAAAATCCTGGGCCATCAGAACCATGGCTTCGTAACAGGCAGTGTCGCCGTGCGGATGGAATTTTCCTAAAACGTCACCGACAGTACGAGCCGATTTTTTGTATTTGGTTGTTGAGCGGAGGCCAAGCTCGCTCATCGCATATATAATGCGGCGCTGAACGGGTTTGAAACCATCACCGATAAACGGCAGGGCTCGATCCATGATGACATACATGGCATAGTTCAAGTAAGAAGGCCGTACAAAGGCGTCAAGGGATAGCTGCTCAATGCCTTCATAGGATGGCATTTTCTGATCGGACATAGGGGGCTGCTCCAATTTAGATTACGTCTATAGACTCAGGGATTCCCTGACGGACCGGGGGTCCGCAGGGGTTGTTTTACGCAGACTGAGTTGCTTTGTATGAATATTCTTTACGGTTAGGCCTAAATTACATCTGGATCAGCCAGATCGCCCTCTTTTTCAAGCCAGCGCTTGCGGTCGTGGGCTCTTTTTTTGGCTAAAAGCATGTCCAGTGTTTCGAAAATACTCTTTTCATTGTCAAGGGTAAGCTGGACTAATCGTCGTGAGTCTGGGAGCATGGTCGTTTCCCGCAACTGACTGGGGTTCATCTCGCCAAGTCCTTTAAAACGCTGGACATTGGGTCTTGCTTTTCTGGGCGCACCGTTTAGTCGTTTTAGGATATCATCCTTTTCCGTTTCATCCAGGGCATAATAAACCTCTTTTCCTTGATCGATTCTGTAAAGAGGGGGCATCGCAACAAAGATGTTACCCGCTTGAACAAGAGTTCTGAAATGCCGAAGAAACAAAGCACATAGAAGCGATGCAATGTGAAGGCCGTCTGAGTCGGCATCTGCTAAAATAATGATTTTCCGGTAGCGAAGATTTGATAGATCCGAAATGCCCGGATCAACACCGACGGCAATCGCGATATCATGGATTGCACCTGATTTTAGGATATCTGCTGTTTCAACCTCCCATGTATTGAGTATCTTACCTCTTAATGGCAGCACCGCTTGGGTTTGTTTATCGCGAGCCTGTTTAGCAGACCCACCGGCGGAGTCACCCTCCACCAAAAAAAGCTCGCTTTCGGCAGGGTCCTGGGTAATGCAGTCGGCCAGTTTGCCGGGGAGTGTGGGGCCGCTTCCCACTCTTTTACGCACGATCGTTTTGGCAGCGTTAAGCCTTTTGCGGGCGTTTTCAATTGCCATCTCAGCCAATTTCTCGCCCGCGTCGGTGTGATGATTTAACCAAAGGGCAAATGCATCTCTGACGACATTGGTGACAAACCCTGCAAATTGCCGTGAACCAAGTCGCTCTTTGGTTTGTCCGGAAAATTGTGGGTCGTTCATCTTCGCAGACAAAACGTAGTTGCATTTATCCCAAATATCGTCCGGTGACAGTTTGACACCGCGGGGAATCAGGTTGCGAAATTCACAAAATTCTCTCACGGCTGCCAAAAGACCGCTTCGAAACCCGTTTACATGCGTGCCGCCTTGAGATGTCGGAATAAGGTTGACATAGCTTTCGGCTATTATCTGTCCTTGTTCCGGCAGCCAGATAACCGCCCAACTCGCAGCCTCCTCTTTACCTTCTTGCTCGCTAACGAAAGGTTCTTCCGGAATGCGGTCGTAGCCCGAAAGGTTTTCAAGCAGATAGTCTTTGAGGCCATCCTCAAAATACCAGGAGTCAGTTTCGCCTGTGTGCTTGTTCGTAAAGGTAACTTCCAGCCGTGGGCACAAAACGGCTTTTGCGCGCAGTGCGTGCTTTAACCGGCGTACGGAAAATTTCATCGTATCGAAATATTGGCCGTCGGGCCAAAATCTAACCGTTGAACCGGTATTTCGTTTTCCAACCGTTCCGATCTTTTTCAGCTTTGATGCTTTTCTGCCGTTTTCAAAAGATATGGCGTATTTGTAGCCGTCCCGTTTGATTTCTACCTCGAGCCTGGTTGACAGGGCATTTACCACTGACACGCCAACACCATGCAGGCCACCAGAGAATCGATAGTTTTTATTGTCAAATTTGGCCCCGGCATGAAGCTTTGTCATGATGACCTCAACGCCAGACATATTTTCACCAGGATGCATGTCTATTGGCATGCCTCGGCCATCATCGCTTACCTCAAGCGATCCATCTTCGTGATAAATGACACTGATCCGGTTGGCGAATCCGGCGATTGCCTCATCAACCGCATTATCAATAACTTCCTGGGCCAGATGATTCGGTCGAGAGGTATCGGAATACATTCCGGGTCTGCGTCTGACCGGATCAAGACCTTTCAATACTTCTAAAGACGACGCGTCGTAATTCGTTTTGGGGGCGTTTTTGACCAAGCTTCTACTTTTAATGGCAAACCTCCTTAAGGTTAATCTTGTTCATTCGTTCAACGCTCCTGCGGATTGCTCTTGGGAAATAAAGGATTGAGATTGTGGGAAGGATAAACCCTTAATAAAAATTATGTCAAGAAATTAATTGGTTACGCCTGGAAATGTGCGGCGTTATACAGACGATCGAATTCGTTTCATTGGAAAAGAGGTTCCGATCACACCGAGGAATCTTTTTGTGAAATTGAAAGTGACTGTGCCAGCAGCGATCCAATGGATGATGTCTCGGGAGCTGTTAAGGTGTTAAAAGAAAAAACGGGGTCTTATTATAATTTTCAAAATGAAAGGTTGGATTCGGAAATGGTTCCAATGGATGTCGAGAGTTTTCCGAAGGAGTTTAGAGATCTGTTGCGGCTGAATTGACATAGGTTTGACTGAATAATACAATAATCCCTAACTGCCATCCCGAATCACTCGGCAAGATTGAATATCAAACGTCACTTCACCAATATTCATATTTTTCTTGTCTCGAAAGCCAGCCGCAAAATGCATAAAACGATACACATCGGCAAAATTCGTTGCCAGGCCAACTGAGACACGAATTGCTCCGGCGCTTTTATTCCCACGGTGCTGAATCACTTGCAGGAAATGGGGCAAACTCAAATCCGGGCCATCATTCAATCCGGCCAGCATATCCTCTGCCGTCAGCCCTTCTGCAATTTCACCTGCTCCGGGATTGCAAAAGCAGCCAGTGCGTAACGAGATCCCCTCCTCGTTTGCCAGTTCTTCAATGCGACGATAATCAAGAAGCCGTTCATCCGGCCCGTAGAAGTTCAGCGTTACTGTTCCGCCGCGCATTTTTGTATCTGTCGGACCATAAATCCGGACCATCGGTTTGCCGTTGCTATGCTGTAACGACAGCAAGTTATCGAGCAACCAGCCGGTGAAGCAGTGAACCCGCTTTCCAATGGTTTTGATTCCAACCTTTTCCAAATGTTTTAATCCGGTTTTGATAGCAGGAATGTTCAAATAATTTACCGTACCGTCCTCAAATGCTGCTTCGTTCGGGGCCAAATAGTGGCCGTTCCCTTGCACACTGGCAAAATTCACCGTACCACCTGCAAACCACGGTCGTTTCATCTTCTGGGAAACTGCCCTGCGAATAAGCAGTGCGCCAATGCCGGTAGGGTAACCAAACATTTTGTAGAAAGAAATGGCTACGAACTCCGGTTTAATCACACCCAAATCAAGGCGGCTAGTTGGTACATACGCCGCCGCATCAAGCAACACATCTAACCCCTTGCTATGTGCTTTTTCGATCAAATCCAATGGATGCTTTACGCCGGAATAGTTCGACTGTGCCGGGAAAGCAAATAAATTGCTTTTATCCATATCCACCGAGTTTAGAACGTCGTCCAGTTTTTCCAGATCTATGCGCAAATCCGGCTTTATTAAAGGCACATATGTTACATGTGCCCCTCTTACCTTCGCAAATTCGCGGATGCCGTTTACGGAGTTGTGATTATCGAAAGTGAGAACGAAATGACTGGCAGGTGTAAACGGATATGCTTCACCAACCAGTTTTAATGCACCGCTGGCATTTGCGGTGAAGATGGCAATATATTCATCCGGTGATGCATTGAAGTACCGGAGGATATATTTGCGCGTACCCTCAACCAAGTCTGTCATTGCCAGGGAAGTTGGGTTTGCTGAGTGGGGATTACCGAGCACCCTGGTACGAAGCAATTCCATATGTTCACAGAGTTGCATTTCACTGTACAGGCCACCACCAGTATAATCGAGGTAAATTTGTCTGTTAGCATCAAGGCGGTTGTATTGGGTCTCCCGCCATTCATCTAATATCCTTGTTTGATTGAACGATGGATAACTTTTAACAAAGGCAGAAAATCCATCAGCCATCCGATCTATTCCATATCTATTTTCAGGGTTTGATTTTGGGGTTGTGAACATGGGTGTACACCTTTAAAAACGAGTTTATCCCTTGTTATAAAACTGCACTATACTTGCCATATTGTTGTTTGATCAATATCAACAAATCGGCAAAACGAGCGCCAGATATTCTTGATCTAAAGAATTTGTGACGAACCCCACATATTGTGGTTCGCGATTGTTCTGAACTTAAAGATAGATTGAGAGTATCCCCTATTCCTCTACATATCCGAATTCAATCATCAATCATCCTCGAATGCCAATTCTATTCAATCCAGCCTTTCATGATCTCAACAATCCGCACGTTCCTTCAAATCTTTGTCCACCTTGAAAAACGGCAGCTTTTAGGGAGCATTCTTTACAAGCTCACCGGTCCCGGGATTTCGCCCGGTATATGCCCCGTATTTTTTAACGAATAAGGAACAAAGGTCTCGGATTTCAACATGGTTTCCTTGTGCCAGTGACTTGGCCTTTTTTTCGAAAAACAGGTTTACGACCGCTTCGGCTTCCGATTTGGACAGGTGGTTTGAATCTTTCAGCGCCTGGATAAGGTTAATCTTGTTCATTCGTTCACTGTTCCTGAGATCTGGTCTGTTTGTGAAGTGGAGGGTGGAGATTGAGGGAAAGATAGACCGTTAAACAAAATTATGTCAAGAAATTAATTGGTTATATATGGGGCTGTTAATGAACGACCGGCAGAGAGGGTAATATCAGGACGATCGGAATAACCTCGTCCGTAAATGTCATATTGAAGGATTCTAAATCCATGACACATCAATGTATCTGCAACTTTTTTCCATATGCCGAAAGGACCAGCGATCCAATGAATTAGAACAACAATTTTGCCGAATGACTTTTTTACACTCCCGTGATGCGCATAAATTCCGGGTTGACATACTTAAATTTAGCATCTTGTATAAATTTCTCTCGGGCGTCTTTTAAGGTCTATTTGCTTCTCCATAATCGAACCATTTATGCACATCGTGTATCAATTTCTCATGGTCTGATTTTAGGATGGTATACATTCTTGCATTTTCAATTCCAATACTTCCTATCTCTGCTAAGCCAGATATGAATTCTTTTTCAACATCAGAAAATTCCCGTGGTTCTGAAGTATATATTCTTAGAACACCAATTATTTTTTCTTTTACGGACATCGGTACGGAAAGAATTGTTATAATTCCTTCTTTTTTTGCCTCCTTAGGATACTGAATACGATCATCATTTGTCGCATTATTAATCAAGACCCATTTTCCGCTCAAAGTTTCTACAATACTTTTTTCCGAATCTACAGGTCCTTTATTCAGGTATGCTTCACTTAACCCATCTGACGAACTTATTTTTAATTTCTTTTCTATTTGATCTAATAGAAAGATAGTACATCCTTTAACCTTCAATGTTCCAACGGTATTTTCTGTAATCGAATTTAAGACTTCTTTTATATCCAAAGAAGAATTTATTTTCTTACAAACATCTTTGAATAATGTAAGAAATTGAATTTCTTGAACTGGCATGTATTCCTCCTTTCTGAAACTCTTTTATAAAATAAAATTTTGAAAGTATAATGACAAGTTCGCTTTAGAAGGCTAGTATACTCGGATACATTAGCGCATTATGACTATCTGGACAGTCCGGCTTGTTTTTGAGCTGCAATTCCTCGCACATTGTGAATTTTACCAACCGCACATCAGGCTTTCGCCCATATTTTTTGCAACTACATCTTGAAATTGGTGAAATCGATACCCAACCACTGTAATCAGGTATGTAAGAAAAACATATCCCATCTTGTAATCTTCATCGAATAGTTTAAGTAACGACTCTTTTGATATTCTCAGTATTTTTGTTCTATCTGCTGCACAATAAGCTGATAACCTCATTTTGTATGGAGGCACAAAACACGACCACCCGAATGTCTGGGCAACAGGATCCCTTTTGTCGATCTCAACCGAAGATACAGTATGTTCTTGAGTGGTTGGACGTCCAGCGGGCAACTCAAAGCGTAAATCAACCCTGCCTTTTACCACAATCCATAGGTGTTCCGCAGAATCACCTTCAGTGAAAAGCTTATCCCCTTGATTAAAATCAAGTTCTTGACAATTTGGCTGTAATTTTGACAATTGACCTTGATCCATACCATTAAATGCCTCTATGGTTGTCAATAGCTCAAGAGTCACCATAATCCGCTCCTTTCTTTATTTTTCCGATTTTTACAGAAAAAGAGAATTCACATAATAAATCACAAAGAAGTTACTTCTGGTCGCTTGGAACCTAAAGGGGAAAACATTTGGCAAGAATGAGATATTCTGATGTAGTTTGAGATAGAAACGCTTAATCCGAGAATTTTGAAGAACAGTTAAGTCGAACGAGTCAGTATTCGATATTCGCAGAAATGATTATCAATAGTAAGAGCCCCTTTTGTTAAAATAATATTTATGAAAATGGTAATTGTCAATTATAACGGTGTTTTAATGCCACATCGTGGTATTATAACGGAGTTGGCCCAAAATGCGATGAAACAATTAGAAAAAATGATTGCACGAGTAACAGGGATCGAAAAATGGGCGGTCGATATACCTTGTTATTAAGGGGCTATTTGTGGATTTATTAAATTCTAAATCCCTAAAGTTATATAGGTCGGCATGATGAACCTCTCTATTCTTCAGTTTTTAATCCTCTGATTGCCATACCAGCGCCACTGGCCATCGTCCTCTTTGACAATTTCGGTGATCATCAATGGTGTCCGAAATCCTTTGCGGGCAATATAACCTTCGATTATCGTTTTTTACTTTCCGCTTCCGTCTTCGTTATCCAGCCACCGCCCAATGCCTTGTAGAGATTCACATAAGAGTTCAGGTATTGCTGCTTCAAATCGGAATACTGCAGTTGCACATTGAACAGGGATCGTTCCGTTTCCAGCACTTCCAGATAACTGCTGTAACCCTTGTCATAGCGTTCGTTGGACAGCATGTTGGCATTCTTGGCGGCCTTTAGCTGGTTTCCCACGGAGGCGATTTGTCTCGCGTAGGTCTCGATTTCCACCAGGGCGTCTTCGACCTCCCTGAAGGCGGTTAGTACCGTGTTTTCGTATCGATACAGTGCTTGCTGGGTCAGGGCCTTTTCGATGTCGACCCGCCGGATGTTTTTGTCGAAATTATAAATCGGTCCCAATAGGCTGCCACCCAGCGACCAGAAGCCCCCACGAGACACCATTCCGCTCAGATCCGTTCTGGCGATACCCAGAGTGCCGGTCAAGCTTACGGCCGGAAATCGAAGCGCTTCGGCAACGCCGATGTTTTCGGTCTGGGCCTTCAGAAGGTACATGGCCTCGAGGACATCGGGCCGGCGTTCGAGGAGACTGGACGGCAGACCGGTGGGTATATCCGGCGGGAGGGTTTGGCTGTCCAGATCGATTCCCGTCTCGATGGATTCGGGAAGTTGGCCGAGCAGAATGCTCAGGGCATTTTCGGTTTTCGCAATCGATCGCTGAAACGATGGTATGGCGGCCGCGGCGATTTCTTTCTGAACCTGGGCCTGATTGAGGTCGAGTTCGGAAATAATGCCTTTATCGAAGCGCTGCTGAATGATATCCAGGCTTTTTGTGCGGGATTGTAGCGTAAACTCCGATATGGCCAGCCGTTGCTGAAAATCGAGCAGCACATAATAGGCGTTCACGACATCGGCCACGAGGCTGAGCTGGACCGTTCTGAGGCCATACTCAGATGCGATAAGCTCGGCCCTGGCTGCTGCGGTAGCCCGGCGAAATTTTCCCCATAGGTCGATTTCCCAACTCAGCGGTGCCGCGATGAAATAGGCCGAGTCGGTAGAATCCGTTCGTGAGGAGCCTAAAAAATTACCTCCGGAGGCTCCGGCCTGAATGTCGAGTGCGGGATACTGGTCGGCTCTGGTAAAACCCAGAAACGCACGGGCCTGCTCGATCCGGCTGATAGCGATTTTAAGGTCCCGGTTGTTCTCCAGGGCGGTAGAGACCAGTGTATAGAGGACGGGATCGTCGAAAAGCTCCCACCATTTCAACTCCTCCGCGGTGTCGACCGGCATCGTGTCGAGCCGGTAGCTCTCGGGAGTTGCGACAACGGGTTGTTTGAAATCAGGTCCAACGGCACAGCCCGACAGAAGAATCGAGGCCCATAAGGCCACCATCTTAATCGCTGTCTTTGTTTGAACAGAATCCATCGCGTCCTCTAGCCTGCTTTTTTTTGCGCATCCCTTTTTTGCTCGTAGCGGGCGACCTTGCCGATGAAGACAAACAGCATCGGGTAAAAGAAAACACCCAGCACCGTCGCCAGGGTCATCCCACCCAGCAAGGCCATGCCCATGACCACCCGGGCTTCGGCCCCGGCCCCGGAGGCGACGACCAGCGGCAACACGCCCAGAATGAACGAAAAAGCGGTCATCAGGATCGGCCGAAATCTCAGCCTGGCCGCTTTGGTGGCGGCCTCAAACAGCGAAAGCCCCTTTTCGAATTCCAGGTTGGCGAATTCAACGATGAGAATGGCATTTTTGGCCGCCATGGCGATCAACATGACGAGGGCGACCTGGGCAAATATGTTGAGCTCAAAACTCTGGCTGTAGAGCCGGGCCAGATACAGTGCCAAAAAAGCCCCGAAGATTGCAAACGGTGTCCCCAGAAGGATGCTGAGCGGCAGCGACCAGCTTTCGTATTGGGCGGCGAGGATCAGAAAAACAAACACCAGGGAAAAGACAAACACAAGCGCACCGGTTCCGGAGGCTTTCTTTTCCTGGTAGGACATGTTGCTCCAGGCATAGCCCATATCACCGGGTAATACCTCGGCCGCCACCTGCTCGAGGGCATTCAAGGCCTGGGTCGACGTATAACCGGGGGCCGGACCGCCGGTAAGCTCGATGGATCGGTAAAGATTGAACCGGTTGGTAAAATCGGGGCCGGAAATGTCTCTGATGTTGGCAAAGGCCGCCAGGGGCACGCTGTCTCCGTTGCGATTGTTGACAAAAAACAGGTTGACCTTATCCTCGCTCAGCCGGTACTCCGGTTCGGCCTGGATATAGGCCTTGTAGAGCCGGCCGAAGCGGTTGAAGTCGTTCACGTACGAGCCGCCCAGAAAGGCGCCGACGGTCGCATAGATGTCGTTCAGGGAAACACCCGCCTTGAGAACCTTGTCGATGTTGATGTCCATATACCGTTGGGGAACGGCGGCTCTGAAGGTCGTAAACACGGACCCGATTTCCGGTCGCTCCATTGCGGCTTGAACGAACCTGGCAGTTTGACCGGCAAGGTATTCGGCCGTGTTTCCTCGCCGGTCCTGAATCAGTATGGTAAAACCCGACCCGTTACCCAACCCGGGAATGGCCGGCGGGCCGAAGGCAAATACCTGGGCCTCGTTGACGGCCGCACGAAATTCCTTGTTGAGCAAAGCGACCACCTCATTGGCGGTCTTTTGTCGCTCTTTCCAGTCTTTGAGGGAAATGAATAAAAAGCCGGCATTTGATGCATAGCTGCCCGAAATCATGCTGTAGCCGGTGGCCGTGGTGATAAATTCCACTTCTTCGTATTTTGCGATGATGTCTTCGACCTTATGGGCCACAGCATCGGATCGCTGCATGGAGGCGGCGTCGGGGAGTTGGATGTTGACCAAGAAATAGCCCATATCCTCTTCGGGCATGAAACCGCCGGGGAGAACATTTCCCAAATACCCCAACCCGACCACCACCACCACGATGAAGACAAGGCCCCGGATGATCTTGCGGGTAACGATGTTGGTCAATTTCATGTAGCCATCGGTCGATTTGTCAAAAACCTTGTTGAAGCCTTTAAAAAACAGCCCCAGTGGCCCGCGTGATTCTTTCCGTTTTCTGAGCAGCAGAGCACAAAGCGCCGGGCTGAGAGTGAGCGCATTGACAGACGAAAAAACGACTGAAACGGCCACGGTGATGGCAAACTGCTGGTAGAGCCTTCCGGTGATGCCCCCCATGACGGCTACCGGGATAAACACCGCTACCAGCACCAGGGTGGTGGCAATAACCGGTGCGGTGACCTCCTTCATGGCTTCTTCAGTGGCCGATCTGGGGTCCATGCCTTCTTCGATCTTGACCTGAACGGCCTCAACAACCACGATGGCGTCGTCGACCACGATGCCGATTGCCAGAACCAGGCCCAGAAGAGAGAGCACGTTGATCGTAAAACCGATCATCGGGAAGAAGATGAAGGCACCGACCAGGGACACCGGGATCGCAATGGTGGGAATAAGCGCCGCGCGCCAGTCCTGGATAAAAATGAAGACCACCAGGATCACCAGCGCCAGGGCGATAAACAGGGTTTCGATGATTTCATCGATACCGGCGGTAATCGCCAATGTCGTGTCCAAAGAGATATCGTACCTGATACTCTCCGGAAATGAGGCGGCCAGTTCCTCCATTGTCTGCCGGACTTGCTCAGCCAGCTCAACCGCGTTGGAACCAGGCGCCTGATAGAGGGCGATCATGCCGCACTGTTTATTGTTGAGCCGGGTGAAGGCATTGTAGGTTTCCACACCCAGCTCGATCCGGGCGATATGCTTGATTTTAACCTGGGACCCATTCTCGGCGGTTCTGATAACGATCTCGCCGAACTCCTTTTCGGTTTGCAGCCGTTCGGGAAGTTTTACCGTGTAGGTGAATTCAGTTCCCGGCGGTGCCGGTTCGGCGCCGAATTTACCCCCGGGCACGATAACGCTCTGAGAGCGAATCGCCTCCACTATTTCAGGCACCGTGATTCCCAAGGTGGCCAGCAGATCCGGCTTTATCCAGATCCGCATGGAGTAGTCACTGGCACCGATGACATTGACCCGCCCGATGCCTCTGATGCGGGCCAGGGTGTCTTTGATGTTGATGAGGGCATAATTTCCCAGGAACTGTTGGTCATAGCGCCCGTCTTCGGATGTCAATGAGATCAGCATCAATATGTTGGGCAGCGATTTCTGCGTCGTTACCCCGAACCGTTTGACCTCCTCGGGTAATTTCGCGGTGGCAGCCGCCACCCGGTTCTGGGTGAAGACGGTGTTCATATCCGGGTCGGTGCCGACCTCGAACGACACCTGGATCGTCATGGTCCCATCGTTCGAATTGGTCGATTTCATGTAGATCATGTTGTCGACACCGTTAATTTCCTGCTCCAGCGGTGTGGCCACCGACTGCTCGACACTGACGGCATCGGCACCGGTATAGGTGGCGCGCACCTCGACGATGGGCGGCGTAATATTCGGGTACTGTTCGGTGGGAAGGCCGCCTAAAAATACGACCCCCACGATGACCGTGAAAATGGCGATAACCATGGCCACGATGGGCCGTCTGACAAAAAAATTACCCATGTCTGATCACTCTCGCTCCTGCTCCGCCGAATCTATTTTCTTTTTAACTGTCGGTTCCACAACCACGCCGTCCCTGGCCAACTGCAATCCTTCGTACACGATCTTCTCTCCGGGCTTTAGCCCCTCGATGATCAGCCAGGAGTCTTTGACCCTCGGGCCGACTTTTACTTCCCTGCGCTCGATTTTGTTGTTCTCGTCGACCAAAAACACGCTGAATGTGCCCTGAAGTTCGGAAACACATCGTTGCGGAATCAGAATCCCGTCCTTTAACACCTCGACTTCGATCTTCACTTTGGCAAACAGCCCCGGCCGAAGCAGTTTATCCGGGTTCGGGAAAGAGGCCTGGACCAGCATGGCACCGGTAGTGGGGTCCACCTCGCGGTCGACAAAATCGGCCTTACCCTTGTAATCATATACCGATCCGTCGACGAGAATCAGCTCGAAGGGGGATTCTTCGGACCGTCTTGACGCGCCTTCGTTCTGGGCTCTGAAACGGGCCAACTTCAAATATTGTGATTCGGTGATAAAAAAATTGACCAGAACCGTATCGATTTGCGACACGGTGTTCAGTATGATCGTATTCTGGTCACGACCGACGAAATCTCCGACTCTGGCCCGGGTTCGGCCGATAATTCCATTAATGGGAGAGTAAATCTTGGTGTAACCGAGCTGAATCTTTGCGGCCCTGAGATTCGCTCGCGCCGCATCCAGGGAAGAAATGGCTGCTTCGTGGAGGGCAACGGCCGTGTCCAGGTCGCTTTCACTGACCGCTTTGACCTTGGCGAGCGGTTCTATCCGGTCCAGATCGCCCTTGGTCTTGGCCAAAACCGTCTTCGCCTCGGCAACACGGCTTTCCTGGGCGGCCACCTTCTCCTCGAAGGGCTGGCTTTCGAGCGTGTAGAGCAACGTGCCGGCTTCGATTTCCGAACCCTCTTGAAAATGGATGCCTTCGAGAAAGCCTTCCACCCGCGCATGGATGGCGATATCATTCAACCCGAAGATCTGGCCGACAAATTCCTGGTAAAGGGGAACTTCCTGCGCTGTGGTGACGATCACCGTCACCTTCGGTGGAGGAGGCGCCACTTTTGTCGCTTCCTCCTTGCTGCATGCAAGAATAGTCAACAACAGGCCACACACGATAGACAATGTCTTCGGTCTCATGATGTTATCTTCTCATGGTTATGGGGTTGAGGCCATAGGGTCCATCTATAAGCTTTAAGATAAAGGTTTTGGACTGCGTTATCGGTCGTCGGCGCATTACAATAAAGCCTTCTTCATCTATCCTTGCCAAAACCATAATCTTAAAGCCTATGTCATCCTGCTTTCTGGCAGGCTACCAACAAAAACACAATTTGCGCAGCGGGTCAAGCTTGGGGCGGCTGGGTCGCCCATTTTACGTAAGCGTTCACAGGGCACCGCATCTGCTTTGTTGTCGGGCACTTGAAGTACAATAGTACGTCTGCGCGCCCGACGCCTTGTATCTGCGGCACCCTGTAAACGCTTACGATGAGGTGGTTTGAAGCGCATCGGACTTTGCAACCCTGTGAACGGTTACCATTTTACACACCTCCAAGCGGAAGCCAACTTGGTTTTATATCCCAGTGTAATAATCGGTAGGTTTCTTATTTTCAGACAGAAATGCTGCGTCCGGACCGCAGTTGTTGCCATGCGGTCCGGCTTTTGATAACACAACCGAACACGATCGCGAGACCGTCGGCACCAATACCGGTTCAGGGAACTGGGGGGAAGACGGTTTTTTCAAGCACCCGAGGAGGAAAACCTACCGCAGGTCGATGTCGCCTTCTCGAGCCGGCGGCTGTTCTCATCGTCGCGATAGTCATGCTCTAATACTAACCCAATGCAGGCCTTCGGCCGCAACCAAATCAGTTTTCAGGTTTCGGGTTTCAGGATTTGAGGTTTGCTGACACGTGAAGCCTATTTCACCGGGGCGGCAACATCGCCAGAGGCGAGCAAGCCTTGACAATCGCTCAATTTAGGACGAAATGTAACGGGTGCCGAACAGACGGAGTGGGGATCATGACCGGTGGGAAGCAGACGATCGGTGTCAGGTTACGGGTTTTCATTCCCTTTGCCTGTGGCTACTTTCTCTCATACCTCTACCGGGTGGTCAATTCCGTTATCGCCCCCAATCTGGTGGACGACATCGGGGTCGATCCCTCCGAACTGGGGCTTCTGACCTCTGCCTATTTCATCACCTTTGCCGCTGCTCAGCTGCCGCTGGGCGTATTGCTCGACCGGTTCGGTCCCCGCAAGATCGAGGCTTTCCTGTTGTTATTTGCCGTAATCGGGGCCTGGGTGTTTGCTGAAGCCGAGACACTCACCGGTCTGGTCGCCGGTCGCGCACTGATCGGATTCGGCGTGTCCGCCTGCCTGATGGCCGCCTTCAAGGCTTACGTAATCTGGTATCCGCGGGGGCAGCTGCCGTTGATAAACGGGTATCAGATGGCGGCCGGCGGCTTGGGCGCTCTGGCCGCTACGGCTCCTGTCGAAGCGGCTCTGGCCATAACGGACTGGCGCGGGGTGTTTATGGCCCTGGCGGTATTGACCTTGGTGATTGCGGCCCTCGTTTTCTTTGTGGTACCCGAGCGGGCCGTGGCCGGTCGGGAACTGCGTTTTGGAGAGCAGGTCCGGGGGATCAAGAGCGTGTTTTCAAGCCTGGTCTTCTGGCGGATCGCACCCTGGACAACTCTCTCGCAGGCCACTTTTTTGTCGATCCAGGGTCTGTGGGCCGGACCCTGGTTGCGGGATGTGGCCGGTTACGACCGCGACCAGGTGGCCGGCACCCTTTCGCTGGTGGCCGTCGCCATGGTGTCCGGTTTCATTTTATTGGGAACCGCAGCCGAGCGCCTGAGCCGCAAAGGGGTTCGCCCGCTTGTCGTCGCCGCAACCGGAATGACGATTTTCATGAGCATATTGCTGCTCATCATTTTGGAGATCAAGTCGGCCGCCATGGTGCTGTGGGGTCTCTTCGGATTTTTCGGCACCGCCGGCATTCTGCCGTACGCGGTGCTGTCCCAGAGCTTTCCCCCGCAGCTGTCGGGACGGGTCAACACCGCTGTGAACCTGTTGGTGTTCGTGACAGCCTTCATGGCCCAGTGGGGCATCGGTTCGGTCATCGAACTGTGGCCGGCCTCAGCCGGAGGGGGGTACGCGCCAGCTGGCTACCGGGCGGCCTTCGGTATCATGCTCGTCTCCCAGGGACTCACATTTCTGTGGTATGTCGTCGCGAGTGGCATGCTGCGCCGATGGGGGACGCGTGGGTGATAGAAGATAGATCGCCAACTGTTTGGTTCTAACAATAATGAATCACCACCAGAAAAGTTGATGCTTCTACCAGGATTCAAGGGGTAAGGATTCAAGGATTCACAAAAGCTTAAAACTACAAAGAGATAAAGGAAATCAAGGAATGGGCGGAGGCTTACTCCTGCATGTCGCACAAGTGATTCCAGACCTGTCACGCCCAAGGCGTGATTGACGCCGAAATTTCGGAAAAGGGCTATTTATCGACGGAAACGATGCGGGGGCGGGCTCGGTGGTCGTCATTCCCGCGCCGAGTTATCACGCCCCCTTTGTTTGCATGGGTGCCGGGACAGCAGCCACTCGCTTGAGTTATCGGGGCTGTTGTTGTCGTTCAACGATCAGGCGTCTGTTTTCATCCCCATCGCATACGCCTCCATCTCCTCGGGCCCGACCATGATTTTCTCCATTTCTCCCATAAATTCGGATCGAGATGGATTTGTTTTCCAGTTGTTCCAATCCTCTATACTGTGCCACATGGAAGCGACCACGATTCGGTGTGGGTCACGAAGGTCTGTCAACGTTTCCGACGAGATGTAACCCTTCATGCCCATCGCACTGTAGCGGGCGCGGTTGAGCAGTTGGGACACCTGGTTGAGGTTGCCGGTTTTGAATTTTCTTTTGATCAACACCTTGATGGCCATGGTTCCCTCCTTTTTGTTTTCGGGTTGGCATCGGCCGATTGACCCAAGGCCGTTGGGCCGGCTTTTGTTTATGAAACGCCGGCAATTGGTTCTTGCGGAAAAGGGATCTTCAGGAATCGAACGAGATTTCGCTGAGAGTCGGTCGGGATGATGAGCTAGAAAATGAACTGGCGTCGGATGAATCCACTTGGATCGATTGCCGGAACATGATACGGGTCTACCGTAGCGACTTCTACTTTAAGAATTAAATCATAATGCTTCAGGTGTCAAAGCAAATTTTTACGCTCTTAGAGTCTTAGATCGTAACTTCTCCGCAAGATGCGAAGATGTGTTGTTAAAGTGAAACCACTTAATTCATCGGGAATGGGGTTATAGGCTTCAGGTGTCAGGTGTCAGGTGTCAGGTGTCAGCAAATCCCAAATCCTGAAACCTGAAACCTGAACTCTGATTTGGTTGCTGCCGAAGGCCTGCATTGGGAGGACAGGTGCAATGGACAACCCCGAAATGATCAGGACCAGAGGCGACGGAATCGACATTCAGCTGGCTCTGTGGAATGGAGAGGGGAGGGCGATTATTTGCGTGCACGGCCTCACCGCCAATTGCCGCTGCTGGGATACCATGGCCGCGTCTCTTACTCCCCGCTATAAATTGATCGCATTGGACCTGCGGGGCAGGGGGCTTTCGGAAAAACCGCCGGGAGGATACTGTGTCGAGCAGCACAGCCGGGACATCGAGGCCGTCATGGAGAACTTGGGCATCGAGCGCCCGGTTATCGTGGGTCATTCGCTGGGTGCGCTGATCGCGCTGGCTTTGACCGCCCGCCGGCCGGAGAAGACGGCGGGCCTCGTGCTGGTGGACGGTGCCGGCTGTCTATCGGAGGAGCAACTCGAGAAGGTGCTGACGGGAATCAAGCCTGCCCTGGACAGACTCGGGCTCGTCTTCCCGTCTTTCGAGGCCTACACCGCGCGCTTGAAGCAGGCCCCTTTTCTAAATCCCTGGTCAGAGGCCCTGGAGCGTTATTTTCGTTATGAAATCGAAGATGTTCCTGACGGCGTGCGGTCGCGCGTGCGGCCGGAACACATTCTGGAAGAGATCGAAAACCTCAAGGAGGTCAACGCGGCGGATTACTATCCCCGGATCAGGTGCCCGGTTCTGATCCTGCGCGCCACTGAAGGGACATTGTTGCCGGACGACCGGGTGCTTCCCGAAAGCGCCGTGCAGCGCATGCTCAAAGAGATCCCCGATGCCCGAAGCGTTCCCATCAACGGCACCAACCACTACTCGATTCTATTTCAACCCAACCCTGCCCGAGACGACGCCGTCGATAATTTCCTCAGCCGATTGAACACATAATTCATGCGGCCGTAAAAATCCGGTCTTATGAATTATTTGTCTTGACAACCCATTCGACCGCTTCTATTATGAGCATAATCTCATAACAAGCGCTTGAGACAAATCCATGAGAGATAAAAACATTGTCATTGCGAACTTATTTTTTAGTGAACCCCAAGAAAGGGAACCGAAGCATGAAAATTGCCGTCTCATCGACCGGAAAGGATCTGGAGGCGACCCTCGATGCCCGTTTTGGCAGGGCCGCCTATTTCGTGATTGTAGACCCGGACACGCTTGCATTTGACGCCGTCGAAAACAGGCAAAATCTCAATCTGGCTCAGGGGGCCGGCATTCAGGCTGCCAAGACAGTCCTGCAGCACAAGGCCGATGCGCTCATCACCGGAAATTGCGGGCCCAAGGCCTTCAAGGTGCTCGAGGCGGCCGGGATAAAAGTCTACGCGGGTGTCGCGGGGCGTGTGCGGGACATCCTCGAACAATTCAAGAAGGGAGATCTGAGTGAATCCAGGGAACCGAATGTGGAGGGTCACTGGGTTTAATAAGAAATTTTACCTTAAATAGTAATCCGTTGAAAGGAGTATGAAATGAAATTTGCGATTCCCACTGCTGAAGGTAAACTGACCGCTCATTTCGGACACAGCCAGGAATTTGTGTTGCTGCACGTTGAGGAAAACCGCATCACCAAGAAGGAAGTTCTCACACCGCCGCCCCACGAACCGGGCGTTCTGCCCCGTTGGTTGCACGACCTGGGAACGGATGTCATCATTGCCGGTGGAATGGGACAACGTGCAGTCGAGTTGTTTTCGCAGAACAACATTCGGGTCATCACCGGTGCGCCGTGTCTGGCCCCCGAAGATCTCGTGGAACAGTATTTGAAAAATTCGTTGGAAACCGGCTCGAACGTTTGCGATCACTGAAAAAGCGCGTAAAAGGCACTTCAGGGTAAATAAAATGATCATCACCGTTGCAAGTGGAAAGGGCGGAACCGGAAAAACCACCGTGGCCACCAATCTTGCGGTGGCCGTCGAATCCGACGTACAAATGCTGGATTGTGATGTGGAAGAGCCGAACGCCCACCTCTTTCTGAAACCGGAAATCTCGGACACCACAACCGCCACCACGCCTGTTCCGGAGATCGACCTGGAGAAATGCACGCTGTGCGGCGAATGTGAAAAAATTTGCCAATTCAAGGCGATCGTCGTGCTGGGTGACACGGTGCTGACGTTTCCGGAGATGTGCCACGGATGCGGCGGCTGCACGGCTGTTTGCCCGGCAGCCGCCATCAAAGAAATCGGTCGTGAACTGGGTGTCATCGAGACCGGGCACCGCAAGGGTGTCGCCTTCGGCCACGGCCGTTTGCGGATCGGCGAGGCCATGGCGCCACCGTTGATCAAAAAGGTCCGCGCCCTGGCCCTGCCGGACCGGTTCACGATCATCGACGCACCGCCGGGAACCTCATGCCCGGTGATTGCGTCGATGAAAGGGACCGATTTCGTGTTGCTGGTGACAGAGCCGACACCTTTCGGCCTGTACGACCTGAAACTGGCGGTCGGGGCCGTTAAACTGTTGGGCATACCGCACGGCCTGGTGATCAACCGCGCGGACATGGGCGACCGTCAGGTATACGCGTATGCCGAAGAAGAAAATATCCCCATTCTGATGGAGATCCCGTTCGACCGCCGGGTGGCTGAAGCCTATTCCGACGGGGACTTGATCGTGGAAACCCAACCCGAATGGAAGGATGCCTTTCGACATCTTTACGTTTCCATAAAAAAAATGGTTGAAGAGCAGAAGGAAGCAACGCCATGCAAGAGCTGATTGTCATCAGCGGTAAAGGTGGTACCGGAAAAACCAGCCTGGTGGCCGCCTTCGCGTCACTGGCTGAAAACAAGGTGCTCTGTGATGCCGATGTGGATGCCGCCGACCTCCATCTCGTCATGGCGCCCGACATCCGGCAACGCGAGCCGTTTACATCCGGTCACACCGCCGTCATCGAAAAAAAGCGCTGCACGGAATGCGGACTGTGCCGCGAGCTGTGTCGTTGGGACGCCATCGGCGAGGACTTCGCGGTCGATGCCGTCGCCTGTGAAGGCTGCGGCGTCTGTGTCCATTTTTGCCCGGAGAAGGCCATCGATTTTCCGGAAAACACCTGCGGCGAATGGTTTGTCTCCGAGACCCGCTTCGGCCCGATGGTTCATGCACGGCTCGGCATTGCCGAGGAGAATTCCGGCAAGCTGGTGGCCCTGGTGCGGCAGGAGGCGAGAAGGATGGCCGAAGCCCGGGGGTTGAACCTCATTCTCACCGACGGTCCGCCGGGGGTGGGGTGTCCGGTGATCGCCTCCATGGGCGGCGCCAGCGGCGTTCTGATCGTGGCCGAACCGTCCGTATCGGGCGTCCACGACATGGAACGGGTCGCGCAGCTGGCCGCTCACTTCAATGTGCCCGCCATGGTGTGCGTCAACAAGTTCGACATCAACACCGAAAAAAGCCGGCAGATCGAAGAGTTTGCCGGCCGGCGCGGATTGGCTTTTCTCGGACGCGTGCCCTTCGATCCGGCGTTTACGCGCGCCATGGTGCAGGGACGAACCATCTTCGAATATGACGGTCATTCCGACGCCAAACCGGCGGTTGTCGGTATCTGGAACAATCTGTTCGGCTCTCTCGAAAAGGCCGCCTGATTCCATTTTGACATATTGATTTTCCGGTGTATATATTAGATTATTTCACGAAGGCGTAATCCATAATATTCTTGTTTTCAGCGAGAATTTCTGGCTCCAACCCCTTTTTGAAAGGAGGCTGGCAAATGGCTATTTTTTTCATGTTCGGAAAATACACTCCCGATGCGTTAAAGGAAATCAGTGCCAGTAGAACAAAGCAGGCGGTGGACGTCATTAATAATCTGGGCGGCGAGGTCAATGCCATGCACATTCTGATGGGAGAATACGACCTGCTGTTCTGCGTTAATCTGCCCGGAATTGAGGAGGCGATCAAAGCCTCGGTGGAACTGACCCGGTTGACCGGGATCACGTTCAACACCTGCCCGGCGATTGCCGTCGAGATCTTCGACCGCATGGCCAAGAAATAAAGAGGCGTCAAATGGCGGACACTTCTCGTTCCGTTGAGCGTCTTGTCAAACACAGGGGAGTGACGATTCCGACGTTTCTTTATGGAACGGCCTGGAAAGAGGATCAAACCGAGTCGTTGACGCATTTGGCCCTCTCATCCGGGTTTCAGGGAATCGATACCGCGAGTCAGCGGCGTCATTACGACGAGGCCGCTGTCGGCAAGGCGGTCCGGCAAGCCTTGGCCAAAGGAGATTTGAAGCGAAGCGATCTTTTCCTGCAAACGAAATTCACCTTTGCCGCAGGGCAGGATCACCGCCTGCCTTATGATCCGGCGGCTGACGTCACCACGCAAGTCCAGAAGTCCTTTGAAAGTTCACTCGGTCACTTCAAAACCGCGTACCTGAACTCTTATATTCTGCATGGCCCTGCGTCGAGCCGCGGCTTGACCGAGGCCGATTGGGAAGTGTGGCGGGCAATGGAGACTTTACAAAAGTCCGGTACGGTAAAGCTGATCGGTATTTCCAACGTCGGATACGATCAATTGCAATTGCTTGTCGAAAAGTCAGAAGTTAAACCGGCGTTTGTTCAAAATCGATGTTTTGCGCGCACGAGATGGGATGCTGCGATTCGAGAGCTGTGCCGATCAAATGATTTGATCTATCAAGGCTTTTCGCTCCTCACGGCTAATGCGACGTTTTTAAATCGACCCGAGATTCAGCAGATTTCACAGCGACGGGGGTGTTCTGCGGCGCAGATCGTATTTCGCTTCGCCCTGCAGGCCGGTATGATTCCATTGACGGGAACAACGAGCGAAGGCCATATGAAAGAGGATCTGGCGGCGTATGACATAGAACTCAGTCAGGCCGAATTCGAGACCATTGAGAACATCGCTTTCAGCTGACCGTTCAGATAAGCTATGATTAATGGACTCAACATTCACGCGAAAATAATGGTTTTCAAAAAAATTAGATTTAAAAAAGTCGTTTTCGATACCCTCTAAACCGGCAACTTCGGTGCCTGCAGTTGCCGCATTTGAGCACTTGGCGTTCATTTTCCCCAACCAATAATGCTCTTTTATTTCCCTTCCTATAGAAATTTTGATGTCGTTTGTACCGCTATAAATTAGGCATTCGCCCCAATCAGACCGGATTGTCATTGTATCTGTCGATAACCGGTTCTTTATCATCGGCGCAGCATTCAGCCTGTTATTTTTTATCGTAATGTGCTATCGGCCCCCTAGACGGGGCACCATCAGCATCAGCGCTCTCAAGTTGAGGGGATGACCTTGACAGGGAAAGTGACGTGAAAATCGAAGACGTTATGGAAATAATGGAGATTAACCTTCGCGAGGCAGACGAGGCCGTAAAGGATTCCGGGCTGTCTCAGGCGGCCCGCAACGAGGCCCTCGGTGCGAAGAAGGCATATGCCCATTGCCTCGGGCTTCTCAATGCGGCCCTCCTGAAAAAAGGCTGGAAGTGACCCTCCTTCGGGCCCCGGCAAGATTTATTGGCATATCTTGTCTGCCTTTTGGCCCGCCTACCGCGTTACATCCGCCGGCAATTGACATAAGTTTCAAAAATCCTAATTGACGGACTCAAACACCCGTGGCAGGGCATCGGCCGGCACCGCAGGATAGAAATATCACCGCGTTCAGTCGTCCTCAGGCAGGGTCGTCAGTTCGATGGCCCAGTCGACCGCCCGCTGGAAAGCCCCCCTGACCTTTTGGTCGTCTAGGTTGAGCTGCTGAATCATCTTTTCGGCCTCGAGCCAACGTGCTTCTTCTAACAGACCGGCAAGCTGCAGCAGCGGCGCGTACTCGCTGTTGGGCTCGCCGCATAGAGCCGATTGGAGTTTGGTGTCCAGGGGCAGATGGGCCACGATATCCGTCATGGGGACGCCGAGCATGACATCCAGAAGTGAAAAAGTGCCGAGGAGATTGAGACTGTCCGGATCGAAGCCCCAATAGTCGTGATCCGAGGCAATCAGTTCGAGAAACTTGCCGCGCTGAACCGCCAGCAACATCAGATCCGATGCATCCTTGTTGGGACTCACGTCCATGATCAACGACACACGCAACCAGTTTTTCATTTTGTTCCATCCCAGCAACGCGATGGCCTGGCGGATGGATTTTATTTTTTGGGGGAATCCGAAAGCCGCTGAATTCAGGTAAGCCAGCAGACGATAACTGACGGACACATCGGTTTGAATGGTTTCGGCCATCACATCAATATCGGGTTCCTGCATTTCAAACAGTCGCAAGAGCCTGAAGCGCGACACTTCAGCCGGGGACATCTTGCGTAGCTTGATGACATCCGGTGTTTTGAAAAAAGCGCCTGAATACAAGGAAAACCCCATCTCTCGGCAAGCTTCGAACCACGCCGGGTCTTGCACCCCGGTGGCCATGGACAATGCGTCGTAACGGCGGGTGAATTCCATGATCGTCGTCAAGTCGTCCCGGCGCTTTGCGTCAACGGCGATGCTGATGATATCCGCTATCCTGTACAAGGGGTCGCTGTCCGGACTTCCCGTAAATCCATCGACGGCGACCAAAAAACCATCGGTTTTCAACCGTTTCAGCGACGGAACGACATCAGGGGTCGCCAACACGGTTTCATCAACCTTGACGACGGCCGAGACCGGTGGGAGGACGTACGGTAAATCGTCGAGCAGGCCCTTTGCAGTGAAGTCGAGAACGATCTTTTTGCCCCGATCCAGCATATTCTGCAATCCGATATAGGCGCTTTTGGCCAAACTGGTGGCCGCACTTTCTGTGTTTGCCGAATCTCCGGGAGCGGTTACTCCACCAACGCGAAACAGCTCGTACCCCCACAACCGGCGTTTGTCGTCGAATACCGGCAGGCGTGCCAGGGAAACAGTTGCGGCTTGCGGTGCTGATGATCGGTCAGCTGTCACCATCGTCTCATCTCCTTTGGTTGCCGGGCAGCCCGCAAGGGCGCCCCCTTTTTTGGGGGATCTGCATTGACACCACATCACAGAAACGGCTGAACCTTCCAGATGTCGGCGGCATATTCGAGGACGGCCCGGTCGCTGGAGAACTTGCCCATACGGGCCGTGTTCAGAATCGACCGCTTCGTCCATTCCTCCGGGTCGCGGTAGAGGCGATTGACCGCTTCCTGGGCCGTGATGTACGACCGGTAATCCGCCAGGATCCGGTAGTGGTCGGAATAGGCGCCCTGATGAAGCAAACTGTCAAAAACGGGGATAAACAGCCCCGGTTCATCGGCACAAAAACAGTCGGAAGCGATCATGCCGAGAACCTGCCTCAACTCGGCATCGCTCTCGTAGTAGCGGACCGGGTCGTACCCCGCCACCCGTGTGGAGTTGACCTGCTCGGCCGTCAACCCGAAAATGAAAATATTGTCGGCACCGACTTCTTCCATAATTTCCACATTGGCGCCGTCCAGTGTGCCGATGGTCAGGGCTCCATTTAAGGACATCTTCATGTTGCCGGTGCCGGAAGCCTCCATGCCCGCGGTTGAAATCTGTTCGGAGAGATCAGCCGCCGGTATGATCTTCTCCGCCTGCGACACGCAATAATTGGGCAGAAACGCCACCCGCAGACGTCCCTGAACGTCGGGATCGTTGTTGACCACTTCCGCCACGGCATTGATCAATTTGATAATCCGCTTGGCCTGGTGATAGGCGGGCGCCGCCTTGCCGGCAAAAAGGACCGTGCGCGGCGCGATTTCCTCGTCTCGGCCCGCTTTGATGCGGTTGTACAGGGTGATCACGTGAAGCACATTGAGCAGCTGCCGCTTGTATTCGTGGATGCGCTTTACCTGGACATCGAAAAGCGTATCCGGATTGACGCCGAGGTGTATCTTGCGCAACATGTAGCGCGCGAGTCGCGTTTTGTTTTCCTTTTTCGCCTGGCGCCAGGCTTCTCGAAATGTCGGATCCTCGGCATGCGGAACCAGTTCGGTCAGTCGGACGAGGTCACATATCCATTTAGGACCGACGACGGACGTGATCAGTTGCGACAGTGAGGGATTGGCCTGTTTGAGCCACCGGCGCGGCGTGATGCCGTTGGTGACGTTTTTGAAGCGGTCGGGGAAAACACGGTTAAAATCGCGAAACAAATCGGTTTTCAAAATATCGGAATGCAACGCGGCCACACCGTTGACGGTATGGCTTCCGATGATGGCCAGATGGGCCATGCGGACGGCCCGCTGCGCGCCTTCCTGAAAAATGGACAGCCGGGCGGGCAAGTCGGTTTCCTGCGGAAAACGCTCGCTGAGCAATTGGAGAAACCGGTGGTTGATTTCGCCAATTATCTCGAGGTGACGCGGCAGCAGATTCCCCAATAAGTCGACCGGCCAACTCTCCAACGCCTCGGGCATGACCGTGTGGTTGGTGTAGGCAAACGTGCGCTCACAGATGCGCCACGCATCGTCCCAGCCGAGTTTCTCTCCGTCTACAAGAAGTCGCATGAGTTCCGCGATGGCGATGGCCGGATGGGTGTCGTTCAACTGGATGGCGACAAAATCGGGGAAAGCGTCGAAGGATTGGCTTTGCTTGCGGTAGCGGCGAAGAATATCGTGCAGGGTGGCGGCAACAAAGAAATACTGCTGTTTGAGCCGGAGTTCTTTGCCGGCTGTGGCCTCATCGCTCGGGTAGAGGACCTTGGAAATGGTTTCGCCGAGCACTTTAGCCTCGACCGCTCCGATATAGTCTCCCTGATTGAAGTGCGTCAGGTTGAATTCCCGGCTCGATCTGGCCGCCCACAACCGCATGTTGGTGACGTAGTCGTCACCATATCCGGGAATGAGGATGTCGCAGGCCACGGCGATGACGACTTCTCCGCCAACCCACCGGTAGCGCAATTCCCCGCCGCCATCTATGTAAGTTTCGGACCGGCCGAAAAAGCGGATCGGCTGTTCGACGGGAAGGCGCTGGATTTCCCACGGATTGCCACGTCGCATCCAGTTGTCGCAATGCTCGCGCTGGTACCCGTTTTCCAGGACCTGATGAAATATGCCGTAGTCATAGCGGATGCCGTATCCGTATCCGGGCAGGTTACGGCAGGCCATGGAGTCGAGGTAACATGACGCCAAGCGCCCGAGCCCGCCATTTCCCAGGCCGGCGTCCCATTCTTCTTCTTCCAGTTCATCGAGGTCAAAGCCCATGTCGCCAACCACACGTCGGGCCTCCTCCAGCATGTCGAGGCTGATCAGGTAATTTTTAAGAAACCGGCCCGGCAGAAACTCCAGAGATAAAAAATAGACCCGCTTCGACAGGGTATCGTAGAGGGAGCGCTGGGTTTCCATCCAACGCCGGATGAGCCTGTCGCGAAGGCTGTAGGCCAGCCCCAGGAAGCACGAAAAACTGTCCGGCTGATGGGGATCATTGCCGAGTGTAAACTCTATGTGCCGCAGGATGTCGCTTTTCAGACTTTTTGATTTCGTTTCAACCGGTAGAGGGCCTTGTCGGCGGGTCTCGTCCATGGATGGTGCTCCGGGGTTAAAAGGGCGTCGATATTCTAAATCTTATTATAATCATTAGATTTTTACAAGATCGCATTTGATCATAAAAATCGATCCGGATACCACTGCCGCAGGAAATAGGTGAGCATCAGATGATTTTTCTGTTATAAAATACACGAGCGGGGGAATAAAGCGGCTTGCCATTCACATCATACGAATGGGTAAGGGCGGTCAGAATGGATTCGGCCTTCATACCGATACTGGACGATGCATGAGGTAACGGTGAACATAGATGGCTGTCGGATATCAAATTAAATCGTTTTAAAAGCAAGCTTGAAGCTCAAAATAATTGGTCTACCGGCCCTCGATGATGTTGTTCCAGATATAAACGGCATAAAGCAACGGAACGTGATCTCTGAAAGGAGCCGGGACGAATCCATTGAACGAATTTTTCTTCGACTGACTGGCGTTTGCTTGGCCATATGCCTCATCGCGAGGCTGATTGGTTGGAAGCTCATTTTCAGGAATCGTGTCCCGGATGATTCCGTTACCGTCGATAAACTTCAGTACGCCGACATGGACGAAAGGATACCACGGTGGCACCCGGGACACGATGTCATAATTGTTGACAAATCGGTACATTTTTACATCAAAATTATCCTTGAAGGCCTCATCGCCCACTTTGGGAGAACCGAATGTATAGACGCCCTGCACATTGCCATATCGTCCGGCACAAAGCGTTGCAAGCGCGCCACCCAAACTGTGCCCGGTAATCCATATCTTACACCCCTTGCCCTGGATCTTTCGGATGTAAGGCAGAAGATCGGGCCAGATTTCATCCAGTGCTTCTTTGAATCCACGGTGCACCTTACCGCCTTGCTCCCAATCCGTCAGCCGAATATCGATATTCGTTTTTAAATCTGATACCTCTTCGTTCAGGTCGGTCTTTTCTTTTTTTTTCCAGATTTCGCTTCCCCTGAAAGCAACAATAGCGAACCTATCATTACTGGCCACATAGCACTGTGTACTTTGGTTTGTAAAAAATTTTACTTCCGGAAGACCGGCCGCACTAAATCGAGAGTTGACAAAATCTTCACCCGCATACACCAAGGCGGAAGCTTCTGCAAGCCACCAGGCATTGATTAAATTAAACGAGGTTGCGTTGAATCGAAAACCGTATTTCTGACCGCCCTGGAAATAGTCATGGTCCTTGTAGGGTGGAGAGAGGTTCTTGAAGGTAATCCTGGGGATTTCCTTTTTACCGGACAACGATGTCGCCTGCGGTTGGTTTTGGCCCAAAGGAAAGCCGATAAAACCCAATATGATTCCCGCAAAAAGGATAATTCTGATCAAACGATTTTGGCCTTTCTTCAAAACCGGACATTTCACGATTCCAAATATATTCCTCTCCCCGCCCCTAATCTGTACGAATACGGCCATGCCTTTTGTGCCAGCTGCTTTGCCTGCTTTTAGCGGTAGTCAGCGAGTCTCTCCCAGTTAAAAAAATCTATACTTTCCAAGGAAGCCGGACGATCCCCGAAGACCAATACTACCCGCAGACCATCGGTCATATAGTGAGAGCTCTCAGTCGATGCGTCCGCAGCGTTCGACCGGGGACCTTCCGCTCCTTTGACATAACCGATTTTAATCAACGCCTGCGAATAGGCCAGGTCCTGACTGAGGTCATGGCGCGACTCGTCCACGTAAGGATCTAATGGGAGTGTTACTTCTGAGGGAGCTTTGTCTGAAAAACGTCCTCCCAGGCGGGTGCTGGTTTGACCTACCCAGACCGGCTTGTCTTGGTACCGAATCGGTGTCTGCCAGATCCGGATGGCATGCGCCTGGGCCTTGGTGTACCCACGGCTCAGCTTTTTCACGGAAATGTCCTGGCTACGTCCGAAGGCATAGCGCGGGTTCAGCAATTGGTAGTGGTAGCCCCTGCGTATAAAAGCAGTGATCCAATCATCGATAGTGCCAATAATAACGACATTGATGGGTTCGGCTAAACGCCCGCCGTTATCTTTAGTTACGCAACAGGGAAGCTGCACCAGGGCCTGACGAAGGTCGGCCTCGCTGTCCATGTTCTGCAGCTCGGCGGCCGGATACATGGTATCCAGCCTTTCGAGGATAGCTTGCCCCCGATCCGAATTCGGATTGGGGGCGAAAAAGGTAAAATTCTGACTGAAATCATCGCCCACCAGGTCGATATCGACGGCCTTTACCTGCTCCGACCAGCTTGTGAAGATGTACCCGGACGCCTGCGAACCCGGCAGGATGAGGCTTCGGATGGGAAAATTCAACCTCAGAAGATGCTCGTCGAGTGCGGCGTTCGCATCGGCGGCAAACGTTTTGTGGTAGGCAAATGCGACTTCCAGCGGCGCATAATATTCAGGGTCGATGGCCGTCGGCAACAAGATGAGCCGACGGTCGGTGTTGTTTTCGATCGCAATCCACAGGGCCTGAATGTTTTTTTTGGGCAGGTCGATCCCGAAGATGTGCCTGGCCTCCTCATCGCCGACAAGAGCGGCTGATACCCTAATCCCGTTGCTTTCCTCTGTCTGCGCCCGGTCCTGGACGGAAGCCTCGTTGATGGTATCCGGCTTTTTGAAAGTCGCACAGGCATTCACGAACAGTGCAAGATAAATCGTCAAACCAACGATAAACGATCGCTTTATTTTTAGATACTTACTTTCCTTCACGTTTCGAATCTCCTCGATAGGTTTTGACCCTCACCTATTGGAGGTGAACCATCGAAACTCTATTCATGTTTCGTAAAATAACCCGGTGGCATTTCCCACTCAAGAAATTCTATTTCTGAAAGGGAGTAAGGACGGGGCTCGAAAAAAAGCACGACCCGCAATCCGTCGGTGTAAAAGGGATCGCCCATAAGATTCATCTTGGGTTCCTCCCTGGTGACAACCCCGACACCCTTTACATATCCGTGTCTGGCCAGCGCTTGCGAATAGGCCAGATCTTCGACAAGGTAGCGGCGCGCCTCATCCACGTCCGGATCGATCACGTGGGTCAAAATGGTCGGCGATTTCAGCGTTAATTTCACACCGATGTCCCGGCTGATCTGCCCGACGAACACTTTTTGACCGCGATACCGGATCGGACTCAACCAGAACCGCATGTGGTTGCGCTCGTGGATGGTGCTGCGCGCTTTCTTCCAGCCGATATCCTGACGTCTTCCGTAAACATAGAGCGGGCTGATGGGGGAGTACCGGTAGCGCTCACCCTTTATAAACGACTTGATCGTCCGTAAAATGGCCCGCGACCAGATAACTTCCGTGGCGTGCCAGCCGCGGCGAACAACGGCCGGCACCATGTCGTTTGTCTCCCCGATGAGAACCAGATTAAGGGGATCGCCATATTCGGCCCCTTTCGCGTTGGTGGTGCAGCAGGGGAGCTCTTCGAGCACCCGGCGCAGCTCTTCGTCGTTTTCGATGTTGATGATTTCTTCGGCCGCATACAGGGTATTGAAGTCGACCATCTTATAGTCGGCCTTGAAATCCGGGTCGGCGATGATGAATGAAAAGCTCTTGACGTCTTCACGGGAAATGAGATCGATGTCGATGGCCTTGAAACCTTCGTCCAGGTTCACGAGCACGAAGCCGGCGTCCGTCGTTCCCGGCCGAACGGGGTTTTGGAAGTGCAGTATCTGAAATTTTTCGTCGAGCTGCCGGTCGGCATCCTCCGAACCCGTGTGGAAGGCGAAGGCCGCTTCTGACGGAGAAAAGTAGTTGGGATCGAGGCCCGAAGGCAGAAACCAGTAAGGAGCCGTGCTGTCGTTCCTGACCTCCACCCACACCGGCTGAATGTGTTTCGATGCCAGCTCGACGCCGTAGATTGCCTGGGCTTCGGCGATGGTCGGCACCGCCGCCGTGACCGCCACATCCCCGTTGACACTGCTCTTCGTCCGGTTTTTGTAGGCCAGGGGATCTGCCGGTGAAGGTTGGGTTGTCGTGCATCCCTGGATGACATATGCAACAACTGCCAATGGTAATATGCAAATTTTAAACAGTTTTTTTGTCATCGATCGATTCATCACCAACTTAACAATAATGAAGATCCGCTTGAAAAATGATCGGTCACACTATCTCAGATTCAAGTCCTCTTCGACGAATCTGACAATTGCCTCTGCCAAGATTTCCCTCGGAAAGGCATTTTTGTCAACAAAAGTTGAGGCAAGGAACGAGTGCGTTCTGTTTATCGGCAAGGCCACGGCCCAATGATCTGCGTTCAGGTAACCCAGCAGCACGCTGCCGGGGATCACTTGATCATAAAAGATCAGCTGGGAGTCGTTGCGGGAATCGACCTGGCTCAGCTTATCGTAACTCGATTTCAATATTGAAGAGATATGCTCGACATCGGGATAGGTAATGATCGAGTAATACCGAATCGATCCTGGCAGAGAGTGGGTTGCCAGCCACCGCTTGCGCACCTCCGGCCTGAGGCTTTCCAGGGCGCCTTCGTCACCCGGATCACACTCGGCATCCGGAAAATATTGCAGCAGGTTCAGCACGGACTGTGTGACTGTATTGGCCAGCGGCGATCCGCCGACCGCGCCAGACACGCTTACCACCGCGGAAACCCGTTGCTGCAAATCCGGGTAGGTGGCCACCGCCTCGAGGATGTCCGGAGTGCCCTTCGAGTAGCCTAAAAGCACCAGGCGCATGCCTTCATTTTGATCTGGCATCGTCATGACGGCCTCCCGGATGATGTCGGCATTGCGGGCACTGCTGGAGAGAGATTCGACTTGCAGGATGCCCACCTCGTGACCAAAACGGTCGAGATGGTCGGCGACAATCATTTGAAAATTGAGAAAGTTTTTGACACAGTCTGCTCCCACCCCGAAAACGATCATTATCCTCAGCGGTGATTGGCTGACTCCTAAATCAACCGGGGCGCCAATGGGCGGCGGCTCGTTTTCCAGTCTGACCAGCGCTTCTTCACAGGGACGATAATCCGGCATTTCCCGCCCGCGTTCGTTTGTGATAGCACAAAAGATTTCACGGAAACGGGAACGGCCGTCGATGACACCGGCTTCGAGCGCGGGGACCAGGATCAGCGGCGGCGTTTCGGGAGAATACGGGATCAACGGTTTCGGAGCACAACCGCATAACGCCGAAAAAACAACAATCAAAATGACTTGAAAGGCAAGATGGCTCCGGAATGACGTCATAGGAAGCCGGTTAGCGAATAGCCTTATTAATATGACGAGGCGAGAATTCATCGGGACTTCCTTTTTATCTCTGTTGGCGCCTGCGAGAGGAAAATGGGAAAAATAATTAATCCGACAGGTAATATGTTTAGGGTACCCGTAATTCGGCCACAGCACTTATGATGTGTAAACTGAAAAAGATACATTGATCAATTCTCTATACTGCCTGACCTCATCGGGATTCTTTCCGGCGCTTTTCGTCATCTCCTCGATATCGTTAAGAAACTCGTTCACCGTATCGTGTTCCGATGCGAGCGACTTTCGCTCGGGGTCGGTCAGCGATGTCGATTTCAGTTTACGGACGAGCTCCTGCCTGCGCTCTTCGTGGCGTTTCCGGTCGCGTTCGGCCACCCTGTGCAGGCTTTCAGCATACGTATCGATTTCCACCGGCTTCACCTCTATATCATGATCCTCGGCATACTGGTCCAACAGTTTGGCGAGGATCACGTACTTCATTTCGTCCGGATCACCGGTATGGATTTTCGTGCCTAAAACCGCTGCTACCAGCGGCGCGTCAGTGTTGCCGTAGATCTCCTGGGCAGAGACGAGGGAAAATGTCGCCAGCAAGTTAAAACAAGTCCACACAATGGATAAAACTTTCATACCATCGGTCTCCGATCCTCGTCGTCTTTAATTGATGAGTTCTTTCCGGCAACCAGGTTGTTCCAGAGAAAGACGGCGTAAAACAGCGGCACATGATCACGGATGGCGTCTGGAATGGGCCCGGAAACACTGTTTTCGTTACTTCCGGCCAAATCCTTATAGCCGTTAAGACCGTCGTGTAAAAAATGCTCGGCTTTTCCGCTTCCGCCCATCTGTGGATGAATCTTACCGTGGCCGTCGATGAACTGGATTTCCCCGACGTGCCGGTAGAAAATCGGCGGCGGAATACGGGCGACAATGTCCCTGTTGTAAACGATACGATAACAAGATGTCTTGTATTTCTCGCTGAAAACGGCATTTCCGATCCGGGGCGATCCGAATGTGTAAACGGCTTGGGTATTTTCGTACCGATCGCCGGCCAGTGTTCCGAGGGCGGCCCCGAGGCTGTGCCCGGTCATCCATATAGGGCAGCCGCGCCCCCGAATACTTTCGAGATATGCATAGAGATCTGTCCAAATGTCATCCAGAGCCTTTTTAAACCCCCGGTGGACTTTTCCGCCGTTGTCCCAATCGTTCATCCGGAAATCCGCATCCGTAAATAAATCACCCGCCATGGCGTTAAAATCGATTTTTCCTTTTTGCTCGAACACCTCGCTTCCCCGGAAACCCACAATCGCAAATCGGTTGTTTGCTGCCACAAAGCACTGAGTGCTGCCGGTTTCGAAAAAACTGACATCCTTGAGGCCGACTTTTTTAAAAAGGGGCAGGACAACATCCGGCTCAGCGTAGACAAGCGTGGAGACTTCGGCGAGCCCCCACGCATTTGGGAGGTTGAACGCGGTCGAACAAAATTCAAAAGGGAAAAATTCATGCCCTTCGAAATAAGCAAAATCCGGGTAGGGCGGTGGAAGGCTTGTGACTGATAAGCGGGGGATCTTTTTATAAGATGGCGTCCTTAGCATGGCCAGTTTTTGCTAAATGAGTCTTGATGGAGTGACGTAAAAACAATTGACCTTACCATGGAATCCTCCTGCCGGTTTAAAGGTTTAATGGTTGACACGACCTTGCCCCCGCAATGCTGAGCTAAGGTAGGTTGGTTTCCATGCTTGATCAGAATTTTTTATAGGTCTTCTATGTATAATTATGTCCCGCTAAGGGCATGACACTGTTGCGAACCGATCCAGTTGCTCTCCACGCCAACAACGCCAAGCCCGCCTGACCTCCCTAATTCTCCAAACACTCGCCGTCGTTCTTTCCAGGGCGATGTCCCACCTTTCGCCCCTCATCGAATCGTCCATGAAACCGTCCCTCACCACTGTTACGCGAGATGCCGAAGGTTCTTCGCTGTCATCGTTCACTTGAATGATATGCTGCGTCGAGCCCTCAAACTCTCCCACAATTTCCAGCACGATTTCAAGCGGAGCGCTTCCGCGCGCAGCAAAGGCTGACGCCGTCCTGTATTCCACAGGAGCGACGAGCTTTGTTTCCACGACTGGCAATTCTGCGGGTGGTGGAGACGGGTCGGCTGCTCCAACAGATGAAGCGAGCAGCGCCGCCGAAAGAATCACCCACTTGAAATGGTTAGTCATTGGTCCCCCCATGATGCATCGAACAGTGAATTGGATCGCTTTCTTATTTTTCGCTACCGCCTCTTTGAGCAGCGCATCTCTGGACTGCCGTATCCCCAAACAATCGTGGCCTCGCCCTGGTGTTCCCACAGTGATTCGTTTCGCCCCTGATACTTCGAGCCGCTGCCGGATGGCTGAAGATACATGATCGAGACCTGGTCGCTGCGCTCGGCAATCAGGGTCGGCGGATCGGTCTCGAAAAATGTGGCAACCACCTCATTTCTCGGATCTCCATTGCAGCTATAGAATACAGGACCATTTGGCGGAACCAGACGATAGCGTGCTTGCAGTTCGGCGATACGGCGTCTGTAGCTCTCCTCGACGCATTCGCGCTCGTCCTCGCTTTTCCAGCAGTCGTTCCGCCCTTTGATCCAACCGCGTTGCTCAGCTTTAAGTACGGGCGGATGCTCATTTACCGCTTTTTTGGAGGCTGCGGAATAAACCTCGGCCATTTTGTAGTCCAACGTGGACAATGCGTCGTCTTTGCATATCATCTGCTCAATACTGCCGGCTGCTTTACTGCAGTCGAAGGATGGACCTGCCGCTACGGCGATGCCAACCACCGCCCCGTTGGTCAAATACACGAGAACAGCAAAGATTAGATTGGAAGTTAGCGGTCGTTTTTTCATATTGAATTTCTCAAGGGTTTTAATCACAAAGATTAAATATAATTCTAATTTCGTTAGAAAACATGTCAAGTCGTAACCGTTCGGATGGTCGGGAGGAGATAGGCGCTCCTGAGAAATGTCAGGCGAACCCACATACAAATTCGTGGATAGGGCAATTGATATACTGATGGAGTTGATACGTTACATTCACCTTAACCCATTGCGTGCCAAGTTTGTGGCGGACTACAAAAGTTTAAAGTGATTCAACTGTGCTGGGCCCTGTGCTTTGATGGACAGATGCCACCATGATTGGCAAAACACGAAATATATTCTGTCCCTATTCGGGCGTAGGACATCTGAAGCGCGTCGTAAGTATAGCGAATTTGTAGAGAAAGGCGTTTGTGACGGCGAAAGGCCTGAATTGGTTGGCGGCGGACCCGCTGCCATGGCTGGATTACCCATAAAATCATTGAATCGCAAAAAGATCGAAGCGAAAGAATAGAAGGGGTGCGCCTAACCTCACCGCGCTATGAGAAATGGTTTAGCGGAGTTAGGGCTCGCTCATAAATATCTTTACATTTTAGACGCCGATGCATCCCGTCCGACTGTGTTGCGAAAATTCGAAATATCCAGATATTCTTGCGTTTTCGCGCTTTGCCGAGCGGGGGCAGGAACATCCAAAATTGCCAACTTATTTTTTCGCGAACCCTGAGTCTTCTGCCGGGCTCCTTGATGTTATGCCGAAGGTGCCTTCTCGAGTTCCACGATTCGTTTGCCGATCGCATCCAGTTCTTTTTTGAGGTTTTCGGCGTCGTTTTTCAGCATTTCGAGTTCCCCGGCCGGTGTGACATTGGAAAAAAATCTATTCTCCGGCAAACCGAAACCCCTGCCGTAACCGAGACCTCTACCGAAACCTCGGCCTCTTCCCATTCCGCGACCGAAACCACGGCCGCCACCCACGCGAAATTCCCTGTGAACCGATCGACGCGAAAGGCCTCCCGCGCCGCAGAGTCCTCTGCCGCCGCCGGTCATCGAACCGGCGCCCATCGGTCCTGTCCGATCGAGTCCTGGCATAATATACCTCCTTTAACGATGTTGGTTATCCGTTTTGTCCCTGTCTTCCTGAACCCTGTCCCCGGCCGGCATTACCGCGTCCGGTAGCCTGTCCCGACCCTCTGCCTCTGCCTTTACCGGCACCTTTTCCGCGGGGGGACTGGCCGGCGGGATCACCGCTACTGCGGTTGCAACGGCCCTTGCCCTTCCCAGATCCGGGCCCTTGACCCTGAGGTCCTGTTCCATCTCCTCTTGGCATAACGATCACCTCCTTTTCTATAGCGGTCCGCGACCTCTTCGACGGCGTCTGTGCGGACCACGGATTTCAAAGGTACCCCCCTCGACTCGCAGCGCCTTTGAGGTCACCAGCGCTTCGGCGATTACGGCGCGGGCGCCGGCCAGGACACGGCCGAATGTGTGGCGGGACACGCCCATCATGCCGGCCGCCGCTTCCTGATCGAGGCCCTCGAAATCGGACAGCCGGATGGCCTCCAGTTCTTCCACCGTGAGGAACACTTCGCCTGTGACAGGCAGTCCCTGCGGCACAAATGCGGTCATCGTCGGAAATCCTGAAACAAAACGTGGTTTCCTTGGTCGCGGCAAAACAGACTCCTTTATGCTCATTTGAGAATAATATAAACCCTGATTAAATAAGTGTCAAGAAAAGTTTTAATCATATGATCATAAAAATCGATTCGGATGCCACTGCCGCTGGAAATAGGTAAGCATCAGGTGATTTTTTTGTTATAAAATACACGAGCGGGGTAATAAAACGGCTTGCCATTTACATCATACGAATGTGTAAAGGCGGTTAGAATGTATTCGGCCTTCATACTGATTGTGGACGATGAACGCTCGTTCGGTGATGTCGTTGCGCAGCGGCTCAGGCAAAGGGGGTTTGCCGCAGTCGCCGTTACGAGTGGACTGGATGCTCTGAAGCGACTCGAGGGATCCAACAGCATCGAGGTCGTCCTCCTCGATCTCAAAATGCCGGTGATGGACGGTATCGCCACCTTGCAATTGATCAAGAAGGGGCACCCGCTGGTTGAGGTCGTCATGCTCACGGGCGATACCACGATCGATTCCGCGATCGAGACCATGAAGTCAGGCGCCTTCGACTACCTCGTGAAGCCCTTTGATATCGATCAACTGATCGACAAAATCAACGCAGCCGCGAAAAGAAAAAGAGACCGCGAAGCCAGAATCCGCGAAGTACGGTCGAGGCCCTACATCTCAGAACGTGAGCGGGATGATCTGATATCCAGGATACTGGACGAAGCCTGAATGATTACTTCCACCGTGAGTTTGGAATAACGCCGATCGACAGATTCCGACCGACAAGCGAGACCACGTAACTCATGATTTGGCCCGCGGTTGTAATCTTTTCAAATCGAGTTATATATATAGATGTTTTGATAACTCTGCTGAAAAAGATCACAGAGTCCGGAGATCCACAATGTCTGATGAACCCCTTACCACCATGCAGAAGGCTTTCAATTTAAACATGGATTTGGCCAAATACGGCACCATTGCCGAGATCGGGGCCGGTCAGGAGGTGTCTCGTTTTTTTTTCAGGGCCGGGGGTGCCGCCGGAACCATCGCAAAAACCATTTCCGCCTACGATATGGACTTCAGTGATGCCATTTACGGCAAAGAGGAGGACCATCGGTATGTCACGGAGAGCCGGGTAAAAAAGATGCTCGACAAGGAGTTCCGCCTGGTTCTTGAAAGGGTCGGAGATAAACGTCCCAAGAATTCCACCTATTTTGCCTTTGCCGATACGATTACCGCTAAAAGCTACAGCCAGAAGAGTGAGTGCCACGGTTGGCTGGGGATCAAGCTGCAGCTCTCTTCAGGGACAGAGCCCTGCGAAATTCTCCTGCACGTGAGAATGCTGGATGAGAGCAATCTGATGCAGCAGGAAGCCGTGGGAATTTTGGGCGTCAACTTGATCTATGGGACATTTTATTATTACACCGACATTGAAAAACTCATCCGTTCCCTGGGGGACAATCTTGAGTGGGGTCGACTGGAAATTGATTTGATCCGCTTTACGGGTCCCTACTTTAAAGATGTCAATAATCGTTTAATGGCGCTGAAACTGGTAGAAATGGAGTTGTCCGATGCGGTGGTCTTTGCGACGGATCGTAAAACGCTGGTGCATCCCTCCGAACTGTTTTACAAAAGGGATGTGATGGTCATGCGCAGCATGTTCAAACCAGTTACAAACGTCAGTGAAGATATGATGAACGGCGGAATGGAGATATTTTTGCGCACCCATGGTGTTGATGGAAAGATGGCCATGGCGGTTCCGGAAATTTCCATTGCCGAGATGCGCAAGCTGGGCACTTTCGACATGCAGGATATTTTAGACCGGGTGGACTGTTTGAATCTATTAGGTTATCCCGTCATCGTTTCCAACTACTTGCGATTTTTTCGTGTCAGGGCGTACCTGGGTCGCTACACAAAAGGAAAAGTGGCATTTGTACTTGGGATTCCAAATCTGATCACTCTGTTCGACGCTGCTTATTACGAAGGGCTGAAAGGCGGGATTCTCGGTGCCTTCGCCTCGCTTTTCGATCGCGAAACCCTGTTGTTTGTCTACCCCATGCGCAACCCGAACGACCCCAAGCAGATCATAACCGCCGAAACATTTCCAGTGCCCGACCTTCTCAAATTCTTTTACTACTACCTGCAGGCCAATCGCATGATTCTTCCGGTTGAAAGGTACAACGACGCCAACATGCATATCTGGCCGGAAGACATACTCGAACAAATTAAGAAGGGCCGTGGCGGATGGGAGACCAGCGTCCCGGAGGTGGTGGCCGAGGAAATCATAAGCAGAGGCTTGTTCGGTTTCGATACCGGGTGTTAACCACTTTATTAATAGCAGGCGTTCCGTGAATGGGAGTCAATACTCTTTACTCTTTAGGTATCCGTTGGTAAAAATAAAGGGGTCAGGTTTATAACCCATGTTGTGCCTTTCATGCGGTATCGGCATCGGGTACGGGTTAAGACCCCATAGGCGACTCAGACAGTCAGCCGCTGTTCTCAACCGCTCATCCGGGCTCCGGCGCATCATTTTAACTTGATGATTCCCTGTAGCGCGCTACAGGTTCACCACGGCTTCCCTCTCCCTGGGGTAGAGGGTTAGGGTGAGGGGATAAAATCAAACAGCTTTGATACCCTGCAGCTTGCTGCAGGGAGATTCATTAGACATCGATTAATTCGGTGTTACAAATGTTTATCACAAAATATTGTAATTTTATCAAATCATGGTCGACTATCCCAATAAACTGGATACATGACAAATGCGTATTGGGCCCGTCTTCGCACTTCTTGCATGCATACACTCATTTCTATTTCTAAATGGTTTCGTCGGTATGCCGGTTCATCCGGCAACAGTTGAACCGGATGCTGAAGAACTGCTTAGCAAGCAAAGAATCTTTTACAGAATCAAGCCGGAAGAAAGAGGTGGTGAGGCGTTCAAGCTGATTTATCTTGTACCTGTTTCTGTTGATGTATTCTGGCGGTTTAAGACTGACTTTCGAGGTAATTTTCTCCTCAGCAATAAGTACATAAAAGAACATCGAGTCATTCATGAAACGGGTAATGTCATCATTACTGAAAACACTTACTCGAACGTTCCAAACGAGACTTTCAGGTGGCGAACGACTGTATATCCTGATCAATACCGTTTGGCGTTTCAGCTTGAGAATCCACGAGAATGCGGGCAGAAATTTCATTATGGCGCCATAACACTTGAGCCATTCAGGTCATATACTAAGGTCACCCACGTTGCTTTCTTTGATTTTTTCGGGGCATATCTCTGGGTTAATCTCCCCTTCGGGGGCGGCATGTCATCATTTTTAATGTACACAGCTAGTTGGGAGAAAGAAACTATTTCGCGTCTAAGACAACAATACGAGATTCAGCCGCCAAATGAGTGATTTGAACAATTGAATTAAAGATCGTGAGGCTTTCAATGCGTTTGTTTTTTCTGTCATGCATTTCAGGTGTGCTATCTTACCTCTCGGTTTCATTACCACATTTTTTAGCTTCGTGGTTCGTTATTTCAGATGATGCGTTTTTTCTACTTCCCGGAGTGATTTTCGGTATCTTCGTTCTCGTACCGCTCGTCAAAAAATCAAATTACAGGGCTCTGCGATGGTTTGGCCTTCTGATTTTTAGCATAGGAGCCTGGTTTGTGGCGGTTTCGATAGGAATCCAGGTTTTACCGTTGGTAAAACAAACACCCATCCTATCGTGCGGAATATCAGGGAGCATTGGTGTGCTTTTGCTTGCTGCAGCAAGCCGGTATCTTGTTCCTTTCAACTTTTACATTTCATCAATTCTGATTGCTCTCTTCATTGGCTTCCTCGGAGGTAGTATTATTGGTATGGCCTTCAGCCTGTCAAGGGCAAGTCTGGCCAGTGAATCACTCTATTTTATCGGTTTTCTTTTTTGGCATTGTGGTGTTGCCGTGTCTCTATTTGGGAGACCACGGGCCATTAACGAAGAAAAGCAATGGGGTAGGGCGGTTTAAATTACGCTACGGTCTAAAACGGCCCAGGATATTCAAACTGTATCGTAACCGTTCACAGGGTTGCAAAGTCCGATGCTTCAAACCACTTAGTTGTAAGCGTTTACAGGGTGCCGCAGATGCAAGGCGTCGGGCGCGCAGACGTACTTTTGTACTTCAAGTGCCCGACAACAAAGCAGATGCGGTGCCCTGTGAACGCTTACACTGTATCAGCAGGGATCCGCACTATTCTCACTCTGGAGTGGCATTAAGCTGGACCATCGCTTCGAAAATGGGCAGGCGTTGTCCTGTAAACTTGCCAATCCATTTGTCGTAAATCCCCAGTATCTTTTTTGATTGCGAAAGATCGGATATCACGCGGTCTGCAACAAGACGAAAGTCTGCATCATTCCGTCGTACGGCTAGCGCAAAAGGCTCAAAGGAGAACACCGTGGACTTGATCACAAAGTTCATTGGGTCCTGCTCTTCTGAAGCGATACCAATGAGTACGACCTGGTCAGAAGAAATGGCGTCGATTTTCTTCTGCCGTAGCGCTTCGATACTTTCTTTTGTTGAATTGAACCGGACAATTTCTGCACTCGTTGATGTTTCTCGAATTAGTTTTTTCAATTCGGCAGCTGTCGTTGTGCCTTTTACGACGCCTATTTTCGTTCCATCAAGACCGGAATCAAAAGCCTTATTATCCTTTAATGTCATCAGTGAAGCGCCGGTGACAAATGTCAGCTGAGTGAAATCGACAATTTCACTGCGGGATAGCGTTTTAGTGGTTGAGCCGCATAATATATCAATTTTGTTATCATCCAGGGCTTTAAATCGTTCTTCAGCCGTTACGGAAACATAGTCGACCTTTACATCCGCACCAATTTTGTTTTTAACTTCAGCGACAATATCATTACAGATATCGATAGAATAACCCGCCGGTGCGCCGTCTTTGTCTAAAAATGACATGGGTGGCTGAGATTCACGATAGCCGATTCTGATTTTACCAGATTTTTTTATCTGTTGAAGGGTTCCTTTGAGTTCCTGTGCGGATAGCGGGCTGGCCAAAAAAACGATCAAAAAGATGATTGTCAGTTTACCTTTCATAATGTTTCTCTCCGGAATTATTGTGATTTAAGTGAAAATGTTATCCATTTTCCAAACTCAATCTGCCGGCCCGGACGCTTCGACCGCCGGCAAAGATTGCGTATCCTCCTGCAACCAGACCTCGAGCAACTTATACCCCACGGACAGGATAACCGCACCGATAAAAAGGCCCAGGAAACCGAAAGAAATAAACCCGCCGATGGCACCAAGAAAAATCACCAACATGGGCGCCGAGGCGCCGCGTCCCATAAGAACCGCCTTCAGGGGGCCATCCGATATGGCCAACAGCACGAGCCAGACGGTGAGCATGACCGCCGTCAGAGTGCTCATCTTCGAAAATGCGTAAATGATCACCGGAATAATCACCGGCCCGATGCCGATTTGTATGATCGCCAAAAAGAGACACAGGAACGCCCACAGGCCGGCAGCGGGAATTCCAGCCACGGCAAACCCCAAACCTGCCAGCAGGGACTGTATAATCGAAACGCCGATAATTCCCTTGACCACGCTGCGGACCGTTTTCACCGAAATTTCGGCAAAATCAGCCCCGCGGTCTCCGGCAAGACGCTCGAAGAGGCTCTTAGCCATCAGCCCACCGCTTTTGGCCGAGGCCATGAGAACTCCGGCAATAATAAGAGAGATAGCAAACATCAACAGGCCCACGGCTGTACCGAAGACTGTCTTCAAGAGCCATTTTCCGAATCCGATCATCTGGGATTCGAATTTCATCAAAGTGGATTCGAGGTTATCGGAAGTCATCTGCCACAGGTTTTTCACGGACTTGCCGATAACGGGCCAGTTGCCGACACGCTCAGGCGGCGGCGGTACCTTCAACTCCTTTCCCTCCAGTCTTGTGCTGAGAGTCTTTAAGGTATCGACGCTGGAAACGGCCAGCTGGATACCCGGCAAGATAATGATCAGCAGTGCGGCGAGTGTCATCACAGCAGCCGTCAATTTACGACGGTCTCCCAGCTTCGCGTTGAGCTTCTCGTAGGCGGGGTATACGGCAACGGCAATAATAATCCCCCAGATGACCGGCGAAATAAAGGGCTTGAGTATCTGAAAACACCAGGCCACAAGCACGGCCAGAACGCCGAGCCGGACAGCGATATCGACAGCCGCGCTTGTAGGGGATGCTTTTCTTTCGGTTTTTCCGGATATTTCCATTATTCTATTCCCTGTTTGACGGTTTGGTTGGTGGTTATCATGCTTGTTCCCAAATTACCACCACCATACCGAAAACACGGCATTTTTTTGATCTCCATAACCGATGAGGAGCGTATTTCCTGCAAAAATGGAAACGCTGTTGTATCCTATCCGATCGTGTACTTTCCGAGTTCGACAGGCAGAGGATGAGTTTTCCAAATTTTGTCGCAATACTCTTTAATGGAGCGATCCGAAGAAAACTTCCCCATTCTTGCCAAATTGAGGATCGACATCCGGGTCCATTTGGCTGGATCCTCATAGGCAAGACTCACCTGCTCCTGGGCTTCCACATACGACCGATAATCGGCAAACAAGAGATAGGGATCGCCGTACAACAAGGAATCGACCAGGGGTTTGAATAGGTTTTTGTCTCCTTGCGAGAAAGACCCGGAAGAAATCCGGTCCACGGCTTCCCTCAGTTCCGGATCCGAGTCGTAAACCTGTTTCGGATTGTAGCCTTTGGCCTTCAGTTCATAGACCTGCTCCGCAGTCAGGCCGAAGAGGAAGAAGTTATCGGCTCCCACCTCCTCCCGGATCTCGATGTTGGCCCCATCGAGCGTTCCGATCGTCAGGGTCCCATTGAGGGCGAATTTCATATTACCCGTTCCGGATGCCTCTTTACCCGCTGTTGAAATCTGCTCCGAAAGGTCGGCCGCCGGATAGATGAATTTGGCATTCTTCACGTTGTAGTCCGGGAAGAAAACCACCTTCAACCGGCCGGCCACATCGGGATCAGTGTTGATGACCTCTCCCACCCCGGTGATGAGCTTGATGATCAGCTTGGCCATAAAGTAGCTCGGAGCGGCTTTACCCCCGAAGACAAAGGTTCGTGGGACCACTTTAAGCTTTGAGTCATGTTTGAGCCGATTGTAAAGGGTGATGATGTGAAGGACGTTCAGATGCTGCCGCTTGTATTCGTGAAGCCGTTTGACCTGGATGTCGAAAAGGGAGTCCGCATCGACGGCAATCCCAGTGCGTTCCCGAATCAGATCGGCCAAATCCTGCTTATTTTCCCATTTGATCCTTTGCCACTCTTTCTGGAAATTCGGGTCATCCGCAGAAGACTCGAGACCTCTCAATTCCTGAAGATTTCTGATCCAATCTTCACCGATCCTGCTGCTGATGAGACGGCTCAGCTTTGGATTACTGACAACCATGAAACGTCGCGGGGTCACGCCGTTTGTTACATTGGTGAACTTCTCCGGCATGTATTCGTGGAAATCCCGCATGACGTCCCTTTTCAGCAGCTCGCTGTGAAGTTCCGCCACCCCGTTGATCGCATGGCTGCCCACGCTGGCCAGGTGGGCCATCCGGACATAACGCTCCCCCTTCTCATCGATCAGGGACATCCGGCTTAACCGTTTATCGTCTCCCGGGTATTTCACACGAAGCTCCTCTAAAAAGTGCCGATTGATCTCGAAGATGATCTCAAGGTGCCTTGGCAAAAGGCTTCCGAACATGGGAAGGGGCCATTTCTCGAGGGCCTCCGGAAGCAGGGTATGGTTCGTATAGCTGAAGGTGCTCTGGGTCACGTGCCAGGCCTGCTCCCATTCGATCTGGTGTTCGTCCACCAGAAGTCTCATCAGTTCGGCCACCGCGATGGAGGGATGGGTATCGTTGAGCTGTATGGCGATTTTCTCATGAAACGTCTCCGGTTTTCCTCCTATCAGGAGGTGAAGCCGCAGCATGTCCTGGAGGGAGCAGGAGACGAAAAAGTATTGCTGAGCGAGCCTGAGCCTTTTGCCGGCCTCCGGCTCATCATTGGGATAGAGCACTTTGGTCACCGTCTCCGATACGACCTTCTCATTCACGGCACCATAATAGTCGCCCACATTGAATTCTTGAAAGTCGAAAGACTCCACGGCCTCCGCTTTCCAGAGGCGCAAGGTATTGCAGGTGTTGACCCGGTATCCGGCGATGGGCGTATCATAGGCCGTTCCTTTTACTTCGCGGCCGGGAATCCAGCGCATGCGATAATATCCCTGATCATCATGATAGGATTCGGTATGTCCACCCCATTTCACATAGTAGGCGATCTCCGGCCGGTGTATCTCCCAGGGGTTGCCCAGGTGGAGCCAGGGGTCGGTGACCTCCACCTGCCAACCCTCCCGAATCTCCTGGTCAAACATACCGAATTCATAACGGATCCCGTAGCCCACGGCCGGAATTTCGAGCGTGGCAAGGCTATCCAGATAACAGGCCGCCAGCCTTCCCAAACCCCCGTTTCCCAAGCCCGGTTCCTCTTCCTGTTCAATGATATTTCTAAAATCCAAACCGAGATCTTCCATGGCACGGCGCGCCTCGTTATAGATTCCCAGGTTGACCAGATTATTCTCCAGGTGGGGTCCGAGGAGAAATTCCGCCGACAGGTAGCTCACGATGCGAACCCCCGGCTTGTCGTAGTTTTGGACCGTGTGCAACCAGCGCTCGAGGAGCTGGTTGCGAACCGTGACGGCAAGGGCCATATAGAGGTCGTTCGGGGTTGCCATCTCAAGAGTCCTTCCCTGGGTGTAAAAAAGATGACGGAGAAACTCCCGGGTTAGATTCTTGATCTCATTGCCTGGGCCTGTGGCCTTGGGCGACGGTTTTTTCCCTGCATTTTTCTTTGTGCTGGTGTTCTTGGTTTTTTTTATCATCAGACTCGCCTCCAAACTCTTTCATGTGGTATTAAATGCGATGCAATTCCAAGGGCCCATTGATCCGGCCTTGTCCGGTCTAAGGGCCGCGGCAAGAAATAATTACACATCTTGATTGTTTTTTGGCCCGTCTACCGCGTTACATCCACCAACACATATCCCGATATGCGCCGGCGGATGTGCCTTGTAGACGAACCAAAATTCTGCGCAATCTTGTGTAATTATTTTTCGCCGAGACCCTAACCTTTCCCGGCCCCTGCAATAAGATCGATGATCTCCATGCGATGGTTCATTTCCGGGTATTTCGCGGAAGGCCCTTCGGTCAGAATGGCGAGCTTCGCTGCCATGCCATGTTCGCTCAGCCATTGTTTCACGTAGCTCTTCCAGTGTTCCGGGTGCTCCGGCTCATGCACCGGATAAACGCCCGAGGAAAACTGGAGTTGCCGGCAGGTCGACTCCTGCGAGCTTACGGCCACGGTCCAGACAGGGAACCGGAACCGCGCAATGCTCCTCGCGGTGGCGCCGCCATGTGTCGGGACGAACACGGCCGCGGGCGATGCATATCCAAGGCACGCTTCCACGCCGATGGCGACCAGATGTTCCGGCCGGATCCTCCCGGTGAGATCGACCCCCCGGTAGAGCTCTTTCACCGCAATATGGGGACGGCGCGCTTCCATGGAGGCCGCGATCTTCGCGAGCATCGCAACCGCGTCAACGGGGTATCTTCCCATGGCCGATTCCGCCGAGAGCATCACACAATCGGTCCCGTCAAGGATCGCATTGGCCACGTCCGTCGCCTCGGCCCGGGTCGGACGCCGGTTTTCCGTCATGGACTCGAGCATCTGGGTCGCCGTGATCACGGGTTTTGCGCGCATGTTCGCCAGACGCATCAGATGCTTCTGCACCACGGCGATATCTTCGATCGGGACCTCGACGCCGAGGTCGCCGCGCGCGATCATGATCCCGTCGGCCGCATCCATGATCGCGTCGATGTTATCGAGCGCCCCGGACCGTTCGATCTTGGCGATGATGAAGGGATGAAACCCGAGTTCCGCGGCCGCCTTTCTGACGGCGTCGATGTCCGCGGCCCCTTCGACAAAGGACTGGCTGACGGCATCCACGCCGCTTTCAATGGCAAACTTGAGGCACTCATGGTCCCTCCTGGTAAACGCGCTGATCCCGAGATCGATGCCGGGCAGGTTAAGTCCCTTGCGCGACCGGAGTTCTCCGCCCACCTTGACCACGCAGTGTACGTTCTCCCCCTTCACTTCGGCCACTTCGATCTGAATATAGCCGTCGTTCAGAAAAAGCGTATCTCCCTTGTTCACGGCCCGGGGAAGGGATTCAAAGGAGACGGAGGCGCGGGTCCTGTCCCCGACGATATCGTCCGTGGTCAACGTGAAGCAGTCGCCCGGCTTGAGTTCGATGGGCTCCGGGTCGATCTGCCCGATCCGCATCTTCGGGCCCGAGAGGTCGGCCATGATCGCAATGCGACGCCCTGCGGACACCGATGCTGCCCGGAGGTTTTCGATGATCTGCTTGTGAGCCGCGAAGTCGCCGTGGGAAAAGTTCAGCCGGGCGATGTTCATGCCGGCTTCGATCATCTGCTTCAACAACGCGGGCGACTCCGAGGCAGGCCCGATGGTACAGACGATTTTGGTCTTATGATTGGGTAAAGCCATGTTGATTCCTCCAATGCTGTTCGTCCTTCAAAGGAATTACCAAATCTCTCTGGGCTGCCCGGTTACGGTGATCACGCTGTTCCAACCCCATCCCTCCGGATCCATCTTTTAGCGACCGCTTTCAAAAAGGGTGGTTCCGACACCCCTCAGATCAGCAACAGCCTGCTTCACCCGTTCGGCCAGGGCAGCTTCCCCGAGTTTCATGTAGGAACGGGGATCGTATTTTTCCTTGTTCCCCACATCGCCCTCGACCTTGAGGACACCGTCATAGTTCTTCATCATATGGTCCACGATGGGCCGCGTGAAGGCATACTGGGTATCGGTGTCGATGTTCATCTTGAAGACCCCGTAGTCAACCGCTTCCCTGATCTCATCAAGAGTAGATCCCGAGCCTCCGTGAAAGACCAGGGCAAAACGCGCTTGCTTGCCGAAAGCCTTTTCCACGGCTTCCTGTCCCTCCTTAAGGATAGAGGGTTTGAGCTTCACCTGGCCGGGCTTATAAACGCCATGGACATTGCCGAAGGTCGCTGCCAGAAGGTAGCGCGCCCCTTTGACGCAACCGAGACGGCGGGAAACCTCGAGCATGTCTTCCGGCGTCGTGTAGAGTTTTTCTCCTGCGGCATACTGCAGGTTATCAAAGCCGATTGATTGTATCCCCTCATCCTAACCATCTCCCCGGGAAGTGGGAATTTTTGGTGACCCCGTAACGAGCAACAGGGGATAGTCAAGTTTAAATCGATAAATGGGTAGGTGTTCAAACGGTGTCCATCCTGAAATGTCAGGGCCGCGTCAACGAATTACCGCAAAGCACAGCCAGACGATGATCGTCGGTACCAGCGCTCCCTTGAGAAGCCCCACCGGGGATACGGCGTTGTCGAAGTGTTTTTTCAGCAGTGACTGCCCGGCCGGGTTGGGGGCATTGGCAATGACCGTGAGTCCGCCGCCGGCCACCGCGCCCGCCACCACCGCATATTTGAGGCTGTCCGTAAATCCCGGTACCAGTGTGCTGAGAAAGGTGATGGCCGCGTTGTCATTGAAGGCGGTCAGGATCGTAGCCCCCAGCATGAGCGGGATTTCGCTCAGCTTGCCCAACACCGGCTCGATCCACCATCCCTGGACCCCGCCGTGCACCACCAGTCCGCCCAGGAAAAAGCCCACCAGCAGGGGGGGCTTCAGATCGATGCGATTTTGAAAGGGTGCTGTTACTTGGGAAAAGCCGAGAAAGAAGAGCAGGCCCGGGATGAACAGCGCCGGGTAATGGGCGTTAAAAATGGTCCAGCCCATGAACAGCACGTGGACAGCGATCAACCAGGCCGGCACCGGGTCGTCGCGGTTGTCCCACTCCGGATCAACAAACGGAGGCCGCTGATCTTCGGGAAGCAAGCCGGGAATATGCTGCCTCATTTTTTGAAGCTCGATCTCCTTGAAACGTTTGTCGAACGCTTCCTTGATTAGATCCGTATCGGCGCCTTTTTCCAAAAGGTCCGGCAGGTAATCTTTTTCCAACCTTTTTTTTATATGCTGAATGATTTCAACGGTTTTGCGACGCAGCGTCTGCTCGAAATCGAGCGTTTCCGCTACCTTTGGTCCGATCTTTTCGAACTCCGCTTCCAGATCCTTGCGTTTGATCAACTCGGTCTGGATGCGGTGTTTGAGTTCTTCGACGGCAAAATCGTGCTGCAGCTCTGCCATCTCATTGCGGAAGACCATAAAATACAATCCGTTGGACAGAAGGATTCCAAGAACCGCCTTCCATCCGAAATGGATGATCATGTGCAGCGTGTCCCACTGCCAGGGGGAAGCCACCATCAGTACCGGTGGTGCGGCAAAGTGCGTCAGGGTGCCGCCCACCGAGATGTTGACAAAGAGCAGGCCCAGTGTGGCGTATTTGAATTTTGCACTGGGCTGCAACTGGTAGAACTTGCGGCTGATCAGCAACGCTGAGATGGTCATGGCTGCCGGTTCGGTAATAAACGATCCCAGGATAGGCCCCAGGGTAAGGATGGTAAACCACCAGGCCGTCAGACTGCCCCCCAGCACACCGGCAATTTTTTGCATAACGATTTCGGACAGTTTCAAAATAGGGCGTGTGGCGGCCAGGGTCATGATCACCACCACGAACAAGGGTTCCACGAAATTGACGCGGTAACTGACGTAGTTGAGCGCCGTTTTCCAGTCGAAAAAGCCGATGATCGCTGCCAGTAGGGCCAATGCCCACAGCCCGAAGATGACTTCCACTTCTCCCAAAAAATGAAACAACTCGGCCCCGTAGTGGATCGAGTACTTGTCAACAATCCCCTGCTTAACTTTTTTCTCGTGTTCGTGTTCCCATTTATGCGCCATGGTCATGAACTTGCTGGAGAGAAACGTGTGAACAATGGCACAAAAGAAGATAAGGGTTGCCACCAGATTGAACGGCTGCTGGCGGATGCGGTTTGCCAGGACGGCCAGGATTCCGGGTGAATCCTGGTCACCGTAGCTTTCCAGGCTGCGGGGAAAATCGGCCGCCCCCCCTGCAGGCGGTGATGCACTCCAAGCGACGCTGCTGCAGAGCACAAGGGCGGCCAAAATCAGAAACACGCGCTTGCCTTTTGCGTTAAGCATTTGCTTCATGGTCTCTTTCTTTCAACTATGATCTTTTTTTGAATAACGCATTTCGGCTGCACTTTAAAAGTACGCAACTTCTGCGTAGAGTACCGCCTAACTTGACCTCAAGTGCACGGATGTCATCCTTTTCTTCGCTCGTCTTCCCATCCAGTAGAATGCCCGCGCGGTCAAAATGCATGGCGACGTGTTCGGCCGTAAAATAATCGTTCGGATGGCTCAGAACACGGGTTACTTCTCCGAGGTAATACTCCGTATCAAGTGATTTGGTTTTGATCGCGTTCAATTCATTCTCGATCCTCTCGAGCAGTTTCTGAGCGGCAGTATATGACGGCATACCGGAACCGGCGTGCCATTCCAAGACCATCTGTTGTCTGTCAGCGGCCAGTATTTTCAGTTTAGCCGCCACCTCTTCTCTCAGCAGGCTGAGTTCCTCTTTACGGGATTGTTCTTCGAGAACATTTTCGAGAGACCAATGCGCCAGGATTTGCAAAACGCCTCTTTCGAGAGTTTGGTTGAAGTCAGCCATCGTTACCGAAGGGGCTCTAAACTTGTGATCGGAAAAATTGACCGCTTTCAAGGCGACATCTCTCATGACGATTTCACCCTGAAGCCGGGATCCGAAAATTGTTTTCACGTCGCGGTCCATGGTCAATAGGACAAAAAAAACATCGGTCGAATTTCGGGACAGGAATTCATTTAGATCAGGATCGTTTGCGAGAGTCTGTTTCAGCTGGTCTTCATTTACAAAAAACGTCTTGACCAACACGTCGTAGAAAGCCTCATCCGATGTAACGTCCAAGGGACCCGGAAGGGTTTCGATAAGTTCAGCGATGAAACTCAATGCCGACTCGACCGGCTGCCGTAACTTCTTTTTATGTCCGCGAATCAGACGTATCTTGGGGCAAGAATTGTCCAGGACCAGTTCGATCGCATCCTGAGTACCCGGACGGGTTGATTCTGAGGTCAATCCCAGCTTTTCTCCGAGGAATTGTATCAAATTACCCACAGCGGTTTCCTAATAAAATCAAGCAGGTGCTCGAGCAGAGCTCTTCTTCCATTCGCAAGGATACTGCTCGAGCAACCTGAGCCTTCCAAACGCGATGTTTACTTGGCGGCTTTGGCCACTGTGCTGCGGAGTGCGGCCGAGCCGGGATTGCTGACCGAATGCTTCACAAGGATGTCCACCGGCGATGCCGGCTTGCCATAATAGGCCATGCTCCATTCGTCCCGCGTGGCAACCACAGAGCCATCCAGGGCCAGGCCCGCAAAGGCGCCTTTTGAGCGCGAAAAAGAAAAGATATAAAAGATATAAAGGTCCGTTTCAAAAAAAGCTGGAAAGCGACCAGGTTCTTCAGATCCTCACCCCTGCACGGTCTTTTTGATCTTCTTGTTTTCACGCAGCCATTGGGCAAAGGCCACCGCAACGGCACAAGAGGCCAGCCGGGCTTCGGCCGAGTCCGCCCGGCTGGTCAGGATAATAGGGACTCTTGCCCCCAGAACAATTCCGGCCGAATCGGCTCTGCCCAGATAAGCCAGCTGTTTGGCCAGCATGTTGCCGGCCTCCAGGTCGGGCACTAGGAGAATGTCTGCTTCACCGGCCACCGCTGAATGGATGCCTTTGATCAGGGCGGCCTCTTTGCTGATGGCATTATCGAAGGCCAGGGGGCCGTCGATGACGGCCCCTTCGATTTGGCCGCGATCGGCCATCTTACAAAGGGCTGCGGCCTCGATGGTGGCGGGAATCTTCGGGTTCACTGTTTCCATTGCCGAGAGAAGGGCCACCTTGGGCTGTGGGATACTGAGCGCGTGGGCCAATTGAATGGCATTTTTGAGAATATCGACCTTGTCTTCCAGGGTCGGGTAGATGTTGATGGCCGCATCGGTGATGAAGAGCGGCCGCGGATAGGTGGGCACGTCCATGACGAAAACGTGGCTGATCCGCCGTTCGGTGCGCAGCCCGGTGGCCGACGGCACCACCGCGCTCATCAGTTCATCGGTGTGCAGGCTGCCCTTCATGAGCGCTTCGGCCTCCCCCGAGCGGCATAAGGCCACGGCCTTTACCGCCGCGTCATGACTGTGGAGCGCATCCACCAAACGATAGGGACCGATATCCAGGTTCAGGCTCTCGGCAAGAGCGCGGATTTTGGCTTCCGGTCCTACCAGGATCGGATCGATCAGGTTGGCCATGGCCGAATCGATGGCACCCTCCAGGGCCTCCTTGTTGCAGGGATGGCATACGGCGACAGGGGTCGGCTCCCAGTCATCGACGTAGTCTATAAGCTTCTTAAAAGCGTTTTTGCGGTGCAGCTTCATGGTGACGTAAGGTGAGCCGGCATCGGTCGGCTTTCTGGTGGGTGCCTTGACCTTGGCGACACCGGTGATGATATCCTCACCGCGTTGATTGACCGCCCGGCAGTCGAATACCACACTGCCGTCCGCGGCATTCTTGGATGTTGCCGTCACGGTGATGGTGAGCGTGTCGTCCAGCTCCACCGCATTGTGGAACTCGAAATGTTGCGACTGGTAGACCGTGCCGGGACCCGGCAGGTCGTTTCCCAGCAGGCTCGAGATCAGGGCCCCGCCCCACATGCTGTGGCCGACCAGCTTGTGGCGCTCCAGCAGCATCAGCGCGTACTCGTCGCTGAAATGGGTCGGGTTCATGTCGCCTGACAAAAGCCCGAACAAATCGATATCCTGTTTGGTCAACATCCGCTCCATTCGGGCGCTGTCACCGATGTGGATTTCATCGAACGTCTTGTTGGTGATCATGTTGTCAGCCCCTCTTTCTTGGGAGATCTTGCAGGCTTGCGCCTCGGTTGTTTGACCGCCGGAGGGGAGGCGACCAGTCGCTCCAACTCTGCCAACCGACGCTGTCCCTCCTCGCTCAGCGGCCCGCCGGCGGTGGCGACCTTGCGGATATATTCCAGCAGCTTCGGCCACTCGTCTTCATGACCTTTGAGCAATTCGGGAATCAGCGCCACCGCCCCTACTTCATCAAGCCGGAGCATGAAATACTGTTCGCGAAGATCCTGCTTGAATTCGGCCAGGGTTCTTTCCGCACCGTGTTCGGCCCTGATCCGGCGGAGCATCTCGAAAGCCCGTTCGTCGGCCGCCTTCTCCGGCATGCGGACATAGACCAGAGCGCGGATCGCCGCCTCGCGCGGTCCCCCCTTGTCCATTTTGGTCCGCAGCTCCTCGATCCGGCGGTTGACGAAGGCCGTATGCTCAGGGTTTTCGCCGGGATGACTTCTGGGTGGATCATCCGATGCCCTCAGACCCAACAAGGCTTGCAGCCAGGATTGGTCGTAAACTCCGAAAAATGTGTGCTCCACCAGCATGTCCCGCCATTCCCCATAGGCCTCCAGACCCTGCTTCACCCAGTCCGAGAAGACCTTTTCCCACTGCAGAAAGATGTTGTCGGCTGCCACCGGTTGGCGATTCTCCTCAACCGTTGCGGCCGCTGCGGCCAAGGGCTGCAGGGCCGGATTGCGGTCGGAGAAAAGCTCATATCCGACCCGCAGCGGATGCATGCGCCGCAGCCATTCAGAACCCTGTTCGGTGGCAAAGGCGCGTATGATCGGCTGCGCCGTGGTGCGGTAGAGACCGTTGGTTACCTCGGACAAACGGGCCACGGCGGCGAAGCAGCGCTCCTCGTCTATCGTGTTGCCTCCCAGGGCGCGAATGTCCTCAAGGGTCCGGCTTTCGAACCGGGAAATGTGGTCTCCGGCGGCCAGTTCGACATTGGCCGCCTCCGGTGTTTTGGCCTCGATAACGGCCTCATAGAGACCGGGCGGCAGGCAGTCGATCAGGTCAATGTTCTCGGCGAACTCCTGATGCTCCTTCTTGGCGACGCTGCCCGACACGAAGATTCCCAGATGCCCGATCTTCTCGTGCACCGAGTAGACGATGGTCTGGCCGGCGGCCAGGATGTCCTCCTCACTCTGGTACAGGTCGAGAATCCAGCCGAGGGCCTGCTGCGGCGGCGTGATGTTGTCGCCCTTGGAACACAGGCAAACAATCGGCGAGCGGATCTTTCTCGGATCCAGCCGCACGCCGTCGGCGGTAACCATTCCGGCGGTGCTCAGTTTGTTGCCGACAAACAGGTTGTCGACGATGTACTGCATTTCTTCGCCCGTCAGCACCACGTGCCCCCCCCACCAGCGTTCGAAACCCAGATAGCGGGGCGCCTCCGTATCGATGTTGGCGTACAGGTTGTATTGCTTCGACCAGAGGGTGTTGGCCGGATTGAGACTCTCGAAGTTCTGCACCAACCAGGCGCCGTCGAATTTCCCATGCCCGAGGTCGCTGACCAGTGCCGTCAACCAGCTGCCTCCCAGTAGGCCGCCGGTGTAGCGCATGGGGTTGACGCCGCGCACGCCCGCCCAGTAGGAAAGCGGTGATCCGGCCAAAATCAGCGAACCGCAAAGATCGGGGTATTTGGCCGCCAGCATCATCAGCGCCCACCCCGCCTGGCAGTTGCCGATCACAACCGGTTTACCCTCGGCCGCAGTGTGCAGGTCCGCGGCCCGCTTGAGGAAGACCGCCCAGGCCTCGATCACGGCTTCGATCGTCTGATCCGGCTCGGGCATTGGGGTAAAGCCGATAAAGTAGCAGGGATGTCCCGCCCGCATGGCCTCGCCGATCTCGCTCTCGGCCTTGAAACCGCCGATGCCGGGTCCGTGACCCGCGCGGGGGTCGATCACGACAAAGGGGCGCTTTAGATTGTCAATGACGGTCCCCTTAGGCGGGTGTATCTTGACGATGCCGTAGTTTACGGGTCGGGGCAGGGTGCGACCGTCCAGGATCAACTCGCCTTCGAACTGCAGCACATGGGGGACTGTTTCGGCCATGTGCTCCAGATACTGATTGCCGCGCCGGCGCATCACGTCCCAGAAGAGCACCGTTCGCTGCCCGGCGTCGAGCAGGTACTCGATCAGCGCGTTGTAGCCAAGAATCGGATTGACGTTCTTTATCTTTGTCATTTAGTCCTCCTTGAGGGTCACGGTAAGAAATAATACCATAACATTGTGCCGGATTATGGATTGTCTACAAGGCACATCCACCAGCGCATATCGAGATACGTTTTGGTGGATGTAACGCAGTAGACGAGCTATAAGACAACCAAGATGTGGAATTAATTTTTGCCGGGGCCCTTAAACCCAACAGCAATAAACCCACTGCCTCATTGGGTCGCTATTCAACTTTTGACTTACGCCATAATGCTGGCGCCTCCGTCGACATACATGGTCTGGCCGGTGAGGCGCCGTCCATAAGGCGTCGCCAGGAAAGCACACGCAAAACCCACATCCATGATGTCCACCAGTTCACCGACCGGTGAGCGTTCGACGGCATCATTCAGCATCCGGTCGAAGTCTTTCAGCCCCGAGGCGGCGCGCGTCTTGAGTGGTCCCGGCGATATGGCATGCACCCTGATCTTCTGCGGACCGAGCTCGTAGGCCAGGTAGCGGCAAACCGCCTCCAGGGCCGCCTTGACCGGCCCCATCACGTTGTAGTTGGGGACCACCTTTTGTGCCCCGTGGTAGCTCATGGCAAACAGGGTTCCGCCGTCTGTCATCAGCGGTGCCGCCAGGCGCGCCATGCGGATAAAGGAGTGGCAGGAGATGTCCATGGCGACCGAGAAGCCTTTGGAAGAACAATTCAGCAGCCCGCCCTGCAGGTCCTCTTTGGGTGCGAACGCGATGGAATGCACCAGGATATCCAGCTGTCCCCAATCGCTTCCGATGCGATCGAAAACGGCTTCCAATTCACCGGGTTTGGAGACATCCAGCGGCATGAAAATCGCAGACTCAAGTTCTTTCGCCAAAGGCTCGACATGCGGTTTGGCCTTGTCGTTGAGATAGGTGACCGCCAGCTCGGCACCCATCTCGCGGAAGGCTTTGGCGCAGCCGTAGGCAATCGAGTGCTCGTTGGCGATGCCGACCACCAGCGCCTTTTTGTTTTTAAGAACCGGTCGTGGAACCTCTATTTTCATTTTCTTTCTCCTTTATGGTTGATTCCAACAGCTGTCGGGTGTGACGCGCAATCATCAATTCTTCGTTGGTCGGGATGACCCACACGGCGACGCGGCTTGAGTCGGTACTGATGCGCCGCAGGCCCTCCGCGTTGGCCGTCTCATCGAATTCGACGCCCAGCCATGCAGCATCGCGACAGACACGGCTGCGGATGACCGGAGCGTTCTCACCGATGCCGGCCGTGAACACAATGGCATCCAGCCCCCCTAAAGCTGCCGCCAATGAGCCGAGCTCGCGGCGGATTCGGTAGCAGAACAGATCTACGGCCAGTTTGGCCTGCGGGTTTTCGCTTGCCAGCAGCGTGCGCATGTCGCTGGATATGCCGGATACGCCGAGCAACCCCGACTGGGTGTAAATGAGCTTTTCAATCGCACGGACGTCCATTTTCCGCTGATCCAGGAGATACAGGATCACGCCGGGGTCGAGCGAGCCGCTGCGGGTGCCCATCGGCAGGCCTTCTACCGCCGTAAACCCCATGGTATTGGCAATACTGCGGCCCTCTTCGATGGCGCACATGCTCGCTCCGTTGCCCAGGTGCAGCACGATGCTCTTGCCTTTCGCCGCCTTTGGATCGATGTCGGGTAAGAACGACGCGATGAACTCGTAGGACAACCCGTGGAATCCGTAACGCATGACCCCCGCCTCCCGCAGGTCGGTGGGAATGGCAAACATCCGCGCCACATCGGGCTGGGTGTGGTGGAAGGATGTGTCGAAGCAGGCCACCTGCGGTAGCTCGGGAGCACGCTCCAGTGCGCGGCGAATCGGGGTGAGGTTGTGCGGCTGATGAAGGGGAGCCAGCGGGACGAAGGTATCCAGCGCCTTCAGCACCTTCCCATCCACGCAGACCGGCCGGGTGTAGACCGAACCGCCGTGCACCACCCGATGCCCGATACCGATCAGCCGGATACCGGACAGCTCCGCACGCAGGTAGTCGACCAGATAGTCGAGCGCCCCGTCATGTCCCAGCTCGACACCGTCGGGCCAGCGTTTCTCTGCTTTCAACGTGCCGTCGGTTGCCTTCGAAATAAACCGTGCGGCGGTGTATAATCCCTCGACCTGGCCCCGCAGGTCGGGCACAAGGTCTCCCTCGCGCTCCAAGAACAGCGAAAATTTGATGCTCGACGAACCCGCGTTGAGTACGACAATGGCGTTGGGCATGGTGGTTTCCTTTACCAATGGAAGTGGCCGCAATTTTCATACGAGCGCTGTTGATCAGTCGACAGTTCCCGCCAGCGATAGGGTTACGTGCATGGTGCCTCCTTCGGGCTTCTTTTTCATTGGCAGCCCGCTGCGCGAAAAGACGGTCAGCATGGCTTTGTTTTCCGGAAGCACCTCTGCCTCGAATTGGGACACGCCCTTTGCCTGCGCAATGTGACCAAGATGTCGCAGCAGATGGCTGGCGATCCCCTGGCCATGATAATCTTCCTCGACCGTGAAGGACACCTCTGCGCTGCGCACGTTGTTTGCGGCATCGAAGGCGGCATAGCGTCCACCTGCGATGATGGTTTCGGTCTCTCCTTCCCCGACCGTGACCACCAGGGCGACCACGTTTTCGAAATCAACCTCGGTGGCGGCCTTGAGCTCTTTATCGGTCAAGGCCTTTTTGTGTTGGAAGAAACGCGTGTAGATCGATTCGGCTTCGAGGTTCCGGAAGGCTTCGGAAATTCTATTCTTGTCCTCGGGCCGAACGGACCTGACCCTAAACGCGGTGCCGTTCTTGAGTGTCTCAATTTTGTGGTAATTTGCCGCGTCTATCATGCGATATACCTCCTGCGGTCGAGCCAATGCCACACCGGGCGTTTTTTACTGACTATTCAAGCTCCAGCATAACAGGCTTGACTTTCCAAATCCGTTCACAGCAATCTTAGAAATTGATCTGCCACTTGGCAACCCAGCGTCCTCCAGCTTGATTTGCTTCATCATCAACGGATTCTACCAGCTTGGTTTGTGCAAGATACCTCGAACCTCCTGCGACGGTGGGTATTCCGGATGTTCCGTGGACATCAAATCGCCCCAATGGGTCCTTTTGGTTATTTCTTTTCGGATGTCATCGGACACCGCTGCCTTGCCTTCACGGATCTGCCATCCGCCTCCCTGGGCCTTATACATGGCGACCAAGTTCAGGTCAACATCGCCGGATGTGGAAACAAGTGCGTCTTGCTGCTGGGTCAAAAATCGCTGGGAGTCGACCACTCGCTGGTAATCTACGATCCCTTCGCGATATTGGAGCAAGGAAAGGTCCACCGAGCGTTTGGATGCGTCGACCGCGTCGTTCAACGATACCACGGGCTGTTGAGAACTCAAAAAACCAGTCATGGCATCTTCTACTTCCTGGACGGCTCTGAGCACCGTATTTTCGTAGTTCACAGCCAATTGCTGGAAGAGCGCGTTCTGAACCTGCACATTGTTGGTAATGCGGCCGTAATTAGTGCCCATCCACGGTTTCATTAAGGGCACTGATTAGTTTCCGATCCAGAAATGAGCAATTTTCTGCAAGTTCAAGGAAATCAAGGAATTGCGCGGAGGCGTACTCGTGTACGCCGCACAAGCGATTCCGCCGATTGACGCCGAAATTGCGGAAAAGGGCCATTTATGGATGGAAACTAATTAGCCATTGTGTATTAGCCGTTATGTTATTCGTTTAAATATGTTGTTTGGGATTTGCTTCTTTTTGGTTTCCTTTTTTCATTCCCATAAAATCTTAAACAATCCATCTAATTCCTCTAATTCACTTTTCCATGGATCCACGATGAATATACTTCCTGCCATGTAAGCTATCTGATTCAAAAAGTTGTTCATAAAATCGTTTTCTCACAGCACCTACCGTCACTGCTGAGATGATTGCGATGGCCGATTCGGGGCCTACGCAAAGAGTGCGAGATTTGCCGATTACAAAAACTGCGGCAATAACAGGTGGGAAACTGATGTTGCAACAGGTATCTTGAATGAAGGGATACTGAACTATTTTTTTTCGAAGCCATTCGCCATAAAAAATGTCAGTAAGATGCTCAAAGCGTACACACGAGTTACCTGATCAGGGATTTAGAATTTAGTAATTCGTTTGTGATTTGTCTGTCATGTCATTCTCGAAGATTCAATCCTTTTATGAAAATCTATAGTAACATATTAAAGAAGCAGAAGACGTTTCATGACCTTAACAAGTTCCTTGATAGGTAATTGTGTAGCGCCGGCGGCAACCAGCGGTATGAGTGCAGCAGCGGAGATCGGAAGCAGCGCCGACTTGCTGACAAGAAATACGGAGAGTTTCTGGATCGTCGTAAACACCTTGGAGGGATCCGGGATCTCATCACCTGTGTGCGGTTCAGCATCTTGCGAAGCACTGATATTTCTGCCCAAAAGGTCACGTTCGGCAGCTCGGTAATACCGTGTTGCCAGGGCGCTGCAAGCGAGATAGGTTCGCCGCTTGAGCTCCGTGAGCGGTTTGTGGAAGGAGAGCAAAGGTAAGGTGAAAATCAGGAGCACAATCAGCAACCACCCACCCATTACAATACCGTATGTGCTTATGGTAAGATCACCAGTTAAAAATTCCTGCGCAATTGCGGCGCCCACCACACAACTAATTGCAAAAACATACGTTGTATATGCGTTGGGATACAGGCCAATGAAAGCCAAACCTCCGTGGCCGTCAGGATGCGTTGCGACCAAGCGAAGCTCCAGGTTAGCCAAGTCGCGTAGCAACATCGACCAAACACAAAGCCGCCAAAGCCAGCGCAGCAAGAGAAAACAAAAGAGCGGGTTACTGACAGCGAAGCACCACCATCCAGCAATGGTCAAGGAATTTCTTTCAGACGATACACGCACCATCCATGATGATGTCTCGGCGTCACTCAATCTAATGTACATAATAATCGTCAAGATGATGGCGATAAGCAGGCAGATTACTTCGGCGAGGCGAGCGTTGCGCCGCTTAAGTGCTCTTGTCACCGCCTCGGCAGCGGGTTCGAATGAACCGGGAGCCAGTAGGGGGGCACGCCCAAACTGAACTAGATGCATTCGCAACCCTTTCTCGACCTTTCTCTCCATCAGTATGAAGAGGCCGATCGCGATAAAAAATCTTGACCATGCGCCCAATTCGAGAAGGTAGGGTTTAGCGGCATGTGTCCCAAAGGCATCACCAGCGATGAGACTCAGAACCAGCGGCACCCCCCATGCAAGTCCCACAAGCAGAAAGGCCCGGGGACCGGCACGAAAGGCATCCTCGCGCAAAAGGCCAAGCTGTTGCTGCAACCCATAGAAGGGTCCGCCATGCGCCACGAGGAACCGGCCTAAACCCGCTTCTTCTTCATGTGTCGCTGATCCTCCTTCTATGGGTTCCATTGATGCCTTCCTCTCACGAATTATTCCAACCACATTCACTGGGTGATCTGATTGAGCTCGACGGCCTCGTGCATCGCCTCGATATCCGTATGCAGCTCTATCGCCGCCGCCTGATAAGAAACATTCGAAGATGGCGGTTTGCTGGAATTTTGAGAATTCATTTTGGATTGAGCTTCGAGTTTTTCGATACGCTTTTCAAGCTCATCCTGCTTTTTGAGCATTTGCCAGATAAGTTGCTCAAGGTGGATGATATAGGCTTTTACAGGTTCCGGTGTATCGAGTCAATCCTTATCAGAAAATGGTCGCTTTACTTCCATGATTGGAAACATAGCATAGGGGGAAAAATCTAGTTTTATTTTCACTTATTTCAGATAGTTGCTAAATAGATAAAAAGAAATGTGTTTTCAATGTGTTAGCCTGCAACTGAACCCCTGAATAGATACGGGTGGCTCGCGAAGCCTCCATTGCTTCGTAACTCGGGGCATCATTGGAAATCACAATTTTGTGGGTTTTCAATGGTTTTGATGTTGATATCTTTTTATTTTAAGTGCTTAGATAGATGATGTTGAACTGTGGTGGTTGCTTAAATCTCTTCCCTTCATTCGATCTTGTGCTTTCATAGGGACCTAATTGATAGGGCACTTCGAACGCAGTCCCATCTTGTTCGTTCATCTACGATAAGTCTACTTTACGTTTAGGATGCCATTCCTTATATAAACGTCACCATCCGTTTCCAATTGAACAGAAGAGCCTGTTTTTTCCAACACGAGTTCACAGCCGAAACGACAATTAAAATATTTCGTGCCATTCGGATTTACCTCAACATAAACCCAGTTCTTACCAGTGACGCGCCCCTTGATTTGATGAACTTCGTTATCCCCGTTTTCTATTGACGCGGCATCAACCAAAATCGGCAGAGCTATCAATATGGATAAAACTATAAACATAATATACCTTTTCATTTTGTTCCCCCCTTTATTTATTCTAATGATTTCATATTACGTAAGGATTGATTGTCAAATCTATATAGGTTCGATGAATTAATATATTACAGAATGACAAATATGCAACATTCTCCCTTTTGAAAAAGTAATGTTATTTATGTGTAATTTTAACAGTTACGATAATAGGAGGAAAGCCTACATGAGAAGAATATCGAGAAGAGATATTATTAAATCTTTTTTTTCACCGCATATAGTTCCTGTAGTAGTTAAAGCCGCTTCGAAATATCTAATACTACTGTTGGTATACAACGCATGTGGTTGGGAACGAGTAGAGATATTAAAGATTCTTGATAGACACAATAATTATTAAAAAGCTTTGGTCATCGAGGGTACGGTCATTGTAGAGCTATACGTGTTTTACAACTTTACTGATATACTTTGCATTTCATCGCGCTACGTCACGCTTTAAAAATCTTCTTGATTTAATAATTCAATTTGCTAAAGGATAAAGCATAGGCTTTATTTCGGACGGAACAATGTGACCGTTGGGCTGAAATTACTTCTTCAGTTCGTTTCTTTTGGGCTTGAAAACTGGTTGGAAAGGAGGTTAGACAGCATGCTAAAGCGTATGGTTATTCTTTTGGCATTGTTTTCCATCGGTGTGAGTACTGCCCTTGCGGGCAGCGGTTGGGAGAGCGACTACGATATCCTATGGGATATCAATGTGTATGACCGTTGCAAAGGAGAAGAAAAGATCTACAACAACTCATATATTGTAAACAACGAACAGTTGTGGGTTGTATTCATCCCGGATCAGATGAGAGGCGGTCCACCGAACGGCAAAGTGGTCCGGATCCCAAGGGTGGATCCTTGTAAATCAATTTCGATGGAGGCAGCATACTGAGAGTCATAATTGTGATTCAATCGGCAGCATCCCCATAAATCCGATACCGAAACGCCGCCAGAAAACGGTGCAATGGAGCCGTGTTGTTCCACATCTTGTAGGCAAGGTTCGAATTCTGAAGGGCAACGAGGTAGGCGGTATCCGCTTGCCGGGCAATAAACTCGTTCAGCAACGGAGGTTATCAATGAGAAAGTTATTGTGTACGAAAGTTGCCGTTTGTTTGTGTTTTTTGATCACGACATTGGTTGCCGCTGCAGACAGCCCGGCAACGACAGATCAGACCGAACCGAACAAAGAGCAGACCATCGATTATATTTTGGCACGGATCAACGAAGTGAAATTAAAAAACGGCATCGGCTCGGTCCGAACGAAATCTAAAACGATAAAACTGATTGTAAAGCACTTTCAATATGCAAGCATTGAGGATTGCCTCCTCACCATCAGGGAAACCGAGTTGGAAAATGATGTTTTGATGTTGGAAAAGACATTGAGAGTGCCGCTGGCCCAGTTGAATCCGGCGGATGTGAGGTTTGACGCTCAACGGGTATTTCTGATGACCGCAAATGATGGCGCTTTTGTCGATAGAACGGTCAAATCGCGCCGAAACACGAAGGTCGAATCGGTTGACCACAAGATGACCGACAACGTGCCGGTCTATTTTGGATTGGGTCAGGCCGAAAAGCTCGCGCGCGCCTTTTCCCACCTCATCAAATTGTGCGGTGGGCAGAAAGACCTGTTTTAGGGTCACGGTAAGAAATAATTCCACACGATTGCGCCGGATTATGGTTTGTCTACAAGGCACATCCACCTGCGCATATCGGGATACGTGTGGGTGGATGTAACGCAGTAGACGGGCCATAAGACAAGCAAGAGGTGGAATTATTTTCTGCCGGGGCCCTTAAGTGAAAGGGTGCCATCGACCGGAATACCTGATGCCGCGTAAGCCTTCACAGGGCACCGCATCTGCTTTGTTGTCGGGCATTTGAAGTACAAAAGTACGTCAGCGCGCCCGACGCCTTGATCTGCGGCACCCTGTAAACGCTTACAATTAGGTGGTTTGAAGCGTATCGGACTTTGCAATCCTGTGAACGGTTACGGTGCCGCCGACTCTCAAAGGCTCCGTCATGCACTATTTTAGAATTGACCGGGCCACAATCGTCTTCTCGATTTCCTTGGTGCCCTCGTAGATTTCGAGGATTTTGGCGTCCCGGTAGAGCCGCTGCACTTTGTATTCATCGATGTACCCATACCCGCCGTGCAGCTGCAACGCCTCGTCCGCGCAGTCCACGGCCACCTTGCCCGAAAACCATTTGGCCATCGCCACCAGAGCGTGATCCGGCTTTCCCCGGTCGGCCAACCAGGCGGCCTCATAGTAGAGGTTGCGGGCGGCGCGGATGCGGGTGGCCATTTCGGCCAGTTTGAACTGGGTCACTTGAAATGCGGCCAGCGGTTGACCGAATTGACAGCGTCCCTTTGCATGGCGGACGGCTTCTTCAAGCGCGCCGCGCGCCAGCCCCACCGCTTGCGCACAGACGTGCAGCCGCGTGCGATTGAAAAACTCCATCAGGTGGTAAAATCCTTGCCCCTGCTCGCCGACCAGGCTTTCAGACGGCACGCGCACGTCCTTTAAGACGAGTTCGGCCGTGTCCGACGCCCGGATACCCATCTTTCCCCTGATCTTCACGGCCTTGAATCCCGGGGTGTCGGTCGGCACCAGTATGAAACTGTGACGCCGGTGCGGGGATTCGTTTTCCGGCTCCGTCCGGCAGAAAATGAGCATGTAATCGGCCACGGTTCCGTTGGTGGCAAACATCTTGGATCCGTTGATGACCCAGGCATCGCCGGTATTGACGGCCGTGGTGACGGCGCCGGTGACGTCACAGCCGGCATCCGGTTCGGTGATGGCCGTGCCCATGATGGCCTCGCCGGACACCAGTCGCGGGAGAAGCAGCTGTTTTTGTTCTTCCGTGCCGACCATCTGGAGCAGTTCGGAACCGAAGGTCGTGGCCAGAATCGCGCTGCCGATGCCCGGATCGACCGCCCAGAACTCCTCGTTCAGCAGGCAGTGTTCGAAGAAACCGTAGCCGGCC